>Ga0114938_1000025_pt1 | contig 119065 bp, 96 predicted proteins | sample AshMeaBigSpring_FD_88675 | JGI IMG/M metagenome (GOLD analysis project Ga0114938, IMG submission 88675) | Groundwater microbial communities from Big Spring, Nevada to study Microbial Dark Matter (Phase II) - Ash Meadows Big Spring | ecosystem: Environmental > Aquatic > Deep subsurface >...
AATATTGGAAAAGTTATAATTGTTCGTATCGATGGAAATAATAATTTGATTGGAAACCTAATTTTAATTTTTGAAAAGGGAAAAGATATTCAAAATTCAGCATTTGTCGAAATGTTTACGTTTCAATTGGGTCAATATCTCGAACGATTGAATGCAGAGGAGGCATTAACAATAAAGATTAGCGAAATGGAACGGTTCCACAAACTCACTATCAACAGGGAGTTGAATATGATTGAGCTTAAAAAGGAAGTAAATGAATTATTAAAGCAAGCGGGTAAAGATGAAAAATACCGGATTGTGAATTAATTTTGTAAGAAAGTAAGAAAGTAAGAAAGTAAGAAAATAAGAAAATAATACTCAAATAAACAGCAATTTAATTTCTTAATTTATAAATTTATAAATTTCCCAATTTCTTAATTTCTTAATAACTAAAAACATGAAAGAAATTATCGAAAAATTACAACTAAGAACAGATGTGTCGGTTTACAGCCCCGATTTTATTCGAAATATGATTCAGAATAGAATGCAGGAGCTTAAAATTGAGGATTTTGATTTGTATAAGCGGGTTATTGATACGCATTTATCGGAGTTGGACAAACTCGAAAATCAATTGAAGAATTCGTACAGCCGCTTTTTTCGTAACCGCTTAACATTCCAAACTTTAAGTAATGTAATATTGCCCGTATTATTATTGAAACAGGGTGATAAAAAGGAAATCCGTATATGGTCGGCAGGTTGTGCTGCCGGTCAGGAAGCTTATAGTTTGGCCATGGTTTTTGAATCTTTTAATTCTGCAAATATTCAAAAATTAAAATATCGTATTTTTGCTACCGACAGAGAATATAATCAGTTGGAAAATGCTGTGTTGGGCGAATACCGAAAAGCGGATTTGCTGCAGGTAACGGTTGGTGATTTAGCTGCCTTTTTTAGTACAAAGGGGAATGTGTATAAGGTAAATAATGCGTTGAAACAACATATTCAGTTTGAGCTTTTCGATCTCAACAATAATGAATCGCTGTGTCCGGCATCAAGTATTTTCGGCGAATTTGATATTGTAATGTGTGCCAATGTGTTGATATATTATAACAAAGAAATACAAAATCGCATTTTATCCAATTTCAGAAAATGCATGTCGAAAGACGGCTACATACTCACAGATGAGGCAGAACGTGAAATTCTGCTTGCTCATGGTTTTTCCGAAGTGTATCCACAATCCTGTATTTTTAAAATGTAAATTTGTAAAAATTGAAAATATGAACTTAAAGAAATTTAGTATTGGAAATCAATTATTTTTTAGCATTACAGCTATTTTGATAGCTATTGTAATTCTGGGAGCAGTTTCGTTTTACCAAAGCGAAATTCTATACAAGCAAACTGAAAAATTATATAATCATCCTTTAAATGTACGTAGAGCTATAGCTGAGGTGGAAATTGGTATTGCAAAAATGCGTATATCTTCGCGCGATTTGCTGGTTGCAACAAAAAAAGTTGAGCAGGATAGTATAATTCAGGATGGATTAAGGGCAGAGCAAGATGTGGAAACGAATTTCAAAGAAATATACAGTGCTTATTTAGGACCCAAAGTAGATATTGATAATGCCTATGCTGCATATAAAGTTTGGAATGAGGCTCGCAAAATGAATAATGTTTACACTTTAGAAGGCAAATTGGATGAAGTAAAGCATAATATTTCGCCAGCCGGAAACGTAGCAATTCTTCGCAATAATATGCTTGCAAAAGTGAACGTAATTTCTGATTTCGCCAAAAATAAAGCTACTTCATTTTATTTAACATCCAAAAGTGCTGCTTATTGGTTGACAATTGAACTTCTTATTATTTGTATAGTAGTTTCCGGCTTTACTATTTTTATAGGGTTTTACTTAGCACGAAAAATTAGAAGGCCTTTAAAAGAACTTCAGGATGTGGTCACAGCATATCGGGCTGGCGATTTGGATGTAAGGAGTACCAACGATTCGGGCAACGAAATAGGAACTGTGGCTACCGTACTCAATGATTTGTTGGATAATGTAAAAGTTGAAAGATTGATTTCGGAGAAAATTTCCCGAATTGCTGATTCTATGCTGATTGAGGATAACTCACATCGTTTTTTCAGAAGTTTGTTGCCTGTTTTGGCAGTCGAAACAAACTCGCAAATTGCAGCTGTCTATTTGTTAGATGATTCAAATTCAGAATTTTACTTATACGAATCAGTTGGTTTGAATGCCGAAAGTAAAAAAATGCGTTTCATGGTTTCGGATTTCGAAGGTGAATTCGGGGCTGCATTGGCTACCAAAAAAATACAGTTTGTCCGTAATATACCTTTGGAAACAATATATACGTATAAAACTGTAAGTGGAAATATGGTGCCACGCGAAATAGTTACGATACCTATATTAGTAGGCGATAAGGTGATAGCCATGCTTTCGCTTGCAGCGGTTCGCAAATATACTACCGAAACGGTGAACATGATTTATAAAATTTATGATGTACTCACAGCACGTATTGATGGCATTATGGCATACCGCGAAATGCGTAAAACAGCCGCACGCCTGCGCGAGCAAAACATTGAGTTGGAACAACAACGTAATGAATTGAATCAGCAATCGACTGAACTCGCTCAGCAAAATGCAGAATTGGAAGTTCAGAAAAATCAGTTGAAAGAAGCAAGCCGCCTGAAAACTACTTTTCTATCGAATATGAGCCACGAGCTACGTACACCGTTGAATTCTGTTATTGCTTTGTCGGGGGTATTGAACCGCAGACTTCTGAACAAAATTCCGGAAGATGAATATAGTTACATTGGTGTAATTGAACGCAATGGCAGACATTTATTAACCCTGATAAATGATATTTTGGATATTTCGCGCATCGAAGCCGGACGTGAAGAAGTGGAGATTAATGAGTTTGAAATAAATGATGCTATTGCCGATGTGGTTGAAATGATTCGACCTCAGGCTAATGAACGAAAAATACAGCTTGTTCAACTAAAAAAGGAAAACCGGATTATATTGCAAAGTGACAGTAAAAAAGTACGTCATATTTTACAAAATCTGATTGCTAATGCGGTGAAATTTACCGAAAAAGGCTCCGTGGAAGTTTGGGTGAAAAATGCAGATAAGAAAATTTCGGTACACATAAAAGATACCGGAATTGGAATTACGCCCGAACATTTAGAACATATTTTCGACGAATTCCGTCAGGCCGACAGCAGTACTTCGCGGCGATTTGGTGGTACCGGTTTGGGACTTTCTATTGCCCGTAAATATGCCCGTTTACTGGGCGGAGATATTCAGGTAACGAGTGTACCCGACAAAGGTTCGGAATTTACACTGGTATTACCCGAAAAAGCGGGTGAAAAAGTGAAAATACAGGAAATAGATACAACTTTCGAATTGTTAGCTACTCCATCTGTCAGTGTTTCCAAACTGCAGGAAGTTGCTGAAAACAAGGATACAAAGTATATTTTGTTGGTTGAAGACAGCGAACCTGCTATTATTCAAATACAGGATATGCTCGAAAGTAATAATTACATTGTCAAAGCAGCACGTTCGGGGGCTGAAGCTATCCGGCTTTTAGCTGATTTTACGCCCGATGCCATGATACTCGATTTGCAAATGCCCATGATGGATGGCTTCGAATTGCTCGAAAAAATCCGGAATTTTGAAAAAACCAAAGATGTACCTGTGTTAATTCTGACTGCCAAGCACATTACTAAAGAGGATATTACTATGTTGAAAAACAACAATATTCATCAATTGATTCAAAAGGGAGATGTGCAGCGCGATGCCTTATTGCATGCTGTATATAGCATGGTTGCAACGCCTGAATTGTTGCAGCCGGAAGGCAAACCTCGTAGAGACGCTATGCATAGCGTCTCTACAGAATCGCTAAACACGGAACACGAAACGCAAAACACAAAACGCAAAACGCAAACAGTTTTAATTGTAGAAGATAATCCGGATAATATGACTACTGTAAAAGCAGTAATTGGCGATAAATTTAAGGTTATTGAGGCTGTAAATGGAGTAGTTGCGGTGCAAAAAGCGCAGGAATTTGTACCCGATTTTGTGCTAATGGATATTGCCTTGCCTGAGTTAGACGGCATTGAAGCATTCCGACAAATTCGCAATAATCCCCGGTTAAATCACATTTCGGTAGTGGCGCTTACTGCCAGCGCTATGCTATCGGACAGGGAAACAATTTTAGCTTATGGTTTTGATGCCTATATTCCGAAACCGATTGATGAAAAACATTTTTTTGAAATATTAAATAAAGTCTTGTATGGAAAATAAAGAGCTGAAAATATTAGCTGTTGACGATATTTACGACAATCTGATAACACTCAAAGCACTTATTTTAGAGTCGTTCCCCAATTCTCAGGTGGTATTCGCACTTTCGGGGAGTGAGGCTTTGTCGCTTGCCGAACGAATATTGCCTGATATTATTTTGTTAGACGTGGTTATGCCCGATATGGATGGTTTTGAAGTGTGCAAAGCCTTAAAATCGGATATAAACTTAATGGATATTCCGGTTGTGTTTATTACAGCATTGAAGGGAGATAAAGAAAGTCGTATCAAAGGATTAGAATCTGGCGCTGAAGCATTTTTGGCAAAACCGGTCGACGAAAGTGAGTTGGTAGCTCAGATTCGGGCAATGTCAAAAATCAGGGAAGCTAATATCTTACGCAGAACCGAACAGGATCAGTTATCGGCTATGGTGTCGGAAAAAACCATGCAACTTGAATTGAATAATGTTGCTACACTGAACCTGCTCGAGGATTTACAAAAAGAAATTGAAAACCGAAGAAAAACAGAGGCCAAACTACTCAGAAGTGAAGCAAGATTGCGTCGTGCTGAATTGGCATCAAAATCGGGAAACTGGGAATACAACCACGAAAACAATATGTTTCATTTGTCCGAAGGTGCTGCATTTGTATTAGGGTTTAGCGATACATATATGGAGTATTCCATTTTTATTAATATGATTGAAGAGGCCCAGCGAAAAGGGTTTGAACTGTCGCTGAAGCGCCTTGTAACAAATAACCTGCCTTTTAATGCAGAACTTCGAATGTTGCCAAACGGACATTCTGAAATGATATATGTACGTATTTTTGCAGTAAAAGAAAAAGAAGATCAATTAGTTTTTGGGGTTTTACGAAATATTACTGAACAGAAAATTGCGCGCGAGAAATTAGTAGAAAGCGAAATGAAGTTTCGGGAATTGATGGACAACTCTCCCGAAGGCATTACCATATATGTGGATGGCATAATAGCTTATGTAAACAAGGAAGCTATGAATGTAATGCGGGCGAAGGATAAAAAAGAGCTGATTGGTAAGTCATTATTCGATTTTATTCATCCTGATAATATTCCGATAATCATGGAACGTATGCAGTTTGTGGCCATGACACCTCTGAATACAGCCCTGCCATCGGTTGAAGAAAAGTACCTACGTTTGGATGGGACCGAAGTGGATGTTGAAATTAAAGTGATGCCTATTATGTATGAAGGTAAACCTGCAGTACAGATTTCGGGACATGATATTACTGATAAAAAATTAGCTCGTGAGGAGATTGAGAAAAACCGTAGGGAGCTAAAAACCATCTATGATAATGCACCGGTAATGACGTGTGTGGTAAACGAAAATGCCGAAATTCTGTTTTCGAACAAAGCGTTGAATGCATTTATAGATAATCCTGAAAAATTAACATCCAATATCACTTCCTGTGGAAATGTATTCGGCTGCATCAATTCGCTTGATAACCCCGAAGGTTGTGGGCATGGACAAAATTGTGGTAATTGTGTACTCCGACATGCATTGTTAGATACTTTTGAATCCGGAAAGGAACACAATAATATTGATTATCAAACAACTATTATTCGGGGTAATGAGCAGAAGAGGGTTGCATTATTAGCATCAACATCGCTTATCGAAAATGAAGGAGAAAAGCGCTTATTGCTCTGTATGAACGATATTACTGTACGACTTCAAGCACAGGAAGCTTTACTGGACTATCAAAGGCAGTTAAAAGACTTTGCAGCTCACCTTCAGACAGTTCGCGAAGAAGAGCGTGTAAATTTGGCGCGTGAAATTCACGACGATTTAGGTCAGGTATTGGTAGCCATTAAATTCGACCTCGGTATGTTGGGCGTTAAGTCCAAAAAGTTCATTCGCGAAGAAGCAGTAGAGGAATTTAGCAAACAATTCAAACGGCTCGAAGGTTTTGTAAATAACAGTATAAAAAGTGCCCGTCGAATTATGACTGACCTGCGTCCTGAATTACTCGATATGGTGGGTCTCGTTGAAGCATTCAAAGAACATATCAATGCGTTTAACGAACGTCAATCCATTCAATGTGAGTTTGTTAATAAAACTACGGGAGTGGATTTGCCGCCCGAAAAAGCGGTGGCACTTTTCCGGATTTTACAGGAATCGCTCAATAATGCATCAAAATATTCAGAAGCTTCCAAAGTTACAGTTGAATTAGGAAGCCGCAACAATACAACTTACCTCGAAATTATTGACGATGGAGTTGGTTTTGATTTATCAATTAAAAAGCGAAGCGATTCCTACGGACTTACAGGTATGAAGGAGCGTGCATATCTGCTCGATGGTACTGTTGATATTTGGAGCGAGCCCGGTAAGGGAGTTCGTATTACAGTTGAAGTGCCGGATTAGCATAAAATTTAAGTTTTAAAATTTATTTTTATCTGTTTTGTTGTATATAATTGTAAAAAAATATTTATATTTGTCTCATAATTGCACTGTTTGATATTCTGAAACAAGTATAATTTTATTAATTATTCGTATAATGGAATTTAATCAGACACAATTATCTAATTATTAGTGTCTTATCAATTATGTTATATGAAATCCAAACAACATTATTCGGAAGATATTGACTACAACGAACAGGTTGTGGTTGGTATCGGCGCTTCGGCTGGTGGGTTAGAAGCATTGCAGGATTTTTTTAAGTCGATGCCGGTTGATAACGGACTGGCATTTGTTGTTATTCAGCATCTTTCGCCCGATTACCGGAGTATGATGGACGAACTGCTTGCTCGGCAAACTAAAATGAAAATCTTCATTATTGAGGATGGAATGTATGTGGAGCCCAATTGTATCTATCTTATTCCTCCCCGCAAAAACTTATCAATTTTTCACAACCAGCTATTCCTTGAGGATTATAACCTGAAAAAGGGACTGAACTTACCCATCGATATTTTCTTCCGTTCGCTTGCCAACGAAAAAGGTAAAAACGGAATTGGTATCATTCTGTCGGGTACAGGTAGCGATGGTGCGCTTGGTACACGTGCAATTAAGGAAACCGGTGGAATGATAATGGTGCAGGACGAAGCAACTGCTAAATTTGATGGTATGCCACGCAGCTCAATTTCTACGGGTGTGGTGGATTATATTCTTGCTCCCGATAAAATGCCTGAAGTGCTTTTGGATTATATCAAACATCCGTTTATTCAGAAAAGCACTGCTTCCGAAAATATTCTTACGCGCGATTTGGATAACCTGACTAAAATAACCATGATTCTGCGCGATTATTGTGGAATCGATTTTACATATTACAAAAGCAATACGATTGTTCGCCGGCTCGAACGTCGTGTAAGTATAAATCGCTGTAACTCAATTGAAGAGTATTTAGTGTTACTATCAGAGTCGGATAAGGAAAAGGAAACACTTTATCGTGATTTGTTAATTGGCGTTACCCGCTTTTTTCGCGAACCCGAAGCTTTTCATTATTTAAAGGAAAATGTAATCCCTTCTTTCTTTGTAACCCGAAATAAGGTGGTTAGAGTATGGTCGGCAGGCTGCTCTACCGGCGAAGAGGTTTATTCGTTGGCCATACTTTTGGCCGAACATATCGAAACGCTTAGTTACGAACCTGAAATCAAAATTTTTGCTACAGACATTGATCGACAATCACTTACTATTGCCGGACAAGGTTTTTATCCGGATAATATTATGGTGGATGTGGATGCTACTTTACTCACTAAGTATTTCAACAGAGTAGAAGGTGGGTATCAGGTAAAAGAAGCAATACGCCGAATGGTGGTTTTTGCTACCCATAATTTACTCAAAGATCCGCCGTTTTCGAAATTAGATTTAATAGTTTGCCGCAATCTGTTTATTTACCTCAAACAAGAAGTACAATTCCGTATTCTGGGTGTGTTCTACAATAGTTTAAATGCAGGTGCACATTTGTTTATGGGAAGCAGTGAGTCAATTGGCGAACTTACAGAAGCTTTTACGGCTGTGGATGCTAAAAATAAAATTTACCAACAAAAACATGGCTTTAAACCTGAAATAAGTAAAGAGTTAGGTTCTGCGTTGCAAAATTCAAAAAGTTATAACGAGTCATATTTCTCAAATACCAGATTATTACCGACTTCAAAAAGCGAACGTTTGCTCGAGAAGATTTTACCTGTTTACATGCCACCTTCAATTATTATCGATTTAAATGATAATATTGTTCAAATTATTGGTGATGTGAATAAATTTACGACTATCAATCAGGGACGCTTTTCGCAAAATCTGTATTCTATTCTTCCTGATTCGCTTGGAAAATATGTGTCGAGTTTTGTACGCCGCTTGCGAAATCAGAATCAATCGCTGCGTTCCGAAGGATTTATAACCATTAAAGAGCTCGATTCCAATCAGGTACGAATCGAAGGGCATATTATTGAAACGGAGAAAAATTTTTACAATCTGATTGTTTTTGAGTTTAAAGCTGTAAATGAAGAAGATTTAGATAAATACAAATCGGTACAGCTTTCTGATGATATGTCCGAACGTATTACGGGGCTCGAACGAGAATTGCAGTTAAATAAGGAAGCACTTCAGGCTACCATCGAGGAGCTCGAAACTTCGAACGAGGAGTTACAATCGTCCAATGAAGAACTAATTGCCTCGAATGAGGAACTACAAAGTACAAACGAAGAGTTACAATCGGTAAACGAAGAACTTTATACTGTAAATTCTGAATTTCAACTCAAAATAGAAGAGTTGGAAAGGATGAATAACGATATGAGTAACCTGCTGAATAATACCGAAATAGGTGCTATTTATCTCGACAGGAATTTGTGTATCCGGAAAATTACGCCTGCAGTATCGCGTATTACAAATATTCTTCTTAGCGACGTTGGACGTCCTATATCGCACATTTCGAGTTTCAACTACACACAACCCATTATGGAAAATGTGTTGAAAGTGACTGAAAATCTGCAACCTATCGAAAGTGAATACACTGATACCGATGGAAATTTCTATTTGGTACGCATCAGACCTTACCGTATTGAAAGCAATGCTGTGGATGGTATTTTAATAACTTTTGTAAATATTAATTCATTTAAAGGCGAGCAACAAAAGGTTGTAGAACTAACAAATCGTTTAAATAATTCGCACAGCATAGGAAATATGGCTTGGTGGGAGTGGGATTTGACAACCGGAAAAGTTGCTTTCGACCCTAAAAAGGCTACTATGCTTGGTTATTCGGTCGAGGAGTTCCCATCAGATGTTTATAAAATATGCGACCTGATTCATCCCGACGATTACGAGGCAACAATGGACATAATGCGCAATCATCTGCAGGGGCTTACTTCGGCATGGATTGCAGTATATCGGATTAAAACCAAATCGGGTGAATACAGTTGGTATTATGACAGAGGTCAGGTAGTAGAACGTGACCAGGAAGGTAAGCCACTTAAATTAATAGGAACAGTTATTGATATTACCGAGTTGAAGGATGTCTTTTTGAAGCAGTAAAGGATTTTGGGGTTTATTAATTCGTTCGTTTATTGAAATTTTATATATGGAAGCAAAATTTCAAAAAGATTTGAGTACGGTTATTAATAAAGTACTTGAAGAAAATAAAATACAGCTTTTCGACGAAAATAGTTCGAAGGAGCAACTGCTACAGGAATTGAGTATTTATTACCGTGAATTAGAGTTTCAGAATGATGAACTAAGGCGGACGCAATACAGCTTAGAACAAACAAGAGATGAGTTGAGTGGATTAATTGAAAATGCGCCTGTAGGTTATGTAATTTATGATGATGATTACAAAATTGTTTCAACAAATCGTTATTTCGAGAGCTTAATCGGAAAGTCGAAACAGGAATTGCAGAATAATTCGTTGCGAAATTTCATTCATAGTGACTCGCAGGACGAATTTTATCTACATTTCGAAAAACTGAAACGTTTTGGAAAAGCGTCTCCCATAGAACTTAAACTGCTGACTGATAATGCTCTGATAGATGTTAAGGTTGAGAGTAACAGACATGCAAAGGATGACAGAATGTTCTACATGATTGCTTTTACCGATATTACATATCAGAAAAATGCGCAGCGTGAGATAGCTGAAAAAAGTCATGAATTAGAAACTATTTTGTCTTATTCACCGGTTCATATTTGGAAGTTCGATGGCAGGATTTTTAGCTTCGTAAATACGGCCATGCGGCAATTTTTGGGGATAAATAATGCGCAACGTATCGATTTCTCATTGTGGCGGTATTCCATTCATCCCGATGACGTAACCGAATTTATTGAACTTTGGGAAAAATCAGTTTTAGATATTATTCCTTTTGATTTTAGCATACGTTTGAAAGGTGTAACAGCCGCTTACCGGCATTTTATGTGTCATGTGGCTCCTGTATTCGATAGTTATGGCAAGTTTGAATACTTTCAGGGTTATAGTGTGGACATTACCGAACGTAAAGTAGTGGAGGAGGAGTTAGTAAGAAGTAAGGAGCAGTATCGGATTATAGCCGAAAATACTTCGGATGGACTTGCTATAATTGACGATAAATACAATATCACTTACTCTTCGCCTGTTTTTAATCAGTTTATGCGAAATATTGATAATCAGGGACGCAAGGTTAATTATTTCCAGACGATTCATGTTTCCGACCGCGATACCATAAAGAATGCATTTACTTTTGCAGTAAATCAACAGCGCGAGAAGCTGATTTATAATTATAAATATCATTGTCTGACAAATGATTTGTGTTGGAAAGAAGATAATGTCAGGCTGCTTTATGATGCAGATGGTAAATTTTCGCATGCTTACATTGTGAGCAGAGATATAACTGAACGTAAACGAAATGAAGCAAAAATATGGCAATACCAAAATGATCTGAAAAATTATACGGGCTATCTTCAGACTTCAAATGATGAAAATCAATTGGAACTTGCCCGCGAAATTCACGACGAAATGAGTCAGATACTTATTGCGTTGAAAATTGAAATTGGTATTTTAAAACAGGAAATCTTAAAAAACACTAAAGGTGACGGATTTGATATTACCTTTAATGCTTTTACAAAAATTTCGGAAATGGTGGACCAGACACTTAAAACTTCGTTGCGCATTATTTCAGGATTGCGTCCCGATTCCATTGGTATACTTGGTTTTATTGATACTACAAATGCTTATTTAGAAGATTTTTGTACTAAAAATAATCTTGATTTTACATTTAACTCCGGAATTGATAAAATAGAACTACGTACACATGTTGAAATGTCGTTGTTTAAAGTACTTCAGGAAGCCTTGCTTAATATTATTCGGCATTCCAAAGCTACGAAAGTGAAAGTAGATATCAATACTGAAGCACACAAGATAATTATGTCGGTATATGATAACGGTATAGGTTTCAATACAGAAAAGAAAAAACCATGTAAAACCTACGGAATTATTGCAATGAAGGAACGTATTTCTGCATTGAAAGGGGAACTTAAAATTGAAAGTGGGCCGGGTTTTGGTACATTGGTTACAGTAGAAATTCCTTTAGAAAACTGATCGTTGGAAATGCTGTAAATCGCTAAATTTCACTTAGTTCCAACCAACGCATGGTTTTTTCGTCAATTAGTTCGTTGAGTTCGCCATGTCGTTTGGATGCACTGAGTATCTCCTCGGTGGTTAAATCACCTGAAGCAAGCCGGCTCTCAATATCGGCTTTTTCTTTTTCCAATTCCGGAATTTCCAGCTCTAATGCTTCTAATTCTTTCTGTTCCTTGTAAGTTAGTTTTTGTTTCGTTTTTTGCGTTTCAAGTTTTGTGTCTTGTTCCCCTTTAGGGGTTAGGGGCAGTCTTTGTTCTTTATTCTTTCCTCTTTGCTCCCCTTTAGGGGTTGGGGGCAGCTCTTCTTCAATTTCCGTCCATTCCCTGTAATCGGTATAATTCCCCGGAAAATCCTTGAGTTCAGCATTTCCTTTAAATACAAGTAAGTGATCCACCACTTTATCCATAAAATAACGGTCGTGGCTTACTACAATGACGCAACCTTTGAACGATTGCAGGTAATCTTCGAGAATGTTTAGTGTAACAATATCCAGGTCGTTGGTAGGTTCGTCAAGCACCAGAAAATTCGGATTTCGCATCAGTACGGTACACAGGTGCAAGCGGCGTTTTTCACCTCCACTGAGCTTATATACGTAGTTGTATTGTGTTTCGGGCGTAAACAGAAAATGCTGTAGAAATTGCGATGCTGACATTTTCCGGCCATTACCCAAATGTACCTCTTCCGCAATATCGCGCACCACATCAATCACTTTCATTTGTTCGTCGAAAGCTAATCCATCCTGGCTGTAATAACCAAAAACAACCGTTTCACCTATGTCGAATGAGCCGCTATCGGGTTTTACTTCGCCCAAAAGCATTTTCAGAAAAGTCGATTTTCCGGTTCCGTTTTTACCAACAATTCCCATTTTTTCGTAGCGGGCAAAATTGTAGTAATAATTGTCTAAAATTTTTAAATCGCCATAGGATTTTGAAATGTATTTAGCTTCAAAAATTTTGGAACCCAAATAACTGGCTTTCACATCAAGTTGCACTTTGTCGTTGTTGCGGCGTTGTTTGGCACGTTCTTCTATCTCAGCAAAGCGGTCGATGCGCGATTTAGCCTTGGTAGCTCGCGCCTGTTGTTGCCGCCGCATCCATTCCAGTTCGGTTTTGTAAATATTGATAGTTCGCTCAGTTTCGGCATTGAAATTTTCAATTCGTTCCTGACGTTTTTCAAGGTAATATGAATAGTTTCCACTATATTGAAATAAGCCACGATGATCTATTTCAATAATATTCGTACATACACGGTCGAGAAAATAGCGGTCGTGCGTAACCATTAGCAGCGACATGGTAGATCGTTTCAAAAATTCTTCGAGCCATTCCACCATTTCGAGGTCAAGGTGGTTAGTCGGTTCATCAAGTATCAACAAATCAGGCTCTTCAATCAATACATTTGCCAAAGCCACCCGTTTCAATTGTCCGCCGGAAAGCTCCGAAATTTTTTGCTCAAAATTGGTAATTTTCAGTTTTCCGAGAATTTGCTTTATGCGCGTTTCGTAGTCCCAGGCTTTGTGCAAATCCATGCGACTTATAATTTCGTCCAGCTTACTATGGTCATCGCTCATCATACAATGCTCATAATCAGCAATTGTACGAACTACCTCATTGTCGGTGCGAAGACAGGCATCAATCACCGACAGATTTTTCGGAAAATCAGGACTTTGCTCTAAATAACCTACCCGCAAATCGCGCCGAAACGAAATTGTTCCCGAATCGTAATCTTCTTTACCGGCAATAATATTGAGTAAAGTGGTTTTTCCGGTGCCATTTTTGGCAATAAGTGCCACCCGCTGATTGTCGGATATACCAAAGGATATATCTTCGAAAAGCAATAAATCGCCAAACGATTTGGTGAGATGTTCTATCTGTAAATAGCTTATCATTATTTAGTTGATTAGAAAATTAGAAATTAAGAAATTGAGTTTATTTCTCCTGAATCTAATTCCTTACTTTCTTAATTTTCCAATTTCTTATTTTCCTAATTTCTTATTTTCTCAAACAAATTGCAACATGCATCTTCCAATAAATCAATTACATACTCAAATCCTTGTGCACCACCATAATACGGGTCGGGGATATGCGTAGCCTGATGTTTGGTACAATAATCAGTCATGCGAACAATTTTCTTTTTTTCGTCAACTGTGGTTGCCATATCGCATAAATCATCGTAATTGGCATCGTCCATTGCTACAATTAAATCAAAAGTATTGAAATCCTGTCGTGTAACTCTTCGCGATCTGCTTACGAGCGAATAGCCACGTTTTGCAGCATGCATACGCATACGGCTATCGGGCAATTCACCGGCATGATAACCAATTGTACCTGCCGAATCAACGATAAAGTCCTTTTCGCGATGTTCCCGTTTCAGTATATGCAAAAAAACACCTTCGGCCATAGGCGACCGACAGATATTTCCCATACAAACAAAGAGAATGGATTTTGGAGACATTTTTAATTATTATTTATTTCTGGTTTCGTGTTTCGCGTTAATAAAAAATGTGAAACGCGAAACACGAAACGCGAAACACGAAACGCGAAACACGAAACGCGAAACGCGAAACACGAAACACGAAACACGAAACACGAAACGTCAAATTGAAAGAATCTGCAACACTCCCAGCAAATTCTGATTTACCGGCTTGTCATCTTTTATGGCTTTAGTAAATGGTACATGCACAATTTCGTTGTTCACAATACCAATCATAATGCTGCGTTGTTCGTCGAGCAAAGCATCGATAGCTGCAACACCCATTCGGCTGGCAATTATGCGGTCGTAAGCCGATGGTGAACCACCACGCTGAATATGTCCGAGAATGGTTACACGTACATCGTATTCCGGATGTTCCTTATGCATACGTTCGGCCAATCCATTGGCACCGCCGGTAATTTCGCTTTCAGCAACCAACACAATACTACTGTTTTTCGATTTGCGGAAACCATTTCCAATCAGCTGTTCCAACTGGTCAACCTCAGTTTTGTGTTCGGGAATAATGGCCGCTTCTGCTCCCGAGGCAATGGCGCTGTTCAGTGCCAAAAATCCGGCATCGCGCCCCATTACTTCGATAAAAAACAAACGTTCGTGCGACGAAGCTGTATCACGAATTTTGTCAACTGCTTCAACGATAGTATTCATTGCAGTATCGTAGCCGATAGTAGCGTCAGTTCCATACAAATCATTGTCGATTGTTCCGGGAAGTCCAACTATCGGTACATTGTATTCCTGGGCAAAAATGCGGGCTCCGGTAAAAGTTCCGTCACCACCAATCACCACCAATGCGTCAATTCCTTCTTTCACCATATTGTCGTAGGCTTGTTTACGACCTTCGGGCGTACGAAATTCAGCACAGCGGGCACTTTTCAGAATAGTTCCTCCCTGCTGAATAATATTACTTACATTTTGCGTCTGAAATTCAACTATCTCGCCTGTAATCAATCCTTTATATCCTCTGTAAATTGCTTTTACACGAATGCCATTGAATATGGCAGCACGCGTTACCGACCGTATGGCCGCATTCATTCCGGGTGCATCGCCTCCTGAGGTAAGCAACCCGATACATTTAATTCCGTATTCCATTTCCGTATATTTTTGTTTTTAACTAATACCCAATATTAACTGACTTTCGGGCCCCATATTAAAAAGCAAATCGATGCAGCTTAAATTGGGACAAAAGCCAAATTTTTGTTCGAATACCTGATAATAAGGTTTCGATTGTTGAAGTGATTCTTTCTTAGGATGTATTAGATTGCGGTAATCGATTTTGTTTTTATGTTGAGATAAATAACTATCAGTAAGTGTAATATCTTTCTCAATTTCTAACAATTCCATCATTTTTTGTTGAATTTCAAAATTAAAATCCCACAAAAACTGCCATTTCTTTTCGTAAAATGGATGTAAATCGTCGGCATAATATTCAAAAAACGCACTCGAATTATACGCCGATTCAATAGCTCGCCAATGGTTGACCTGCCAGTTGTCGTGTTCCGAAATCCGAACATCACGAATCAATACTTTTCCGCTTTTTTCAACGGGAATGCTTAAATCCATTATGCCATTGGCGGTGAGAATTTTACATCTGTTCCGATAGCTTTGCTTTTCGTAATATTCGTATTGCTCCAACAAAACATCAATAGAATTATTTAGATAAAAATAATACTCTACCGGAGCCAAATAGGCTGTTGATAACAGTAAACAATTTGAACGCAAATTACGCAAATTTTCACAAATTTCAGTTTTAAAATATGTATTGCTCTGCACAAAAATATTCTATAATATTATGTTTTGATTTGCGTTTATTTGCGTAATTTGCGTTCTAAAGTCTTTTCCAATCTATTTTTCAGCATTTTTAAAGAAACGGTTGAAGCGGATTTTTCCTTCAAACAATCCTTTATCTTTGTTGAGAGATAACCAAACCAACACGGGACGACCAACAATATGATCTTCGGGTACAAAGCCCCAATAGCGCGAATCGGCTGAATTATGGCGATTATCGCCCATCATCCAGTAATAATCCATTTTAAACTGATAGCCGGTGGTTTCTTTACCGTTAATAATGAACTTGCCATCTTTAACTTCCATCGTATTACCTTCGTACACACGAATTATGCGTTCGTAAATCGGATAATTATACATGTTTAGTTTCAGGATAGCTCCCTTTTTGGGGATGTAAATAGGTCCAAAATTATCTCTGTCCCAGCCTTTTGTATCGCCAAGCGGAAATACATCACCTTGTTGAGGTTCTTCTATTTTAATTTTTAATACTCCGGGCGTTTTCGAAATGGTTTCATAAACTGCTTTTGTCATAGGAAAATGATACAAAGGATATTGCGGGTCGAATCCCAGCGATTTTATACCCTCAGCATATTGCAAATTGTCAATCATCATGCGGTCTTCCATGCTAATCTCAAGTTCATCAAGTACTTTATTCAATGGAGTTCCATCAGTTTGTACAAAGTAATTGAACTGCAATCCCGGAATATCTTCCTGCTTTTGGCCATTGATATACATTTGATTGTCTTTTATTTCAATTCGGTCTCCGGGTATTCCAACGCAACGTTTTACGTAGTTTTCGCGACGGTCAACAGGTCTGTACACAATTTCGCCGTATTTTTGTTTATTCGAACGTACAATTTCGCGTCCTACATTCATACATTCTTCAGCTGTAGGTTTTACATTCGGATTTGCATAATGTAACGCCGATAAACCTTCCATATAACAACTTGTGTAATAGTCAGGATTTTGCACATTCACAGCTACGGTATCTCCCGTCGGGAAGTTAAATACAACAATATCATTGCGTTCGATGGTGTCAAAACCCTTTAGACGTTTGTAATCCCAATGTGGTTTTTCGATATACGATTTGGTATTGATAATCGGGAAGGTGTGTTGAACCAATGGAAATGAAAGTGGTGTGTTGGGCACACGCGGACCATAACTTGCTTTACTAACAAACAAAAAATCGCCTACCAACAATGTTTTTTCGAGCGATGAAGTTGGAATCTGATAGTTTTGAAAAAGATAGGTGTTGATAAAATAAACGGCTACTAAAGCAAATACGATGGCATCTACCCAACCCATTACTGCCAGAAAAGCTTTATTCTCTGATTTCTTCCACCAAGTCCATGGAATATATTTGGTTATAAATGCATCGAATACTACCGGAAGCCCGATAAGCCAGAAATAATTTCCTACCCAGGCAATAAACAGAATATAAATTAAGCACCAAAAAATGGCTTTTATCCATTGTTTACGTGGTTGATCAAAACGCGATTCTTGTTGTTCGTTTGTCATATATTTTTTATTTTTAATCTACAAAAGTTTGTTTGATAATATCTTTGTTTTATTAAATTTCCAATGCTCAAATGTCTCATCTTCAAATATATCATATATCAATAATTTATCATCCCCTGCTTTGTGCATCTCTTTAAAAGTGTTTGACCAACCTTTTCGTGGTTTCTTTTTTAATTTATTCATATTATATTTTGAATATTAATTGTTACACAAAGTTTCACAAAAGAAATTCACAAAGTTACTCAAAGAAAAATTATATCTACACTCTCAATTTGGATTTCTTTAGGTTTAGAATTTCATTAAATCCAGCATGCCCAGTAATCCTTTTTTTCCAGCTGTAAACTCAGCTGCAATCACTGCTCCTAACGCCAAACTATCACGGTTTTTCAATTCGTGATGAATTTCTATAAAATCAACATCTGAATCGTAGCGAATGGTATGAATACCCGGTACCATTCCTTCGCGTACTGCTTTTATAGCTAAATCAGAAGAACTTTCTTCTACATCCAATTTCCATGCTGTTTTTCGTTCAATGTTTTCTAAAATGCCTTCGGCCAATGTAATGGCTGTTCCACTGGGAGCATCCAATTTTTGAGTGTGATGCACTTCGGTCATCGAAACATTATAGGCAGGGAATGAATTCATTATTTTGGCTAAATATTTATTTACAGCCGCAAAAATATTAACTCCTAAGCTGTAATTTGAAGCCCAGAACAATGTATATCCATGTTCTTCAATTTCTTTTTTCAGGTGTGGCAGATGTTCGCTCCAGCCCGTGGTGCCACAAACAACCGGCACACCGGCTTTAAACGAAGCACGAATATTACTAACAGCTACGTGTGGAGCGGTAAATTCTATAGCCACATTAGCACTTTTAAAAGCCTCTGAATCAAAATCTTCGATATTTTCAATATCAATAATCGACACAATTTCGTGTCCACGTTCAAGAGCAAATCGTTCTATCGTTTTGCCCATTTTTCCATATCCTATTAATGCTATCTTCATAAAATCATTTACAATTTATCAATTTACCATTTACAATTTAATATTGTCCCGTTCCCAGTAAAACTAATGTACAGGCCTCTTCGGCAATAATACCTTTTTCCGAAAGCAAACTTTCAAATTCATCGTTCTCAGTTCCGGGGTTGAAAATCACCCTGCGTGGTTTTAAACTTACAATATAATCGTAGTAATCGGGTTGACGTTGCGGACCTACATACATTGTAACTGTGTCGATGTCAGTATATTGTTTACGCTCTGTATCAATGGTTTTTCCAAAAATCACATCTGGTCTGAGACCCAGCAATTCAATTTCGTGTCCGTGAGCTGTGAGTCGTTCAGCAGCTTTGTAAGAATAACGCTCAGGGTTATTGCTTGCACCTATTATTAATGTTTTCATATTGTAAGTTAGAAATTAGAAATTATGAAAATAAGTTGTATACACATTGGCATATTGTCTCATTTGCATATTGGCAAATTAGATTGTCTGCAACCAATCCAGTGTCTCGAAAATCTCTTCTTTTGTAGCTGTTTGGTTTATTTTTATTTCGCCAATGCCCGAAAGCAGGGTGAAATTTATTTCTTTTGATTCGTTCTTTTTATCATGTGTCATGTATTCGAAAAGCTTTTCGTAATCAGCACAATCAAAATTATATTTTCCGTAATACTCTTTTGCTAAATTTTTGATTTCGAGTAATATATCTTTTGGAAAATTTAATTTTATAAATGATAAATACAATTCGCAAAGCAATCCCCACATCACCGCATAGCCATGTAGAACAGGTTTGTTGGTCAGGTACGAATGACTTTCGAAGGCATGTCCGAAAGTATGACCCAGGTTTAACGCTTTTCGAATATTAGCTTCGAATGGGTCGGCTTCTACAACGCGTTCCTTTATTCTGAAACTATTTATCAGCAAAGGCTTTAACTCCTGTAAATCGAATTTTTCGAGGTCGTAGCTTATTACTTTTTTCAATTCTTCCGTTGTGTCAATCAGCGCATGTTTCAGCATTTCGGCATAGCCCGAAATCAGATTTTTGAGGTCGAGAGTTCGGAAAAAATCAATGTTAATCAGCACTTCTTTTGCGGGAGCAAAAACTCCAATTTCATTTTTTAGTCCCAAAAAATTAATACCTGTTTTACCTCCGGTGGCAGCATCCACAGCGCCAAGTAGGGTAGTGGAGATATTAATGTAAGGAATACCACGCTTAAATGTTGATGCTGTAAAACCACCAATATCTGTAATCATACCTCCTCCAACATTAATCATCAGCGATTTACGGGTAGCGCCATTTTCGCTCAGGTACTTCCAAATCGATAAAGCCGAATCTATATGTTTGTTTTCATCTCCTGCCGAAATATTAATTAAATGACAGTTGCTGAGTTTTTCGGATTTTAAAACTTCGGGTAAGCAGTATTTTTGAGTATTGTCGTCGGTAAGAATAAAAATATTTTCGGATGCTACGTTTCCGATAGCTGCATCCAATTCACTTAAAAAATCATCGCAAATTTTCGTAATCTGTTGATTCATCGTTTTTTCAATTAGCCCACAAAGATAGTTTTTTCTTTAAAAATAGTTTGTACAAAAAGTATTAAACTACCTTATTTTTACAATCAATTGTACAGTGAATGACTTTTTTCTTAAAAATTCAAAATAAATTTGTAATACATGAATAAATGTTCATATATTTGTGCATTATTTCGATTATGGATATAAAACAAAACATAGAACGTATGGATGAAGCTGCTTACACATTAAAAGCAATTTCGAACGGAACACGTTTATGCGTCATTTCACTTCTTTCGGAAACGGAAGAAATGAACGTTTCGCAGCTTGGTGAGCAGTTGCAATGCGAACAGTCGCTTTTGTCGCATCACCTTACCGATATGCGTGCCAAAGGAATTCTGAATTGCAGGCGCGATGGTAAAAATTGCTATTATTCGCTGAAAAACAAACAGATAGTGCAAATAATACAATGCATAAATTCCTGTAATTGTGTGTGATTTTTTTTATCTAATTAAATGAATATATGAACAAGGATTCAAATGTGATGATGTGTTGATGTGATAATTTGATAATGTGATAAATATCTGATTTCTCAATTTCCATTTTCTTAATTTCATAATTTCTTATTTTCTTATTTTCAAAATTTAAAAAAATGAACAGCTTTATAAGAAAACATATTTTAAAAATAATAGGTATACCGGTGGGAATGCTGGGTGGATTTTTATACTATTATTATATTGGATGCAACAGTGGAACTTGTCCGATTACTTCTAATCCGTATATTAGCGTAACTTACGGTGGATTAATGGGTTACTTAGTTTTCGATTTATTTAAAAAGAAAGAAAAAACAACCGATGAACAGCTTTAAAAAATATTTTGCATCGTGGGATTTTACCCGCTATTTTCGATTGGGTTTAGGACTTTTAATGTTGATAGGTTATTTTTCAACTAAAGAAAATCTATATTTGGTTGGTTCAATTTTTTTATCGGCTCAGGCTATTCTCAATTTTGGATGCCCTGGTGGAGCATGCGCTACCAATGTTACCCAAAAGAATGAAAAACCGGTTATGGAATTTGAAAAGTACGAACCGAATAAAACAAAAGAAAATGTATAGTACATTCGAAATTTCAAAATCGCAATGCATGACCTGCAACAATGAGGTTTTGAAGCAGTTAGGAACACTGAGAGGTGTGTTTGGTGCGGAAATTGAAACTATCGACGGACGCATTACAGTAAATCATACCGACGAAATATCACGTGCCGAAATTGCTTTTAAGTTGGAGGAACTTGGTTGGAAAATAGCTGAAGGAAAACAAGATGCACCTGCCTACGATCCACCTTCGGAGTGGGGTTGTGCTCTTTGAACAGACAACGGACAACAGACAACGGACAACAGACAACAGACAACAGACAATGGACGACGGAAAGTCAAAAGACTAATGTCTAAATGACTATTAATAACGCGAAGCAAATAACAATAAATAACGGCGTAGCCAACTAACAATTAAAATCATGAAAAAACTAACAGGAGCAATTTTAATGCTTACCATTGTGGCGATTACTTCGTGTGCAAGTAAATCCAAAGAAACAGAAGAAACAAAACAAATAAACCAGGAAAAGAAAATGGGAACAATTCATTTAACAAAAGCTGAATTTTTGGCTAAAGTAGCTAATTATGAGGCAAATCCAACCGAGTGGAAATATCTGGGCGACAAACCTTGTATTATCGATTTTTACGCATCGTGGTGCGGGCCTTGTAAAACAATTGCACCAATTTTGGAAGAATTGGCCAAGGAATATGATGGTCAGATTTATATTTACAAAATTGATACTGAAAAAGAGCAGGAGTTAGCGGGAGCATTTGGTATTCGTAGTATTCCTACAATATTATTCTGTCCTATTGGCGAAAATCCGCAAATGGCGCAGGGTGCTATGCCGAAAGATGCTTTCAAGCAGGCTATTGACGAAGTGCTTCTTAAAAAGAAAAAATAATTTTTTAGTTCGTTTTTTTGATTGATTGTAAGAAGAAAACTCCGCCCGGATAAAAATATCTGAGCGGAGTTTTTGATTTTGTAATGAAATTTACTTTTAGCAAATTACATTTGTCTTAATTTGTTTAAAGAAATCGTTTCCTTTATTATCAACTAGTATAAATGCCGGGAAATCAACAACTTCTATTTTCCAAATTGCTTCCATACCCAATTCGGGATATTCCAGACATTCCACTTTTTTGATGTTTTGTTCGGCTAAAATAGCAGCAGGTCCACCAATTGAACCAAGGTAAAAGCCACCGTATTTCTGACAGGCATCTGTAACCTGTTGCGTACGGTTACCTTTTGCAATCATTATCAGGCTTCCACCATGTTGTTGGAACAAATCAACATACGAATCCATACGTCCGGCAGTTGTTGGCCCAAATGAGCCCGAAGGCATGCCTTGTGGCGTTTTTGCAGGGCCGGCATAATAAATCGGATGATCTTTAATGTATTGTGGCAGCGGTTTTCCGGCATCTATCAACTCTTTCAATTTGGCATGAGCAATATCGCGTCCAACTACTATGGTACCCGAAAGTGACAAGCGAGTAGCTACCGGATATTTTGTAAGTGTAGTTAAAATATCTTTCATTGACTGATTTAAGTCAATTTTTACAGCATCACCTTCGCCGGCATTACGCAGGTTTTCGGGGATATATTTACCCGGATTTTCTTCCATTTTTTCAATCCACAAACCATCTTTGTTGATTTTAGCCTTTATGTTACGGTCGGCTGAGCACGAAACTGCCATACCTACAAAACACGAAGCACCATGTCGCGAAAGGCGAACAATGCGAATGTCGTGTGCAAAATACTTTCCGCCAAACTGCGCACCATAGCCCGAGGCCTGCGCTTGTTTCAGAATTTTCTGCTCCATTTCCACATCGCGGAAAGCCTGACCAAGTTCGTTGCCTACGGTTGGTAATTCATCGTAATATTTAGTAGAAGCTAATTTTACAGTTTTCATGCAGGCATCAGCCGATGTTCCACCTATCACAAATGCAATGTGGTAAGGGGGACAAGCCGCAGTGCCCAATGTTTTCATTTTTTCAGTCAGAAATTTTTCGAGCGAAACCGGATTCAACAAGGCTTTTGTTTCCTGAAAAAGATACGATTTATTGGCCGAGCCACCACCTTTAGCGATAAACAGGAATTTGTATTCGTTTCCATGACTGGCTACTAAATCAATTTGTGCCGGAAGGTTGGTGCCTGTATTTACCTCATCGTACATGTTTAAGGCTGCATTCTGCGAATAACGCAGGTTTTCTTCGGTATACGTTTCGTAAATTCCCTTCGAAAGTGCTTCCTCGTCTGTGCCATTTGTCCACACATTGTTGCCTTTTTTGGCATAAACAGTTGCAGTGCCCGTATCCTGGCAGAAAGGCAAAACACCTTTAGCTGCAATCTCGGCATTGCGAAGCATGGTTAAGGCAACAAATTTATCGTTTTCGCTGGCTTCGGGATCGTCTAAAATTGCCGAAACCTGTTTTTGATGTTCGGGGCGAAGCAAAAACGAGCAATCTCGCATAGCAGCTCGTGCCAATTTGGTTAGTGCTTCGGGTTCTACTTTCAAAATCTCCTGATCTTCGAACTCCGATACCGAAACGTGCTCTTTACTAAGTAGATAGTATTCGGTTTTATCTTTTCCAAGCGGAAAAGGTTCCTGATAAATAAACGGTTTTGCCATTATTTTTATGAATTTTAGAAATGGATTATTAATGCTTAAAATTAAGAGTTGCAAAATTACGGAAATTTTTCGGTAAAGTAAACCTTCTAATATTTTTCTTAGTTCAAAGTTGAAATTTTTCTTTTACGACAAAATAATTAATTCAAATATTGTTGACATTATTATGATTCTGCATTTGAGAAGTAATTTAATAAATAATATAAATAATCAATAAATATATAAAAATATGACTTTATAGTTAAATTATTAAAATATTAGTTGCTACAAAATATTTATATTCTGAAAGAAATTAGAGAGTAAAATTAGAAGTCTATCTAATAAAGCGATATTTTATCTGTAATAGTTTTCATTTCAATAAGAGTTTGACTTTTTTTGGGTTAGACTAAATAAAAAATCAATTTAGAGCTTTGTTTTGAACAGTTCAGTTTTTGAGCTATTTAATTTATCCAAAATATTGTATTTTAAAAAATAATTTTTGTAATAAAAACAATCATGACTTTTAGTAATTTTTATTTCAATAATTTAGTTGATGTAATAGTTTAATAAAGTTTTAAATGCCACAAATTCAGATTTCTATGAAGTAAATAGTGTTGTTTATTTTTTGAAAATACCTATTATATTTGATATTGTTTTGAAGAAATTAATCCGAATAATTATTTAAAAATAAATGGCTTATGAAAACTATTAAAACTCATTTAATTGTAATGGCATTTTTGTTTTCAATGCAATCTTATGCCACAAATTGTTTAATTAATGCGGGACTTAAGCATGTAGATTATACGGGTATGGATAATTTTATCGATGCTAAGGATGATTTAACAGGTGCTGCAGTTGAGACGCAAAAAAGCACAAAAACTGCAAATTTCAAGCAGCGAATTAAAGCAGATCCGGATGCTTCGGTTGTTGCAACCAGAATTGATGTTACAGGCCCAAATTTTAGTGATAAAATGTGGTTCTTTGTTGAACCAACTTGTACCTGCGGATTCGATACTGGTTGGGATGGGATGAAAATTTTTGGAGATCCAGCTGTTACTCAAATATATGGAATAGAAGATAATAATGCATATTATCAAATTAATGCCAAGTCGGATATTCATAACTCACTTATTGGATTCAAGCCGGGTAACGATAGAAATTTCACCATGAAGTTTACACATCAAGGCATAAGTAATGAGTATACAAATCTTTATCTGGTAGATATGGTAGCAAACCAAACGGTAAATGTGTTTACTTCCGGTACATTGTATAATTTTACGTCAAGTGCGAATGATCCTGTTCAACGTTTCAAAATTATAACAAATACGGGCGTTACAACAGGAAATACTTTTGTGGAATTTGAAAACAATACCGATGTGTTTAAAATGAATAACAGGATTGTTGTCAATAACAGAAATCAGGTTGAAATTTCAATGAAGTTGTTTGATGCAACAGGGCATTGTATTGTAAACAAAAATATTAAATCCAATACTCAAATACAAATCGACAAAAGTATAACTAAAGGTATATATATAATTCAGTTGAAATTAAATAATCAAAATTATACTAAAAAGGTAGTCGTTAACTAAAAGTAATTCAAATACAAAAAAAAATCCTGAAACATTATGTTTCAGGATTTTTTTTATATCAACTAATAAACTCAATCGAAAAGATGATTTACTTTATACGAAGTTCTTCTTCAAAATAAGCAATTGTCTTCTTCAGCCCTTCTTCCAACTGAATGTTTGGATACCAGCCATTAAGTAATTCCCCCGCACGGCGAATATCCGGTTGACGTTGTTTCGGGTCATCGGCAGGAAGTGGTTCGTAAATCAATTTCGATTTCGATCCCGTGAGGTCAATTACTTTGGTCGCCAATTCGAGCATCGTAAATTCGTTTGGATTACCTACGTTTACAGGCCCTGTTACAGAGTCGGGCGTTCCCATAAGTCGAACCATACCTTCCAGCAAATCGTCAACGTACTGAAAACTGCGTGTTTGCTGTCCGTCGCCAAAAATGGTAATGTCCTGACCTTTAAGTGCCTGCACAATAAAATTCGAAACTACACGGCCGTCGTCCGGATTCATACGTGGCCCGTAAGTATTGAAAATACGAATGATTTTAATCTTTACACCATTTTGCCGGTGATAATCCATAAACAGCGTTTCGGCGCAACGCTTGCCCTCGTCGTAGCACGAGCGGATGCCAATGGTATTTACATTGCCCCAATATTCTTCAGGCTGCGGATGCACATGCGGGTCGCCATACACTTCGCTGGTAGAGGCCTGCAAAATTTTTGCTTTCACACGTTTAGCCAAACCAAGCATGTTGATAGCGCCCATCACCGACGTTTTAACCGTTTTAATAGGGTTATACTGATAATGTACAGGCGATGCCGGACAAGCCAGATTATAGATTTCGTCCACCTCAGCCATATATGGCGTGGTTACATCGTGCCTCACAAACTCAAAATACGGATTTTTCAGGTTGTGTTCAATATTTTTACGTCGTCCGGTAAAAAAATTATCTAAACAAATCACCTCATGTCCTTGCGCCAATAGTTTGTCGCCTAAGTGCGAACCTAAAAATCCGGCTCCACCTGTTATTAAAATTCTGCTCATTTTTTTATAAAGTTAGAAGTTAGAAATCAGAAGTTAGAAATCAGAAGTTAGAAATTAAGAAAAAAAGAAATTAAGAAATTAAGAAAATAGTTGATTGGTTCATCAGTTCATTAGTTGATTGGTAATTCATCAACACATTATCACATCAACACATTATCACATCATCCTCTCTTTGCCCGTTCCCAGTTTACACTTTGTGTTTTCTTAATATAGCGACCAAAGCCCATAAATACAGCGTAATTCATGATGTAAAAATAATACGGAATAAAGAAAATTTTGACTTTCATTTTCCGGTTTTCGAGCAAGTAACCCATGTATGCCGAAACATAAAACAGAATTTGCAATCCTAAAACAATCAAAAAGAAAGTCGAAAATGGTGCCAGTGCAATATTTACAATAAGTAATAATATCAACGCAACAGGCGTAATTGTCCAACGCAAAACCCGGTGCGAAATATACTGAAAAGACAACAAGCCGTATTTAAAAATATTTAGTAACGGATATAAACGAATCACTGACTGGATTCCACCTGCTGCAATGCGTATTTTGCGTTTCAATTCTTCTTTTACATTTGCCGAAGCCGTTTCGATGGCGTAAGCTTCAGGGTCGTAATCAATTTTGTAGCCCTGCATAGCCACACGAAGCGAAATAATAAAATCGTCGAGCAAAGTATCGGGTTCAACTTCGTTAAACAATTCGGTGCGAATAGCAAAAAGCTCCCCGGCAGCACCAACAGCCGAATAAAGTTCAGCATCCCAGCGTTTTAATGCCGATTCGTATTTCCAGTAAAGTCCTTCGCCGGCAGCCGCTGCTGCTTCGTTTTCGGCATTAAAAATGCGTTTTTCGCCCGATACACAACCCACTTTTGGATTGTGAAACATTTCGGCAATTTTTCGAATGGATTCTTTCCCAAGCAATGTATTGGCGTCTGAAAAAATAACTATCGGTGTTTTCACAAACTTCACTGCACGGTTCATGGCTGCAATTTTTCCCGCGCGTTCGGGTTTGTGAAGCACTTCCACATCCTTGTAAGCGGCCAATAATTCAGGCGTTTTATCATCAGATCCATCCGTGCACCACATCTGATGCAGTTTGTGTTGCGGATAATTCAGCGAACGTGTGTTTTCCACTTTTTTTGCCACAAAATCCTGCTCGTTGTAAGCAGCAACTAATAAAGTAACTTCAGGCAATTCATCATCGCTCAAAATTACTTCTTTTTTCTTTTTAAACAACCGTTTGATGCGTAAAAGTAAAAATAAAACGATACCATACCCCAAATAGGTATAAAAAACGATACCAAGCAGTATCCAAAAGGTGATTTCAAGTGTTTTCATAATATTGATGTGATGATGTGTTGATGTGATGATATGTTGATAAAATGTAGTCTTTTTACTTTATAAACTTTACAAACTTTATAAACATTAAAAACTCAATCATACGTGTTTAATTGTAATTTCCGATGCCTTTTTTCGAGGCGATGATGCTACTTTAAAACTCTCGGGTGGATAGCCACACGAAATAACTAACAAAACAACTTCGTTTTCAGGTACATTCAGTATCTGTCTCATTTTTATGTCCTTTTCATTATCCACACTCCAGTTGAGCGCGCAAGCTGCTATTTTGTTGAAATGCAGTGCGTTGAGCAATGTCATAGCAAACATACCGCCGTTTAAATGATTTTCATTGCGTTCGTGAATGTCTTTTGTAACCGAAATTACCGATGTGAGTACTATCAATGTTTCGGCTAAATGTCCAAAACCACGATTTCCGTTTTGAATTGCCAGGATAGCTTCTTTTTTTGCAGGCGATTTCACAATATGCACGCGTGTTGGTTGCCGGTTACAAAACGAAGGCGATTTTTGAGCCAAATCTACGCATTTGTACAAAACCTCCATCGGAATTTCTTTGTCGGTATAGCTGCGCACCGAAAAACGCGACATGCAAAAGGCATCAAAAGGTGAATTGATGTTTTTAAAGTATTCTTTTTCAGTAGTATGTACTTGATTTGTGCCATGAACATCGTCAAACCGGTTAACTATTTTTGCTAAGCTGTCCGAAACTTCTTTTTCCAACTCAAATCCGATTTCGTTGTGAAAAGCGGCATATTCTTTCAGCACTGTTACCGATTGTGCAAACTCCAACTCTTGTTGAGGTAGTTTCATGTTTTCGTAACGTAAAACCACTTTACACAAATCAATTACTACTTGTTTGCCAAAACCCGGACGAGGTTCGGGCATTGTAAGTCCCTTTTCCACAATATGATACAGCAAAGTAAGGTCGCGCTTCACTTTTTCGGCTGCCGAGTTATTGTAAACTTTGTCGTAAACCCGTCGACGAATATCAAAATTGACCGCTTTTTTAGCTGTATACAAATAATACCAATAGCTTAAACGCTTTGGCATCAGGTTTTTAATTTTCGTTTTTAAATTTGCCATATTTCAAAAAATTATTGACATTAAGTATTACTTTTTTATTGAATAGCAGTTCTACATGTCCTGATTTTACAAATAATATATCCTTTTCTATTCCCATTTTTGTGTTTTCAGGAATAAGTACACCATCGTTATCTGCGTTGATAAATACATTGTATCCTCTTTTACTTCCAAAACTTCCTGCAATTAGACCTACTTCGCAGTTTGGAATTGGATATTTAGCAGCACCAGTTATTTTATTAGTTGTCAGGTTGTTAATATTCGGACCAATAATGTGTTTCACAAATTTAAATTGTGAAAAGAAATCTGCCACCGGCGATCCGTTATTTGGTGGAGCAATCATTACAATTCGGTGTACGAATGGAAATCCGGAAATTGAATCTAACTTTTCGTACATTGCCCTTACTACTAATGCGCCCATGGAGTGCGTTACAAACGAAATGCTATCGGGCATTTCTTTTTGTATCGTTTGAATTAAATTGATACTTACCGAATCCACATCTTCAATCAAGCTTTTATAAATATAAATTTCGGTATTAAAGCCCTTTTCATGGAGATTTTGTCTTATTTTTTCCATTTCCAGTCCAAGTCCGCCAAAACCATGAATTAAGTACACTTTTTGCTTTGCTTTTACTGCATTAAAAACGAACAGAATTGTAAATATCATAATAACTTTTCTCATAATCAGTGTTTGAATTTATTTTTAATTTTTAGTAATGGTTTAATAATCAGTTCTTTTTCATAATTGTTTAGTACTATAAACCAAAATGAAATTCCATAAATAATGATAAACAGCGCTGCAAAAAGAATAAAGTTTGGAATGTAATGCAGATTAAAAAAATGCATAAACAGGTATCCTGCAATGGCTGGTATAATCAGCGCCGGTAATAATTTGGCTATTTGTGAGCTAAAGTATTGAATGTCTAATCCCACTTTTTTGTGATAATACCAATTCATTATCAGTATGTTACCAATGGTTAAAGCTGCAGCGGTACCAAGTGCGGCTCCCAAACCACCGTATAACTTTGTTAATGGAATAGAAATCAATATATTGCCAAGCGCAATAAAAAGATATACCCATGAACGGAATTTATGCTGATTCTTAGCACGTTGTATTTCAATTCCCAAATTCTGAATAAGCGGAATTGTAACCGGAATTATTAATAGTAGCGCCATGTAATACGAACGCGCATACTCTTTTCCGGCCCAAAGTGTAATAAAGGGCATTCCAAAAAACACCAACAATCCAATGACTAACGCCAATACGATAAATTGCAAGCGACCTAAGCGGGCAAAAAGTTCGGTAAGTTCCCAGTCGCTACATTTGCGCGCAACCATTTCGTTTACGCGCGGAATATACACATTCGAAATTGCTGTAGAGAAAGTCAGAAAATAGGTATTAAGCTGTGCTGCAATACTATATACTGCAACTTCAATTGTGCCTCTGAACCAGCCAATTATAAAACGGTCGACATTCCAGTTTATCTGATTTACCACCAGATTCATAAAAATAAACGATGAAAAAATAAAAAGCTCCTTCAGTTGCTTTGTGTCAAACTTGCTGAATATAAAGCTAATATCAGCTCTTTTGTAACAAAACCAAATATTAATAATTTCAATGATTAAAGCTAAAATGGTAACAATTACCACCATTCCTACTGAGCCATAACCCATTAATAAAACTGGAATGATTACTAACGGACTTGCTATTGTTTTGATTATCAGTAATGATTTTTGGAAAATAAATTTTTCTTTCGCACTTATATACGAATTAAAAACAATAGTTGGGAATGTGATAGCCGTGTTTACAACCATTATCATCATTAAAATTTTAGCTTTTGCTAATTCGTCTACCGAAAGTTCCTTACCAAAAACAACATCCGAATTTATGACCAAAACTACACCGGCTGCCACAGCCACTGCACCCAGTGCTGAAAAAATCAGCAAAAACATCCCGTTCAATCTGGCAAGCCCATCGCTGTCATTATTAGCTTTGTAAACCGAAAAGTATTTAATATAGGCGCTACCAAAACCAAAATTAAACAAACCCAGATACGCCACCACCGAAGCCACCAAACTATATAATCCATATTCACTTTGTCCCAAAAGGCGTAGCATAATGGGCGTGTAAAGTATAGAAATAAAGCTACTTAGCCCTATCAGTAAATAGGAGAGAAGCGCACCTGTTTTTAGTTGATTTAGCTTCATTCTTAATAATTTAGAAAATGGAGATTATGAAATTGGAAAATAAGTTTTTCTTTATAAAATATTTTCTCATTTTCTTAATTTCTTAATTTTCTCATTGGCATATTTTCTCATTGGCATATTATTTTAACGCTTTTCCCAAATAATCATGTACCTTTTTTCGCTCCGTTTCCATAATTTCGGGAACATGTTTAAAATCAATATCAAAATATTTTCCTGATTTTTCGAGTAAATGCTGTTTACGACCTTCGAATTTGAATTTTCCAAGCAAAGTATCAATACGTGAGCCCATGGGAGCGCTTTTTCCTTCGCGGTCGAAAACTACAAACGGACTTTGGAAATGCATGGAGAAAATAATGCAATGGAACGAATCGGTGCAAACTAATGAAGCCGAACGAATATAATCTAAAAATTCGGCGGGGTCGGCTGCGTAACGTTCGGTGTCGTGCAGGCTATTCATCATTACCAATTCTAAGTTGTTGGTTTTTGCCATATTTTTCAATAATGCAAGTCGATTGTTCGATACAGCTCCGATAAAATAAGTTAGCAAATAATTTTTTGCAGGTTTGTTTTTTGCCGGAGTTGTTATTTTCAACCAATCTTCGCTTTTTAATACCAGCGTTGGGTCAACCAATACTTCGGCTTTTCGGCCCGATAAGTTTTGAATCAGTTCGGCACCTTTTTCTTCGCGTACCGACAGGTATGCCATGTCCTTCAGGTAATTGGCATATTGTTCTTTAAACTCTTCGGGTATAACAGAAACACCAAAACTCGGTGCTAATGCTATGCGTTTTTCGGGCGAAACGTAGGATAAAAAGTCGAGTGATGAACCATAACGAATATTCGGATTCCAGATTTGGTCGCTTCCCACAACCACAAAATCATAACGTTCATTCAGATTTTCAGGAATATTATTTAGTCGTAATGTAAAATTACTTTCAACAATGTATTTGTCCGAAAATGCTTTGAACGATTTAGCTTTTGCACTTTGACAGGCTTCGTAGAGCGGTTTTTTCTTTCGGTCAACTACTTTTTCCCAAGCTTTTTGTATCAATTTTACCGGATTTAATTTCAATGCATTTACAATTCTTTTTAGTGTAAATGCCAATCCTTTTTCGATGGGTTTGGTGGGGTAGTTGATAACGCTTTCTACCTCATAGCCAAGCGATTTCAGAATTTCCTGGGAAGCATAATTCTGTAAACGGTTTCCGTAGTTTACATAATCAATAATGGTATGAATGCCAATGCGTTTCATTTTATTTTTTTATATAATTCCAAATATTTTTCCGCCATGGCGCGCCACGAAAATTTTTTAGCCCGGGCAATGCCTTTTTCGCAGAGTTCGTTTCTGAATGTTTCGTCTGACAGAATTTTTTGAATGGCTGCCACTATTTCGTCGGGTTTTGTGGGGTCGACAATTGCAGCGGCATCGCCGGCAATTTCGGGCATCGACGAAGTGTTCGATGTGATAACCGGCACACCACAAGCCATACCTTCGAGAATCGGTATCCCAAAACTTTCGCGCAACGATGGATATAGAAAAACCTTACACTGATTAATTATATCGGGCATTTCAGTATTTGGCACATAACCGGTCATTACAATTTCGTTGCGGATTTCGGGGTGACCAATATCGTTCAACACCTGCATCAAAGCCGATTCTTCGTAATCAAGCATTACGAGTTTGTATTTTATTTTGCTCGTAGCATTGAAATCGGCAAAGGCTTTTAATACATTAGGCGTGTTTTTTTTGGGGTCTGTATTCCCCAGAAAGAACAGAAAATTATCGGGTAATTTGTATTTTATCTTCGCTAATTTAAGTACATCTTCATCGGTGATTTTTCTAAAATGTTCACCTACACCATTATATACTGCAACAAGTTTATTGCCCAAACCCATAAACGCACGCATTCGGTTACATTCAAACTCCGAAACAGTGGTTACAATTTTACTTTTTCGGGCAACTATGGGCACTACCAACCGGCGGTATAAATTACCGAATTTTTGATACAAAGTACCTCCTTTTTTGAAAATACTGATACTTTCGAGGTAAATAATATCGTGTATGATAGTGATTAAAGGCACTTTGCAAAAAATGGGAGCGGTATTACTTGTGCAATGCAATACTTCGCAACCATACTTCACAGCTGCCCGAGGCAATGCTATTTGTTCCCAGGTGGGGTAGGGGCCACCACCCAGTTCTACGATTTTGAAATTTGGAGCCGTAGGGATGCATGTGTGATCTTCGTCGGGCTTTACGAAAATAATGTATTCATTTTCTTTATCAATGAGTTGCAGATTTTTTATCAACTCCAGCGCCACCATATCCATACCGTGCTTTTTTTTCCGGTAAAGTCGTTGTCCTTCAATGCCTATCTTCATAATATTGATGTGATAATGTGATAATGTGATAATGTGGTGATATGATGATGTGTTGATATTACAAACAGTTACCTTATAAACTTTATAACTTTTAAACCTTATAAACTAACTAAGCTCCATGAACCGTATGTATAAACTTTTTATTTGCTCCTTTGAGTTTGAAAAGCGATAAAAACATGGATAAAAATGCTTTTGGTAAGGTTAGTAATGCCCTCAATGTTTGATAGTTGTAAAATTTTGAAGGAATAGCTAAAACAAAAGCTGCAATTACCGATGCCCAAACTGATAACCACAATTTGTACGAAACTGCACAATTATGGTCAGGGAAAACTAACTGATAAGCCAAATAAACGGCTGTAATTATGGTTGTAAGTCCAATCAGCAAAACGCGTGGAGGCGAAACCATTTGATATACTTTGTCAAAAAAGTCGATATTTGCATTTTTAAATAAATGCTTAACACCCGGTATAAAAAAGCGTCCGAAGTAAATAAACTGAGCCGAAAGCCATCGTTTTCGTTGATTTTCGAATACTTCCACTTTTTGTACTTTTTCGTCGTAAACTAATGCTTCATTCAGGTATTCAATAGTAAAACCATCGCGAAGTAGGGTAAGTTCCAGCTCTTTATCAAAACCACCAATGGCGTGAATTTCGGTCATGCGTTTTTTGAATAACTGGTAGTCGAATGCCATTCCGGAGCCTATTAGTGCCGACGAAAGTCCGAGTGCCCGATGTCCTTTTCGGAAAATACTATTGTTTAATTCCTCACTTACTGCATCGAGAATTGCAAAAGGCGTATTCGTGTTTTTGGCAACTCTATGTCCCTGAACTACTTGAAAACCACTGTTGAAGGCTTCGTTTATTTTGTAGATAAAATCGGTGGCCATCACATTGTCAGCATCCAATATCAAAGCAATGTCGTAATAATCGGGAAGTTGTTCCATGGCTTTATTTAATGCCTTGGATTTGGTGCTTTTATCAAATGAAACTTCAATAAGCTTTATAGGTAATACTTTTAACCGGGCAATAGTTTCGGGTTTAAATGAATCGGCTATTATGACTACATCATATTTCTCGTGTGGATAGTTTTGATTCAATGCATCTTTGGCTACTTCCACAATTACATTGTCTTCTTTATAACCCGGAATTAAAACGGCAACTTTACGTAATTTTGTAGTTTCAGTTGTTTTTCTCGTTTGCGAAAATAAAGAACCTATTGCAAAAATCAGCACATAAACAGCCGCAAAAGCAAAATATGCATATAAAACATATTCAAGAATATGTAATAATAATGTTATGATATTCATAATAATACCGGATTTATGAACGTAATTCTGAGTAAATAAAGTATAAAAACCTAACAGGTTTCAATAGCCTGTTAGGTTTTAAAAGAATACTAAACGTTGATAGATTTGCGACCGATACTGTGGTACTTGAAGCCATATTCTTCAATTTGTTCCAAATCGAAAATATTACGACCATCAAATAAAACTTTTTGGTTCATCAGTTTTTCCATTACCTTAAAGTTTGGTAACCGGAACTCACTCCATTCGGTAACTACTGCCAATGCATCAGCACCAATTATGGCTTCGTACATATCTTTGCAGTATTTGATTTTATCGCCAAGTATACGTTGAGTTTCGTGCATGGCAATCGGGTCGTAAGCAGTTACAATAGCCCCCTGAGCTAATAAACTTTCGATTAATACCAACGAAGGTGCTTCTCGCATATCATCAGTTTCGGGTTTGAACGATAAACCCCACAATGCAATAGTTTTACCGGCTAATTTACCTTCGAAATGTTTGTAAATTTTGTTGTACAAAACTGTTTTCTGATGTTTGTTTACAGCTTCTACTGCCTGTAAAACCTGTAAATCATAGTCGTAGCTTTTGGCAGTTTTAATCAATGCCTGCACATCTTTCGGGAAACAAGAGCCACCATAACCAACGCCCGGATACAGGAATTTATTGCCAATACGCGAATCGGAACCAATTCCTTTGCGCACCATATTAATATCGGCACCTACTATTTCGCATAGGTTGGCAATATCGTTGATAAAACTGATTTTTGTGGCAAGCATGGAATTTGCTGCATATTTCGTCATTTCCGAAGACGTAATATCCATGACAAATATCGGATGATTATTAAGTACAAACGGTTTATAAAGTCTTTTTAGAACTTTTTCTGCGGCTTCACTTTCTACTCCTACTACAATGCGGTCGGGTTTCAGAAAATCGTCCACTGCATTTCCTTCTTTGAGGAATTCTGGGTTTGAAGCCACATCAAATTCAACTTTCACACCACGTTTATCAAGTTCTTCCTGTATAGCAGCTTTTACCTTTTTAGCTGTGCCTACAGGTACTGTACTTTTGGTAACTACAACAGTATAATTATTTAAGTGTTGTCCGATTTCGCGTGCTACTCCCAGTACATATTTCAGATCAGCACTACCATCTTCATCAGGAGGGGTACCTACAGCAATAAAAATTGCGTCGCTATCGTTTACCACTTCCGAAAGTTTTGTTTTAAAAAATAAGCGTTCTTTCAGTACATTGCGTTTTACAAGGTCTTCCAAACCAGGCTCATAGATGGGCATTATGCCATTGTTCAAACTATCAATTTTACTCTGATTTACATCGATGCAATTAACCACTGCACCTGTTTCGGCTAAACATGCGCCCGATACAAGGCCAACATAACCGGTTCCTACAATTGAAACATTCATAATAATTTTTTTTAATGGAGTTGAATATTGATACAGTAATTTCTTAAAAATATTCTGATTACAAAATACAGCGGCAAATATAAAGCATGCTTTCTGTTTTGTTTGTAATATATTAAAGAAAAATGCTATCGCAAATTAATTTTTTTTTGTAATATATTTTGCTACAAATATATAAAAAATTAGCTTGCAATAGCATCTTTATGCTCATTTTCGAAGAATATTTTCTTCTACTTTCTACCTTCTACCTTTCTCACTGGTACTGTATATATACAGGCTGCGGTTTCAGCTTCATTAAATCTTCGGGTGTTAGCATGGTGTGTGGAGCTTTTTTCAAATCATTTTTATAGAAAAGCTTGAAACCGGTAAACTGTACAGGCTCTTTGTGTATATAAAGTTTGTAAGTGCTGCGTTTCAGAATTGGTTCGCCCCAGCCATCCATGTGCATGACTATTTGCACATCAGGGCGAAGTTTAATATCCTTGTAGTTGCGCACCATGCCTTGTGTAAAGCGGTGTACAACAAGAATTTTGGGTGGTAAATTATTTGCTTTCACCAATTTTTCAAGGTATTCGGCACAATAATTTACGTCGTCGGCATTTATGGTTCCGATTTTTTTTCCGGGAGCACTACCATCTTTCATCGAAAACTCAGGGTCGATTCCTAAATGTACATGAGGCATTTTCAGGTATTTTTCGAGCAGTGGCACTTCGTGCTGATAACTGCTTTTGCCCACCTGTATATCTAAAAATACAATTGCATTTCCCATTTTGGCAATGGCAAGTGCTGAATCGATTTGTTCCTCTGGCATTCGCTTACAGTATGTTCCATCGGGCATTGGACTTCCCTGTGCCACCACAGCAATGTAATGAATAGCAGGTTGCACAGGTGTAAGCGAATCGGCTTTGTGCCAGGCTGCCACTTCTTCGTTAAGGCGGCGCCACACTTCTTTAGGCGGATATTCACCCAATACACCCATTTTTACCGAATATAAATTTCCATAATAAGCCACAATACGCTTAAAAGGTAAAATCGCTCCTTTGTTGGGAATTGGCTGATTCATTACCGGCCACCGACCTGTGGTATCACCATTAGCAATCGCTTTCAGTCTATTAAAATAACTGGCAGAGTCAATTGGTTGCTCGGTTGGTTTATTATCCTCACCATCAGCTGTTTCTTTTGAATCTGTCTTTTTTGAATTACAGCCCGTAAGCAGTAACCCTACTAAAATTGTGAAAGTAAAAATGTGTCTGATATTCATTTTTTCGTATTTGTTAATCAGTTGAATTGTTGATTAGTTAATCAGTTAATTGGTTGATTTGTTTACTAGTTCATTAATCACTAATCATTAACCATTAAAATGTTTTTCTCATTGCCCGTATCATTCCCTGAGCTGTCCATTCCGGCACAATCATTCGTCGCACTGTGTGCAAAGGCTGAATGGAATCGCGTTTGGTACTCAGGATAAAAGCCATTTTCATGTATTTGCTCATTTCGGTAGCACTTTTGTGATTGCAAATGCCATAAGGATAAGCAAAATATTCCACCGGCTTTCCGGTAATTGATTCTAATTTCTTTTTTGGTTCAATCACCTGTTTTTGCCAGTCGGCTAATGAGTCATATTTAGTTACCATGGTGTGGTCCCAGCTATGCAAACCTACGGTATGACCGGCTTTTGCAAGGGCGGCAATCTGATCAGTGGTCATGTAATTTTTTTTATTATAGGTAATGGTCATAATAAAAAATACGCCTCTGAAATTGTATTTTTCGAGTACCGGGGCAGCAATTTCGGAATGCTCTACTCGCGAATCGTCGAAAGTAATCATAAACGGATTTACGGGGAGTGCTTTGTTGTAAACCAAATAATCGTATAATTGGTCGGGCGAAACTGAATGAAAACCGCTGTCTGCTAATGTTTTAATTTGATTTTCGAATGAAGCGGGACTTACAGTGTATTCGTCGTTTCGTCCGTTTTCGATGCGATGATAGCAAATTACAGGTACCTGCGGTTTGGCAAGAATTTCGGCAGTCGTATTGGCTTTTTGTTCTGTTTTTACGCTATCAGTAGTGTTGGCTCCATTTTGTTTGGTGTTTTGTTTGTTATTGCAACTTAAACTGATAAATGCTGCTGTAAACAGCGTGAAGTAGATAAATTTACGATACATTATTTTTGAAATTATTTTTGAATACTACTATATATTACCTGCTGAATTTTTGGCCTGATACTCATTCGGGCTAATTTATTTTCGCCATCTGTCGGAAATGTCCGATTGCTAAGAAAAACATATACCAATTTATTTTCGGGGTCAACCCAGCAACAGGTACCTGTATAGCCGGTATGTCCGTAAACGGATTTCGGAGCTGCAGCACAACATGGATTTCCGTACAGTTTGTCGGGTGTTGGTTTGTCAAATCCAAGCCCGCGGCGACCACTTTTTGAAACTGTTGTTGTGAAAATACGGCAGGTTTCGGCGCAAAGGTAGCGTTTTCCGTTCAATTCGCCATAGTTTAAAAGCATTTGATGCAGTGCTGCTACTTCTTTTGCTGTCGAAAAAAGGCCTGCATTGCCGGATATTCCACCCAGATAAGCAGCGTCAGGGTCATGCACAATGCCCTGAAGCAAACCATTCGGAAATGAATTTCCACGCAGGGTAGGAGCAATCTGTTCCGCTTTGTGAGTACGTAGTGGCAGATAAGCCGTATTTTTAAGTCCCATAGGGAAGTAAAAAGCGTTATTCAGAAACTCGTCGAGTGGAATTCCACTGATTGTTTCGGCAATTTCTTTGAGCAAAATAAAATTCACACAGCTATACACGTAAGTTTTTGCGCCTATTGGTGTTTTTGCTATTTTTTGTATAGCTGCATTGTTAATGTCTGACTGCTCAATATTTACCGGTTTTTTGCCAAACGAAATATAGGCCGGCAACCCACTCTCGTGAAACAATAAATCGGTTATTGTCAGATTTTCTTTATCGGTATTTTTCAAAAAATCTAAGTACTTTGAAGCCTTGTCCGTAAGTTTAAGTTTTCCATCGTCATAAAGTTTCATAATGGCAAGGAGCGTTCCGGTGGTCTTAGATAGTGATGCCAGATCGTACATGGTGGTATCGGTAACAGGATGTCCCTGCTCGTACGTCAGATTACCAAAACATTTATTGTACACAGCTACTCCATTTTTTAATACCAACACCTGACAGCCCGGAAATACCCTGCGAGCCATAGCGTCGTTCACAATTGAATCAATTTGATAAAATGAATTTGAAGGTTTTTTAGCTGAAATATCTGAAAAGGAAATAGTTGTTATTAATAAAATAAATAGCCACTTCATAACTTAATTTTTAATTATTTTTCTGCCCCAAACCCCTAAAGGGGCTTAAAAGACCATTCGGAACTAATTTACATCCCCTTTAGGGGCTTGGGGCAATCATTATCACATCACCACATTATCACATCACCACATTATCACATCACCACATCATCACATCACCACATCATCACCTCAACTTGTTCTTTTCAAAATGCGGACCCGCAACTCTTGCAAAAAACACCAACGAATTGCCGGCAATAATCCCACCGGCAAGATATGCTAATGATAATCCGCCTGCAGAATCGGCCAACCAACCACCTGTAATTAGTCCAAAGCCGATACCAATATCCCAACTCGTCATGTAAGTAGAACTTGCAGTGGCTCTCCTGTTATTGGGTGCTAAATTTACAAAAAGCGTATTATAGGCCGGAAAAATCAATCCGTAACCAATACCCATTAGCAACGATACAATGTAAAAAATGATTAATAATACAAGCTTATTTTCAATGTATTGCAGTCCGGCAAGCATTACAAACGAGATTAAACTAAGTGCTGTTCCCCACGTAATTACCTGTACAAGTTTTCCCCGATCAACCAATCGTCCGCTGATAAACCGCGATGCAGTCAGACCTATTGCCATAATGGTAAAAAACATACCTGTGCCGCTCAATATTCCAATTTCCCGACCAAAAAGTGCAATATAAGTCACAATCATGCCATACGGAATGCCCATAAGTAAAAGTGCAAAACCGGCATTGAAGCCTTTGAACAGAAAAAAACGGTCCCAGACTATGCGTTCCTTTGTTTTAGAAACTTTGTTTTCGGCTTTTATCGTGGATGCAAATACAAACCCGAGCAGACCAGTGGCAATTGCTGTGTAAAAAATCACATCATAATTGTAGTGGTCGTGCAGGTAAAGCCCTGTCATAGGTCCCACAGCCATAGCGATGGTATTGGCTACACCAAAAAAACCAAGACCTTCGCCACGCCTTTCGGCAGGTGTAACGTCTACTATCAAACTGTTGCCAGCCGTAGTTACAAAACCAAAAGTAAAGCCGTGCAAAATTCTGAAAAACAGAAACAGGCCTATCGTATTTGCTAACGGGTAACCCATAAATGTGACCACAAAAAGAAAAAATGCCACTAAATAGATGGGTTTACGATACACCATATCGAGTATAAAACCCGCAAATGGACGGATTAGCAATGCTGCAACTGTATAGCTCGAAAGTAAAATACCGATTAGCGATTTGGTTGCCGCATGTTCGTCAATCAAATAAAGCGGAAATATGGGAACCAACAGGTAAAAGGCAAAAAACAAAAGAAAATTACCAATGCAGGCTGCTATAAAACTCGTTGTCCAGAGTTTGTTGTTCGAAGACATACATAAATTCTTTTACAATATTAAAAAACCATTCCCGAAAAACAAGAATGGTTTTTAAACAAAAATACTTTTACTACAATAGTAATGAGTCGATTACGCCACGTTGCCTCACAGCTTCGTAAATCAATACTCCGGCTGCAACCGACACATTCAACGAGTCGATAGTTCCAAGCATCGGAATGCGCACCATATTGTCGCAAATACGCAGATTTTCAGGCGAAACGCCTTCATCTTCCGAACCCATTACTATGGCTAAAGGCTCCGACATGCTGGCTTCGGTGTAGTTCTGAGTTGCTTTTTCGGTAGCTGCAACCAACTTTATGCCCGATGAAGCTAAAAATCGAAGCACATCAGTCAGGTTATGCTCGCGGCAAACCGGAATTTTCATCAAAGCTCCTGCCGAGGTTTTTACGGCATCGCCATTCAGAGCAGCACCACCTTTTAGCGGCACTACTATAGCATCCACTCCGGCACATTCGCAGGTACGGGCTATTGCGCCAAAGTTGCGCACATCGGTAATTCCATCGAGCACCACAATAAATGGCATTCTGCCCTGTTCGTAAATAGTAGGAATAATATCTTCAATACGTTGATACGCCACCGGCGAAATAAACGCAATGACACCCTGATGATTTTTGAGCGTAATTTTGTTCAGCTTTTCAATAGGCACTTTTTGTACCGGAACTTCCAATCCATTCAGCGCATTAAATAATTCACGCGACAATTCGCTGGTCATATCCCTGCGAACCAGAATCTTGTCGATTTCTTTACCCGCTTCTATGGTCTCGAGCACCGCCCGTATTCCAAAAATCATATCCTTCTCAGGACGCTGCTTGTTTTTATAATTAATCATTTCTTTCTAATTTCTACCTTCTAATTTCTACCTTTACTTGTCGTTCATCAATTTCATCTTATCAAGTCCCCAGAAAATAAGCGATAACACAACGCCTGTAACGGCTGCAAAAGCCATTCCTTTGAGCTGGACTGTACCAATATTTATAGCTGCACCGCTGATACCAACTACAAAAGTAACAGCACCCAATACCATATTGCGGTTTTTACTGAAATCTACTTTTTGTTCCACAAACATACGGAAACCTTGTACGGCAATTACTCCATAAAGCAGCATCGTGATACCACCCATTACAGCATTTGGAATGGTAGAAATTGCAGCTGAAATTTTACCGATAAACGAAAATGCGATAGCCAATACGGCTGCAATGCGAATAATCCATACCGAGTAAACACGCGTAATTGCCATTACACCAATGTTTTCGCCGTAAGTAGTATTAGGAGGCGAACCTGCAAAACCCGAAATAAGGTTGCTCAGGCCATCGCCAAGCAGCGAACGGTGCAGACCAGGATTTTTCATTAAGTCGGTGTCTGTAATTTTTCCGGTAACTATCAGGTGACTAATGTGTTCGGCCAATACAACGATACAAGCAGGAGCAATAATCAATATGGCGTTCGGGTCGTAAACCGGTGCGCTGAAAGTAGGTAAAGCAAACCATGCTGCGTTCGAAATAGCATCAGTATTTACAATTCCCAACACAAGAGCGAGAATATAACCGGCAATAACGGCAAAAAATACCGGAATAATTTGCATAAATCCGCGGAACATAACCGATCCTGCTATGCCCACTATCAATGTGAACAACGAAACAATAACGGTATTTTTATCCATTACAAATGGCTGAACAACCTGTCCTACATTAGTTGGCCAGGGAGCGAGACCTGCCATTTGGACTGCCACAGGAGCCAGTTCCAAACCGATAATTGCCACCACAGCACCCATTACAGCCGGAGGCATTACCACATCAATCCAGCGGATACCCCATTTGTAAACCACAAACGATATTAGGATAAAAAACAATCCGAAGAAAATAAAACCCGACTGTGCATGTGCAAAACCGCCGTAACTCGTATTGATAAGCATCACCGGCGCAATAAATGCAAAACTCGAGCCCAGATAAGCCGGAATACCACCTTTAGTAACCAAAGTGTAAAGTATAGTGCCTATGCCGTTCATTAACAGAGCAATCGCCGGATTTACACCAAGCAAGATAGGGACTAAAATTGTAGCGCCAAACATAGCAGTAAGGTGCTGTAAACTAAGTGGTAAGCTCTGAAGGATTGGTAGCTTTTCGTGAATGCCAACGGTTCTTTTTTCCATAAAACAATGTATTACTGATTGTACAAATTGAAAATTTATACAAAAGTAATGGTTTTTTGCATACTTCAGTAAATAAATCAACAATTTGAGTAAGTGAATTTCTTTTTCAATTCACTTTTTCTTTCAGTAATGCAAACTCAACCACTTCCATAATGTCGCTTACAAAGTGGAATTTTAGTCCTTTGAGGTAGACTGGTTTTATTTCGTCAATATCTTTTTTGTTATCTACACAAAGGATAATGTCGGTAATGCCGGCGCGTTTGGCAGCCAGAATTTTTTCTTTAATTCCTCCCACAGGCAATACTTTACCTCGAAGGGTAATTTCGCCGGTCATTGCCAGATTTTTACGTACTTTTCGTTTTGTAAATGCCGAAGCCAGAGCTGTTACCATAGTTATGCCGGCCGAAGGTCCGTCTTTCGGAATAGCACCTTCGGGTACATGAACGTGTACATTCCATTCGTCGAAAAGCAATGGGTCAATTCCTAACTGCACTGCATGCGATTTTATATATTCAAGTGCCAAAACAGCCGATTCTTTCATTACATCTCCCAGATTTCCGGTAAGCGTCAGCTTCGGAGACTTGCTTTTGCTAAGGCTCGACTCCACAAACAAAATTTCGCCTCCAACCTGTGTCCATGCCAGTCCGGTAACCACACCTGCATATTCGTTGCCCTGGTATTTATCCTTACTGTAACGTGCTGCTCCTAGGTATTTTTTCAGATCATCGGCACTGATTTCGGAATTATAACTTTCATCGGTAGCAACCATTTTGGCAATTTTTCGCATAAGCGAAGCAATCTGACGGTTTAGTTCACGCACGCCCGATTCGCGTGTATACGATTCGATTAATTGTGCCAATACCTGTTTCGACAATTGTACATGTTCCGGTTTTAAACCGTGGTTTTCTAATTCTTTGGTAATAAGGTGTTTTCGGGCAATTTCAATCTTCTCTTCCTGCGTATAACCACTTACTTCAATCAGCTCCATGCGGTCGAGTAAGGGACGTGGAATGCTGTTTAGATTGTTGGCAGTGGCAACAAACAATACTTTCGACAAATCAAAATCTATATCTAAATAATTGTCGTGAAAAGTTGTATTTTGTTCGGGGTCAAGTACTTCGAGCAATGCCGAAGATGGGTCGCCTTTGTAGTCGGCAGTTACTTTATCTATTTCGTCGAGAACAAAAACCGGATTCGAAGTCTCCACTTTTTGAATGTTTTGCATTATACGTCCGGGCAATGCGCCAATATAGGTGCGTCGATGTCCCCGAATTTCAGCTTCATCGTGCAAACCGCCCAGCGATATACGTGCATATTTCCGGTTGAGTGCACGGGCTATCGATTTTCCAAGCGATGTTTTTCCCACTCCCGGAGGGCCATACAGACACAATATAGGTGATTTCATATCACCTTTTAGTTTTAAAACAGCTAAATGTTCGATAATACGTTCTTTAACCGTTTCAAGTCCAAAATGGTCAGCATCGAGCACTTTACGGGCATTTTTCAGATTGAAATTATCATCGCTGTATTCGTTCCACGGTAAATCGAGCATAATTTCGATATAGTTCAACTGTGTCGAATAATCGGGCGAATGCTGGCTTGTTCGTTCTAATTTTTTGAGTTCTTTGTCAAAAATTTTTGCAACAGACTCATTCCATTTTTTACCGGCAGCACGTTGTTTAAAGTCCTGTACATCCAATTCAGGCGAACTTCCACCCAGTTCGTTCTGAATGGTTTTCATTTGCTGTTGTAAAAAATATTCGCGTTGTTGCTGGTCTATTCCTTCTTTTGCTTTATTTTGAATAGACATTTTCAACTCGAGCAATTGCGACTCTTTATTCAATTGTTGCAGCAACTGATAGCCCCGTTCTAAAATATCGTCGGTTTCCAATAAATTCATTTTTTCGGCCACATTTAACCCGAAATTGGCGCTCACATAATTTATCAGAAATTGAGGATTTTCAATATTTCGAATAGCAAAATTTGTTTCGGGTGGTAAAAATCCCGAATTGTTAATAATAGTAGTGGTTATATCTTTTATTGAAGATATAAGAGCCTGATATACACTGTCTTTTTTATCTTCAGGTGCAGTATCGTCAAGTGGATAAATTTTTGCTTTAATGTGTGGCTTTGATGCAACCTGTTCGCCCAATCGGAAACGTTTTTTACCTTCCAGAATAACAGTTGTTGTATTATCGGGCATTTCAAGTATGCGGATAATTTGAGCGGCTGTACCTGTCTGATAAAGCTGGTCGATAGAAGGATCTTCCGATTTTTTATCTATCTGCGTGCATACACCTATCAGTTTGTTGTCTTCGTGAGCTGTTCGAATAAGCTTCATCGATTTTGAACGGGCAACAGAAACAGGAAGCAATACGCCCGGAAATATAACCATGTTGCGTAAAGGTAAAATTGATAAAACCTCTCCCTCTGCAAGTTCAACATCCGATGTGCGTTCATCTAATGAAATAATTGGAAAAACTTCAGCTGACTCCATCATGCTATCACCGAAAAAATTGTCAAAATGGTTATTCATTCGTTATATGTCTGTATTAATTCTGCCATAATGGCAAAAAAAAATGAGATGATAATGTATCACCTAAATTTTATTTAAAACTAAATGTTTGTTTATTAAATATTTATGCCTGACTTTTTGAAAAGTCGATAATATAAATCAATCATTATGCCAACCAAACCTTGTGTCATACAATTGTAACTACATAACAGAGCCTATAAGACCTGTATTTAATAAAATGCCGGCAATAATAATTAAAAATAAATCCATAGTAATCAAAAATCTGTGCTTATTAAAACTACAAAAATACAAAAAGATTGCATTTTGAAGTTGTAAATGAAGATATCGGGGTGAATAAAATGCAATTAATAAGTTTTTTTAGAAGAATAAGATGCTTCAATGCTAAAAAAAACACATTTAAAAGTAAATCTATTGGTGATTTGGTTTGAAAAATATACTTTTGCAAGCTGAAAAAATACGCCTTATGCAATCAAAAATTCCGCCATACATGTATCAAAAAAGTAATGTTATACAACTGATATTACTTACGGCATCTTTTGCATTGCTTTTTATTAATATATTTCAACCCTTCAATTCCCGTAATTGGTATCCCGAAATTTCTGAGTTTAAGTATTTCTTTTTCTCTAGCCTGATAATATTAACCGGTATGTTGGTTGTGGTTATCAGTCGGTTAATAATGCTTCGTTATACCCGTAACCGCGAATTATACGTTTGGCAATTTTCACTGCATGTTTTTGGCGAAGTGTTTTTTATGTCGCTTTTTTATACATTATTTTCACGATACTTTCCTCGTATTGGTGCAGAGCGTGAGTTGCTCGAAATTTTTGTTCAATCGTCAAAAAATACGGCATGGGTGTTATTGTTACCTTATTCGGCATTATGGTTGTATTTTTCATGGCGGGAGAAAAAGAATTTACTCGAAAAAATGACCAAATCAGAATTGGAGCCGGTAGTAGCACGGCGAAATTTAATCACTTTTACTGATGAAAAAGGTGAACTTAAATTTTCTATCGATCTCAGCAATTTACTTTATGTTGAATCGGCCGAAAATTACGCCACTATTTATTATATCAAAAAAAACAAAGTTTCCAAATACCTTATTCGCAATTCACTGAAATGGATTGAAGAGAACCTTACACAGGATACACCGCTTGTTCGTTGTTACCGCTCTTACATTGTAAATTTAGACAAGGTGAAAGTGATGCGCAAAACAAAGGATGGTATTTTTTTAGAAATGGATGCCTTGAATGCACCCGATATTCCTGTATCCAAAACTTATTATCAGCGGGTTATGGATAAATTTTCACATTACTCTGTATAAGGTGGCGATGTGATGATCTGATAATGCGATGATAAACTACAAGTTATAAACTATTCCTTCGGTTTACAGCACACTACCGTAATATGAAAGCACGATTGTTTTCGTTCACGAACAGCTAATAACTTGCACTCCTTTCTCATTTCGAGCAGTGTCTTGGTTAATTCCTGAATTATTTCCCATTTTGGTACCACCGAGTCGTTATCTAAATTCAAAAAATGTTTATACGAAATATCAACCGTTGTGGCATAAAAATGAGCGGTGGTATCCGAAGCATTGCTATTGCGATGACTTAGTTTTTCCTGCGACTCTTCAGTGCGGAGTATAGATGTCAGAAAAAAGCAATAATTCCCCAGTTTTTGCGCTTTGAGCTTATCCTGAAAACGAACAGCAATTTCGTCGAGCATACTCACAGCTTCGGGAATTAAATACGGATGCGAATGTTTTAGGTTTTTCAAATGGTAAAGCCTGCAATCTTTCACTTCGACCAAATCATATCTTTCAACCATTTTTTTACAGGCAGAATCAAACTCGGCATTCGTTTTAAAAGGACGTTTCAGCCCGTTGGTACGTGCATGTATTAGCTGTACATCATTTTTATCACTGATAATGTCGGCCGGTTCTATAGGTGCCGATGCGTTTAAAAGCTGATTGCAGCTGGAGTAATGATTGGGTGGAATGGTTTTATTGACTTTATCAGATTTTTCTCTGCTAAAATAAATAACTAATAATAAGGCGAAAACAATGCAAATAGCACTATAAATCAGAGTTGTTTTATTCAGTTTTAGTGTCACAATAGTTTGTTTGATGGGTTTGAAACAGTACAAAAATAGTCATTTCAATTTTGTCAGGCAAATAAAATATAAGGCAATTTTTCAACAAAAATCGTTACTAAACTGACATGCAGTGAGTTGTCCGATTGTTTATAAATTACAAAAAAACCATTTTTCAGAAATGAAAAAAATGAGTACCTTTGCGTCTTAATCAATATATAATAGAATAAAATGAAACCAACATTATTTGTATTAGCAGCGGGCATGGGAAGCCGCTACGGAGGATTAAAACAATTAGATGGATTAGGTCCAAATGGCGAAACAATTATGGATTATTCCATTTATGATGCCATAAAAGCCGGGTTTGGGAAAATAGTTTTTGTAATACGTAAAAGCTTTGAAGCTGATTTTAAAGAAGTTGTTGTAAATAAGTTTAAAAATCTGATTGATGTTGAAATTGTATTTCAGGATATCTCAAATGTTCCTGAAGGTTGTACATACATAGCTGAACGCGAAAAACCATGGGGTACAAATCACGCTGTATTAATGGGCAAAGATGTTATAAAAGAGCCTTTTGCTGTAATTAATGCCGACGACTTTTATGGTCAGGAATCATTCGCGGTTTTGGCTGATTTTTTGCGCAGTGTAGCCGGAAAGAAAAACGAATATTGTATGGTAGGCTATCACGTAGGTAATACGTTGTCCGAAAGTGGTTCAGTAAGTCGTGGTGTATGCGAAGTGGATGATAATGGAAACCTCACCAATGTGGTGGAACGTACGCATATTGAAGAAAAAGGTGGAGCTATAATTTTTCTCGATGAAAAAGGCGAAGAAGTGGCTATCCCGGCTAATACTCCTGTTTCGATGAATATGTGGGGCTTTACACCGGATTATTTTGAATATTCCGAAAAATACTTTATCGATTTTCTTGCCGAGCACGGACAAAAACTGAAATCGGAATTTTATATTCCGTTGGCAGTTAATAACCTGATTGTTGAAGGCAAAGCTACTTGCAAAGTGCTCGACACACCATCCAAATGGTTTGGTGTAACTTACGCTGAAGATCGTCCGCAGGTAGTACTTAAAATAAATGAACTTATTCGTAAAGGTGTTTATCCAAATCAACTTTTTAAATAATACGTTATGGCAAAAATTTTAGTTACAGGTGGCACCGGCTATATTGGTTCTCATACAGTAGTTGAACTGCAAAATGAAGGATTTGAAGTCGTTATTGTTGATAATTTATCAAATTCAAATATTGATGTACTCAATGGTATTGAGAAAATTACCGGCATTCGTCCGGCATTCGAAAATATTGATTGCGTTGATTATGTAAGTATGGATCGCATGTTCGAAAAATATCATGACATTGATGCCATCATTCATTTTGCAGCCAATAAGGCAGTTGGCGAATCCGTTGAAAAACCATTGCTGTATTACCGCAATAATCTGGTATCGCTCATCAATATTTTACAATTAATGCCTATTCACAAAGTACGCAGCATGGTTTTTTCATCATCATGTACTGTTTATGGTCAGCCGGATGTATTACCTGTTACCGAGCAGGCACCTATCAAAGTGGCTCAATCACCTTATGGAAATACGAAACAAATTGGCGAAGAAATTATTCACGATACGTTGAATGCGAATGCTGACCTACAAAGTATTATCCTTCGGTATTTTAATCCGATAGGTGCACATGCGTCGGCCGAAATTGGCGAATTACCAAACGGTGTTCCAAACAATTTATTGCCGTTTGTTACGCAAACAGCCATAGGACTTCGTAAACAATTATCGGTGTTTGGTAACGATTACAATACGCCTGATGGTTCATGTATCCGTGATTATATTCACGTAGTTGATTTAGCCAAAGCGCATGTGATAGCAGTAAAACGTATGTTACAGCACGAAACCAAATCGCAAATTGAGACTTTTAATCTTGGTACAGGACGTGGGCTTTCAGTGTTAGAAATTTTGGAAACATTTATGAAAGTTACAGGTGTGGATGTTCCTTATAAAATAGTTGGTCGCCGCAGTGGGGATGTTGAAAAGGTTTGGGCCGATCCATCGTATGCAAATACAGTTTTGGGATGGAAAGCTGTTGAAACTGTTGAAGAAACCCTACGAAGTGCCTGGGCTTGGGAACAAAAATTGGCAAATCGCACTGATAATAATTAGTTCATAAAGTTATAAGGTTATAAAGTAATAAGGTTATAAGGTTTGGTTTAATCATACTTTTATAACCTTTTACTTTTTAAATACTTTAAATACTTTACAAACTTTACAAACTTTACAAACTTTACAAACTTAACAAACACAATGTTATATCCATTAAAATTTACTCCCATATTGAAAGATAAAATATGGGGAGGAACAAAGCTGAAAAACATATTCGGCAAAGCTGCTATAACCGACAAGTTAGGCGAAAGTTGGGAACTTTCCGGTATCGAAGGTGAAGAATCTGTTGTTGAAAATGGCTTTTTAGCCGGAAATAATCTCTCCGAACTTATTGAAGTTTATATGGGCGAGCTTGTTGGCGACAAAGTTTACGATACTTACGGATTGTCTTTTCCGTTGTTGTTTAAACTAATTGATGCCAACGAAAATCTTTCGATTCAGGTACATCCCGGTGATGAAGTGGCTGCCGAACGTCATAATTCTTTTGGTAAAACCGAAATGTGGGTTGTGCTTCAGGCCGACGAAAATGCAGAACTTATTATTGGTTTTAATCAGGATTGTTCAAAAGAAGATTATTTAGAAGCTCTTGATACTGATAAAGTGGAGGACTTGCTGCAACACGTCCCTGTTAAAAGCGGCGATGTGTTTTTCATTCCTGCCGGCTTGGTTCATGCAATTGGAAAAGGTGTGGTTATTGCCGAAATTCAGCAGAGCAGCGATATTACTTACCGCATATACGATTACAAGCGTGTGGACGATAATGGCAATGAGCGTGAACTACATACCGAACAGGCATTGGATGTTATTGATTTTTCTGCAGCTCAAAATCCAAAGACAGCTTATTTTCCTGTATTGAATCAGATTACGCCACTTGTTAGTTGTGAGTATTTTAGCACTAATTTGATTCAGTTCGACATGCCACTAACGCGCAATTATGGTACAATCGATTCGTTTGTAGCTTATATGTGTCTCGAAGGTAGTTTTATTGTTGAAACAAATGATTCAAAGTTACTTGTGAACAAAGGCGATACTATTTTAATTCCTGCATGTATCAACCAAGTAGGTATTATTCCTGATCAACAAGTTACAATGCTCGAAGTGCATGTATAGCATGCAAAGCAATTAAATTTTATAGAAAAAATACCCCAAAAGTTATCAATTAACTTTTGGGGTATTTTTTTTGTTTGGATTAATTTATCCGGATTGTATCTCTTATAGTTCGGCCTTTACAATTACCAACTGATTCATTACAGATACTTTGTAAGGTTGTACGCGTCCACCAAACCAACTAACTTTAATACGTTTGAAGTCTACACCGTATTCTTTGATTAATAAGTTTGCAACTGTGATAGCACGTTTCTTCGAAATAGCATCGTTATACGCTTCAGTTCCGGTTGCATTACTTGCGTAACCGTTAACCAATACTTTAGCTTGTGGATTCTCTTTCAGATAATTTGCAATACGTGTTAACGCAATTCGTTGTTCGTCATTAACTACCTGTGCATTCTCTACCGCAAAACTAATTTCAACTTTGGTTGCAGCTTCGTTTACAATAGCTGAAATTCCATCATTAAATCCTTTAAATTCTTTTAGTTGCTGATTGTCAGCTGTATTTACAATTACTACACGGTTTTTCCATGTTTCAGTAAATGGCTGAACTTTGCTACCGTACCATTTAACCATCAAACGGTTAGGATCAATACCATATTTGTTAATTAATGCATTTGCTACATTGATTGCACGTTGTTTCGAAACTTCATTGTTAATAGCTTCAGTTCCGCTTGCATTGTCGGCATAACCGCTAACAACAACTTTTGCCTGTGGATTCTTTTTCAGGTAATCAGCCAAACGGGCAAGATTTTCATCCTGATTAGCAGTTTCGATTACACGGCTATTAAATTTGAAAAACAGATTTTCTTTGGTAGAAGGAACTTCTGCAACCGGTTCGGGTTTGATTTCCGGTTTAACTTCAGGCTTAACAACTGGTTTAACCTCAGGAGTAACTGCTTTTTTAGGAGTGTCAACAACTGCAACCTGTGGTTTTTCCGGTTCAACAACTTTAGGAGCTTCAGGTTCTACAGCAGGGGTAATAGGTCTCAATTCCGGTTCAAATCCATCAGCTACTACACCCGGTTTTTTCTTTTCTATGAATCGATAAGTTAAACCTGCCGAAATGCCAGCGGCAATGTCAATAGGAAGAGCTGCAATAACATCGTTCGAATTATCAGAAAGTATATTACCGTCTGCAATTAAGGTCAATGCTAATTGTTTTGTTAGCATATAATCACCTTGTAGGCCTGCTCTAACAGCTAATCCATATTTTGAGGCAACAACATTTTTACCATAATGGCCAGCTCCTAAACCACCAAATACCGAAAACATTAATCTACGGTCCGGATCATAACCCATTTTTAGGTTTGTAAGATTAACCAATAAGTCGAGGTTTAATTTTTGTCCGTTTATTGGCGATTGTCTTTCAACGTTTGCTGTTGATCTTGTAGCATAACTATATTTGTCAAATTCAAGTCCGCCTTTCAAGGAGTAAACAGGACTAAAGCTATAACCAGCATTGACATTACCCTGCAGACCAATATTCTTTAAAAACACAAGTTTATTTGTGCTTTCAAACAAAAAGTCATTTCCTTCAGCCAAATACCAGTTCATACCTCCGTTAGCCCCAACAAACCAGCCTGGTTTAAATTGCGAAACAGGAGTTTGTCCTGATTTCTGTGCGGTAATTGTAAAAAGCATTATGCCTGTTACAAATAATGCTACTAAAAAATAAAGTTTCTTCATATAATGAAAGTTAATTGTGTTTTATGGATTTTGTATTTGTATATAAATGAACAGAATACAATTCTTCAATTTTGTTTGAATTGCAAAAATACATTTTTTTTTCTTTAATTAATAATTTATTTTTTATTCAGAAAAGCATTTTATTTTATTCAATTGGTGTTTTATATATCATTTTATTATGCTTTTTCCAAATTACGGATATATTGCTCTTTAAATCAGTGTTTTAAATATGAATTTGTTTTTGATTGTTTGCTTAAATAGAATTTTTATATTTAATTTATTTTAACAATATTGTTTGATAAAAACTTTTAAATGTAAAAGTAAGAAATTTACCTAAACATACTTCCGCCTCTCATTTGATAAGTAACTCCTAATTTTATTTCCGGAAAGGCATCGAATTTACGACCCATTTCAGGTTTTTCACTGAATTTTTCATTTAAAATATTACCTGTAATGTCAAGATTTAACTCAAAAGAATAATTTAGTCTGTAATCGGCTTTGATACCACCTTTGTACAACATACCAATATATTCACTGTCAAACTTTTCTACTTCTCCTTTTTCTCTCGCAATTATACCGGATCCTGCATATATTGATAATTCAAAAGGGCGTTTAAGGTTATATGTATCAAAAATATTGAACACGTTCAATAAAACATCCATACCCATCGACATTGTCGAGAAGCTAATGGCTGGGTAAAGCGAGCCTGCGCTTGGTACTCCGGGCCAATTCATCTGACCAAAACTTCCAAATGCCCTGGCACTTAACAATTCTGTAAAATTATATCCAACAAATACAGATTGGGATAATCCTATTGAACCCTTAAATCCGTATTCGGAAAAACCATCGGCTAAAAAAGCATTAGGACCTATGTTGGCTCCCAGATACATGTTTTGATTAAACCGATAGGGCGAAATACCTCTTCGAATCTGAGAATTTACTTCGAGGGATAAAATAATAACTAATACTATTAAAAATATCCGTTTCATTTGTTTTATATTTTCAGAGTTTTACACCTACTGAGTTATTTTTCATTTCCATATCCATAACCGTATCCATAACCATATCCATATCCATAACCGTATTTACGGCTATACGAATACCGGTGTGCTTCAATATCAACATCGTTAATAACAAAAAACATTCGCTTCAACGATTTTTCCTGATGTGCTCTGTTGGCAAATTCTAAGTAACGACGGTCGGTGTAGCCGGCGCGACAAATATAAATGGTCAAATCGGCAACACGATCAATAAGGAACGTATCTGAAACAGCTCCTGCAGGTGCTGAGTCAATAATTATGTAATCATATTCGTTTCGGAAATCGTTAATCATTGTGTCGAAACGTTTTTTCATAATCAACTCCGATGGGTTAGGAGGGATTACGCCCGCAGGCAATACATACAAACCCGGATAATCTTCAGATTCGTGAATCATCGATTTATAATCGTTATCCTGTCCTGATAAGTACAAACTTACACCATTTGTTTCGGATATGTTGAAAATTTTAGCCAACTGAGGACGTCGCAAGTCAAGACCCATTAATAAAACTTTCTTGTCTGCCATGGATAACATAGCTGAAAGATTGACTGCAACAAAAGTTTTTCCTTCGCCCGACATGGTTGAAGTAATCAAAACAACTTTATCAGATGGTTGGTCTAACGTAAACTGCAATTTTGTTCTTAACAGACGGAATAATTCAGAGTTTGTGCTGGCATTGGCGCTGAGGTCTATCATTGCTCCTTCAGTTTTGCTGTGAGCCAATTCTGTCAGCACCGGAATGTCACTGTATTTTTCTACATCCATTCTGCTACGAATCATTGTGTTGAATAATTCGATTACATATATTAAAACAGCAGGAATTACCAATCCAATCAGGAAGAAAATAATCAGAATAATATTCTTTTTAGGGCTAACGTGTGATGCATCGTCGGGCGCATTCAGTATTCGACCTTTTGGAACGGTTACAGCCATGTTCAGCGAAGCCTCTTCACGTTTTTGCAATAAAAAGGTGTATAAAGTAGCTTTTACCTGTTGTTGACGTTTAATTTCAATAAATTCACGTTCTTGTCGAGGAATATTCAAAATTTTGTCCTGCATCCGTGCATTTTGCTGACTCAAATCATTTTTATTAATTTGTAAACCTTTTCGGGTGCTTGAAATACTTGTTTGAATGGCTTTTCGAGCAGCATTAATTTGAATATTCAGTGTTTTTAGTGATGGGTTTTGCTCTGAAACGCCAACCGAAATACGTTCTCGGGTCATTAATAATTCGTTATAAGCCTGAATTACAGTCATTAGTCCGGCATCTGTCAGACCAAGATTAGGTACTAAAGCATTGTTATTTGCAGGGTCTCGTAAGAATTCGTCCACATATTTAATCAGATTTTGTTGCATTTCAACTTCAATCTGTCGATTGTCGTATAAATTGTTTTTTTCCTGAAAGATACGGGCATCTTCATTGATATCAGTAAGCTTATTTTCTTGCTTGTAGTTCTCCACTTCTTTTTCAACGTCATTCAACTCTCGTGATAATAGCTGTAAACGTGTATCGATAAAGCGTGCAGTATTGTTTGCAGAAAGATTGTTTTGTTCAGAAGCATCCTGATTGTAAACTTCAGTAAGTTTATTTAAAATATCCTGACCTTTACGAGCATTGGTCGATTTGAATGAAAGCTCAATAACATCCAATAGTTTACCAACTTCTGTTTTTAAAGCGCTACGAGCAAGTGATTTTGCAATACTTGTAGGATTTGAAATTGTAATTTCAATTTTTTCCTCCGGAAATACAAAGCCGGGGCGAAGTTGCATATACATTGTACCTGCAGGAGTTTTTATAATGGCAGGTAACTTTTTTATATCATTTTTGAAATCAAAGCCATTATAATTACCTTCAAGTTTTAAAATGCCGTTTTTGGGCTCTATCTGCATCGAAATCGTGTATTTTAAACCATACAACGACGCACTGTCCAAACGAACGTAAAGTGGTGATTGATTGTATAAATCAATTCTTTTAAGGTATTTAATTTGTGTGTAATTGGTATGAAGTTCAAGTTCCTTTACAACCCGTTTCATGAGCGAAGTCGAAGTCAATACTTTTTCTTCATTGTTAATCATAGCAGTTGATCCGCTAGAGCGAAGTCCCGCAGCGTCCAATTGTTTCAAAACTGACATCTCATTCATTTGACCACTTCGGGATTGATCCATAATCAACATAGATGATTTTACTTCAAAAACATCCTGTTGCATGCGGGTGAAAACAAAACCTGCAATAAGTGCTATAATTACCGAAACAACAAACCATTTCCAATGCATGAAAAGTTTTTCAAACACTTCGCGCCAGTTAATAGGTTTTTCTCTGAGTTCGTCTTCTAATTGGTCAAAATAATTATCCATTCAGTTTGTCAGTTATATCTTTTAAAAACAATAAGTCAAAAAAATGCTATTTTACGATATTAATAATAAGTGATGTAAGTGAAATAAGCGTACCAACCACCGAAATTGATAAGGCTTCAGCTGCTCCTAATGCAGCTCCGCGTGAACGTGGATTGTTGGGTTGCACGTACAAAACATCATTTTGTTGTAAATAAAAATAAGGAGAATCAATTAGTCTTTTATCCCGAAGGTCGATACGATACGTAGTTTTGTGACCCTTTTCATCTTCACGAATCAGAAGCACATTATCTCTGCGTCCGTAAATAGTAAGGTCGCCAACCATAGCTAATGCTTCTAAAATATCTAATTTTTCGTTGTTAACATCATAAGCGCCGGGGCGGTTTACTTCGCCCAATACCGAAATTTTGTAATTTGCAAACCGAACTGTTATAATCGGTTCTTCGGTCATGTAACGTGGGTAAATCTTGGATTTAAGAAGCTGTATGAGTTCGTTTTTCTTCATGCCTGAAACCTGAATTTTACCAAGAATCGGGAAGTTAATATTGCCTTCAATGTCTATTAGGTAATTTTGCAATCCAGCGCCACCTGAAATATTAGTTTTCGAAATACCGTATGAATTCATGCCTTCACCACCCGGAATAAGCGGAAGATTAAAAGGTTGTGCAGCTTCGGGAATGTTTGTGTTTACTGTAATAGTAAGTAAGTCGCCTGGTTTTAAAGTTGCATCCGGTCTGAGTGCTGTTTCGCCGGTTTTAAACTCAATAGGAGTGCCGGCATTCTGAAGATAAACGATATCTTTTGTGGTGTTGCACGAAACAAAAACGATGCAAACAACAATAATTGAAAGAATTTTTTTCACTGTAAGTAAACTGTAATTTGATTTTTAGCTTTTTATTAGAATGCCTGATGTATAATAATTTTGCAAAGATACTAATTTTTCTGCTAAATATATACAAATAAGTGTACAATTACGCTGTATTATTTTTACTTCAAATAAATTGTTGAAATAAAATACGCTGTATAAATAGTTTGCTAATCGAAAAAAAAACATTATCTTTGCCGCCCGAAATCAAACAGACAGTTTTGTGATGTGTGCAGGGCTGTGTTTGTATTTTTAATCAAAATTTAGTCATTATCATGTATTTAACAGCTGAAAAAAAGCAGGAAATCTTTGGTAAATACGGAAAGTCTAACACTGATACCGGCTCATCTGAAGGCCAGATAGCATTGTTTTCGTACCGTATTAACCATTTGACTGAGCATCTCAGGTCGAACAAAAAAGATTATAGTACCGAACGTGCTCTTGTAATGTTAGTAGGAAAACGTCGTCGTTTGCTCGATTATCTGAAAGCAAAAGACATTAATCGTTATCGTGCTATTATTAAAGAGTTGGGAATCAGAAAATAATTTCTGTTTTCACAAAAAAAACAAAAGGCGTTTCAAATTTATTTTTGAAACGCCTTTTGCATTATATTAAAATCAACCTATTTGATTATAGCTTTACGAACGGGCATAGCAGGTTGTTTGGCCGGAATTAAAGCTGATGGGATTGTACCGTATTTATACGTAAAAGAGTAACTTTTGTCAGCATTTCCGTAGTCGAACTCTTTGGTATGCACTACAAAATCAACACTGTTTACACCCGTTGCGCGTAACGAACTAATATCGAAACTAACAATACCGCTAATATTATACGTAGGATAATCATTATTGTCATTGTGGCGGAATTCCAAATGTACTTTATTGTCGGTATAAGTTTTGGCTTTTGCTGTATCGCTTACCAAATTAATAAAATGCGTTTTGGAGTAACCGGGGTAAATAAATTCAACATTCAGAAAATCGCCCGTAACCCACATATCACGTATGGCAATAAGGTCGTTGCCAATGCTGTCCTGAGTTGCTGTAGTAATGTTAAAAATACCTTTAGTAAGTATTTCGTACACATCTTTCACTTTTACATCGTGGTTGTAACTACTTCCTGTAGGTTTGTTTGTCAATATCACATATTCCAAAATAACCCTTTGTTTATCTTTCGGTCGATAATACTTAATGTCACTGTTTAATACCCAAACACGCGTGCTGTCGTCCTGATTTAAGTAGAAATTGGTGGATTGTGATGGATTTTCGATGGTTCCCATTTTCACAACCGTTGGTTCAGCTTCTTCTTCATCTTTATTGCAGGCAATAAATACAGGAATTAAAATTGCTAATAAAAAAATCCGTTTCATACACTATTTGTTTTTTAATTGTTATTGATTTTTGATAAGAATAATTGCTTTACGGCATTATGATGCTGTTTGCAACGAAAATGTTGCATGCAAATATACAAAAAAAACGACAATAAAGTTTAACAATAGTAATAGAAATAAGAGTTAGGGTATATATGTAACAAATTCTGATTTTGGATGACGCACTTTTTTCATTTTAAGCAACCAATCGTTTTCTTCGTCTCTGTAGCCAATTGGTAACATAAGCACGCTTCTTAATCCTTTTTGTGGTAATTGAAGCAATTCGTCGAGTTCGGTAGTGGAAAATCCTTCCATTGGAACTGTATCCACTTTATTAGCAGCAGCTTCGGCCATTGCAAAACCAAGAGCTATGTATGCCTGGCGTGCAGCATGTTGTTGATTTTGCTCCGTTGTTTTTTTTGAAAAGCCTTCTTTTAAACGTTTTTTATAGGCATCGTATCGGTCGGGGGCTACCTCACGTTCACGGGTTGTAATATCATAAATGTGCTCAATGCGTTCGTTGGTGTAATTGTCCCATACGGCAAAAACTAACAAATGAGAACATTGTGCCGGCATTTCCTGACCGTAGGAAACCGGAACAATTTTTTCTTTTATCTCCTGATTTGTAATGACTAATAGCTCGAATGGCTGTAAACCCGAAGAGGTAGGTGCCAAACGTGTTGCTTCAATAATTTGTTCAACAATTTGATCATCAACTTTTTTAGCTGCATCAAATTTTTTGGTGGCATAACGCCAGTTAAATGCATCAATTAAACTCATATTTCTTTTTTATACTTATTTTAAAATTTTATTTTTTTTCAGAAACTAATACGCTCAATAAACAGTACAATAGCTTTAATGTTCAAAAACAAAAATTGCATTTAATGAATTTTATTACTTGAATCATCGGTTTTTTGTATCTTTGCCAATTATTTAAAAAACATATACGAATGTCCGGATTTGGTAAATGGATAGGAGGGGGGCTTGGTTGGGCCTTTGGTGGACCTATTGGTGGATTAATAGGTTTTGCAGTAGGTTCCATGTTCGATGCTCCATCGACGATAAAAACATCTCAAAGCAAAACTGTAACATCACAAAATGATTTTAAAATAAGCTTGTTGGTGCTAATTGCCTGTGTAATGAAAGCCGACGGACGGATTCAGAAATCTGAACTCGCAGTTGTTAAGCGATTTTTGGTCGCAAACTTTGGCGAAGATGGTGCTTTGGATGCATTGCAAATTCTTAAAAAACTGTTGGAACAAGACATTAATGAAACCGAAGTAGCGATGCAGGTAAATCAGTTTATGAACTATTCGGCCAAACTGCAATTGCTTCATTTCCTGTTTGATATAGCTTATTCGGATGGAGAAATTCATACTGCCGAACAAGCATTGATTGAACGTATTGCCGGCATTTTTCGTGTTTCAAATGCTGATTTTGAATCGCTGAAAGCACCCTATTCGAAAAATACCGATCCATCATGGGCTTATAAAACACTCGAAATTGAATCGACAGCTACCGAAGATGAAATCAAAAAGGCATACCGCCGTATGGCAATGAAATTTCATCCCGATAAAGTTCAGAATTTGGGTGAAGACGTAAAAAAATCGGCTACCGAAAAATTCCGAACTATCAACGAAGCATACGAAACCATTAAAAAAGCACGGGGGATGAGTTAGTTTATAGAGTTTATAAAGTTCGTAAGGTTTATAAAGTTTATAAGGTTGAACCATTTATCATCACATCACCACATTATCAAATCATCACATCAATCTCATGGCTGAAAAACAAATGAAAAAACTGGCAAAGGAAACTGCCATTTACGGGGTTAGCAGTATTTTGGGTAAATTTCTGAACTGGTTGCTGGTGCCTTTATATACATTCACACTCGAAAATTCAGCAGATTATGGTGTGGTTGTAAACCTGTATGCCTGGACAGCTTTACTGTTAGTAATACTTACTTATGGTATGGAAACCGGTTTTTTCAGATTTGCAAATAAGGATAAAGAAAATGCGGATAAAGTGTATGGAAATTCGCTGATTACTGTTGGATTTACTTCACTGCTTTTTGCTATTGCTACAGTTGTTTTTTCTCAACCAATAGCCACTTTGATGGATTATCCGGCTAATTCAGAATATATTGCAATGCTTGGTGCAGTAGTAGCTATGGATGCTTTTGGTGCTATCCCGTTTGCTTATTTGCGTTTCAAAAGCCGTCCGATAAAGTTTGCCTCACTCAAGTTATTGATGATATTTGTCAATATCTTTTTTAATATTTTCTTTTTGGTATTTTGTCCGTGGTTGCTGAAAAATGCACCTTCTACGGTCGATTGGTTTTACAATCCGCATTATGGTGTAGGTTATGTTTTTGTGGCCAATGTAATTCAAACCGTGGTAGTTACCTTGGCGTTGTTGCCCGATGTTATGAAAGCTAAATTCCGTTTCGATGTCGCACTTGCCAAGCAAATTTTACGCTATTCACTCCCGTTGTTGGTGCTTGGAGTGGCAGGAATTATGAATCAAACGCTTGATAAAATCATTTTTCCGTATTTGATAGATAATCCCGATTTAGCAAAATCGGAGTTGGGAATTTATGGTGCCTGTTTCAAAATATCGATGGTAATGATGATGTTTACACAAGCCTTCCGTTATGCTTACGAACCTTTTATTTTTGCGCAGCACAAAGATAAAAACAGTAAAGAGGCTTATGCTGATGCTATGAAGTACTTTTTATTGTTTTCATATCTCATCTTTTTGGGAATGGTATTTTATTTAGATGTTTTCAAATTTTTGATACGCGAAGATTATTGGGTAGGTTTAAAAGTAGTCCCTGTGGTGTTGTTTTCGTATATATTTCAGGGCGTATTTTTTAATTTGTCGTTGTGGTACAAATTGGTTGATAAAACCATGTATGGTGCCTGGTTTTCAGTTTTAGGATTGGCTATTACCCTGGTTGTCAATGTGCTGTTTGTTCCGGTGTTCAGTTATATGGCTTCGGCATGGGCGGCATTTGCCTGTTATTTTGTAATGATGATTGTATCGTATTTTTTCGGGCAAAAACATTTACCTATCAATTACGATTTAAAAACAATCGGGCTTTATTCGGGACTGACAATCCTGCTGTTTGTTTTAGGTTTATTTATCGAAACACCATACACTGCGCTGAATATCGGATTGAAATCGGTATTAATGTTTGCTTACCTGTATGTTTTAATCAAACGAGATTTTCCGCTTCGCAATATTCCTGTTATAAATAAGTTTGTAAAGTGTTGATTTTAAGCTCCTTTTCGTCGCTCACTTACAATAAGTAAAGCTTCGTCGCGAAGCGAAACGGGCAGTTCTATTCGGCGAATTTGTAAGCTGCGCAACCAGGCAGCTACATCACTTTCTTTGAGTGTGTAAAATACTTCTGAAAGTTGTTTTAATTGTATTTCTGAATAATTTTCAGGATTTATACAGGCTAATGCATCCAATTCTTCATCATCAAAATATTCGGGTTTGTCTGTGCCGGCTAACAGCGAATCGCGATCGCAAACTTCGTGAGCACCACAACATTCGCCATTTTCGTTGATGGTAACTTCAACTTCTTCGTTTCTATTTTTACGATTAAAATAGGTGAGTGCAAAAAGCAGCAAACCAAAAGCAATAAGTATAACTATTAAAATAAGCATAAATTTCGTGTTTTTGTAACTAATACAACATAAAAATCGGTGCAAAGTTAGGGTTTTGTGCTTAAAAATCCGTATTTTTGTAGGTCAAAATACAATAGAATCAGTTTTTTTAAGTTTGTTATATCAATTTTGACATCGATACTTATTTAACCAATTATTCTCAAATTTAATGTTGTTGAAAATTAGAAATATACCTTTTCTTTTTTTAGTTGTCGCCCTTATTTCAGGGTGTTCTATGAAAAAAAATACTTCTACCACACGTGCTTTTAAAGCGCTCAATACACGATATAATGTGTATTTCAATGGTATGAATAGCTATGAAGAGGGAATTCGGAATATTAATCAGGCAAATGCCGACGATTATGCCTCGCTAATTAATATGTATGCCATCAGCAAACACGACAATGCCAATGCTGCTAAATCGAACATGGAGCGTACCATCGAAAAATGCCGAAAAGCCATTAAACTACACTCCATAAAACAAAAGCCCGAACGTGATAATAAAAAATGGAAAAACCCTGAATATCATGTATGGTACAGTCAAAAAGAATTTAATCCGGCATTGAAGGATGCCTGGTTACTTTTGGCGAAAGCCGAATTTCATAAAGGTGATTTTTTGGGTGCAGTAGGTACTTTTACTTACATCATGCGTTTTTACGCCAGCGATAAGTTAATGGTTGCCCTTAGCCAGCTTTGGATAGCACGTGCTTATGTCGAAATGGGATGGATTTATGAAGCTGAGCAGGTTTTACTCAAATTGAAACAGAACGATTTAGATGCTAAAAATATCGGATTTTTTGCTGCCGTTAATGCCGATTTATTACTCAAAAAAAAACAATATAAAGAGGCAATTCCATTTTTAGAATTAGCATTAAAAAAAGAAAAAGATAAGGTTCAAAAACAACGATTTACTTATTTATTAGCACAGCTTTATCGCAATAGAGGAAATAAAGCAGATGCTTTTAACACCTTCACGGCAGTTACCAAACTTAATCCGCCTTACGAAATGGATTTTAATGCACGCATTTACAGGGCTGAGTTGAATGATAATACACAGTCTGTACGCAAAGAATTGAGGAAAATGATTTCCAATCCGAACAATAAGGAGTATAAAGATCAACTTTATTATGTGTTGGGCAAAACCTATTTGCAGGACGGAGATACAGCGCGTGCCATCGAGAGTTTCATCATTTCGGCTGATACAAGTACCCGAAACGGTTACGACAAAGCTGTAACACTTATTACACTTGGCGATTTGTATTATAACAAGCAAAATTATATGAAAGCGCAACCTTGTTATGATGAGGCATCGAAGATAATAACAGTTGATAAAGAGGATTATGCGCGCATTTCGAAACGAGCAGAAACACTAAGTGAATTAGTAGTTCAATACGAAATAGTAACGCTTCAGGATAGTTTACAGCGGATGGCAGAATTGCCCGTTGCTAAGCAAAAGGAAATTGTACAGAAAATTATTGATAAGTTAATTGCTGATGAAAAGGCGGCAGAAGAGGCGGCCAAAAAGTTAGCAAAACAGGATCGTCCACAAAATTTTGATGAAAATTTTGATATGATGCCTCCTATTGGAATGGCGCCGCAAAGTGGCGACTGGTATTTTTACAATCCCATTTTAATGAAGTCGGGTTCAACTGATTTCCGTAAAAAATGGGGGACGCGTAAGTTGGAGGATAACTGGCGAAGAACCAATAAAACAGCTTCACTTTTTAGCGAAGATTTAGCTGCGTCGAATGTTACAGGTTTACAAAAAGATACCGTTCAGAAAGATTCGGCGGTGATTGACGATACCAAATCGCCTGATTTCTATTTGCGTCAGATACCGGTTACAAAAGCACAGCTCGATAAATCGAATGAAGAATTAGCTAATGCGCTTTATAGCATGGGCTTTATTTATAAAGATAAGGTAGAAGATTTGCCAATGGCTATCAAAACTTTCGACGAGTTCGAACGTCGTTTCCCTACCGATGAGCGTCGTGTGGAAACGTACTATCATAGTTATTTACTACAAACAAGACTCGGAAATTCGATAGCTGCTGATGGATATAAAGCCAAATTAATAGCCAACTTTCCGAACTCAAAATATGTGGAAGTAATTTCACAACCCGATTATTTTGAGCGACTTAACCGAATGTACGAAGTGCAGGATTCGCTTTATTTTGCAACTTATAAGGCTTACAATACCAGCGATTTTAAAACGGTAAAAGCGAATGCTGAATTTATTCAGAAAACCTATCCGCTTTCTACGCTATTGCCTAAGTTTATGTTTTTAAATGCTTTAAGTGTTGGTAAAACTGAAAAACCGGAAGTGTTCGAAAAAACGATTACTGATTTGGTTGAGAAATATCCAAAAAGCGATGTAAGTTCGATGTTAAAAGATATTCTTGCATTGATGAAGCAGGGAAAAGAAGCAAAAGCCGGTACCTCGTCTGGTTCATTACTTACACGCAGGGACGAAGCAGCTAAGCAGGAAATTGAGAATGTGGAAGAACGAAAATTCATTGCTGATAAAACGGGTAAACACCGATTGATGATTCTTTTTAATACTTCGGGCGATCGATTGAATAAACTAATGTTTAATGTAGCTGCATTCAACTTTACACGTTTTATGGTCAAAGATTTCGATTTGATTCATACAAAATTGGATAGCACACAAACCATGCTTTCTGTTACGAATTTCGAGTCGTTCGAAGAGGCTGAATGGTATCTGAACTCAGTGAAAGGTGATTCGACTTTGAATAATTTACTCTCAGCGCCAGATATCCGAAAAATTATTATTTCGGAAACTAATTATGGAACTATGTTTTCATTTCTTGGGTTGGATGCTTATCTGGCATACTTAAAATCGGGATTGAATGATGTGGTTGCAACAAAACAATTGGCCGTAGCCGATAAAAAAGGGCTGACAAAAGAAGTAAAACCGAAGCAAGAAAAGCCGGTGATTGTTTCACCCACAAATTTGCAAAAGGAAGCTGATAAACAAAAAGATTTAAAACAGGAGCCAATACCTGCAAAAATGCCGGAACCTGTTGCCGAAAAGAAAGCTGAACTAAAGGTGGATAAAAAATCGGAATCAATACAACCTGCTGTTCAGCAAATAGTTGCTCCGAAAGTAGAGCCTGTTCAGGATAATGTACCTTTGTTCAAAAACTTATACGCTTACAGAGCAAACGAACCGCATTATATGGCAATTTCAGTGCTAAGTGGAACATTTGATTTCGAAAAGTTAAAAGCATTGTTCGATGCGTTTAATGCCAAAAATTATGGAATGCTTAACCTGAAGGTTACAAAGGACACTTTCGACAAACAGCAAATTATAATTATTGGTTCGTTTGTGGATGCTGCCATTGCCAAATCGTATTTATATCGTGTAGTACAGGAAACTGCTATATACGAGCAACTTAAAAGTACAAATTATCGCAATCTGATTGGTTCGCAACGCAATCTGAACGTGATGATGCAGCAAAATGCTATGGATACGTATTTTGAATTTATGAAAGAGTTTTATCTAAAATAATTAATAATCGTCTTTTGACTTTGGTCTTTAGACTTTCGACTATAATAATGAAAAAAGACCGCATTCTTTGGGCCGACGACGAAATTGATTTGCTTCGTGCCTATGTTTTGTTTCTCGAAGAAAAAGGATACGAAGTGGTAACAGCTAACAACGGAAAAGATGCTGTTGAACTTTGTCAGAAGGAAAGTTTCGACATTATTTTCCTTGACGAAAATATGCCCGGGCTAAGCGGACTCGAAACGCTGGCATTGATAAAAGAAATTGATGCTAATGTGCCTATGGTAATGATTACCAAGAGTGAAGAAGAAAATATCATGAATATGGCTATTGGTAATAAAATTGCCGATTACCTGACCAAACCCGTGAATCCCAGTCAGATACTTCTGACTTTAAAAAAGAATATTCATAAAAAAGAAATCGTATCGGAACATGCTACCTCTACTTACCGTTCGGAGTTCGGACGAATTGGTATGCAAATTAACGATTCGCTGACCTACGAAGATTGGGTGGAGGTTTATAAAAAGTTGGTTTATTGGGAGTTGGAACTTGCCGAAACCGATAATGGAATGGACGAAATGCTTCGAATGCAAAAAACCGAGGCAAACACCACTTTTAATAAGTTTATAAAACGCAATTATATATCGTGGTTCGAAAACCCTGCTAAACGTCCGCTGCTAAGCCCCGATTTATTTAAAACCAAGGTTTTTCCATTGATTGATAAGGGTGAAAAGGTGTTTTTTATTTTGGTGGATAATTTCCGTTACGACCAATGGAAAGTAATTCGCGAGCTGATGAGTGAGTTGTTTACTTTTTCAGAAGAGGGTATGTATTGTGCAATGCTCCCAACTGCTACTCAATATGCCCGAAATGCCATTTTTTCGGGTCTGTTACCGCTTCAAATTCAGCAAATGTTTCCAGATTTGTGGGTTGATGAAGATGAAGAAGAAGGTAAAAATCTCAACGAAAAGGATCTGATTCAGACGCAATTGCATCGTTTTCGCAAAAACTATTCATTCTCGTACCAAAAAATAAACGAATCGGCATTTTGTGAAAAAGTAATTGAGCAATTGCCACGTATCGAAAATAACCAGCTCAATGTAATTGTGTTGAACTTTATCGATATGCTTTCGCATGCCCGCACCGAATCCAAAATGATGCGCGAATTAGCAAATGATGAGGAGGCTTATCGCTCGCTTACATTATCGTGGTTCCGACATTCGCCAACTTACGAGCTGATGAAAGCTATTGCCAAACGCGGACACAAAGTAATTTTCACAACCGACCACGGAACAATTCAATGCGATAATCCGATAAAAGTGATTGGCGATAAAAATACGAATGTAAATCTACGCTATAAAGTGGGCAAAACATTGAGTTATAATAAAAAAGAAGTTTTTGAAATAACACAACCTGCCAAAGTAGGTTTGCCAAGCCCGAATGTGAGCTCGGCTTATATTTTTGCCGGAAATAAAGACTTTTTTGCTTATCCGAATAATTACAATCATTATGTGAGTTATTATAAAAATACATTCCAGCATGGTGGTATTTCGTTGGAAGAAATGCTGATACCGCTAATAGTGATGGAACCCAAATAACTTACCATTAATCCATTTATCATTAACCATTTATCATTAATAATTAATGAACTCATATACAAACGTAAAAGACCTCGGCAATTTGCAGGAGGCAATTCAGGAAGCATTAGAAATTAAAAAAAACCGCTTTGCTTACAAGCATATTGGTGAAAATAAAACGCTGTTGATGGTGTTTTTTAACTCCAGCTTACGTACACGCCTGAGTACTCAAAAAGCAGGTATGAATTTGGGAATGAATACGATGGTGCTGGATGTAAATGCAGGTGCCTGGAAATTGGAAACCGAACGTGGTGTTGTTATGGATGGTGATAAGCCGGAACATATTCTGGAAGCAATTCCGGTTATGGCAAGCTATTGCGATATAATTGGGGTTCGCGCTTTTGCACAATTCGAAAGCAAAGAATTCGATTATCAGGAAACCATTATCAATCAGTTTATTCAATATTCAGGTAAACCTGTTTTCAGCATGGAAGGAGCAACTTCGCATCCGTTGCAGGCTTTTGCCGATTTGATAACCATTGAGGAATTTAAAGACAAACCTCGTCCGAAAGTGGTTCTTACCTGGGCACCACATCCACGCGCTTTGCCCCAGGCAGTTCCAAACTCTTTTGCCGATTTTATGAACGAAGCCGATGTAGATTTTGTAATTACACATCCTGAAGGTTATGAATTGGCTCCAGAATTTGTACGTGGAGCTCGTGTAGAATACGACCAAATGAAAGCATTCGAAGGAGCCGATTTTGTGTACGCCAAGAACTGGGCAGCTTATCAGGATCCGAATTACGGAAAAATCCTAAGCAAGGACATGAACTGGACTGTCAGTTCGCGCCAAATGGCTGTAACCAACGATGCGCGCTTTATGCATTGCTTGCCCGTACGCCGCAATATGATTGTAACCGACGAAGTGATTGAAGGACCGCGCTCTATTGTAATTCCCGAAGCTGCCAATCGTGAGATTTCTGCTCAGGTAGTAATTAAAAGATTATTAGAAAATACAAAATGAATATAGAACAAGTTATTGCGTCGATACGCAACGTGCCTGATTTTCCGAAACCAGGCATTTTATTTAAAGACATAACCACGGCTATGAAGGATGCTGAGGTGCTTCACTACATTGCCGATGAGTTGTATTATTATTACAAAGACAAAGGCATCACCAAAGTAGTTGGTGTTGAAAGTCGCGGTTTTGTTTTGGGAAGTATTCTGGCCTACAAACTCGGAGCTGGTTTTGTGTTGTTGCGCAAACCTGGAAAACTGCCTGCTGAAACTTTTAAAGTTGAATACGATTTGGAGTATGGCTCAGATGCACTCGAAATTCATAAAGATTCTATCGATGAGAATGACGTGGTATTGCTTCACGACGATTTGCTGGCGACCGGTGGAAGTGCCAGTGCAGCATTAAAATTACTTACCGAATTTGCTCACAGTGCAGTGTATATCAGCTTTTTAATTGAATTAGAGTTTTTGAATGGTCGTGAACGTTTGCAAGGAGCAAAAGATATTCATGCGTTGATAAAGTTTTGATAATATGAACAAACTTACACTCGTAAAAGTCGGCGGCAAAATTGTGGAAGAGCCTCAAAGCTTGAAACAATTATTAGCCGATTTTTCAAAAATTGAAGGAAATAAAGTGCTGGTGCATGGTGGCGGGCGGTCGGCTACGGCTATTGCTGCAAAACTCGGCATTGAAAGCACGATGGTAAATGGACGTCGCGTAACTGACGAAGAAACGCTAAAGGTGGTAACCATGGTGTATGGCGGGCTGGTCAACAAACAAATTGTGGCTGGTTTGCAGGCTGTTGGTGTAAATGCGCTTGGACTTACCGGTGCCGATCTGAACTATATGCGTTCAGAAAAGCGTCCGGTAAAAGATGTGGATTATGGTTTTGTAGGCGATGTAAAAGAAGTGAATGCCGGGATATTAGCTGATTTAATCGCAAAAGGAGTAGTTCCGGTGTTGGCGCCGCTTACGCACGATTTGCAAGGTAATATGCTCAATACCAATGCGGATACCATTGCCGGTGAAGCTGCGAAAGCATTGGCAAAACATTTTGAAGTAACTTTAATGTATTGCTTCGAAAAAAAGGGCGTGTTAATGAGCGAGTCGGACGACGAAAGTATGATTGCCGAAATAACGCCTGCATTGTTCGAAAAATATGTGGCGGAAGGAGTTATCAGTGGTGGAATGATACCCAAACTCGAAAATGCTTTCGAAGCTATCAATGCTGGTGTAAAACAAGTAGTTATCACGCGGGCTGATTCGATACATACTGACGGAGGAACGAAAATTTTAGGATAGTCGACGGACAACAGACAACAGACAACGGACAACAGACAACGGACGACAGAAAAAGGTCATAAGTCAAAAGACAATTTAATAACAACATATAACGGCGAAGCCAAATAACGTGAAACAAAAATAATATGCAAGTAGTAAATTTATCGGAAAATAATTCCATTCTCAATCATTACATCAAAGAAATTCGCTCTGTTGAAATCCAAAAAGACGCAATGCGTTTTCGCCGTAATATCGAACGTATTGGCGAAATTATGGCTTACGAAATAAGCAAAAAAATGCATTATGTGAGCGAAGATGTGCAAACTCCGCTTGGCATTGCTCCAACGAATGTAATCGACGAAAAAGTTGTGCTATCAACAATTCTTCGAGCCGGACTGCCGCTGCATCAGGGCTTTCTGAGTTATTTCGATTATGCCGAAAATGCTTTTGTATCAGCTTATCGTAAATACAAAGATGCCCTGAAGTTTGATATTCATATCGAATACATTGCGTCGCCCGATTTAACGGGTAAAACGTTGATTATTATTGACCCCATGTTGGCAACCGGCGGTTCGATGGAACTAACGTATGGTGCTTTGCTTACGAAAGGAAAACCTGCTAATGTACATATTGCTACTGTAATAGCCAGCAAACAAGCTGTGAAATACCTGAAAAAAACGTTTGCCGGCTCTGGAATCACGCTTTGGACAGCGGCTATCGACCCCGAACTAAACGACCATTCGTACATTATTCCGGGAATTGGCGATGCCGGCGATTTGGCTTTTGGAGTGAAACTTTGAAATATTGTTTCAAAACACATAAAAGGCTGCAATTGATATTGCAGCCTTTTATGTTATTATAAAGCTTTCAAGGGTTAATCTTCTTTTTTCTTCTTCTTAAAGAGCATTGTAACTAAACCACTTCCGGCTAAAATTGCCATTAAAATACCTCCATCAATTGGAACGCTCATACCTCCTGTTGGGTCAGCACCCGGGTGAGTGCCTTGAGCAAATAAGATATTGACCACAATCAATCCAACGAACATGAATGCTACCTTGAGCAAACTGTTACTGTACTTGTTTATTTTAGTTGTTTTCATATTCATTGTATTATTTAATAATTAAACGTTGAGAAATACCGTACGAACCTGCTGTCAGTCGTGCTACATAGATGCCTTTTTGAAGTGTAGGAATCAATGTGCTTATTGCATTGCCATTGAATTTGAATGAAACTTGAAGTTTGCCCGAAAGATCAAAAATCTGAAGTTTACCATTGTCGGCTAATTTATTGTCGATAATCAATTTATTATCCTGATTCATAATTCGTAAATCGTTATTTTCAGTATCAATTGTTGATGTTGTAGCTCCTGTATTACCTATAATTTTGAAGCGTTTTACAGGGTCAGAGTCGTTCGATGTAAAGCTGTATTCGGAGCCGGTAGCTGTAATGTCAACTGTTTTATTTTCAACCAAATCTACTAAATAAAGCGATGTATATTTTTGATCTAAATTGGTATGATTAAATTTGAGTATAAAATTCGATTCAATACCTTTCTGAACACCGATATAAGCATCGTTAATATCGTTGAGTACATTAATCTGATAATTATCGTCGGTTCCTATTCCGTACAATTGCGAAACATTGGCATTTCCCAGCATTTTTGGACCATCATATCCATTGTCAAAACCACTTGTACAATTATCGTCGACAAATACCCACATACGATCCGAGAATTTTGTTCCTTTTAAGTCTATCATTGTACTTTTTTTAGTATCAACAGCTTTTGCGCGTTGTTTTTGAGTATTTGCAACTAAACTTGCTTTAGCATAGCTTACCGAGCCCGGATTGGCTGTGGCTTTAACAATAAAGCCTTGCATGCCAGCTATTTCTGCATCCACACCGCCAGAACCAGCAGTACCAGGAGTTAATACCTTGTATGTGCCAGGACCTTCGCCTGGCTGATATTCACCATTACTATTTAACCAGTCGTTGTAAGTGCCTGTATTGTATAGATATACAGCGGCTTGCGTGTTGGCACCAAAAGTCATTTCACGAATGTCCATACTTGCTGTATAAGGGTTGCTAAGTAAGTTCTGACCTTTGTAGTAACCACTTGATGAGTATTGTAACGTTTTGCTGTAATCAGCTGTATTCAATGTACCGGTAAATGAATATTTACGGTTATATTGTTGACAAATTTCGTAAGCAAGTCCTGGTTCTAATAAGTCGCCGGCAGCTAATTGCAACGGTGTTGCGTCGTTTTTACGTACCCAAACATCCCAGTAGTTAGATACACTTTCGTCCCATGCGCGTACATAAGCAATATTGTTGAAATATGTTGTGTACGACATTGAAGTTACAGGTATACCAAAATACTGCCATTTAAATTTGCTACCTTCGGGATTTGAAGTATTCCATTCTGCTTTCGAAAACATTTCGACAGTTGCTTGTGGGGTGCCGGAGGCAAATGTTAATGAGCCATTAGCAGATGCATCCGTAACATCTTCAATTGATTTTATCAAAATACCATTTGTTCCACCGTTATTGGTAAGTGTACCAGTCACATTCATAGCTACACCTTTGTTAATGGTCAACTTACGAGTAGCATTGATAGTCAGATTTGTAACACTATTACTTGCTCCAAGTGTACATGTTCCATTAATAATCGGACTATCAGAAACACTACCATATCCGCCGGTACCTGTTGAGCCTGGAACTTGTAGCACATCCCATTTCGTATTGTCTTCCCAATTACCGGTTCCGGAAAATTCAGGTATATTGTCATAAGTTAATTCGTCGGCATAAATAGTACCACAAGAATTGGTTGCATAACCTCTGAAATAAAATACAGAGCCTCTTGTCTGTCCTGTGAGGTTTCTGGTAAATGAACCGTCACCTGTGCCGGCTGAAACTTTATTGGTAGTACTTGAACCATTCGAACTTCCTGTTTTTATCTGAGTACCCCTTGCTGTAACCGTATAACGCGAAGAAGTGATAGTAGCTCCTATGGTAGCGGTGGTTAATCTAACCAAGGTTGCAGGGTCTGTTACTATTTTAGGAAGCGCACAAAGATATGGGTTTTTGGTCGCTATTGGCGTGTAATATCTTGGCATAGTACCATTTAGATTATACTCGTAAACTCTAAACCAATACTCGTTGGTAGAGCTCGGAACGGTTACTGTAACACTCGATCCTGTACCATTGTAAACTACCTGAAATCCTGTAGGATTACCTGTTGAGTAATCTGGATTAGCAGTAAATGTTTCATCATCACTTGGGTCAGGGAATGCAGGTGCAGTTTCGCCTGTAGTATTTTTTACTATGTAGATGATGCGATGATCGCCACTTCCAATTGTACCATCTATTTTTATAGTTGTTGATGTAATAGAAGTAAATGTAATATTAGTGAACTGTGTATTAGGTCGTGTTGGTTGCGAACCTAAGATGGAGATTGCTTTAATATAACTGGATGCACCATTATCAACTGTACCTCCATCGAATGATGTACTACTTGTATTTATCCATCTTACCTCCAAGCCTGTTACATTCGCGCACTCATCAGGTAATGTTCGGTTATAAGCTGTTAGTGTGCCCGTTAGGGAAATGGGAGTGCCAACATCCGTCCAACTACCGCCCGAAAGCTTGTATTGTAATTTAAAGTCTCTTGGTCCGGCATCGTCTGTAAGCATCATGGCTCCTACGGTAATAGTATGCAAGCCCGTGGTATTGAACGGAGATATTGTCCAATACTGACTTCCCGCAGCCCAGCCACTTGAATAAGCACCATTGCTAGCATCAAATTCCGGAGTTGTCAAACCAGAAGATACTGTAAAAGTACCAGCTTGTCCAACAGTACTGTTAGCATTCGAAGTTAAATCGTAACCTACGACATTATCAGCTAACACATGTTGCCCCGCAAGCATAGCAAATGCCATTACAATGAGCAACTTAATTTTTTGTGAAAAGATTTTCTGTTTCATAAGGCGTTTTATTTATTTGTTAGTAACATTTTTTATAATTGTAATTTTATAGTGAATAATTTTTAGTTTAATATATTGATTAGATTTAAAATAACATAACTCAAAGTAGTGAAAAACGATAATTGCGACCAGTTTACTTCTTTCGGTTCCACTACATATACCGTGTCGCCAATGTCTAAGAGTTTTACTATTCGTTTCTTTTTATCGTTGCTGTAAATATCTTTAACCAAAATCTCTTCGTACGATTGGTCGGCGCGAATAATAATAATTTTCTTTGCTTTTTTAATAAACTTTATTCCACCGGCACGACTTATGGCATCCATTACACTAATTTTTTCGAAAATAGGAACTTGTCCCGAGCGATTTACGTAGCCGATTACATTTACTACCTGACTTGGTAAGTTACTTATAAATACGGTTACTATGGGATTAAGTACAAATTTACTTACATTGTCGGTAACCAATTTTGTGAACGTTTGCACTGACATTCCAGATGCTTGTATACTTCCCAGCCCGGGAAACTGCACAAAACCATCGGGCAAAACGATTACACGCTCGAGGCTAAATTCCGGATGTCCCATAACGGCTATCGACAGTACATCGCCTTTTTTGATTACATAATCGGTTTCCTGAGCGTTAATTAAAGTATTTGCAAAAGAAAAAAATCCCGTAAGCAACAAAACTATAAGTATTAATTTATTTTTTAACCGGCTCATAATGTGTGATTTATAATTTACTATTTTCTTAATTTCCAATTTTTCTTAATTTCAAACTAACTATCAATAAATAACCTGATTTTTATTTCTTCTTGTTTCCAAATACTTTCTTATTTCCTGCCTGCGAATCATTTCGAACGAAGGCAAATCGGGATAAAAGAATAATTTTGAACCTTCTACGCTGTAATATCCAGGCACATTTCCGTACGAAAAGCTGGGTGTGCTTAAAATATCTTTATAAAGCATGTTCAAAAAATCAGCTTTCATATCCGTGCGAAATACATTTTTAAAATTTTCGATAACATATAATTGATCTGCTGTTGATAGTGCTTTAAATGAACGTCGCATGCCTTCCAACACATATCGTTGCCGCTGATTTCGCATTTCGTAAGTCATTTCCATGGTGCGGGGATTCATTTCAAAATTATCCTGCCGCACTAAATCTTTCTTCTTTTCGCTCTTTACAGTCATCTGTATATTCCGCCAATCCAAAAACCGAATGTATTCCCACGCATAAAAGCCATCAATTGTATTTTTACCTGGTTTCAGATTGTATTCTTCAGCATAAGGCTTATCTAAGTTAATTTCTACTCCACCGAGCAGATCAATCAAATCCATAAAATTAAAACGATCCTGAATCAGATAATAGTCAATTTTTTGTTGCAACGAATGTTCCAGAATCCGCATGGTTGGATAAATGTCGAGTGTGAAAAACAGGTCAATTAGCCTGTACTCGGTATTTAAAAACATGGCACTGTGCGGAATATGTACAAAATTGATACGGTGAAACTCCGGATAATAAGTAATCAACACATAAACAGCCGGAATACCAATATACAAAATTGTGAAACATTCAATTTCTTTCTGTTGTGCCTCTGCTACAACTTCTTTGCTTAAATCTCTGTACGATAGCTTAATAGTTTGGTTAATCTGACTAATAAATTCTTTACGTTTGCTATTGCCGGAAACTCCGATACAGGGAATATGATATACCGAATCGTTTTTCACAATCTGATCCATATTAACATGTATGGCGTCGGCATTAATTGTAAAGCCTTTTGCCAATCTGATTAACATGGACATATCCGAACCTTCGCGCATGGTGTAAACAGCTCTCTGATTAACACAACCACATGCAGCAACACGTATCAATCTGTTTTCAGTAGTTTTTTTATTTAGAAAAAATACCAGAAATATTATAAACAATGCCAACAAACCCAGAATAATCCAAAATGCTATTTTTCGCTTTTCGTACTTACTTCTTTTATGTTTTTTGTGTTCGGTCATAACAAACAGTTCAATTTTTTACAATACACCCGACAATATTTCAGATTCAATTTTTATTGCTTTTTGAATCGACTCCGGATCATTTGCATTAATATCATAGTTATCTGTTGAGGGTAAATAAATAACTTCACCGTTTTTAAGGCTGTAGGGATTAATTCCGTTATTTTTATTTACCAAATAAATATACACCCAAAACTTTTCGTTTGCATATTTAGCCAACGCTATTTCGTCTAATCTCTTCTCGCCCGATACAATTATACTATCCATTATATTGTATGCAATTACTTCATTATTGATTTGTTGTAATTCATTGTTATCCAATTTGCCGGTAGTGCTGATTGTGTCGGTAACAGCAGTTTGTTTTGATTTTGAATTTTGAGAAAATAAGTTTGATTTAAATAAATAAGTGAGTAATAAAACTGACAAAACAGAAATGATAATTACGAAGATAATCGATTTCAAAGGGCGTTTTGCTTTTTGTTTTGCATCACCGTTTTCATTATTTACGGTTTCGTAATAATTATTGTAATTGTAGCTGTAGTTACCGTAACCTTTTCCTGATTTTTCATCAAAATCATTCAGAATCGCAGTTATGTGTTTGGTGCTGAATACATTCAGGATTTTGAATAATCGGTTGAGCATAACTCTGGTAGTACGGCGCAGACGGACAATTACGAATATTCCATCGATATATTCGAAAAAGTCAACAATATCCGGAATGTAAATAGCTGCAGGGGTATCAAACAATACTATATCGTAGTTTTCGCGTGCCCAATTTATAAAGTCAACCAAGCGTTTGTTATTGTAATACATCTCTTTGTGACCTTCGGAATTGCCTGCCGAAACAAAGTGCAATGTTTCGATTTCGGTATTACAAATTACATCCTTCATGCTGCATTCGTCCATCAGGTAATTGCTTAATCCTTTTTCGCAATTTGCATCTACTCTCGAACTCAGTTTTGGCGAAAAGAAATCCATATCCACCAGCAATACTTTCTGATTTTTATTGGCCACAGCAGCTGCTAATTTCATACTAACCAACGATTTTCCATCTAAGCGGTCAGGACTTGAAATAACGAATGTTTTCAGCTCTTTTAGTTTCTGAATCTGGCGTAAATTAATTATCAAATTGCTTAAATCACTTGTAGAGCGGTATTTAGCGCCTGTAATCGGATTAACGGTAACCAATCCATTTTCGCTTTCGGAATAATGCTTAACCACACCAAGTACCGGTGCAGCATAAAAGCGTTCGTAATCGTCGATAAGCATAACGCGGTCGTCGAGCATATCGTAAATAAATACAATAAGCGATGCCAGCACCAAACCAAGTAATAAAGCTAATATTAGATAGAACAGAATACTTTTGTTAGCTATAAAAATTGAACTCGGATCGTCGACAAAAACAAAACGGCTCAGGCTGCCCTGCGATGTTGATTGTGTTTCGATAAGCTTATCGTTCAGCTGTTTGATGGTCAGGCTTACTAGTTCGCGGTTGCGAAGGGTTTGCTGTTGTTCTTCATTTATGGAGCCGGGTAACGTTTTCCGTTCCAGTTCGGCAATAATTTGTTCGAGCGATTTTACTTTTGTTTCTTCCGATACTTCCTGAATTTTATAATCCATCAATTTGCTCATCAACTGGCTCTTAATGGGGTTTTGAATCAGGCTGCGCACCTCCATGCGTTGTTGCAGCGTATCGCGAATCATGCTGCTGATTTGTTCAATATTCCGACGAAGTTGTTTTACTTCCGGATGGTCTTCTTTGTTGCGGGTAAGCGAACGGGCCAAATCTACCTCTAAGTTCATCAACTGTACTTTAAGAGGTTCGGAAAATGCCGATTCGTTTACTATAGTACCATCCAAGTTTTTGAGTTCATTTTCGGTACGCATGCGGGCCGAAACTATCGATGCTAAATTTACGCGTGCATTCAGTAAATCGGCTCTGAACTGGTCGAGAGTAGTACTTATTTTATCAAAATCGATAATTTCGGTACCTTTGGAGGCTCCCGAATGCATAATAGAAATATCAATCTGATTTAATTTCTGATTGTTCTGATTTATCTGGTCGCGTAAATATACTACCAATCGTTCGGAGTTTGTTATCTGATTTTGAAGTAGTAATTCGTTGAGTGACTTTACGTAAGCACGAATTAAAATTGGAATATGTTCGTTTTCTTTCGACGAAATGCTTACCAAATAAACAGGAATGCGGTCTTCTTTGCGTTTGTCAATTATTCCCACAAACAACATCGATTTCAATTCGTTAATCGAATAGTCTAACCCGGAGTTTTTAATAGTGGCTTTCAGTACTTCATTCGACTTCATAGCTGTGAGCCAATAGTTTTTATCGAAGTCTGATTTAACAACCGGCGCATTGTCCATAGTCATATATTCGCGCATGGTTTCGTTATAGAAAACTTCGTAATTGGATTGATATACCTTGGGTTGTTTGAGTGCATAAAGCAATACCAATATTAATATTAGTATAAATACACTCAGAAATAACCACTTGTGTATAAGTGCTATTCTGAAAAAACGTGAAAAGAAACTATTCAAATCCTGTTGGTTTTTGTGATAATCGCCGTAAGGATATTTTTCGTTCGTTTCAATTTTCTCTTCCATACTGTTCAGATTGTTATTCATTTTTCAGTTATAAATTTTCGTGGTTGTGGTGGTTATACAGCACACTCGATACTTTTTCGACCGAAACGCGACGGTAACGCAAATCTTTGCTTTTGATACGTGCATATTCGTTTTTCTTTACCGGTGGGTAATCAGTCAAAATTAAATCGACTATATAATAAATGTCTTCTACTGTTAAACCAACCCCCGAAGGTAAGCATAATCCGTTAGTAAACAAATTTTCGCATACATTATTTCCGTAATATGGCAAATGTGCAAATACAGGTTGCAAATGCATAGGTTTCCACAATGGGCGGGTTTCGATATTATTTTGTTCTAAAAGTATTCTTATTTCATTGGCAGTTTTTCCAAATTTACGTTCGTCAATTACAATACAGGTAAGCCAGAAGTTGGATTCAAAGTCATCATTCGGATTTTCCTGAACAGATATGCCCTGAACTTCACTAAATAGTTTTGAATAAAGTTTGTGATTGCGTCGGCGGGCTTCTACAAAACCATCTAATGCCATCATTTGTCCGCAACCGATACCGGCACTTACATTGCTCATGCGGTAGTTGTAGCCCACTTCGTTGTGTTGGTAGTGTACTTCGTTTTCGCGTGCCTGAGTGGCGTAAAACAAGGTTTTTTTTGCGGTTTCTTCACATGGGCAAATTAAAGCTCCACCTCCCGAAGTGGTAATGATTTTATTGCCATTGAACGACAAAGCGCCGAAATTGCCAAAAGTACCACAGCTTTGGTTTTTGTAACGTGAGCCGAGTGCTTCGCAGGCATCTTCCACAACAGGAATACCGTATTTCTGAGCTACTTCAACTATTTTGTCGGCTTGTGCAGGCATACCGTATAAATCTACAAAAAGTATCGCTTTTGGCAGTTTGCCGGTTATTGCTAAGCGTGAGCAAATTGCCTCTTCGAGCATTACAGGGCACATATTCCATGTCATGTTTTCGCTGTCAACAAAAACAGGTTTTGCTCCCAGATAAGTGATTACATTAGCAGTTGCTGCAAATGTAAAGCTTTGACAAAGCACTTCGTCGCCGGCAGATACGCCGAGTTGCAATAATGCCAAATGCAAAGCAGCTGTACCTGTATTCAGGGCAACTACTTCTTTGCAGTTTTCAGGATCGGGCGATACATAGTTTTTCAACCTGTTTTCGAAGTCTGTAACATTGGGTCCCAGCGGAGCTATCCAGTTGGTGTCGAATGCACTCTGGATAAATTGCATTTCGTATCCGCTCATTTGAGCTAAGGATAACCAAATTTTGTCTCGTTTCATAACCCGTACTTTTTTAATAAATTCATAAATTCTCAAATTTCCGTCAACTCACTTATAGTGCAACCGGATAGATTCAAAACGGCCGAAGCCCATGTCATTCCTACTCCAAAAGCACTCAGAAACAATGTATTATGTAAATTGAGTTTATCTTTCAACTCACATACAATTGTCAGGGGAACCGAAACCGACGAAGTGTTTCCGAATTTTTCCAATGTAGATGGTAACTTGTCGGTATCTAACTTTAATTTTTTTGCCAAATAACTATTAATAAAACTGTTAGCCTGATGAAAAACGAAATAATCAACGGCTTCTTTGTCAATTCCTGCAAATTCCAGCGTGCGTTTAAAGTCTTGCGGAATTTCGCGTATCACAAAGTTGAAAACATCGCCTCCGTTCATATATCCCTGTTCTTCGCTGCGGATATTGCCAAACTCATCAACCACTTTTTCAACCACTGTTTCGGCGCTCGAAGGGTGGCGGTAACCACCGGCATTGATTTTTATTAAATCTTCGCGTGAACCGTCCGAATTGTAGGAGAACCAGCTTTGTCCGAATTTTTCGTTGCGTTCGATTAAAGCTGCTACGCCTGCATCGCCAAAAATAAAAGCGGTACGACGGTCTTTTTTCGAATACACTTTCGAGCGGGTTTCGCCATCCAGAATGAGTGCTTTGCGGAACTGTCCGCTTTGCATTAATCCGTAAGCCACACTCAATCCGTAAATAAATGCCGAGCAACCTAAGTTTATATCAAATGCCATAGTCGAATTCGATAAACCAAGTCGGTTTTGTAGAATGATTGAAGTGGCCGGCATCCGGTAATCAGGTGTTTGCGAAATAAAAATCAATAAATCAATTTCCGAGCGGTCAATATTATTGTCGGCTATCAGTTTTTCGGCTGCTGCAAAGCATAAATCGGACGAACAGGTATTTTCATCTGCAAACCTACGCTCTCTAATCCCAATTTTATCAACTACTTCCTTCACCTCCTCCGAAGTAAAGTATTCGGTATATTCGTAATTTTTAATCACATTGCGCGGAACGGCTCCGCTTAATGCGCTTATTCCTATATTGTTGAAACTTATAAGTGCCATACCATCAGATTAAAGAAATTCCACCGTCTACTTTCAAATCTGTTCCTGTAATCCACTGCGAAGCGTCGGCTAATAGAAACAAGGCTGCATTGGCCACATCTTCGGGTTTACCGTACCGGCCAAGCGGATAGCGTTGTTCGTCTTTAGCATAATCTTCGTCGGTGAGCGGGCTGTTTTCAGTTAATCCGGTGCGAACCATTCCTGGTTGAATGGTGTTTACGCGGATTTTTTTCGAAGCCAGTTCCAATGCTAACACCTTTGCGAAGGACGATAAACCACCTTTTGAAGCACTGTATACACCATCGCCTATGGATGAATGATGCGCTGCAATGGACGAAATAAATACGACTGATGCTCCTGATTGCACTTTTTTAGCTTTTAATAAAAGCTTCATCAGTTGCATAGGGGCTTTCAGATTGGTATTGAGTATCAGATCCAAATCCTTTTCTTTGAGGTATTGTGTCAATTGGCGGCGATTAACACCAGCGTTACAAACAATTCCATCAAGAGCGGGCAGTTCATTTACCAATGTTTCAATATCAGATACATTTGTGCTATCCGATACAAGCATTTTATGTCCTTCACCCTGCATCATTTCAAGTGTTTCTGCCAATGCCGCTGCATTGCGTCCTGTGAAAAATACTTCTGCGCCCATTTCCGAACAAGCAATTGCTAATGCGCGACCAATTCCGGACGATGCGCCGGTAATCAGAATTCGTTTGCTTGTTATGGAAAATGGATTGTTCATGTTGCAATACTTATGATTGAAGTTTTTTGATTGCTTCTACAATTTCAGCGTTGGTTTTCAGCTGTTTAAAATCACGACCTTCAATAATTACGTCGAACTCTTCGTCGATCATAGCAATAAGCGACAGGAAAACCAATGAGTTCCATTCTTCATATTCTCTGAAATTGTCTTCCAATTGCAATTCTCTGTCTTCAATCTCAAGTACCTCTCTGAACTTGGTTAAAAATTTCTTTTCCATAATGCTTAAATTTTAAAAATTAGTGTGTGATTCTGTGTGATTTAAAGCAGTTTTCTGATGTTTCGAAAGTACATTTTTAAGTGCTGTTTTCGGTGTCGGAATTCTTGCTTTTTTTGTTTTGATAAAATTAATCATAGTACTTCAAAATGATTCCAAATGGCGATTGTAGTAGTATGATTCTGAAGTTTGTATTTTTTGCTACATTTAAATTTTTGATTTGTAATAATTTTTTTGATTCGAAAATCAACTGATTTTTGGAGCTAAAAAAAACTGTTGTCAAAGCTTTTATATCATTTGTGTTTTAGGATAATAAATTTTGCATTTATGTTTTTTATAATGAGGTATTTAGTTAGATAGAATTTAATCTTCATTTTCAATTTATTGTTGAAAATCTTTATATATTTAATTAAAATATCAACTTAAAAAAATACATGAGTATGATTTAAAATCGCATGTTATTGTTAAATTTAGAATTTATTTAACATTATATTAACTTAAACGAAATTATAAATAATAATAATTGACTTATTTGGCTTGATATTTAATAAATGTTTATTGCTTTGAAGAGTGATATTTTCTCTTATTATATGTCGAATTGTAAATAATGCTACAAATTGAATCGTCGATTTTGCCACAAAAAATCAGCTTTTTCAAAATCTCTTTTTCAAAATCCGAAAAAAATCATTTATTCGAATGAAAATTATAACTGACTTTATAGCTATTGTAGAAAATTTTTTGGAATAGATTTTTTTAGTAAATAAATAAAGTTGATTTTGTGGTTTTACTTTCAGTTTAGTTACTGAAACAATTTGTATCTTTGCATGCATTTTTTAAAACTAAAACAGAATTATGACACGGTTAATTTTAATTTCAACTTTCATCCTGATTTTAAGTTTGATAGCTTGTAAAAATAAGTCACCACAAACTGATACAACTTCTGCAAATAATGAACTTGTTTTCGATTCGTTACAGGTTTTGCAGGAAAATCCGCAAATTGAAGCTTATCGCGCTTTTATTCATACCCTCGATAGTACTAAGGCCGAATCGGCTACATTAGCTCTGAATGAGTTTAAACGTGCTTTCGGAGGAAAATCAACCGGATTGTGCGACTCTGCATATCAGGTACTGCAATCGCTTATTGATACGGTAGAACTAAAGCTGAATGAGCAGTTTCAGGAAGACACAACTGATTATTCGGCACTTTACACGGGCGAAAAATTGCCCGAAAAAGTACTCGAAGCCCAAAATGCGCTGAACAAAGATGGTTTCAAATTCGGTACTTCCGAAGGTACAGTATATATTGAACAGGATAGGAGCTATGTTACCAAAAACCTGCTGACTATGTTCAGTGCACCCATGCAGGCTTATCTGTTACAAATAGAAAAGGAAAACAACGAAGGCTTTATGGATGATGCCGCCATTGTTATTTCGCCCCGTGTGCATGTGGAGCGAATTATCTGGTACGAAAAATTTATTGCCGAAAACCCGGATTTTGTTTTGCTGAAAAATTGCAAAGATTACAAAAAAGCCTATTTCACATATTTGCTAACCGGTATTGACAATACTGCTTTGTATGATAATGAGGACGAGATGACACTCGCTCCTTATTTTGTACAAGCATATAAATACCTGCTCAAAACATATCCCGACAGCGAAACAGCAACTCTTGTATTGCCCTACAAACAAGCCATTGAACAAAAGCAGAAATCAGTTGTTCAAGAGTTGCAAAAGAAATACATTATTAAGGGGATTATTTATAGTCAGGGAATTTGAGGATGGAAAATAAGAAATTGGAAATTAGTTGATATGTTTTGTCTTTGACCCCCAACCCCCAAATGGGGGCTTTAAGACACTTTAAATTAAAATTCAAAATATTTAAATAGCTTCTAACTTCCACTCTTTAGCCCCCATTTGGGGGTTGGGGGTCGAAAAATAAAGAATAAGGAATAATAATCATATTACCTAATCACCTAATTATCACATCATCACATCATCACATCATCATATCATCACATCACCACATCATTACATGAATTCAACCAAAAATATTTTCAAAATAACTTATCCAATATTCCTTACCTTGGTAGCACAGAATGTGGTTAATATTACGGATACTGCATTTTTGGGTCGTGTGAGTGAGGTAGCGCTGGGTGCATCCGCTATTGCCGGTGTATTTTTCTTTGCCATTTACGTTATTGGTTTTGGATTTAGTCAGGGAGCGCAGATATTAATCGGGAGACGTAACGGTGAGAAGAATTACAGTCAGATAGGACCGGTTTTCAACAATGGAATGGTGTTTATCGTCATTCTTTCGCTGTTTTTCTTCCTGCTCACTTATTTTGGCAATGCCTGGATACTAAAAGTAATGGTAAGTTCGCCCGACATTTACCAGGGAGCACTCGAATACTTAGACTGGCGCATTTACGGATTCATTTTTGCATTTGCCAATACCATGTTTCGTGGGTTTTATGTTGGAATTACTCAAACAAGAATACTCACCGTTTCGGCAGTTATTACCACTGTAACCAATATTATTCTGGATTATTTGCTTATTTTCGGACATTATGGTTTTCCCGAAATGGGTATAGGTGGTGCAGCATTGGCATCGGTAATTGCCGAAGCGGCTTCTACCATGTACCTGCTTATTTATACTATTAGTAATAATGATCTGAAAAAATACGCACTTTTCCGTCGAATTGCACTCGATTTTAAAGCAATTGGTCAAATTTTAAGCCTTTCGGTTTTTATTATGTTTCAGTTTTTTATTTCCATCTCTACCTGGTTTGTTTTTTTTCTGTTTATCGAACGGATGGGCGAACGTCCATTGGCGGTAACCAATATTGGTCGAAGTATGTATATCCTGCTTATGATACCTGCACATGCACTTTCAACCACTGCCGGTACACTTGTAAGCAATTTGATAGGTGCCGGACAAACCGATGAAGTGCTTCGTACAACCAACAAAATTATACGATTAGCAACATTTGTAGCGGCTCCTTTTCTAATATTTACGTTTTTTTACCCTGAGCTGTTTGCACGTATTTATACCGACGATTCCGGATTGGTGGCAGCTGCCATTCCTGTCATAAAAGTAGTGTCGGTAGCGGTTGCTTTTTTTGCAATTGGTAATGTTATAGTAAATTCTGTATCGGGTACCGGAAATACCAAAACTGCTTTCGTGTTCGAAGTCGTAACGCTTTTTTTCTATATTTCGTACGTTTACCTTACCGCCATAGTGTATCCACAGCCTGTAGACGTAGTATGGATGTCAGAGTTTGTGTACTGGACAATAATAGCCGCACTTGGTTATATTTATTTGCGCACAGGTAGTTGGCGTGATAAACAAATTTAAAAATATTTATTGTATGAAACTCCAATATGACAACTAAAAAAATTAAATACAAACATGAGAAAACTTAATTTTTATGTATTTTTGGTGGTGTTGTTGTTTGGTATTCAAACACTTACAAGTCAACAGCGATTTGAAACGAATCAGGCTGCCGCAGAATTCAAATTTACAACATGGAATACCGAATGGCTAAGTTGTACCCAAAATGGACCAACTGACGAAAACCTTCAGATTAATAATGTAGTAACTGTGATAAAAGCTGTTAATCCGGATGTAATTGCTTTGCAGGAAGTGGGTACAAGTAGTTTGTACAGTACTATTGATACGCTTGTTAAGCGACTTGGTGTAGAGTGGGGAGGAGCAATGGTAACATCATCGTCGGTTGATAACTGTGGGCAAAACCAAGGGCTTATTTACAAAAAATCAAAAATACAATTATTAAATGCCTCGCTTATGACCAATGCCGGTGCTTCGTACGATTGGTCGAGCGGACGATATCCGGTTTTGTACAATGTAAATTTAATCGCAGGAAGTAGCTTGATTCCGGTTTCGTTTGTAAATATTCATGCTAAAGCCATGGGAGACGAAAGCAGTTATACCCGACGTAAAAATGCATCGATAAGTTTAAAGGCACTGCTGGATGGAAGTGGATATAATTCGAAAAATGTGGTTGTTTTGGGCGATTTTAATGATTATTTGTCGGGTTCGCAATGCAACACGTGTGGCGATTCACCTTATAAAAACTTTGTGGACGATACACAAAATTATAAATGCCTTACCGGATCATTGTATGACCCGAATTACAATAGTCCGGTAATTGATAATATTATAATTTCCAATGAATTAATAGCCAGTTACAAGGCAAACTCAACGCTTCGCGAAGTGAGTGCAACCCAGAGTGTGTACAATTTTCAGAACACTACTTCCGATCACGTACCTGTAAGTGCCACATTTAGCATTATCAATACCTCAGTTGAAACTAACGAAGACTTGCCCGAAAGTAAAATAACCGTGGTGGGCAAACGGATTAAAATTGAAAATCAACAGGCGTTGCCGGTAGTTATTTTTGATGTTACGGGACGGGTTTTATATTCAAATAAACATTTGAAGACAGATGAAATTGCTGTAAATCAGTCGGGTATATGTGTAGTTTGCTCCGGTAACAGAGCTTGCAAAGTTGTGGTGGAATAAGTAAAAATTAGTGCTTTTTTCTGCTGTTTTATTTGTAAAGGTTTATAATTTTTTACAAATTACAAATTGCGTATCGTTATTTTTGCAAGCAGTTAGTTGATAATTTATCAATTAACTGCTGTTTTTATTTGTAACTCACTGCCCAGGTTTCGAAAATAATTAAATATACAATTATCATTTACATTTAAAGAGAATCATTATGAGAAAAATTAGTATTGCGTTCATTTTGCTGTGTTTAATAGCAAGCAGTTATGCAGCAGGGTTTAAAGCCCTCAACTCATTGACTTTGCCTTTTAGTCCGAATGAAATTGAGTACGACCACACGGACGATTTCAGGTATTTTTTATGTTCCAATAAGTCGGACATGTTAATGTTTGATGGTAATAGTGGAAAAATTCTGTGGCAACTGAATTTCCAGAAAGAAACCGGAGCCAAGAAAATTGCCAATCAGTATTGGAACAAAAACGCGAATGTCATTCTTATTTTTGAAGAAGATTCGCGTAAAGCTGTTTCGACAAAGTATTTTATTGATGGTAACAGCGGTAAATTGCTTTGGAAAAGCAACGAATATGTTTCCGATTTCGGGAAATACGAACTTTCGGAGGGTTTTAAAAACTATTACGATCCCAAAACCAACGGCGTTTTGCTTCCAACAAAAGAAAAAATCGACTTTGTAAATGTAAAAACAGGTGATGTTATCTGGAGTAAAGCCTTTGATATTACCGGTAAAGCGCGCGATTTCGATTGTTTTATTATGGAATACTACGATTTGGTAAAAGTAATTACCGGCAAAGATGCGCAGATTTATCTAACCACCGATAAAGGCGAAGAGGTAGCCGATATTGAAGCTTATTACGACAAAAAGAAAGCGTTGAAAAATGCTTCGCGTGCTACATATCTCGAAATTCCCGAAAAGAATTGCTATGTAATAATGAAGGGTCGCGAAAGCATTGTGTTTGACGTACTTGGAGTATTACTTGGTGCAGGAACAAGTAAGGCACAAAGCTGGAAAATGAAATTTATGGCTTACGAAATGGGTACCGACAGACTGTTATGGCAGAAAGAACATTTTATTGCGCAAAGTTCCGACTGGATTACAGAAGATCCTTACGTGAAAATGCTTTATGCCGATGGAAAACTGTTTATTGAACATGAACCAAACCTCAAAACTAACAGTGGTTTGACCGTGCTGGATATTAATACCGGTGAAAAAAGCTGGGAATGTTACTTTACAACCAGCTCATTTAAAGGTACTATGACAACAGTTTTGACTCCTTTTCCAAATCCGGATCCAATAGTTGCAAATGGTTCGGTGTATGCTTTCGATTACTTTAACCGACGCATGATGAGTTACAACTTGCAGACAGGTACGAAACAATGGGAATCGGAAAAATTACCAACAGTTCAGAAAATTCCAACTTCAATTTTGCACGAAGGTGTTATTATTCTTCCGCTCGGTGCTCCCGAACGCAAGATTCAGAAAACCGAAGCTGTTTCAGAATATTGTTTCTCGTACAGAAATTCACGTGTTCGGGTTGTATGCGCAGGATCCGGTAAAAACCGCAAACAATATACGTATAAATACATTTACGACGACAAAGATGAATACGGAATATGTGCTTTTGATGCCGCAACCGGGAAAACCCTGTGGAGTAACGAAACTATTGCCAAAGCCGCCAAGGATAAATTCAGTTATGTGGCTTCTACGCAGCTGGTAAACGGAAAAGTTTATTGTGCAACCAATAAAAACCTCTTTATTCTCGACCCGAAAACCGGTAAAGTACTTGGCTCGGCTCCTGTTTCGAAAGAAAAAGTGGGCGATATTTGGGGTATGACTTATTTTGAAAAACAAAATCAGTTTGTGCTGAATTGTGTGAAAGGAGTGGTGAAAGTGGATGCTGCTACAGCTCAGGTGCTTGGTTCGTTGAAAACACCGAATGTAAACGGATTGGCTGTGAGTGAATTGATGTTTGCTGATGATGCATACACCGATTACGGTATCTTCACAAAAGGTGATGTTAAAAAGATGGAATACAAAGAATTTGCAACTGTTGATTTAGAAAAAATGGCCATCAGAGGTGTTCATCCTGCCGATGTGTTGTTTTACGACAATCCACGCTTTGCTGAAGGAGGAGAAAAGTTCTATGTTTCTGACGGCAAAAAAGTAACAGTATTCTCAACCAAATGATAATGCATTGATAGGCAGTCTGTTTTAATACACATAAACAGGCTGCTTTTTATATTATTAACATATAAAAATTCATAACCATGAAACAACGTTTACAAATTATTGTAACAGTTCTAATTCTGACATCACAATTTTCAGGCTTGAAAGCAGATATAAAATATGTGTTGGATAGTGTAGTTACCCGCAACCTCAACGATCAGATTACTGAACGTAAAGCCTACCGCTACGATGCGGATTATAATACAATTTCTGAAGAAGGATATTGGTGGAATGCTCAAACACAACGTTTTCAGGGTTTATCAAAATACCTTAAGCAGTATGACTCAAGAAAATTCGAAATTTACAATGAGTCGTTCACATGGAATAACACCACATTTTCGTGGGTACCCTTGTTGAAGACAATAGCTGGATATAATGATAATAAAACTCCGACACTTTATGAGCAATACACCTGGAGTACTTTTACAAATGCATGGGTAGGTACAAATCAAAAAACAACTTACGTATACAATTCTGCAAATAAGCTCACGGAGCAGATTATTTATATGTGGAACCCGGATTTAAACAATTGGGGAAAATCGATAAAACAAGTAATTGAATATGATACAAGCAATTATCCAACCAAGACCTACACCTATTATTGGAATCCTAATACAAATGATTGGGGGCTTAATGCACAAACAAAAGTTGACGTTACAGGAAATACACAAATTGAAAGTGTGTGGCAAACCGAATCGAATGCCTGGGCACAAAGTAAGAAGTGGGTTAAAGAGTTTAATAGCAATAATTTAGTTACTAAAACTGAATTGTATGTAATGGATATCAATAGTAACTGGGTAATAAATTCTCGTGAAATTTTTGATTATGATGTTGCAGGAAATACCACTTACTATGAAAAACACATGATAAGTTTATTTGGAAGCTCTTTTCAACCTCAAATGAAAAGAATTAATACCTATGATGCCAATAAATATGTAACACTCGACGAAGTTTATGTTTGGGATGCTTCAACAAATGCCTGGAAAGGAAACAGTAAGGCCTTGAAAAGTTATACGAACTCAGGAAAAGTAATTCTCGATGAAAGTTATACCTGGAGTACATCAACAAACGATTGGGCGGGCTCGAAAAAATCTATCACAAACTATAATGCTAATGACATTGTTACAGATTATACTCAATTTTTATGGAATCAGAGTAGTTTGGGCTGGACAAATGCTTCGAAAATGGTTTTTACATACAATACAAATAATTTAGTTACTCAGGTAAATACACAAGCATGGGATTTTACAAATAATGTGTGGTACGACAGTCAAAAGCAAGTTACAACTTATAATACTTATAATAAAAAAACACTTGTTGAGAGCCAATTGTGGGTTAAAAACTCATTACAATGGGTAAATTCTTCCAAAACAGAATATACATACGATGCCAATCAAAATCCCAAATTAGAACAAGCTTATAGCTGGAATACTTCATCAAATATGTATAAAAAAGGTACTTCTTACGAGTATTTTTATTCAATTTACACCGGTGTTGAAAAAACAAATACAGAAATCAATAATTTTAAATATTTTAAAACAGGAAATATCCTGAATATCGAATTTCAATCAGAAAGCAGTCCTGTTTCTGTTTATTCTACAAGTGGAATTTGTATTTATAAAAATTCAACACTTCAATCGAATCATCAAATTAGACTTAAGAATGGTATATATTTAATACGCATTGGTAATCAATCGTTTAAAATACTATCAAACGAATAATTTTTTTTTCATAGGAACGCTGTTTGCTTTACCCAAAGGGAATTTATCCAACCGATAGGTTCCCTTTTTCAATTTCTTTCAAGTATTCTGAAGGTGATTGACCGGTGAATTTACGAAACGAACTGTAAAAACTGGTTCGATTGCTGAATCCGCTATCGTAGGCTATAGTCTCGATGGTGCGATTGTTTTTTTTCATATCCATCAGAAGTTCTTTTGCTTTTTCTACGCGGTATTTATTTATCAGTTCCGGAAAAGTTAGCTGCAATCTACTATTTATCACCATCGATAGTATATTTGTATTTACGCCTGTCTGATTGGATAAATCGGATATCGAATATTCAGGAATAAGATAGGGCTTCTCTTTTTCCATGATTTCATATATCTGATTTTGAATAAGATATGATTTTTCTTCCGGAAGCTTAATAGAAGCATACTTTAAACTACTGTCGGTATTCGAACTGCGGATTCGTTCGGTTACAGCTGTATTAATTTTGTCTAATTTCCACATTCGAAGAAATAAATACAAAAAATAAAGCTGACCGAAAACCGGCATATAGGTTATCAAATAGGTAACGTCTAATTTCAATATAAACGGAACAAAAGCCATCAGTTGTAGTGCAAGCATAACTCCCAGCATTTCGATACGTTGCTTTCGATTCGATAGCTCTATTTCGATTTTTTTAGTTCGTATTTCTTTCACCAAAAGCCAAATATTGGGAATCACCGAATAAAAAACAATTAGCAAGTTATAAAAAGCACCGAAAATGGTCATTTCGCCTTTGTAGGCTAATTCTATGGTGTCTGTTGCCCATTTGGGTTCAATCAAACAAAGTACAACGAATGGAATATACAGAAAAGAGGGGGTAAATAGTATTAAGTTTTTAGTGTGTCTTATCGAAGGTTTTAATGTGTGATTACGAATAAAAAGTATCAGATAGGCTCCGTAACTTAAGTTCATCAACATCGAAAAGTGATGAAACCAGATATTTCCATAGCCTAAAAAAATATGAAGGTTGTTGAGCATGGCTACCATTGCCGAAAATATCAACATGCCAAGCCATAGGTAAAATCGCTCTTTGCGGGACTTCGACCAACAAATAAGCGAAGTAACCAATAAATTAATGATTGATATGGATGAAATAATAGAAACAAACCTTTCGCTCATGGCAAATTATTAATTGTTAAAAATACCTATTTGGCACAAAAATACAAAATTATAATCATTTTGACTCATTTTTTGCAAATATAATAAATTGTATTACTTTTGTGTGCGCACACGGTTTTAATTCATGCGCCCGAAAATCATTCAATCTGACGTTAAATCGACACTTTATAACTCATTTTAAATTCATAGAAAAATGAAAAACTTTTTAGACGAAAACTTCATTCTGCAAACCGAAACAGCTCAAAAGCTTTACCATGAACATGCTGCCAAACAGCCAATTATCGACTATCATTGCCATTTGGTGCCTTCGATGGTTGCTAACGATTATCAGTTTAAAAGCATAACCGAAGCATGGCTTGGGGGCGACCACTATAAATGGCGCGCTATGCGTACCAACGGAATTGCAGAGCAATATATCACCGGAAAAGATGCAACTGATTGGGAAAAATTTGAAAAATGGGCAGAAACAGTTCCATATACCATGCGCAACCCACTGTATCACTGGACGCATTTGGAACTAAAAACTGCTTTTGGCATCGAAAAATTGCTTTCGCCAAAAACTGCCCGCGAAATTTTTGAAGAATGTAATGCTAAATTGCAATCGCCCGAATTTTCGGCCCGTAACCTGATGCGACATTACAATGTGGAAGCGGTTTGTACAACCGACGACCCTATTGATACACTTGAGCATCATATTAAAACTCGCGAAGATGGTTTTGAAATAAAAATGTTACCTACCTGGCGCCCCGATAAAGCGATGGCAGTAGAAGTGCCTGAAAATTTCAAAGGATATTTGGAACAATTATCAGAAATTTCAGGAGTTAACATTTCTTCGTTCGACGATATGATTTTGGCATTGCGCAAACGGCAGGATTTCTTTGCTGAGCAGGGTTGTAAGCTTTCCGACCACGGTCTCGAAGAGTTTTATGCCGAAGATTATACCGAGGCTGAAATTAAAGCCATTTTTAATAAAGTGTATGGTGGTGTGGTTTTGAGTCATGACGAAATTCTGAAATTCAAATCGGCAATGTTGGTTATTTTTGCCGAAATGGATTGGGAAAAAGGTTGGACGCAACAATTCCATTATGGAGTTATTCGGAACAATAATACGCGCTTATTCAATAAATTAGGTGCTGATACCGGCTTCGATTCTATTGGTACTTTTAGCACAGCAAAAGCGCTCTCGAAGTTCTTGAATCGCCTTGATTCGCAGGATAAATTAGCACGTACTATCTTATATAATATTAATCCGGCCGATAATGAAATGATTGCTACTATGATTGGTAACTTTCAGGACGGAACAGTTGCCGGTAAAATACAGTTTGGCTCGGGCTGGTGGTTCCTCGACCAAAAAGATGGCATGGAAAAACAAATGAACTCGCTGTCGGTGCTTGGTTTGCTTAGCCGCTTTATAGGTATGCTTACCGACTCACGCAGCTTTTTGTCGTATCCACGACACGAATATTTCCGTCGTACACTCTGCAATTTAGTGGGTAACGATGTAGAAATGGGATTATTATCCCATCAGGAAATGGAATATATTGGAAAAATGGTTGAAAACATCAGCTATTACAATGCGAAAAATTATTTCAAATTTTAATATAAATACAGTATTTATGCATTTTTCTGCATAAATTACCAAAACGACTTAATATTTTTAAAATACTTTTGGGGGCTTAAAAAAACGTCGTATCTTTGGTCGACCAATTTTTAATAAAAAATATTATAATCACTTTCAAACAAAAATGAGTAAGAAAATTGTAACTTTAGGAGAAATTATGCTTCGATTGTCAACTCCGGGCAATACACGTTTTGTACAATCGGATGTTTTTGATGTAGTATATGGTGGCGGCGAAGCAAATGTAGCAGTAAGTTGTGCCAACTACGGTCACGATGCTTATTTTGTAAGCAAATTGCCCAAACACGAAATCGGACAGTCGGCAGTAAATGCATTGCGTAAATACGGAGTAAAAACCGACTTTATTGCTCGTGGCGGCGACCGTGTTGGTATTTATTACCTCGAAACAGGTGCTTCGATGCGTCCGAGCAAGGTTATTTATGACCGTGCCAATTCTGCCATTGCGGAAGCAAAAGTATCTGATTTTGATTTTGATGCCATTATGAGTGGAGCCGATTGGTTTCACTGGTCGGGTATTACACCTGCTATTTCGGATGCCGGCGCTGAACTTACAAAATTAGCTTGTGAAGCTGCAAAACGTCATGGAGTTACTGTATCGGTGGATTTAAATTTCCGCAAAAAACTGTGGACGAAAGAAAAAGCTCAATCTATTATGCGTCCGCTCATGCAGTATGTGGATGTATGTATTGGCAATGAAGAAGATGCCGAACTTTGTCTGGGCTTTAAACCCGATGCCGATGTTGAAGGCGGACATACTGATGCCGAAGGTTACAAAGAAATTTTCAAACAAATGGCCAAAGAGTTTGATTTTAAATATGTTATCTCTACACTTCGCGAATCATTCTCTGCCACGCATAATGGTTGGAAAGCTATGATTTATGATGGTAATGAGTTCTACACTTCTAAACGTTATGATATCGATCCTATTATCGACCGTGTTGGTGGTGGCGATTCATTCTCAGGTGGTGTTATTCACGGATTATTGACCAAACCAAATCAGGGCGAAGCGTTGGAATTTGCTGTGGCAGCTTCGGCTTTGAAACATACCGTGAACGGCGACTTTAACTTAGTGTCCATCGAAGAAGTAGAAGCTCTTGCCGGAGGAGATGCAAGTGGCAGGGTTCAACGGTAGAAGCATTTAAATTGTACATAGTAAATTGTTAAATAGTAAATTGATTTTATGCGATTTTCAAAATTACAGGTTCTTTCAGTAATGAAAGCAACGGGCATGGTTCCCGTATTTTATCACAGCGACATAGAGGTTGCTAAAAATGTACTAAAAGCCTGTTATGCAGGTGGTGTACGTGCATTCGAGTTTACCAACCGTGGCGATTTTGCTTACGAAGTTTATAGCGAACTAACAAAATTTGCAGCCAAAGAATGTCCCGAAATGATTATGGGTATCGGCTCTATTGTAGATGCTCCTACAGCTGCTCAATACATACAAATGGGTGCTAATTTTATTGTTGGTCCCTGTTTTAATCCTGATGTAGCAAAAGTTGCAAACCGCCGTTTAATTCCGTATGCGCCGGGCTGTGGTTCGGTTTCCGAAGTTGGTAATGCTCAGGAAGCGGGTTGCGATATTTGCAAAGTATTTCCGGGTGATGTGCTGGGAGCCGGTTTTGTAAAAGGATTGAAAGCCCCAATGCCCTGGTCGAATTTGATGGTAACCGGTGGTGTAAAACCCGAAGAAGCAAATCTTAAATCGTGGTTCGATGCCGGTGTTACATGCGTAGGAATGGGCTCAAACCTTTTCCCTGCCGACATGATGAAAGCAGGAGACTGGGCCGGTATTAGTAAACTTTGCAGTGATGCTCTTGCAATTATTCAGAAAGTAAGAAAATAAATTTCTGTTTCGCGTTTCATGTTTCGTGTTTCATGTTAATTTCTTATTTTTCATCATTACATTAACACATCATCACATTATCATATCATCGTAATTTCTAATTTCTAATTTAAAATAAATGAGTACACTTGGAAAAATTAACGAAAAAATGACTCAGTACAGATGGACAATTTGTACCCTGTTGTTTTTAGCTACTACAATTAATTATCTCGACCGACAGGTTTTGTCGCTTCTGCAACCTATTTTAGCAGATGAATTTCACTGGAACGACAGTGATTATGGTACTATTACAGCGATATTTTCACTTGCTTACGCCATTTCGATGTTATTTGCCGGACGATTTATCGATAAACTCGGAACAAAGAAAGGGTATGCCTGGGCTATCGCAGTATGGTCATTGGCAGCTATGCTTCACGCACTTTGTGGTATTGCTACCGAATGGTGGACAGGAATTCCTGACGCTAAAGGATTGACAGATGCTACCGGCCCGGTTGTGGCAACCATTTCGATGGTAAGTGTGGTAATGTTTGTAATTGCCCGTATCTTATTAGCTTTTGGCGAGTCGGCAAACTTTCCTGCTGCTATCAAGGCTACTGCCGAATATTTCCCGAAACGCGACCGTGCTTTTGCAACCGGCGTGTTTAACTCAGGTGCCAATGTGGGTGCTATTTTAGCGCCGCTTACTGTGCCTTTTATGGCTAAAGCCTGGGGTTGGGAAACCGCATTCTTAGTTATCGGTGCCGTTGGTTTTATTTGGTTGGCAGCCTGGTTAATTATGTACAAACCTATTGAAAGCAATCCGAAAGTGAATGCTGCTGAAAAAGCTTATATCAATCAGGATGATGATCAGGACAAAGTTGTGGCCGACGAAACTGTAAAAGTGGAAAAAATGACTTACAAACAGGCATTTAAGTTCAAACAAACATGGGCATTTGCTTTTGGTAAATTTATGACCGATGGTGTTTGGTGGTTCTTCCTTTTCTGGACTCCGGCTTATCTGAAAGCAGAATATGGCATGTTGCCCGACGAAATTGCATTCCCGATTGGTGTACTTTATACTATTACGGTATTCGGGTCGGTATTTGGCGGTAAATTTCCTACTTATTTCATTAATAAAGGAATGAATCCGTATGCCGGACGTATGCGTGCCATGATGATAATTGCATTTTTCCCATTGTTAGTATTGTTGGCACAGCCATTCGGTCATATACAATCGCTTGGAGAATATGCATTCTGGGTTCCTGTTTTATTAATTGGTATCGGAGCTTCTGCCCATCAGGCATGGTCGGCAAATATTTTCACCACAGTAGGCGATATGTTCCCGAAATCTGCCGTTGCAACCATTGTTGGTATTGGTGGTATGGCCGGTGGTCTTGGTTCATTCTTTATCAACAAAGGTAGTGGTATGCTTTTCGATTATAGTTTGGCCGAATGGGGTAGCAAAACTCCGGGTTATACCATTGTATTCACGTTTTGTGCTGTGGCATACCTTATTGGTTGGATAGTAATGAAAACATTGGTACCAAAATACAAACCAATTATTGCTGACTAATTACACAGCTAAGTGTACTGAAATTAAATAAATTCAAACGAAAGGGGTTCAATGCAAAATTGAGCCCCTTTTTATTTTGCTAATTTTATAATCCCTTTTATTTAATATTTATTCGCTAATTTATAATTATTTTTGTAATTTTGTGCATTAAATCTGATTGCTATGCTCGAAAAAATTATTCATTTCAGTGTCAACAATAAGTTAATTGTTATTCTGTTTACGCTTACAGTTGCGGCTTTCGGACTGTTTGCCGTATTTCACATTCCGGTGGGTGCTGTGCCCGATATTACCAACAATCAGGTTCAGGTAATCACCACCTCGGGCAATCTTTCCACGCAGGAAATCGAGCAATACATTACTGCACCTGTCGAAATGGAAATGGCCAACCTGCCCGCTGTGAAAGAAATCCGCTCTGTGTCGAAATTTGGTATTTCGTTAGTAACTATTGTTTTCGACGAAAAAATAGGAGCTTACCTTCCCCGGCAGCTTATTGCCGAAAAAATTAAAAGTGCTTCCGCTAAAATACCCGAAGGCTTTGGTGTGCCCGAAATGGGGCCTATCACTACCGGGCTGGGTGAAATTTATCAATATACATTAGATGTTGAAAAAGGCTTCGAAAACCGCTACACTGCTACGGACCTACGTACCATACAGGATTGGGTGGTTCGACGCCGACTCTCAGGTATAAGCGGGGTAGTCGAAATAAACAGTTGGGGTGGTTATCTCAAGCAGTACGAAGTGGCTGTTGAACCAGCTAAACTCACAGCGCTCAACATTACCTTATCTGAATTGTACACGGCCCTGACAGCTAACAATAGTATTTCGGGCGGTGCTTATATTGAAAAAACCAATCAGAGCTATTTTATTCGTGGCGACGGACAGGTAAAATCCATCAGCGATATTGAACAGATTGTAGTTAAAAACGTCAACAATACGCCCATCTTAGTAAAAGATCTGGCTATGGTAAAATACGGTCATGCAAACCGTTACGGAGCAATTACGGCCAACGGAAAGGGTGAAACCATTCTCGGGCAGGTAATGATGCTCAAGGGCGCTAACTCCAAAGAAGTGATTCAGGCGGTAAAAGACAGGGTAGAAGTAATCCGTAAAAATTTGCCCGAAGGTATACGTATAACTCCCATAGTAGACCGCAGCGAATTAGTGGCAAAAACAACTTTTACGGTAGCCGAAAACCTGATTCTGGGCGCAATAATCGTTATGCTCACCGTTTTGCTTATTTTGGGTAACCTGCGCTCGGCGCTTGTAATTACCTCCATGATTCCGCTGGCGCTGCTTTTCACCATTGGTATGATGTATATTTTTGGGGTCGATGCTAACCTAATGAGCCTTGGTGCACTCGACTTTGGTATAATTATCGACGGCGCTGTTATTATCGTCGAATTTATTGCGCTTAAAATTGCTGTAAACAAACATAAAATTGAAGGTGCATCAGGCGATGAGCGTCGGAGTTTGATGGATGCTATCTCGGTTGATGGTGCTTCTAAAATGATGCAATCGGCAATTTTCGGACAAATCATTATCCTTATCGTTTTTATTCCGATTCTTTCGCTTACAGGTGTGGAGGGTAAAATGTTTAAGCCGATGGCTTTATCATTCTGTTTTGCCATTATCGGTGCTATGATTATGGGGCTGACCTGGCTTCCGGTGGCTTCAACGTTGTTTCTGAAACCAACACAAAGTACCAAAAAAAATCTCTCACATCGCATTATGAATCTGGCGCATCGTTCCTACCTGCCGGTTATCAAATGGGCGTGCATGCACAAAAAAGCGGTGCTGGGTGCTGCCGTTGTTTCCCTGTTATTTACCGGATTTTTATTTACACAAATAGGAGGGGAGTTTGTTCCAACACTCGATGAAGGTGATTTTGTAATTCAACCGGTATTGAAAACAGGTACTTCATTGTCCAAAACCATTGAGACAACGACTAAAATGGAACAAATTCTGATAAAGAATTTCCCCGAGGTGGACAAAGTGGTGAGCCGTATTGGTGCTGCCGAAGTGCCTACCGACCCCATGTCGATGGAAGAAGTGGACATGATTATCAAGCTGAAACCGCGCAATACGTGGACAAGTGCCGAAAGCAAAGAAGAATTAGCCGATAAATTTAAGGAAGCCCTTTCTGCCATTCCCGGTGTTGATTATGAATTTACACAACCTATCGAAATGCGATTCAATGAGCTTATTACAGGTGTGCGTTCCGATATTGCTATTAAGATATTCGGAGACGATTTGGATTATATTGATAAAAAGGCCAACGAAATCAAAAAGCTGATTTCGGACATTCCCGGTGCGCGCGACGTTATTTTAGAGAAAACATCTGGTTTGCCTCAACTAAAAATTGAATATATACGTTCAAAGATTGCTGCTTATGGTGTCGATATTAAAACCCTGAATACTTACGTGGCGACTGCCTTTGGTGGTGAGGCTACGGGTGTTGTTTTCGAGGGTGAAAAGCGCTTCGACCTTGTTCTCCGGCTCGATGAACGTAACCGAACTGATATCGACGACCTACGACAATTGAAAGTACCACTTCCCAACGGACAGCTTATTCCGCTTTCGGAGCTGGCTGCTATCGACTATGCTGAAGGGCCTGCCAAAATATCGCGCGAGAATACACATCGCCGTGTAGTGGTAAGTGTAAATGTGCGTAACCGCGACCTGCAATCGGTGGTAAAAGATATTCAGGCTAAGGTGGAAGAAAAAATAACCCTGCAACCCGGAACCTATATTTCGTATGGTGGTCAGTTCGAAAATTTGCAGAACGCCACCAATCGCCTTATGATAGCAGTGCCCGTAGCGTTGTTGTTAATCTTTATTTTTCTGCACTTTGCTTTTAAATCGCTTAAAGATGCCGTTATGATTTTTACAGCCATTCCGTTGGCTACCGTGGGTGGTGTGTTTCTACTTTGGGTGCGGGGTATGCCTTTCAGTGTGTCGGCTGGTGTGGGCTTTATTGCCCTGTTTGGTATAGCGGTGCTCAACGGTATTGTACTAATTGAGCATCTCAAGGAATTGAAACACGACAAAAATTTATCCATGCGCGAACTGATTATTCAGGGAACTACCAGCCGCCTGCGCCCTGTGATGCTTACTGCCGGAGCAGCTGCTATGGGATTTCTGCCGATGGCCATCTCAACAGGTGCCGGTGCTGAAGTACAACGTCCGCTGGCTACCGTTGTTATTGGTGGGTTGGTAACTTCCACCATGCTCACCATGATTGCTTTGCCACTTTTGTTCGAAATTTTTTATAATGTAAAAAGCATTAAACTCTTCCCGTTCAGGATTATTCGCAGCAAAGAGAGCTTGTTGGTACTTTTGTTTTTGTTGCCTGCTTTTATACTTGGTGCTCAAACTTCCGAACTCATCCTTTCGGATGCCATTCAGCTGGCTGTGAAAAATAATAAAGAACTTAAAGCTGCACAACTGAAAGTAGAAGAAAAACAGGCACTTATTCCGTCGGCATGGGCGTTTGATAAAACGAGTATTTCGTATGGTACCGATCAGAATAATATTGCTGCCAATGGTTATCCGCTAAAAGTATGGGGCGTGCAGCAAAGCATTAGCTTCCCCACTTTGTATGGTGCTGAGCGCGCTGCCCGCAAAACAGAACAAAGTCTGGCTGCTGCCGAACTTAAGATATTGACGGATAATATCAGCAAACAACTTACTGCGAACTATATAGAATTGCAGTTGCTCAACGAAAAAATGAATATTTACCTTCAGATTGACAGCTTGTATCAGGGCATGTTACGCTCCGAAACACTAAAAAATTCTACAGGTTACAGCAACCGTTTGGACCTGTTGCATGTTAAGGCAAAGCAGTTGCAGGCTGCCAACCAACTAAATGAAATCCGCCTTGCTACTGACAATGCCTACCTGCGACTGCGTACACTTACAGGTTCCGAAACGCCCTTTCGGGTTGCGGAAGGCATTACACTTTTACAGTATCAGCCTCGTGAAGTGGAATCCACGCCCTATTACGAATGGTTAAAACAACAGGAAAACCTAAGTGCTGCAACAGTGCGTACAGAGCAAAACAGGCTGTTGCCCGATATATCGTTCAATTATTTTATAGGCACAAACAATTACGTCAATTCCCGCTACTATCATGGCTTCGAAGCCGGATTAGCTATTCCGCTGTTTTTCAACGGACAAAATGCGAAAATAAAAGCTTCCAAAATTGCCAACAGAAGTGTAAATCAGACTACTGCTTACGAAACAGAGCTGCTCCGTGCGAAGCAAAAGGAATTGCTGAACTCACTGCAAAAGCTCAAAGAGCGCATGGAGAATTACAACAAAAGCGGCGTGTTATTGTACGACGAAATAATCCGGACATCGAAACTGAGCTACGAAAAGGGTGAAATCGATTTTTTCAGGCTGGCAACAACCACCGAAACTGCCCTGCAACTTAAAATTGATTATCTGAACAATATCAACGAATATTCACTTGTAGTTACCGAATTAAATTACCTCTCAAAATAAATATAATGAAACGAATATATTTTCTGATCGCAATTGCCACTTTTGCTTTGTTGAATACTGGTTGTACTAAAAAGCAAGAGACTGAAAATAAAGGAACTACTTTTATCGAAATAACCAACGAACAGTATGCATCGGAAGCTATGCAGCTTGCTGAATCAGAAAGTCGTACCTTCGAATCAGTGGTTAAATGCACAGGTATCGTAGTACCCAAACCCAACGGTATGGCCAATGTAAGTGCACCTGTAGCCGGTGTGGTGCGCAAAATTCATTGCTCAAACGGAGCTTTTGTGCAAAAAGGCGAAGTTCTGCTCGAACTCTCAGGCACTGAAGTGGTGGATATTCAGCGGGATTATGCCGAAGCCGCTGCCCGCTACAATCGCTCTAAAAGCGAATACCTGCGCCTGAAATCGCTTTTTGCCGAAAAAGTAATTTCCGAGAAAGAATATATTGCAGCCGAAAGCGACTTCAAAAGCGCCGAAGCCACTTACAGCAGTCTGCAACTGAAACTCAATGCAGCGGGATTTTCAGTGCGCGCCATCGAAAATGGAGAGTTCGCATCTTCCTACACATTGCGTGCACCTATAAGCGGTTATGTGTCGGGTCTGAAAGCCAGCATTGGTTCCTATATCAATCAGCAAACAACGGGTATTGAAATAGCCGACCCTGCACAGTTTCAGCTTGCATTGTCGGTATTTGCCTCCGATATAGCGGCTGTCAAAAAAGGACAAGCGGTACGCTTTGGTTATACCGGATCCGAAAACAACCGGCAAGCATCCATTTCCTCGGTAGGTGTAACGGTAAATCCCGACACCAAATCCATCGATTGCTTTGCCGCTATTAGTGGCGGAAATACCTCCGGATTAATTGCCAACAATACCATTTCGGCTGAAATTATTACCCAAACCGAAACCGTAAATGCCGTTCCGACTACGGCTATTATCAAGTCCGAATCGCAACACTTTGTATTGGTCTTGCACAAAAAAGACAGTAAAGTCTATCAGTTCAATAAAGTAATGGTCGAAATCGGGCGTCAGCAAAACGGCTACACCGAACTGAAAGGCGCAAAAATCAACGGACAAATTGTTGTTAATGGGGTGTATAATATTGTGTTGTAATAGGTTGGGGTTTAGCCCCAAACTCTATAATCAGTTGCTTACATGCTATTGATCATCCTTTTTATTCAATCAAACCAATTTCCTCTAATAAATCAACCAGCTCTGAATATGTGTAATTTCTTTCATCTGCATTTTTGGAATCTATTGATTTTCTTCCATTAATTACAGCAGTATCAAAATTACCACCACATTTAATGATATGCTGATGTGTACAAAAGGGTGATTTCTTTTCATAACCAGGAATTTTTCTTTCAAGTTGCCTTTTTAATTCCGGTTCGAATAATCCAAATTCACTGGTTGTATATTGAAAATGATAATAAAACCACAATTCTGTACAAGGGTGTGTTTCGTAGAAAATCACATGACTTTTCTTCTTGTATTTTCGTTTTAATTCCAAATAGTCTTTTAATTCTTTTTGTTTTTTAAGTTTTGTATCCATGTCGATAATACAAAGAACTTTATCGTACTCAAGATTATCGACAATAAATCGTTCTAATTCCTTTACCGACGAGTCTTTTGGTAATCGAGGCTTCAAAGAATATCCGGATAATTTATCCTTGAAAGCTTTTATCAAGGACTCAATATATGCAAATTCAGTTTTACCATCACCAATTATGGCAACTCGTTTTCTTTCCTGTATTTGATTAGGTCTTGGCATACAAAATCAGTTTGCTGAATTATCAATTAATGTTGAACCAAGTTCTGGTTTAGCTCCAAACTTTCCAATTTTATAAGCATTAAACAACGACAACTTCTTGTGTAATTTGAAATCAGAAGCTGAATATACTTGACTTTCAGCGGTTTCGTGCGATTTTTCTACCAATTTTACCATGTCGCGACGAATAAAATCTTCGCTTAATAGTTGTTGGTTATGAGTTGAAAATATCAATTGCGACCGCTTAGCATTTCGAATAAACCGAACTAACTCATTCAGCATTAAATCATAATGTATACTATCTTCCAGTTCGTCAATCAAGTAAATGCAATCAAATCGAATTAAATCGTACATTTTTCTACTTAATTTAAAATACTCAACTGTGCCCAACGACTCTTCTTCTAATTTTAACGAAAAATCACCTTTTGAACTTGAATGTGTGAGTTGAATTTTTTTGACACGTTTTTTTGATAAATAAATTGCCCTTTCTTCGGATACAATGTTCGAATTTAAAATTATATCACCGGAAAGCGATATGTCATCTTCCAACTCCTCAACAATTTTAAAATCAGTGATATTAAAATCTGATACTCGAAGTGCTTCTACAATAAAAGTTTTTAAATCAACATTAATATCCGACTCTAAAGCGATATTCATTGATTTTGTGTGTTCGTTCAATCCATGTACTTGTTTATCAATCCAAAGGAATAGCTTCTCGAATTCCGTATTTTCTTCTTCAATTATTACTTTCGAAAACGTAGACAATACAGTATGGTTGTTTAAACTATTTGAAATAATTATTTTTGCCGAATTTTTCGACAAACCAAGCGTACTTCCAAAAGTTATTTTTTTATCTTCTGTTCTTTCGTAAAACAATGCTTTACGAATACCATTAATGTATTCAAGCTTCTCCGAAAGTATGGATGTTTCATTGTATGTTATTTCATACATATATTTCACTTCTCCTATATAAAAACTCACGCCCATCGCAGTTGGTTCACCTTTTCGAAGTGCAAAAGGTTTATAGTTGGCTACTGATTTACTCTTGACGTCTCTTGGCGTAATAAGTAGATGCCATAATGTTTCTATAGCTATAAGCAAATTCGATTTACCTGAAGCATTTGCACCATAAATGATAGCAGTCTTTAATAATCTTACACCGGGTTTAATTTCAACGGTCAATTCATCGAGGTATGTTTTATCGCTTGTTGCCTCAAAGGATACGTATTGTCGATCTCCAAATGACATGAAGTTTTCGATATAAAATTCCTGAATCATATTTATATTTGTTTAATATGGAAATTATTTCCAAAAATAATACATATATTTCGTTATATGTTTTTTTAATTATACATTTAACTTTTTATAACTTAATATTTATTCCTTTTAAGTGAAGCCTACTGACAGCAAAAGAAGGGAGATTGTAGTGAGTTACTCTTCTCTCCCAAACTCTTTTTTTTGATGGGATTGTATATCAATAGAAAAACCATTATCAAACACCACCATACGACCCCGAAAGGGGGCGAACAACAGCATTGAAATGGCATTTTTTTTATAAATATGCGACACCTATTGCGTCAAGACAATTATTATTCAACTATTACATCCACAATTTTACTCGTGTCAATTCCGAGAATATCAACCACTTTTACCATAACTTTGTATTTGCCGGGTTTGTTGTAAGTGTGTGCAACGCTTGTAAATTCGAGCGTGGGGTTGCGTTTGGTGCGGAAGCTTTGCCATTCGTTTTCGAAAATGTAATTGCCGGTTTGTTTTTCTTCAATTTCTCCTGCTTCGTTTTTTACTTTAATGATTTCAGGCTTGCTTAGGTAATCGAAATCAATAGCCCAATAATCAATCCAATCGTACCAATTTTTGGTAAGCAATGTGCGGGTAATGATACCATCTTTGTCTTTTTCAACTTTTATAATTTGCCCATCTTCAATTACGACTTTGCTGCCTGCACGCATCGATTGTTGTAGATCCTCTATATCGTCCTGCGTATAATGTGTAACGAAGTCAGTGAGTTCAATTGTAATAGTTTTTCCTTTTACTGTTTCTTTGGTATTGAGGTAAGCCACATCAAAAAACTTAGCTTGTCCTTTTTCAACCGCACGTTTGTCAAACACATCTTTCGGTATGTATTTTAGGGTAATTGAAACGCCTTTTTCTTTCAGTTCCTGAATAAATTGTGGCGTTAAACCCATTTCGAACTCAAAACCAAGCACATCTACCTGCGTATAAAGTTTTTGTCGGCATTCTTCAAATATCTCCACTAATCGGCTTTGCGTAACCGGCACATCAAGCGGACCTACATGCACAAACCTGCCGGCTTTGGTGCCGTGAATGGTGCTGTGGCTTTCGATGCGTTTGGCTTTATAAGCTTCAAGTATTAAATTAATGTACAAATCTTCTTTGCTTTTTAAGCCCCCTTCGGGGATTTGGGGGCTGTTTTCCATAAAAAACTGCCGCTCATATTTGCCCAAGTTCAACATTTCGAAAGCCCTGAAATCTTTGCCACTTGCTTGTAACTCCCGCTGAACACCAATTAAGCGTTTGCGCTGTGTATGTATAGCAAACCGTCCTAAATCGGTACTTATCCATTTACGTCCTAACTTCTCGGCAACCGCAGCCGTAGTTCCACTACCACCAAAGAAATCGGCAATTAAATCGCCTTCGTTGCTGCTGGCTTTGATAATGCGTTCAAGAAGTGCTTCGGGTTTTTGAGTGGGATAACCTATATATTCACCTGAAACAACTCCCATACCAGGTATATCATCCCAAATATTATCTGCAATTGTTTCTTCTTTAATTTTGTTTCCTACTTTTTCACGGTAATATTTTATTCCAATAGAACCATTTGTAATTACCAATTTTCCATTAATAACTGAAGCCGTTCCTCCATTTGTAACATAAATTCTACCTTCTGAAAAAAGTCTAACTAAACTGTCGTTTGAATATGAGCCAGGATCTGAAGTTCTAAAATATCCCTTTGAGTCTTTTTGATATTTTTTTTCCGCCTCTTCGATTGAAATATATGTTGTCTTTTCAATTGGATTCCAAACAGATTTATCACTTTTAATATACAACATTATATAATCTGCTGAGTATGGCATATATTTGGCTTCCACTTTTCTACCTCTTGGAATTTGTCTTCTCCAAGTTACTTCATTTTTAAATTTATCTGCTCCAAATATATCATCTAACAAAAGTTTTAGATATGCTGATACTCTATAATCACAATGCAAATAAATACTCCCATCTTCCGCCAACAAATTATGCATCAATTTTAATCGCTCATACATCATAGATAAATAGCTCGAAATACCTTTACCCCAGGTGTCACGATATGCAATTTCTTCGATAATGGATTGTTTCTTTTCGGCTGTTTCGCTGCCAATTTCTATATTAAATCCAAAATCGGCACCAACAGCAAAAGGAGGGTCAATGTAAATCAGTTTTAATCCTCCGGCTGCTTCAATTTCCTGCCGCATTGGTCCGTTGGCAAGTGAGGATAGAATGAGTTTGTTATCACCCCAAATCAGTTTGTTTGTCCAGCCTTTCAGTTGTCGGCCGCGCATATCGGTCTCGAACATAGAAGTTTGTTGCTGTGCCGCCTCCTTGCGGGGTTCGTCGATATGCTCAATGCTATGGAAAGGCAGCGCGATATTGGTTACATCTTCTTTTCGTCCGTTCCAAAAAAGAAATACATCTTCCTCATCGGCAAATAGTTTATAGATAAATTCTTTCGGGAGCTTCGCACCTGCTTTTATCAGGTCGATAATCTGGGTTTTTTCTTGTTCGGTCATTGTTGTATGTTGTTTGATTTTTATGTAAAATGTTTGTTTTCGGGCTGAAAGCCCAATATATCATAGCCCAACGGCCACGCCTTGGGATGATGGTGAATAATTCAATTTTGCGCCCTGTAAGGGCAATATATTTGGATTCATTTTGATTTATGTTGCCCTTTCAGGGCGAAAAATCCTCTTATATCATATACCCAAGGCGTTACCTTGGGCTGGATCATATTTGGCTTTCAGCCAGTACCTTCAAGACCTAACAGGTTTCAAAAACCTGTTAGGTTAATTTTAATTCAAAAACCCCACATAAATCTTTGAATGATTTTAGATCATTTTTCACCTTGTCCCATTTTTCCTGCATCACATACACGGGTTTGTAGCTGTATTTTTGTTGGGTGGTGTTTATGTCGGCACACCAGGTTTGTAGGCGTTTTATTTTGCGCACATCGTCCAAATCCTGTTGCCCTTTAGTTTCGAGAATGTAAAAGGTGTTTTCGCCGGTTTTTACGAAAAAGTCGGGATAATATTCGCGGATATTTCCATCTTCGGCCTGGTATTCTATTTTGAAGTTTACACCACCATCTCCCATTGTGTTTTTGGCGTAGGAAAGCACATCGGCAAAGCGATTTTCCAAACATCCAGCCAACTCCAACTCAAAAGGATTGTCGCCAATAATTTTGTTAAATACAGATTTCTTCGGAATGATAAAAGCTTGATTTTCGGCTACTTTTGGTTTTGTTTGCTTGAGCGAAATGTAGTTTTTTACTTCCACCGTTCCTTTTTCCATCACCGTAAGTTCGTCGATAGCTTTTTTAAACGATGTTTTCAAAATTTCTTTCGGGTTCAGTTCCGAAAGGTTGCGAATAGTTTGCGGGTCGGAAAGCGACACTTCGATGGTGGATTTGCCATCTTTGCTGAATAGATAGTATTTGATAAAACTCTCCACTTTGGGATATAAAATATTGAACCCACTAACTAATCGGCTTTCTTTGAGTATTACCGATGTAAAAAAGCCTATCACATGCCTGAAATCAGGTTGCGTATCCTTAAAAATGGTTTTGTGTGAAAACTCACCATCAATATCGTTGAATATAATTTCCTTTAGTTCGTTGGTATTGAATGTTTTGTAATGTGCCTTTTTGTTATTCATTTTGGCTACATCTATCAATTCTAAGTTTTTAAATTCGCGGTAAATGCGTGGACTTAATTGCGGAATAGGAATATCCAGCGCATCCAAATCTTTATCGGGATTTTCCTTGTCCACTTCCACGAAAAGTGGCGATTTGGATTTCGTCCCTTTGCCCATGGGGCTGTATTGAAATTCCACACCGTCGGTATTCAATCCTTCCACAAATTCCAAAAAGGTAGGAGTACCTACCACCACTAAGCTCTCGGGCGTGTCTAACGAATACATTTTGCGCAATCCGCGCCCAATGGTTTGTTCGGGAAGGATTTTGGAATCGGCACCAAATGGGCGAAGTCCTACAATGGTGGTTACGTTGCGCACATCCCAACCTTCGCGAAGCATCAACACCGATACCACAGCCCGGTATTGCGAGTCGGATTTGTCTATTTCGTCGGCAGCTTTGCGCAATTGTTCGAGAGCTTCCTTGTCTTTTTTTGAAGTAGTACTTTCTTTTAATTCGCCCGAATTGTTGGTATGAATGGTGAGCACTGCATTTTTCATAAGCGGATAACTCATTTCCAAAAATGCCGCTGCCTGGTCGGCTTCTTTGGTGCTCATGGTCATTATAAAAAGGATAGGAGTTTTGTGATTTTTCATCTCCTCGTATTGCCGTTCCCATTCCAAATAACCCAACTCCATAAAATCGCGGTAACGTTCTACAAAATCGCTGCTTTCTTTTTCCTTTAGTTTTTGGCGCGAGGCTTCGTCGGGCAGTACGGGCGATTTTACAACATTCTGCTTAATAGCTTCTACAAGAGGATAATCGCAGATGGTCTGAACGAAAATAGCTCCGTTATTGTGTTTGGGCGTGGCTGTAAAGTCGGTTTGCAGGCTGATTCCCCTACTGTTTTTCAGTTTTAGTTTGTTGCTAATGTCTTCGATACTCTGAAACCAAGCCAATGAACTATCGTGAATATGGTGTGCTTCGTCATTGAGCACAACTAAGTCTTTGAGTTTATCGCTGCGGAGTATTATGCCCAAATCCAACCTTTTGGAAGTATCGGCATCGGGTTTGGGTTTTACGCCCAAAAAGGTAGTTTCGAAAGTTTGCTCGGGCGCTTCGTTGAAAAACACACGGTGGATATTGGTAAGGAAAATATTACCCGATTCGGTAATCGGTTTCAGTTCGTCCTGAACATGTAGGGTGAGTTGAAAATCGTTTTTCCAGTCCTGACCATCGTAGCCATTTTCGGGAATAAACGGTTCTTCGAAAAACATTTTCAGTCCGCTGAAATCCTTCAATATACGGTTGAGCACAATAATATTGGGCACAATTACCAAAAAGTTTTTGGAAAGCGAACTGTTTTCTTCGTACAATTTATGGAAATACGACCAAACAAGCGTCAGAGCCAGCACTTTGGTTTTTCCCGCACCTGTAGCCATTTTCACCACATAGCGCGTCCAGTTTTCGTAGAACATGCCACTGCTCACACGTCCCGATGAATCAAACTTTATCAATTCGAATTTGTCGTGTGCTTTGGCTACTTCGTATAAATAAATAATGGACTCTATTGATTCGCGCTGCGAAAAGAAAAAGCTGAATTGGGATTGCCCGATAAGATGTTCCTGATTGAACCAAAAATTGAGAAGGGATTTTGAAGTTTCGGATGCTCCTTGATAATCATTGTCGCGCCATTTTGCTACTGCCTGACGAACTTTGTACACCAATGGCGGCAACAATTTTTCGTATTCGTTACGGTATAAATCTAACTGACTTTGTGTAGGTGCCCATCGCTCGTTGGGCGACAGAATGCGGAATGGATTGTTTGACAGCAAGTTGTTCATGGCATTGGATTTGGGCAATCCTGCCATTATTCAGATAAGAATCTTAAAAAAATCCGCCTTTACAGATGCAAAAAGCGCGGACTAAATCCTTATCCACACCCCAAGCCCCTGAGAAAGGCCACAAGCAAATGATAAGTCAAAAAGCCCGCGCCGTTAGGCACGAGCATTTTGCTCATTGAATCAATTTGCTTGTTCGCTTAAAAAAAGAAATTTCTCAGGTTTCTGGGGTGTGCGAACAATAGCAGAATGCTATTTAATTAATATGTTGAAAATTAGTATTTTGTCTATTATTTTATTGAATTTGTTTAATGTGTTATTCTTTTTCCCATTTCAGTGCTACAAAACTACAAAAAACAATTCAAATTTCACCTTTGTCTGTTCAATTAATTTTACTTTGACAGATTAGATTTTTAAAATTAATTTCGTCCCTATGGGACTTTTATGCTTTTACCATAATGATACCCTCTAAGAGGTTCATGCTCTTTCGTTTTACATAGTAAATACATATACTACTAATATGATTTTAATATGCAATTGAAATGGAAAAATAATGCATATATTATGCTTTTTAAGTAGCTTAACCATTATATAACCGTAATATATCCGTAATATAACCTTAATATAACCGTAATATCTATTTATGAACAAGCAATGAAAAGGCAATAAAAAGGCGATTAAGAGATTGTTTTGTTTTTACGAATGACCCAACAACTTGTGCGATCCATCGCAGCCCGGTTTTTTGCGGGTCATACCACAAATACAGTCGGTTATGCCTTTGCCAATGAGTATGCGGGGCAGGTATTTTTCGATGCGTGCCATGCGGGTGGCCGACTGCTTAGCTTCTGAAAAGTGATAAATATAGGCCTTTTGCCGTCCGGGAGTGAGTGATTCAAAAGCGGTTTTTACCTGAGGGTCGGCAGCAAATACCTGCAGCAATTCGTCGGGCAGGGTTAACTCTTCGGGTTTTACTACGGCTATTTTGAGGCCGGCTTTTTCTGCTTCCACAGCTTCGAAAATATAGGCTTTGAGCAGAGGTTCAACGCCTGCAATTTCTTCGATGGATTTGAATTTGATATACCTTGCCTGTTGTGAGTTTTCGCCCGGTTTTTCTAATATACCTGTCTCATCGGCCAGCAAAGCACCTTTAAAAAACGAGAGTACGGCGCTTTCCTTAAATGCATTTATACCCAGCAGGTTTACTTTGTTAAAGGTGTAAATGGGGCAGCGCCATTTAAATTCTTCCGTCAAATTGCAATCGAGCACTATGGAACGTAAGTACATCATTTCCTGCTGCCAGCGTGGCGCATTTTCCAAAAACAAATCGACCTGTGGGTGCATAATGTGTAATTTTAAGATGTTGAATGTTTAAACAATCAAACTAAAAAATATGTTCGCATCTGTAATACTTCATGATGGCGTAGCTCAAAGTAATAATTTCATTTCTTTTAATTGTTTGCAGGTGCGGAGTTCAGACTTAGTTGTGTATTTTGCACAACTCAATCATATTTGTGCAAATTTTGTTGTAAAAATTAAAAAATCTATTGAACGATTTTGATACTTTTTTGTTAGAAAAAAGGTAAGTTCTATTTTACACACGCATGATGAATAAAAACAAAGTATTTGAGCAACGGCTGAAGGCCTTGCAGGAAATGGAATATAATGCTGCACACAAACAGCATTTAAAGGGAAAACTCACTGCCCGCGAACGTATTAACATCCTCTTCGACGAAGGCACTTTTTTTGAACTCGACGCCTTTGTATCGCCTACTCAAAATCCGATAAGCAGCCGCCAGACCAACTTTGGCGATGGTGTGGTTGTGGGTCGTGGCCTGGTACAGGGACGAAGCGTATTTGCTTACGCACAGGACTTTACGGTGCTTGGTGGCTCGCTTGGTTACGCTCACGGTATGAAAATTGCTAAAGTGCAGGAGATGGCTTTGAAACTGGGTGCGCCAATTGTTGGGTTGATGGACTCGGGTGGTGCGCGTATTCAGGAAGGTGTGAAAAGTCTTTCGGCCTATGCTACAATTTTCCGTAACAATGTGCGCTCTTCTGGTATTATACCGCAGATTTCGGCTATACTCGGACCTGCTGCCGGTGGTGCAGTGTATTCGCCCGCATTGACCGATTTTATTTTTATGACCAATCAAACATCCTATATGTTTGTAACCGGACCTGATGTGGTGCGCGAAGTGCTGAACGAGGAAATTGACATGGAAGGCCTTGGTGGTGGTAATGTTCACGCGCAAAAAAGCGGTGTGGCGCAGTTTGTTTCGGACGACGAAGAACATACTATTTTGTTGATTCGTAAATTGTTATCCTATATTCCTTCGAATAACTACGATACATTGCCTGTGTCGCACGTGGTGAAGGTGAACAGTTCGCGACAGGAATATCTGAATAAAATTATCCCCGACGATCCCAATCGTCCGTACGATATGAAGGAAATTATCAATATTTTAGTTGATAAAGATACTTTCTTCGAAGTGCACGAAAAATATGCTCAGAATATATTGGTTGGTTTTGCCCGCCTCAATGGAAAAACGATAGGAATTGTGGCCAATCAGCCTAAAGTGATGGCCGGAACACTCGATATCAATGCCAGTGTGAAGGGTGCACGCTTTGTGCGTTTTTGCGATTCGTTTAATATTCCGTTGTTGATTCTGGAAGATGTTCCCGGATTTTTACCCGGCATTGAGCAGGAACACAACGGTATTATTCGTAACGGAGCAAAACTGTTGTATGCTTTTTGCGAAGCTACGGTGCCCAAAATTACCATTATAACACGCAAAGCTTATGGTGGAGCATACATTGTAATGAGTAGTAAAAATACAGGTGGCGACTTTAACTTTGCATGGCCTACAGCCGAAATTGCGGTAATGGGACCGGCAGGAGCTATTAAAATTGTGAACAAACACGAGTTGGCAAAGGCTGAGAACAAAGCTGAAATGGAAAAAATGCTGACTGATAAATATAAGGATGAAGTAGCCAATCCGTATAAAGCGGAAGAACTTGGCTTGATCGATGAGGTAATTTTACCTTCCAAATCGCGTGAAATTCTGATAACAGCATTCGAAATTTTATCCAACAAACAATATCATAAACCGGCACGTAAACACGGAAGTATACCGTTGTAGTTTATAAAGTTTATAAGGTTTGTAAAGTTTTTAAAGTAGAGACGTCGCATGCGGCGTCTGAAATAAATTATAAAAATGAAGAAGAGATTATTAATAGCAAACAGAAGCGAAATAGCCATTCGTATTATACGGGCGGCACACAAATTAGGTATGGTTGCGGTGGTGTTCAAAAGCGATCGTGAGCCGGAAGCCATGTATTTGCGCTATGCCGACGAAGTTATTCCGGCAAAGGACAGCAGTAACGAAAAGGCCATTTTCCTTGATCCGCAACGCATTGTGCAATTGGCACTCGAAAATAACATTGACCTGATACATCCGGGATACGGATTTTTATCGGAAAATCCGGAGTTTGCACAGCTTTGTGTGGATAATGGATTGAATTTTATTGGTCCTTCGCCACAGTTGATTCGCGATATGGGACTTAAAACTGTGGCTAAAAGTATGGCTATTGAAGCCGGACTGCCTTTGGTGCCTGGTAGCGACGGTCCGGTGCGCGATGCTCAGGCTGCTAAAGAATTTGCTGATAAAATCGGTTATCCGGTTATTCTGAAAGCTTCCGCAGGTGGCGGTGGTCGCGGTATGCGCATTGTGGAAAAGGCCGATACTATTGAGCGTAATTTTAAATCGGCATCCGACGAGGCTTTGGCTGCTTTCGGAAATGGCGATATGTTTATCGAAAAATACCTGCAAAACCCGAAACACCTTGAGTTTCAGATTATGGGTGATAAACATGGCAATGTGGTGCACCTTGGCGAGCGCGAATGTTCGTTGCAACGCAAGCACCAAAAAATTGTGGAAGAAGCGCCTTCAGCCAGTGTAACGCCGAAAATGCGTCAGGAAATGGGCGATATGGCGGTTCGTTTTGCCAAATCAATAGGGTATTTTTCAGCCGGAACTATTGAGTTTATTATGGACGAAGATGGTTCGTATTATTTTATGGAAATGAATACCCGTATTCAGGTAGAACACCCTGTTACGGAGCAGGTTACCGGTGTGGATTTGGTAGATTGGCAGATACGTGTTGCGCTTGGTGAAGAATTGACATTGAGACAAGAGGATATAAAAATTAATGGATGGGCAATTGAGATACGTGTTAACACCGAAGACCCTCAAAACCGTTTCAGTCCGCAAACAGGTCTGATTGATTTGATTCGATTCCCCGAAGCACCGCATATCCGTATCGAAACCGGAGTGGAGAGTGGCTCGGTGGTAACACCATATTTCGATTCGATGGTGGCAAAAATTATTGTGAGTGGAAACGACAGACAGGATTGTATTGACAAAACTTTAGTTGCGCTCAACAATTTCATTATGAATGGATTAAAAACAACGGTTCCATTTTGTCGTGCCGTATTGCAGCACCCTGCTTTTGTAGATGCAAGCTATACCACGCGTTGGGTGGATTCGGTATTTACACCCGATATGCTCGAAGACGAGGACGAAGAAATTATAGGTGCATTAGCAGCTACCATTATGTATGCACAGGAATACCTGCAATTGTCGTCGGACATACCGTCGTACAAAAGCGACCGACTGAATGTGTGGGTGCTCAATAAACGATTGAATTATTAAAACCCCCTAAATCCCCCGAAGGGGGATGCTCGGGTACTTAAATATTTTTATATACAAAATTAGAACCAAATTCCCTCTCCTTTGGAGAGGGTTAGGGAGAGGTCAAAATGGGAACTTCATATATATACAACCGCGATGCTTCACGCTTATTTATTGCCGTACGCGATAATGGAAAACGACATAAACTGTTTATACCTAAAGAGTCTAAGCCTGCAATTGATGGGGTTGAACGCGATATTGACTTTGTGGAACAGGAAGATTTTCACTACACTTTTGAGTGGAAAGGAAAACGCTTTCATTGTGAATTGGTGTCGCGTGACCAGAACAAAGCCATTGTAAAAGTAAATGGCGTGGAATACAAATACAGCATCGAGTCGATTTTTTCGTACGTACGACGTGGTATGATTAACAGCGATGCCAATAAAATTGACGAAAATAACATCAGTGCACCTATGCCGGGAAAAATTGTGGAAATATTCCTTTCGGAAGGCGACTTAGTAAATGCCGGCGACCCGATTCTTACGCTCGAAGCCATGAAAATGCAAAACGAGATTACAGCTTTGTGCAACGGTATTATCCGTAAGATAAAAGTACAACCAGGCCAGTCGGTTATGAAAGACGAATTGTTGGTAGAGATACAGTCTATTGAAGTGTAATGACTTTCACAGCTATAGATTTCGAAACAGCGCATGCCCAATTTCCGTGTGAGATTGGGCTTTGTCGTGTAGAAAATGGACTAATTACCGAATCGAAATCGTGGCTGATTAAGCCGGCGTGTTTCCCGTATATGAATCCGTGGAACGAGCGGGTGCATGGTATTTCGTCGGCGGATTTGGTGCATGCCCAAACCTTTGAAGAACTCTGGCCGGAGATTTCGCCATACCTTACCGACCAATTTGTGGTGGCTCACAATGCCGCTTTCGATATGGGCGTTTTGCGGGCTTCGTTAGCATATTACGATATGGCAGTGCCGTGGATAGAGTATTTTTGCAGTGTAAGTCTTTCGCGTAAAGTGTGGAAAGAGCTCCCAAGCCATTCCTTAGGAGCAATGTGCGAATATCATAACATTCGCTTTAATCATCACCGTGCGGGCGAAGATGCGCGTGCATGTGCGCTGATAACGCTTGCAGCATTCGAAATAGTTGGCGAAACTTCAGTAGAAGCGGCATTACAACTCACCAAAATAAAACTGAAGCGACTTACAAGCAAGTGAGCGTATGACTCAAAGTCATACGCTCACTACAATTTATAAAAAGTGAGGGTATGACTCAAAGTCATACCCTCACTTAAATGTATTGTAAATCGCTGCTTAGCGTTGTTTTAATTCAATTTTTAGCGAAGTGCTGTTTGCAGGATCAAGTTCAAATGTTTTTTCTTCGTACGAAATCATACTTACTTTTACCTGAAGTTTGGCGTTGTTAATGTTGTTGATAGCAAACTTACCATCCAAATCCGAGTAGATTTTCTGACCATTTACAGTAATTACAGCACCTGCAAGGCTTTCTTTACTGTCTTTGTCGAAAATAAAACCATTTAAATTTGTTGCTGAAACTACCTCAGAAACTACCGAAGGTTTCGCTTCGGGGTTTGCATTGTTTTTAGCCGATAACGACAATACCATGGCAGAAAAAAGAACGATTGAAAAAAACTTTTTCATGATTGTATAATTTTTATTTTTTGCTTAATCGAAAATTTATGTACTTCAAATAAATACAATGCAAAATAACAACAATCATGTTACAGATTTATTACAAATAAAATACAAGCTTGTTAAGAATGTGTTACAAAAGCTTGTGTTTTTTATGTTGTTGTAAATCAGTATGTTTTCTCGGATATTAGCTTTCCTTTTTCGTCCCACATATACCAGGTACCTGTTTTTTTGCCTTTATCGTATTGCATTTCGTAACGCATAATTCCCGAATCATCCCATACGTGCCATGTACCATGTTTCTGGTTGTTGCGGTATTCAGCTTCGGCAATCAACAATCCTGCCTCGTTGTAGGTACGCCAAACTCCATGAAATTCGCCATTGCGGTAAGCGCGAACTTCCTGAGGTTTACCATTGGAGAAATACACTATGTAAGCACCCTGCGGTTTACCTTCCTTGATGTTGATTTCGAGTTTAAGTTCTCCATTTTCATAAAACTCTTTGAACTCGCCGGTGTACAATTTAGTTTGAGTGGCATCTGTAAAGAACAATCCTTCGCTTTGTACTATAGGGCTTTTTTGTGCAAGTAAATTCGAAACGATAAAAACTACTGCGATTATTGTGATTAGTCTGTTCATAATGAGTGTGTGTTAGAAGTTAATAATTAAGTTTAAAGCCGTCATGCAAATATAGTACTAAAAGCCCATTTAAATATACTGTAACTACAAATTTAATAGATGTTACAAAGATGTTTGATGCGTGTTGCGATTCTATTTCTAATTGGTTTCAATATGTTTATTTCATGCTAACGTAACCTTTTTGTTTTGTAAATGTCATGTAAGGGGAATTATTTTGCAAATAAAAAGCACTATGCAAAAACAAAAATTTTATCCTACAATAGTTCTGTCTGATGTTCATTTGGGTACCGAACATGCAAAAACACAACAGTTAGCCGATTTTTTACGTACAGTGAATTGTAATACTTTAATTCTGAACGGCGATATAATTGACGGCTGGCATTTACAAAAAGGAAGTAAAGGAAAATGGAAAAGGGAACACACCGATTTATTTAAAATAATTATGAAAATGATGGAAAATCACAATACTAAAGTAGTTTACGTACGTGGTAATCATGATGATTTTCTGGATAATATTGCCCCTTTTACATTTTCGAATATTTCGGTAGTGAAAGATTATACACACGTACGAAACGGGCGCAGGTATTATGTTACACATGGCGATGTATTTGATCATATTACATCAAAAATGCGTTGGTTAGCTAAGTTAGGCGATATTGGCTACACATTTTTACTTTGGATAAATCATATTTACAATCATTATCGCATTAAAAACGGATTGGAATATTATTCACTTTCTCAACGAATAAAACACAAAGTTAAATCGGCAGTATCGTATATTTCAAATTTCGAAACGGAATTAGTTGACCTGGCTCGTAGCCGCGAAGTAGATGGAATAATTTGCGGACATATCCATCAACCAGCCGATAAAATAATTGATGGAATACATTATTTAAATTCAGGCGATTGGGTGGAAACGATGTCGGCACTTCTTGAACACGAAGATGGAAGTTGGGAAGTGTATTTGCACAGTGAAAATAAGCATAAATCAGGAATTATTCAAACCTTCGAATTTGAACCAACTATGATTAATCCGGAAAAAATCGCTATTTTCCAGAATTTTTTAAACATTAAATTAAAACCAACTATATAAGATATGAAGTATTTATTTGTAGTACAGGGCGAAGGTCGCGGACATCTGACACAGGCTTTAAGCTTAAAGCAACTGCTTGAAAGTAATGGACATGAAGTAGTTTCGGTGATGGTAGGTACCAGTAAAAAGCGGGTTATACCAACATTTTTCAGGGATAAAATCGGAGTGGAAATTGATTATTTTCAAAGCCCAAATTTTTTGCCTTTGCCCAAAGAAAAAAAGCCATTTTTACTTACAAGTATCCTGTATAACCTGTTTTTGATACCGGTATATATTGAAAGTATTCTAACGATACGGAATAAAATTAAGCAAATTGAACCCGATATTGTGGTTAATTTTTATGAACTTTTATGCGGTTTGACTTATGGCGTTTTTAAGCCCACTGCACCTATGGTAAATATTGCGCATCAATATTATTTTATGACTTCCAATTTCTGTTATACAGGAAAACGAAAGTTACAGTTTGCGTTGTTAAATCTTTATTCCTTTTTTACAACATTAAATGCCTCTCGTGTATTGGCGCTTTCGTTTCGAAGAGAAGATACAGAACAGTATGAGGATATTACTATTGTTCCTCCGCTTATACGAAAAGAAATCCGCAGTAAGCAGCCGGTAGAAGGCGATTATATTCATGGATATTTGTTGAATGCTGCGTTTGTAAAAGAGTTGCAAAACTGGACTGATAGAAATGAAAATGAGAAACTTCATTTCTTTTGGGATAAAAAGGGCGCTGACATGGTTACTTGTTTGAATGATAGGCTAACAATGCATACATTGAACGATAAGCAGTTTGTTAAATTTTTGGCAGGGGCCAAAGCGTATGCTACAACTGCAGGTTTTGAATCGGTTTGTGAGGCAATGTACCTTGGAAAACCTGTACTGATGGTTCCTACTCACATAGAACAGGAATGTAACGCAATTGACGCTATGCAATCGGGAGCAGGTATTAGTGCCAATAGTTTTAATCTCGATATGCTGTTGAGTTATATTTCTGAATATAAGCAAAATAATACTTACAAATATTGGGTTAATTCTGCTGAAAGCATATTTTTAGAAGAACTGACTAATTTTGAATTGTGCGAAGAAAATATTTATATTGCCATCTGATTTTTAAACAAATCAGTAGCGAAACGGGCTGAATTCAAAGAGGGTGATTTCAGCCTGTTTTTTTTGCTAATTGATTATTATCTTAAAAATTTAATACATATTACAGTATAATTAAATTCCATTTACATATATTTGCGCTTTGTGAATAAAACTGATAGAATGAAGAAAAAAGCAAAAGTAAAAGCAAAAGTAAAAGAAAAAGCAAATAAATCCATTAACAGGGATATTAGTTGGATGTATTTTAATAAGCGCATTTTAGATGAAGCTGCAAATAAAACCAATCCATTGCTCGAACGAATAAAGTTTTTGGGTATTTACTCCAGTAATTTGGATGAATTTTTCAGAGTGCGTGTGGCAACATTACGTCGAATGATTGATATTGAGGATTCGGTAAAAAATGTAAAATCGGACAGTAATCAGATTCTGAAAAAAGTATTGAAACTGAATAAGGAGTATGCTCAGGAGTTGGAACTCATTTTTTCGGGATTAGTAGATGAACTAAAAATCAATGATATATGTTTGGTAAACGAAAAGCAATTAAGCGAACGGCAAAAACAGTTTATTGATGCATTTTATCAGGACGAATTAATGAATTCGTTATTCCCGATATTGGTGTCGCAAATGGATGAAGAGCCAGTACTAAACGACAAAAGTACGTATTTGGCCATCGAAATATTCGACTCGAAAGCCATTGAAAAACCCAAAAGGAAAAAAGAATATGCCCTGATACATATTCCTACATCGCAACTCTCACGGTTTTTAGTATTACCTTCGGACGATAGCAAACAATATGTAAT
>Ga0114938_1000028_pt1 | contig 116480 bp, 89 predicted proteins | sample AshMeaBigSpring_FD_88675 | JGI IMG/M metagenome (GOLD analysis project Ga0114938, IMG submission 88675) | Groundwater microbial communities from Big Spring, Nevada to study Microbial Dark Matter (Phase II) - Ash Meadows Big Spring | ecosystem: Environmental > Aquatic > Deep subsurface >...
GAAATCATTCCCACCATCAAAATGGGAGTTAAAAAAGTGAGTAGGATAAATGACTTCTTCATTACCCTTGTACTATACTCACGTTGTATTATTAAACCAATCTTTGACATAACGTTCTGGTATTATTCCCCTTGGGGGGTTAAAGGTTTGCTAACAGTTTGGATAAAAATATCATTCATACTAGGTAAAATCTCTTCGAACGAAAGGATTTCAGTTTGATGCATCAGCTTTTCGAGTAAGGAATTGTTTGTATCGCCCATGTTTTTCTTAATGCGATATTCAAATATTCCGTTTTGCTGTTTGTGATCCAATAAATTAAATCCACTTACTTCCACTTCTTTGCGCGTTTTCAGCAAATACGTATCAGTCGCATGCGAAGCACGAATTTCGGCTACATTTCCTTGAAGCACAATTTTCGATTTATCGACCAACGAAATATTTTCACACAAATCTTCGACGGTACCCATGTTGTGTGTAGAGAAAATGATGGTTGCACCTTTATCACGAAGCTCTAAAATTTCGCGCTTAAGCAATTCAGCATTTACAGGGTCGAAGCCACTGAAAGGCTCATCGAAAATAAGTAGTTTTGGTTCATGCAGCACCGTAGTGATAAACTGCACTTTTTGCGCCATCCCTTTCGAAAGTTCTTCCACTTTCTTGTCCCACCAAGCCTGTATTTCAAATTTCTCGAACCAATATTTTAAAGCTTTCAGAGCATCTTTTTTACTCATACCACGCAACTGAGCCAAGTAAAGAGCCTGCTCGCCTATTTTCATTTTTTTATACAACCCACGCTCTTCGGGTAAGTAACCGATATGCCGAACATCTTCGGGTGTCATGCGTTTGCCACTAAGCAACACCTCTCCACTATCGGGAGCTGTAATGCAGTTAATGATACGAATAAGAGTCGTTTTGCCAGCCCCATTAGGTCCCAACAAACCATAAACAGAATTCTCAGGAACCACAAGGCTCACTCCATCGAGTGCCCGATGACCGGCGTACTGTTTTACAACGTTATTTACAATTAATAGACTCATTTTTTGATGTGGTAATGTGATGATGTGATGAAGTGATAATTAAGTGTAATGATTATTTTGATTTCTTATTTAAAATAATCAACAAAAGAGTTTTTAATGATCTGTTGATTAATTGTTTTGATTATTTTGATCTCATCTTTGAAATAATAGAAGACAAGAGTTTTTTTATACTGATAATTTTTATTTTCAACTCTGGATTAAAAGGATAATTTAACGACTTCTCACAAAGCATCAACCAATACTCAGTTTCATCCGCTTCTTTCGCTGCAATTTTTAATTTATGTGTAAAATCAGCATTACTTTCACAATTTTGTGCCTCACGTACATTGGCTCCAATCGAAGTGCCTGATTTCAGAATTTGATTAGCAACAACAAATTTTCTTTTCTCCTCTAATTGTTCTGCATAAACAATAATATCAAGTGCAAACTCAAAACTCAATTCTAAAATTTCATTTCTCATGGATTAATTATTAAATTGTTTTGTTATTTATTTATATAATCACCACATCATCACATCATCACATCATCACATCATCACATCACCACATCATCACATCATATCTTTCCTTCGTCCGCAAAACTATAGTACTTCCCTTGCGCCACAATAATATGATCAAGAAAACGAATACCTACAGCATCGCAGCCTTCTTTTACACGTTTCGTGATTTTTGTATCCTCACCGCTCGGGTGATTTTGCCCACTCGGATGATTATGTGCCACTGCAACAGCTAAAGCCGATTTTTCGAGCGCATAACGTAGAAGCATCGGTAAATCAACCACTGTTTGCTGCTGCCCACCCTGAGTTAAACGACGCCTTTCAATTACTTTATTTGCTCCATCGAGCAAGGCTACCCAAAACTCCTCGTGTATCAAGTCCTGCAAGTCGGGCTCAAAAAGCTCAAACAAATCAACGCTCGATTTAATTTTTGGCCGCTGCAGCACGTCGGCTGTTTTTCGACGCTTACCCAATTCCAAAGCAGCCATAATTGTGATCGCCTTTGCCTCACCTATCCCTTTAAAGCGCTTGCACAAATCGGAAATAGTAAGACGAGCCAGTTCATTTATATTGTCGCTACATTCTCGCATGATACGACGCGATAATTCTACCGCACTCTCATTCGTATTACCAGAACCAATTAAAATTGCCAACAACTCGGCATCAGATAATGCATGCGCACCTTTATTCGCCATTTTCTCGCGGGGGCGATCATCTTCACTCCATTCACGAATTGTCAAACGTTTTTCTCCTGTAACCATAGTATCAATAAATTAAACAATAAAATAAGGCATACAAAAATACGCATTTATTTTATATTTTTCTGTTTATCGATAAAAAAAAGCTGTTGGAAAATCCAACAGCTTTTATGTGTGCTTTGCTTAAAACCTATTTTATATAATGCTTTATAAATCTTTTAAATTAAGGGGATTGTATGAAATATTCTCATCAAACACATCCACTTCTTCTCTCTTTTTCACCCATTTAACCAATACATTCGTCAATGGCAATGCGATTATTTCGTACGCAGTTTTCATACCCGCTTGCGTTAAAATCAACATTAACAAATCATTAGTTGGTATTACACCACTAAATGCGATAAAGAAAAACACCAACGAATCGGCGCCTTCGCCAACCAATGTCGACACCACAGCACGTATGGAGAACCCACGTCCTCGCTGCATTATTTTCATTTTACTCATTACAAATGCATTCAGAAATGCACCTATTAAAAAAGCAATAAAACTAGCAATAACAATGCGCTGCGTATTTCCTAGCACCAATGCAAAAGCTTCTTGATTTGTGAAATTAGCAGAACCCGGCACTGCAATACTCATTTTGAACACGAGCACAGCCAAGAAGTTCATTAAAAACCCCACCCAAATAATCAAACGAGCTTTACGATAACCCCACACTTCGGCTATCAGGTCGTTGATAATGTATGATACTGGAAAAATTAATAGTCCGGCGGTTGCTTCAATTGGACCAATTAAGATTAGTTTTTGCTCAACAATGTTGGCAATAATAAGGCATACTGTAAAAAGTATACCGGCCACCATAAAGGCGACAGAGACTTGTTTCTTCATTTTAATCTTGTTTTTTACGTGGTATTCAAGCACACGATTTGCAGTCCACACCGCAAATGCGGCCGCAAAGATACAAAATTCCGCACAAAAATACCACAAATAAACAAGTACTAACTTTTATCGTGAAATTCAAACTCTTTTCAAAGTCACGACCTTCCCTTTATATAAAACAATGCTAAACTTTGAAGCCGACTCGACACCTATTCCATTGTCAGCATTCACCCAAACAATTTTAAACGTTTTAAATTTGCTCATTTCGGCAAAGGATCCTTTACGTTTACCAATAGTAAGCGTTTTCTTTGCATCGTTCCAGTTTATTTCTATGGTTGAGCATTGTCCCTTTTCGTAGTTGTACGACACACCATCATCTTCGTAAAGACGGAAGGAAGCATCTGCACCTACATAAATACGTAATTCGGTAGTATCGTTGGCATTATCAGCAGTATGTTGTTTTTCGGCGCCTAGTGGAAGAATACTTCCTGCTTTTACAAAAAGTGGAATTTTATCAATGGGCGCATCAGCGCTTACGGTTTGTCCGCCAACTACTTTTTTGCCTGTCCAAAAGTTATACCAACCCGCTTTGCACTCTGGCAAATACACATCCCACACAGTTACATTGGGGCTCACTACTGGCGCAACCAATATGGATGGCCCAAACATGTATTCATATTTTTGTTCCAATGCCTTGTTGTCGGACGCAAAATCCATTACCAACGGACGCATAAGCGTTGATCCGGAGAAGGTAACAGCCGCTGTTTGCGAATAAATATAAGGCAACAAGCGGTAACGAAGTTTGAGATAACGCATTGCTTCAAGCTCCACTTTGGCTCCAAAACGCCAAAATTCGGTATCGGTTTGATAACCGTGCACTCGTTGCAACGGACAAAAAGTGGCGTATTGAAACCAACGTAGAAAACGTTCGTGATAGGTGGTATCCTTGAACTGATTCGTTGGACGAAAAAAACCACCGCAATCGGTTGTCCAGTAAGGTAAACCTGTAATTACGTAGTTCAAACCAGCTGGTATCTGACGACGCAGCGTTTCCCAGTCATGGCCAATATCGCCACTCCAGGTAGCCGACGCATAACGTTGCTCGCCCGAAAAAGCACTTCGGGTAAGAATGCACACTCGTTTTTCGGGTACATCTTTGCGTGAACCTTCGTAAACCGTTTTGGTTACAAAAAGCGGATAGATATTGCGAAGTTTTTCGCCAGGAACGGTTCCATTTAGAACTTTGCGACCCAGCAAATCATCATTTTCAGGCTCCGTTGCATCTTGCCACCATGCATCAATTTTATACGGTTTAAGCAAACGTGTACTGAAATTTTTCCAATAACAAGCAGCAGCATCCGGATTGAAAAAATCAATCCACTGTGTGTTGGCAATGTAGAATTTCTTAGCCGACATTTCCTTTCCAACTTCACAATTCGGATCTACTTTAGACCATACAGAAACCATCAATCTTGTATTCATTGCATGAAGGCTATCCACAAGTATAGCGGGGTCAGGATAATCCTTTTCGTCAAACTGCATCGCATTCCAACCGTATTTCCCCCAATACTGCCAATCTTGTACCATCAAATCCATTGGAAGTTTACGGTTACGAAATTCGTTGGTATTATCCAAAATCTCTTGTTGAGATTTGAACCGCTCCCGACAATGGATATAACCCAACGACCAAATAGGCATAAGCGGCGCAGCTCCTGATAATCGGCGATAAGAGGCTATCGCTTCATCGGCCGAACCAGCAAAAACCACATAGTCGATACCTTCCGACACAGGAGATTGAAATACTGTTTCGTCAGTAACAAGACGAATAAAAAAACTCGGCTTATCATTCTTGTCGCCATTAATCAATACCGTATGTTCGCCAGCCTCCAAATCCACAAAAGTACTTGCCGTTGGCGGCAGCCAGTAATTCGAAAAGCTAATAATTTCTTTGTTATCAATAATTACACTATGTTTTCGCGCCATTTTTTGCCCTACATCCATTAGTACGGCATAACGCCCCGCCTTTTCCACTTTAAATGTACCACCAAAACCAGCCTGTTGGCGCACTTCCTTTTTGGTGCCTTCTGTTGTGGTTACTTCTACGGTAATTGTCTCGGCACTTTCCGATAAGGGCGCTAAATCTATTTTCGTGTTGGCTTGATTAAAATCGGTGAGTCCGTAATTATGCCAAAGCAAACCGTAACCTTTGTTTGAATAAATAAATGGGATGGAAATTTGTGTGTTCACTTGTGTCAAGCGTCGAGTAAGACCTTTGATATTCATAAACCCATCTTGAAACTGACCAGTTCCGAATATAAATTCGTCGGCAGGTGATTCGAATTTTTGCTGAGCAATAAAAGTAGGCGAGCCTTGAACTGTTGAAGGGATGACTGACCGCCCGCCGATTTGCTCAGCAAGCAAAAGCTTTCCTTTTGCATCAACAAACCGCAACGCACCCGTAGATCGATTTACAACAACAGACATGTGGGCTGTAGCGAGTATTAGCTCCGACGCCGATTCATTAAAAGTATAGGAAGTGAATGCATTCGCCTCGGTCAAAACCAAACTAGCTGACTCGTCGAAGTTTGACAATGAATATTGCACCCGAATTGCATTCTGATCAATTGGCTTTAACCGCAGCCAACCATTTGCCAATTTAAGCTCAACTTGATTGGTTCTGTTTGTAAAACTCAGTACTTGAGCCTGTAAAACAATTGAACTGAAAAACAAAATAACTACAAGTAACCTACTGCGATTTGTTGATGTTTTCATTAAATAATTAGATATGGTTATGAATATGCTACAAAGTTAGCACCTTTTCGACAAATAAAACCGCTTTATCTGTTTCCGAATGCTGTATAATTTGTTGCAAACTCGCCAACTAATTTATCAACCAAGGATAAATTAGTTTGACATCAAATACCAGATGAAAATATCATTTAGATCTAGAAAATGAAAAAATCAAAATAAATGACTGATGAATTTACAAGTACAAATGCGCGCTTTACACACATAAATCATGCTGAAAAATGTGCAAACATTTACAATAAGTCATTGAAACAATCACTTGCACAAAACAGCTAATCCACTACAAATTGTAATAATAATTTAACTCTGAAATTTAATTTCAGAAGAGAAAGACATTCATTAAAAAACATTGTTTAAAACCAACAATTAGGAAAACTCAAATTATTTAAAGGATAAAGAGGCGCAAGATTAACGACACATTAAAAACTAAAAAAAACGGTATTTAATACCGAATTACCTTCATTTTGAAATAAAAAAGGCTTTTTATTTCGATTACATACGCATGTTGTTATTTTTTTCGACCTAATTCAAATTTTTAAATTTCATATTTTTGCTTTACGGTTTATGAACGCTTAAGTCGTTCATGAATGCATGAATTTAAAGATATTAAACAATCGGTTTTTAAGTAAAGCAAAGCACAAAAAACACACATTTATTTAGCAATAACAGACTATCAATACACAGAAAAAATTAACACATAAATACCATATGAAAACGTTCACCTTTGCAGCCTTGCTGCTACTTTCGCATGCCCTATTTGCACAAAAAGCAGAATGGATTTCCACTACCGAAAAAGCCCCTTGGTTAAAAGAAAAAGCACTCGTTGTAAAAAAAACACAATCAGCTCAACAAGATATAATTGAGATTTATCCAAACAAAAATTTACAACGCATAAATGGCTTTGGTGGCTGTTTTAATGAATTTGGATGGGAGGCGCTAAAAGCTTTACCAGCCGAAAAACAAGAACAAATATTCAAAGATCTTTTCGCGCCCGAAGGTGCTAACTTTAACTTGAACCGCTTACCAATTGGGGCTAGCGATTACTCAATCGATTTTTATTCGTTCAACGAAACGAAAAACGATTTTGAAATGAAAAACTTCAATATCGACCGTGATAAAAATTGCCTGATACCTTATATTAAAAAGGCACAGAAATACAATCCCGCGATGAACTTTTTCGCTTCACCTTGGTGCCCACCATCGTGGATGAAAGCAAACGAGAACTATGCAAGTATTGCGAGCGATAAATACAACAAATTACCTAAAGCCCTCGAATCGGTAACCGGAACTACAGGTTTCAAAATGCAAAAAGGTATATTAAAGGCATATGCATTGTATTTCTCCAAATTTTTCGATGCATACAACAACGAAGGAATTGTAATAGGCGACCTCCATGTACAAAACGAAGTATTAGCAGAGCAGATATTTCCAAGTTGTATTTGGCAACCCCAAGATTTGGCTTTATTCATAGGCGATTATCTCGGACCACGCTTTGAACAAGAAAACCGCAAAGTTAACATTTGGCTAGGAACACTTAACGTACCTGAATTTAAGTATGTACAAACTGCTTTAAGCAATCCAAAAGCAGCTAAATACATCAAAGGATGTGGATTTCAGTGGGATGGCAAAAAAATCATTGCCGATGTACATCAAGCATACCCACAATTGCATTTAATGCAAACCGAAAACGAATGCGGTGGTGGAGAAAACAACTGGAAGTCAGCCGAGTACACATGGTCGCTTATCAAGCATTATATTAATAGTGGTGCCGAATCTTATATATATTGGAACTTTATTCTCGAAACACCAGGCATCAGTCATTGGGGATGGGTACAAAACTCAATGGTGACCATAAATAAAAATACAGGTGAAGTGGTTTACACACCCGAATTTTACGTAATGAAACATTTAAGTCGTTACGTACAACAAGGAGCTTCGTTACTTAGTGTATCAGACACGAGTGATTTATTAGCTTTTAAAAACCCTGACGGAACCATCGTATTAGTACTTGCTAATACTACATCGAATAACAAACAACAAACTATAAAAATTGCGGATAAATATTTGGACGTAACACTTAAAGCAAATTCGTTCAATACTATTATTCTATAAAAAAAATTCTTATTTAGAAAGATGATTAGAAAAATTGCAAATCTGTTGTGCTTGGCGAGTATCACAACATTATCGATTGCGGCTGCAAAAACAAAAGATAGCAGCACACTAAAACTGTGGTATAACGAACCCGCACAATACTTTATCAACGCACTGCCAATAGGAAATGGGCGTTTAGCCGCTGTAAGCTATGGCCGTACCGCAGAGGAAACCATAAATCTGAACGAAGAAAGTCTTTGGAGTGGTGGCCCGGTTAATGGAAATCCAAATAGTGAATCGGCATCTTATCTTGAGCCTGTACGTAAAGCTATAAACGAAAAGAACTATGAATTAGCCGATCAACTTAGTCGGAAAATGCAAGGCTATTTTAGTCAGTCATACGCACCTGTTGGCGATCTTATTATCAAACAAAAATACCAGGGTGAAGTAAAAAACTATTACCGCGATTTGAATATTGAAAATGCCATAACAACCACAAGATTCACTGCTGGCAACTCCACTTTTGTACGCGAAAGTTTTGTTTCGGCACCAGCTCAAGTTATAGTTTTGCATTTCAGTTCGTCAACAGCAAAGGGGTTAAATCTTTCGTTATCAACAAAGTCTTTACTGAAAACAAAAACCACTGCAGAAAACAACGAACTAGTAATGAGCGGGAATGCACCATCGCATGCTGATCCGACCTATATAAACACTTCGGACAAACCAATACAATGGGACTGCCCATGTAAGGGGATGCGTGTACAGTCGCGTATAAAAACGATTCAGAACGATGGAACAGAAAAAATCGCTAATAACGAAATTCAAATTTCGGGTGCTACAAACGTCACCATTGTTGTTTCGATTGCTACTAGCTACAACGGATTTGATAAATGTCCTGTAAGCGCAGGTCGCGATGAAGTAGCATTGGCAAAAAGTTATTTCACAAAATTAGGAAACAGTTCTTATACTAAAATCAAACAAGAACATATAGCTGATTATCAAAAGTATTTTAATAAAGTAGCATTTAACATTGAAAGCAAAGAGGACTTGAGTTATTTGCCTACCGACAAACGATTAGCGCGTTACAAAACGGAGAACTCCGACCATAAACTCGAAGCATTGCTTTACCAGTACGGTCGCTACCTGCTTATTTCAAGTTCGCGACCGGGTGGTATAGCTGCCAATTTACAAGGTAAATGGAGCGTAGATTTACGTCCAGCTTGGAGCTGTAACTATACGACGAATATTAATCTGGAAATGAACTACTGGGCAGCTGAGAAAACAGGACTTGGCGACATGCACGAACCTATGATTGAGCAAGTTGTAAACATGTCGAAAACTGGTAAAGACATAGCTAAAAACATGTATGGCATGCCAGGTTGGGTCGCTGGGCACAACTCGGATATCTGGGCATTAACAAATCCCGTAGGGCACGTTGGCAAAGGTGATCCGGTATGGGCAAACTGGATCATGGGAGCTCCATGGGTTTCGCAACATTTATGGGAAAAATATGCGTATCAGGGAGATATCAATTACCTGAAAAAAACAGCCTATCCAGTTATGAAAAGCGCTGCTGAATTTTGTTTAGCTTGGATGGTCGACGATGGAAATGGGAACTTATTAACATCGCCATCAACATCGCCCGAGAACCGATTCCGCGCCGAAGATGGCAAAGGCTGGGCGGTTACAAAAGGAGCAACAATGGACTTGGCCTTAATACGCAACTTGCTTGAAAATACAATTGAAGCGTCGGAAGTACTAAATACAGATGCCGAATTTAGAACAAAAATGAAAACAGCATTGGCTAAGATGTTGCCATATCAGGTTGGTAAAGCGGGCAATTTACAAGAATGGGCACTCGATTACAAAGACACTGACCCTACGCACCGACATGTATCACATTTATTTTGTTTGCATCCCGGAAACGATATTTCGGCCAATAAAACACCAGAACTATTCAACGCTTGTAAAAAAACGCTCGAATCACGTGGCGATGGTGGCACTGGCTGGTCACGTGCTTGGAAAATAGCATTTTGGGCTCGATTATTAGATGGAAATCATGCCTATAAATTAATTCAAAGCGACTTAGAACTATGTACCGAGCGCGGCTTTTCGGAAGTTGGTGGAACATATCCAAACCTACTCAATGCCTGCCCTCCATATCAAATTGATGGAAACTTCGGCGTAGTAGAAGGAATGTCCGAAATGTTAATGCAAAGTCATTTAAAAGAAATACATTTATTACCTGCTTTGCCAAGCGCATGGGCAAATGGATCGATAAGTGGATTAAAAGCACGTGGTGGTTATACCCTAGAAAACTTAGTTTGGGAAAATGGGAAACTTAAAAATGCTGTTTTATTAAGTAAAAACAATGGCGTTTGTAAGTTACGCACACAACAACCAATTCAAATTAAAGGCATTAACATCGAATCAAAAGAAGAAGTTAGCCCTGCGGGAAAAACATATCTAAATACATTTACTGTAAAAGCGGGTAATAAATATCAAGTAAAACCAATATGAAAATTTTAAAAACTTTATCGTTTTACATCCTAATAGGGATGGTTGTACAGGCTCAAATGCTTACACCAACCATGTATTTTGCTGATTACTCACGCATTAAAGATGCCAATGGAGTAGCTAAGCCATTCGCAAAAGATCCCTCTGTGATTCAGTTCAACGGTAAGTTTTTAATGTATTATTCAATCTGTGGGCCATCAACCAATGGTAATCCGGGCAGCACAGGCTGGTCGATGGGGATTGCCGAAAGCGACGACATTGAGCATTGGACAAAGGTTGGTGAAATACTATCACACCCCTCCTATTCATTTGAATCCAAGGGTATATGTGCTCCTTGTGCTAAGGTCATTAATGGGAAGGTACACTTATTTTACCAAACTTACGGCAATGGTGCAAGCGATGCTATTTGCCATGCATGGTCAACCGACGGGAAAAATTTCACTCGTAACACAACCAACCCTATATTCAGGCCTACTGGCGATTGGAACTGCGGAAGAGCTATTGATGCTGAAATTTTTCATTTTGGGAATAAGTACTTTTTGTATTTTGCTACACGCGACAAGCCCTATGTGAAGCAATTAACTGGTGTAGCAACTGCACCTGACACTACAACTACCTTTAATAAATCGGTTTGGACGCAAGCCTGTACAGCTCCTATTCTCGCGCCTGAATATCCTTGGGAGGGAAATTGCACCGAAGGAGCTTCAATTATACAACGTAACGGAAAGCTGTATATGTTTTATGCTGGCAATTATAACAACGCTCCACAGCAAATTGGCGTTGCAGTAAGTACCGATGGGTTGACTTGGACAAAACTGTCAACAACACCCTTTTTAGCAAACGGCGCAGCTGGCACATGGAATAGAAGTGAATCTGGGCACCCTGGTATTTTTGATTTTGAGGGTTCAGAATCTTATCTATTTTACCAAGGAAATAATGATGGTGGTAAAACGTGGTGGTTATCGCAAATTCAAATTTATTGGACAGCAGCTGGCCCATCTAAAACAGCTATTACTGGATTCGAGTACAACACTGCGGATAAAAATGTACAGTTAACTATAAACAAGGGATTTATCGAGATTAAACCAACCCAACCTCAAGCCACACGATTAGAAATTTATCATTTGAATGGAACATTATTAAAAGTTTTTGAAATACCTTCGAATGAATATAAACCAATTCCTATTTCACAGTTAAACAGAGGAGTGTATCTTTGTATACTTAAAATAGGAGATCAATTTTATTCTAAAAAAATAATATTAAAATAATTGCATCTCAAAAATATGATTAGAGTAAATTATCGTTTTCTGTTTTTTGTAGCATTAATACTTTGCACTTTGAGTGCTGGAGCACAAACCATCGCACCACGCATGATGTTTAGCGACTCGTCGCGTATTGGTGCTCCATATGCAAAGGACCCACATGTTATCAAGTTTAAAGGACGCTATTTGATGTATTACTCTATTCCAGGAAAAAAAACCTCCGATTCGTGGGTTGGCTGGGGTATTGGAGTGGCTGAAAGTTCGAACTTAATAGATTGGAAAAAGATTGGAGAAATTAATCCTTTAAAGAATGCCGATTATGAGCAGAAAGGAATTTGTGCACCTTCGGCAATTGTAATTAAAGGCAAAGTGCACCTTTTTTACCAAACCTATGGTAACGGGGCGAACGATGCTATTTGTCATGCAACATCTACTGATGGAATTGAGTTTGCACGTAATGCAACAAATCCAATTTTTAAAGCTACTGGCGACTGGAATTGCGGACGAGCAATTGATGCTGAGATATTCAAGTTCAAGAACAAGTACTTCCTTTATTTCGCTACACGCGATAAGAAGTATCAGCAGCAAATAATGGGAGTTGCAACAACATCAACCAAGTCGAATTTCAACAAGGACTCGTGGACACAAATAAGCAACGAACGCTTATTGAAATTAGAGTATCCTTGGGAAGGTAATTGCACCGAAGGAGCATCTATTATTAAGCGAAATGGTAAATTATATATGTTTTATGCTGCCAATTATAACAATGCTCCACAACAAATAGGTGTGGCCGAAAGCACGGATGGTATTCATTGGACAAAATGCTTTGATAAGCCATTTTTAGCAAATGGCAAAAAGGGTGAATGGAATAGTAGTGAGTCGGGGCATCCACATATTTTTGACAATGGCAAATCGTCGTTTTTGTTTTATCAAGGAAATAACGATGGTGGGCGCACATGGTTATTATCGAACGTTGAAGTTGTATGGACCAAAAAAGGTCCAATCATAAAATAAATCAATATTTTAAATGAGAAAAATCGTTTTATTTCTTTTCTTTTGTGCTATAAATTTCAGTTTATTTGCTCAAAAAAACAATTTACTCCTAGTTGAAACAGAAAGTTTTAGCAACAAAGGAGGCTGGGTTATTGATCAACAAAGCATGGATGTGATGGGGTCGCCATTTTTGATGGCCCACGGCATGGGCATCCCTGTAAAAGATGCCGAAACCTCGATTACTTTCAAAAAAACGGGTACTTACAGGGTATTTGTTCGAACACGCAATTGGACTGCCCTTTGGTCAAGCACAGATGCTCCAGGCAAGTTTCAGTTGTCAATAAACAAGCAATTACTACCAACTGTTTTCGGTACAAATGGTGATGAATGGGCTTGGCAAGATGGTGGCGTTGTAACTATTAGTGACAAAACGACAACTTTGTCTTTAAAAGATTTAACGGGTTTTAATGGTCGTTGCGATGCAATTTTATTTAGTTCAGATCTAGCCTATAAACCGACAAATGATCTTTCAAAAATTGAACACTTACGTTCGACATTAAATAAAGAAACGGCTAAGGTTAGCTCTGCTGGAAAGTACGACTTTGTGGTTATTGGTGGTGGTATGGCAGGTGTTTGTTCGGCCATTTCGGCCGCTCGCCTAGGACTTAAAGTGGCACTTATTCACGACCGACCTGTACTAGGTGGCAACAATAGCTCCGAGGTTCGTGTACACTTAGGTGGTCGCATACGTGTAACACCATATCCAAATATCGGAAATTTAGTGAATGAAATTGGCCCACTCAAACATGGAAATGCACAACCTTTTGCATATTATGAAGATGATAAAAAAATGAGTGCCGTATTAGCTGAAAAAAACATAAGTCTTTTTCAAAGTTTTAGAGCGAATGCTGTGAAAATGAAAGATGGCAAAATTGAAAGTATTGAGGCGGAAAGTATAGAGACTGGTTTGAAAAAATCATTCAAAGCACCTCTTTTTGCTGATTGTACTGGTGATGCAACAATCGGTTTTTTAGCAGGCGCTAAATTTATGATGGGCCGTGAAGGCAAAAGCGAATACGGCGAAAAACGTGCTCCTGAAACTGCTGATTTAATGACAATGGGTTCGTCGGTGCAATGGTTTGCCAAAACGGTCGAAGGTCAATCAGAATTTCCAGACATTAAATGGGGCTTGCCTTGGAGCGAGAAAAAACTAGCAAGAATTACACGCGGTGATTGGGACTGGGAAACGGGAATGAACAAAAACCAAGTAACAGATATTGAACACATTCGTGATTATGGCATGTTAGTAGTGTATTCAAATTGGTCGTTCCTTAAAAATCATTCGCTTGTAAAAGATAAATTTGCAGCCAAACAACTCGAATGGGTAGCTTATATTGCCGGAAAACGCGAATCGCGTCGATTAATAGGAGATTACATCCTAACTGAAACAGACTTACACGAACGTAGAGTGTATCCTGACGGCACGGCGCCTACTACATGGACAATCGATTTACATTATCCAGACCCAGAAAACACAAAGCTATTCCCAGAGAACGAATACAAATCAATCGCTATCCATACCCCAATATATCCATATCCTATTCCATTCAGATCGTTGTACTCAGTAAACGTGCCAAACTTAATGATGGCTGGACGTAATATTAGTGTAACGCATGTTGCCTTGGGAACAGTTCGACTGATGCGCACAACAGGTATGATGGGCGAAGTGCTAGGAATGGCTGCATCGATTGCAAAAAAACACAATGCCACACCTCGCGAAATTTACAAATTGTATTTACCTGAACTAGTTGCATTGATGGAGAAAGGTGTTGGCAATTCAGCGCTTCCAAATGTGCAAACGTACAATCCAGGTGACACCTTGATGAAATAATTCAATCTCATATGAAATATAAAGCAATAAAAGCAGCAATTTGTCAGCATTCAAAAATGATAAAGATGTTTTTATTGCTTTTTTTTATAGTGATAACCGTTTCATTTCAAACGGATAGCAACACAACTCCATCGTTTATTGTCACCAATTCCGACTCGGTGACAATTAAAGTTTACAACACAAACAATTCGGATTCCAGTTATTTTTATTCGCATCTGAAAGCCCCTGTTTGCGAGGATGGCTTATGCTATGATGTAGAGTTGATTGTTTATTGGAATTTAATTGGATCATTTGAACGTTTCGAACTAGTGCCACAAAAACCACTTACGAAATTAAAACATGAACCTTTTACGGAAGCTGAATATGTAAAATTAGCTCAACTACTTGCGAACAACAAACCAACTCTGAGCAATTACAAAAAAGAAGAATTAACAACAAAAATTCAAAACATTGATGGCGTCAGTGGTGCAACGGTAAAAGCTGTAAAAGAAGAGACAATCGCTGGAGCCGTGTATAGTTGTTTTACCCTCTGGCATTTAATTCATGGCGAAGTTGTTGATAGCATTCAGAATGTTACGGCAAAAAATTTAACCGAAAAAAACATTCGACAGATACTCAAATATCAAACCGAAAACGCCGATCTTTTTTTGCTTAAACACTTATCCGAAAAACAATTCAACCTATTTTGTACTGAGTTACTCCCTATTAGTATCAATCGAAATTGGTTTTTTAGTAAACTATTTTTTGAATCTATTCCAAACTCATTTGTTGCAAGACCCGAATTTCAAACTTTTATTGCTGCAAATTATCATAAAATAGAATATATTGGACAAGTAAGTCTATTGAAACGACTTCAGAGCCAACACATATCCAGTCAGCTTGCAAGTTCGCTATTAAATAATGCCAAAGGTAATTCAACCACTACGGAAATGATATTTCAACTAATTCATTACAACATGAATCAATTAAATGATTCTGTTCTAAAACAAATGGTAGAAACAATTAAAAATCAGACCTTACGCATAAATACCGAAATAGCGACACAATTATTAGCCGATTTAAAATCAAAACGCGATTTACAGCTGGAGTATAAAACCCTAAAAAAACACTTTAGCCAGTTTAAATAACCATACACGCTGTTTATTATCATTTCAGACACACATTGTTATCTTTTTGATCGGAATATTTTTTTTGAAATAAATATCTTTGTCTGATCAAATTTCGCACTCCTTAAAATCTAAAAAATGAAGTCGTACGCTTTTAAATTAACTTTTTTATTTTTATGCTTAAGCTCACAAATCTACAGTCAAAACACTCGTTTCGAGCTTCAACTTTCAGGCTCCAACTGGCGCGTATGGCTCGATAGCGCAGCCACTTGGAAAGATGATATATTGCATCTACCTCGCACACTAAATTTATCAAAAATCACTACCAACAAACCCACTTGCGGTTGGGAACAGCTTTATAAAAACAAAGGAATTGCTGCGAAGGTTCCAGCAAGTTTCGAAGAACTTTTTGGCAACGGAAATCCACTGTGGCGCTATCATGGCGTGGGTTGGTTTAGTCGCGACCTCGAAATACCTGTTGAATGGGTAGGCAAAACCATTCGCCTAAACATTGAAAAAGCGCGTTTGCGGGTTGAGGTTTACGTGAACGAACAATTGGCTGGTTACGATATTGTTGCCGAAACACCTTATAGTATGGATATTACCTCGTTGGTGAAATTCGGTGATAAGAACCGGATTGCCATTCGATTGACTAATTCAGGGGGTCAACGCGGGTGGAACGATGCACCTGCCACTGAATGGGGAACAAAATACAAACTTATTCCAGGGCATGATTTTGGCGCGTTAGGCAATGTAAGCGTAACAGCAACAGCTAATTGCTACATCGACGATGTGTTTGTGAAAAACCTTTTACCAGCTAATGGTCGAAACATTGAATTGCAAATAGCATTGAAAAACAAAGAATTGCAAAACAGAAATTTAAAAATAGAGGCAGAAATTATTCCATATAAAGGTGGAAGTGCTATTTTCAAAAACTCGTGGGAGGTTGTTGTCGCAAAAGACACCCTGATGAATTTTAGTAAACAGTTTCAAGTGCCGGAGGCCAAGCTTTGGGATACTGAAAACCCAAATTTGTATTATTGCCGCGTAAAAATAGCAGGGACTGGAATATCGGATGATTATCAAGTGCGTTTCGGGTTTCGGGTTTTTGAAGTGAAAGCCAATGCCGAAGGGCAACATAATTTCTACCTCAATGGCAATCGTGTACGAATTCGCACGTCTATCGACTGGGGATTTTATTGGCAAACCGGATTTTATCCTACCGACGAGCAGGCCCGCAAAAATGTAGAAAATGCCAAGCGTATTGGGCATAACTGCTTGAGTTTTCATCGTCGAATAGGCGAACCTTTGGTTATGAAATATGCCGACGAGCTTGGGCTGATGATTTACGAAGAGCCAGGAGGTATGCCGGGTGTTGATGATTTACGTGCCTCATCGTGGATTGCCGACGCACCATACGACAAAGCTTACCACGCCGCCTTTACGATGCCCGAAAAATTCAGTCGGATGGTGAAACGAGACCGTAATCATCCCTCTGTTATGATTTGGAATCTTGTCAATGAGCAGTGCACCTATGATAATCTACATAAGAAAATTATCGACGAAACCTGGCGTGCCGACAATTCGCGATTTGTCGTAAATCAGTCAGGAGGTCAGTATGGCGATGCTTCGGGATATGTACCACACATGCGTCCGTACGAATTTAACCCGCGCCTCAATTTGATCGATGATCATACCGTGTTGGCCAAAGCGCGCTTTCAAGAGTCGGATCTCAAAGCCCACCAATCGCAAAACGACAGTTCCATTATTTATTGGGGCGAAGTGCGCTGCTATACAGGACCCGATAATTTTTACTTACTTTCGCGCCCTGCCGATACCATTGGCTACGATTATAAATCGTGGAAGGCACTTGGCGATAAAACTGAGCAGTATTTCTCTCAAAATAATTTCAAAAATCACCCATTTATTAAATCGCCAGCCGATTTGAGCGTTCAGGCAGGACGTGGGCTGATGTATATCGATGGGCGTTTAGGTCAAGCCATTCAACTTAGCAATTCCAACGATGGGTATGCCATAAATGGTTGGAGTGGTACTAATCTGAGCCTTGGCGATGATATGCTGGCGTGGTACTCTGCGCTCTGCGACGAAGGTCGCAACCTCAAAGGTCCTGCTGCTGATCTTGCCTACTGGATTCGTCCGCTTCAGGTAGCTATTGTTCGTCAAAATGGGAAATACTTTAAAGTTGGCGAAACGGCGCAGTTCAACGTTTCGCTATTCAACGAAAATAAACTCCCCCGTGGCGAATACCTTTTACAATTAAAAGTAAAAGATGGCAATGGAACATACACCAATTTCAAATTAGAGCAAAAACTAAATGTAAAAGGGGGCGATTATTTCACCCAATTGATAATTGAAAAGTTAGCTATTACCATGGATGCTTCATGGAAAGCGGGATATATTACTATTGAGGGTACCTTACTTAAGGACAACAAAGTGGTGGCTGATGGAACAGAGCAAGTTTTACTTCAAAATCGCAAATCATTTGCAGCCGATCTGAAAGGGAAATCGATAGCTGTTGTTAACTGGGATGGAGCCCAAAAAGCATTGACAGATGCTGGTGCAACAACTGTGGCATTTAGTAACGGAAGTAAAGCAAAATCAATTGTCGCTGCAGGGGTTCCAAGCTCTGAAATGCTTATTCAATTATTAAAACAAGTGAAAGCAGGTGCAAAACTAGTGCTGAAATTTGATTCGACATGGGCGAAAGCATTGTACGATATCAAAATCTTGAAACAACCAGTAACTCATTGGGGAGGCACTCAAAAAGAGTACTGGAACGGAAATGGCTGGGGGTATATTGATGGGCTGATTGGTAGTCAAGCCATACCATCAGGTCGATGTGTTGGCACCAATAGTTGGGAAGTGCCTACAGACCCTATCGGCTTTGAACCGTTTGTATCAAATTATACTCAGAAGTCACATGGAGCGTTTTTTTATCGTCCAGATAGGTTGCTAACACTTTATGGCGAGATTATGTATGGCAAAGGTCGAATCATACTTGCACCATCTTATCCGGTGGATGCTAACGAGGCATTTAACGATATGGTATTTTATGAAATACTTAAGTAAAACACTTATAATTTTATATTTCAATGTGTAAATCTAAAACATTTCTTTTTTTATACCCCTACTGTTATTATTATAATAATATATAGATTAATTTTTGATTGTAAATTTGCAAAAAACTAATTCAACTTTTTAAAATCTCATGAAGAAAATCAACATTTTCGTACTGGCAATGCTTGTTTTTGCAAGCAATTTGGTTGCCCAAAAAAGCAAAATCGACGACCCTAAAATGGATTGGTGGAAAGAAGCCAAATTCGGCATGTTCATCCACTGGGGTCTTTACTGCATACCTTCGGGTGAATGGAATGGTAAAAAAACGACCAATATTGCCGAATGGATTCTTACCGACTTAAAAATTCCGGTTGCCGAATATAAAAATTATGCAACACAGTTTAATCCAACAAAATTCAATGCTGAAGAATTGGTGTTATTGGCTAAAGAAGCAGGTATGAAATACATGGTACTTACTGCTAAGCACCACGAGGGTTTTGCCATGTTTAAATCTTCGGACCCATTCAATATTGTTGATGCAACCCCTTACAAGAAAGATGTTGTGCAACAACTAGCCGACGCATGTAAAAAACACAACATGCCCTTAGGTTTGTATTATTCACAAGCACAAGATTGGACACACCCAGGTGGCGGTATGTATTGCAAGCATTGGGATGCTGCACAAGAAGGAAGTTTCTCAAAATACATCGACGATGTAGCTTTACCTCAAGTAAAAGAAATTATGGAGAAATTTAATCCACGTATTATTTGGTGGGATACCCCTGCTGAAATGACTCCAGCTGAAGCTAAAAAAATAACTGATTATTTAGCAAAATATCCTAATTTGATTACCAACGATCGTTTAGGCGGTGGCGTACATGGCGACCTTGAAACTCCTGAACAATACATTCCTGCAACAGGCATACCTGGAAAAAACTGGGAATCATGCATGACTATGAATGGCACGTGGGGCTTTAGTCGCTTCGATCACAATTGGAAATCGACAGAAACTTTGGTGCGTAACTTAGTTGACATCGCGTCGAAAGGTGGAAATTACCTGCTTAATGTAGGACCAACACCCGAAGGAGAAGTACCAATGCCCTCGATTGAGCGCTTGAAAGAAGTGGGTGCTTGGATGAAAGAAAATGGTGAAGCTATTTATGGAACGAAGGCTAGCCCATTCAGCCAACTAACTTGGGGTCGTGTGACTCAAAAAGCTAAAGGAAAAAATACTATTTTATATGTTAGTGTGTTCGAATGGCCTAAAGATGACAAATTAGTTATTTCAGGTCTTGAAAACAAAGTTGTTAAAGCATATCCGTTAGCAAACAGAAACAACGCATTAAAAGTTGACATTAATGAAGCAGAGAAAATAATTGATATTAAAGGAGTTAAACAATCGGCATATACAACAGTTATTGTGCTTGAAATTAAAGGTACACCTGTTGTGAATAATGCACCAGCTATTACATCTGAAAGCTCTGTGTTTACCGATAAAATATCATTCAACATTGCTGGAAACACAAAAAACGGAGAACTTCGTTATACTACTGATGGCACTAAACCAACAGCTATTTCGACTGTTGCCAATGGAACTATAACCATAAATGCAACTCAAAACACAACTGTTAAAGCAGCATCATTTGTTAAAGGCAAACGTGTAAGTGCAGTTTCAGAAGTAACTTATAAAATGGAAAAACCTCTTGCCCCTGCTTACGTTGGCAAACCAGGAATTAAATACAACTACTACGAAGGAAGCTGGGAGAAATTACCTGACTTTACAAAACTAACTCCTGTAAGAAGTGGCGTAGTCGACAACATTAACATCAATGAGCGCAAAGTAGACCTCTATTACGGTTTGACTTTCGATGGATATATCAATGTGCCTGAAACTGATGTTTATTCTTTTTATTTGAAATCAGATGATGGTAGTAAATTAATAATTGACGATGTAAAAATACTCGACAACGATGGAACACACGGAATGGACGAAAAACGATTGGATGTAGCACTCGAAAAAGGCTTGCATAAAATTTCCCTTCAGTTTTTCCAACACGGTGGTGGACAAGGCCTAAGCTTGGAATGGAAACAAACAGGCAAAACCCGAAAATTTGTTGATAAAACAGTATTAAGCTACTAACAAACAACTTTTTTAATCGCAATAGGAACAATAGTAAACTGAGTTTATATTCTATTGTTCCTATTGTGGTTTTACTATCTAATAACAAATGAAAAAAGCAGCACTATTCACAGCCCTCTCTTTGGTATTTTCAGTATTGCAGGCGCAACAATTCGCACCTGCCTTGACCCGCACAAAAACACTCGCCGATTGGGAAAAACTGCGCTTCGGCGCTTTTGTGCATTTTAACGACAATACCTTTTTGGAAAAAGAGTTTTCGCAAAACACCGATCCGAAAGCTTTTAACCCAACCAGCATCAACTTCGATGGAATGATGAAGACCTTTCGCAAGGCGGGTGTAACCTATGCTGTGCTCACTACACGTCACACATCGGGCTTCTGTTTGTGGGATAGCAAACTCACTTCATTTGATGTGGCGAACAGCGCATACCCAAAAGATGTGGTGGAGGATTTTGTAGCTGCTTGTCGTAAAAACAAGATCAAACCTTGTTTGTACTACTGCCTTTGGGGTGGTGGCAATTGGTTTCCGTGGGAATGGAATCCGACCATCAAAAAAGAACTCGAAGGAACTTCGGTGAAAGATATTACGAAAGGGCAACTTGCTGAATTGGCTACACGTTATGGTGATATTTATGAGTTTTGGATCGACATGCAATGCTGGAATACACCCAACCTCAAACCTCAGGAAATGTATGACCTCATCAAATCAAAGCAACCAAACACTATTATTCATTTCAATCAGCATGTGCAAGATGGCACTGAAATAAAGTATTTCCCTACAGATATTATGAACGGCGAAGAACGCGTACCGCCAGTAACTGGACACCAGTCTCTACGTAAAGTGGGTGGCATGGAGTATTACTTGCCTTTTGAATACGAAATCACATCGCAACGTGCCGACCATCGCTCCTTAGGCAATGGATTAATGAAAGGGTCGTGCTGGTTTACGCATTCCGACAGTCAGTTTTATCCCGTGGATAGTCTATACAAATACATCAAACAAAGTTTCGATCGGGGTGGAAGTAACATACTGCTTTCTACTGCGCCCGATAAATCTGGTTCATATCGTGCTGCCGATGCCGATAGTATTATCAAACTTGGTAAATTGATTCGAGAAATGAAACGGAATAAATAAATTGAATTATTCGGGCAAATGATTAAAATTAGATATATTCTTTTACTCGTATTCATATTTTCACATGTTGTTGGCAATGGACAAGCGAGCAAGATGATGTATGCCGATACAACTCGTTCGGGAAAGCCATTTTCAAAAAATCCACATGTGATACGTTTTAAAGGTCGCTTTTTAATGTATTCATCTGTTCTACCACAAAAAGGGAAAAATGCTCGCGAAATTGAGATTACAGAAAGCTCAGACCTAATTCACTGGAAAAATGTTGGATATATTTATGCCACTGAAAGTTATGAGAAAAATGGAATTAGTGCTCCATGTGTATTGGTAATTAAAGGAAAAGTGCACATTTTCTACCAAACTTATGGTAATGGAGTAAATGATGCTATTTGTCATGCAGTTTCAACAAACGGCATAACTAGTTTTATTCGCAATGCAACAAATCCTATTTTCAAACCCAATGGTAAATGGACGTGCGGAAGAGCCATTGATGCTGAGGTGTTTTATTTTAAAGGGAAGTATTTAATGTATTTTGCAACCAGAGACCCTAATTACAAATTCCAATTACAGGGCGTAGCTAGCACTCCTGCAAATAGCAGTTTTTGCAAAAATACGTGGGCGCATCTAACAGTAAATGAGCCTGCTGTTAAGCCGGAACTTCAATGGGAAGGCGATTGCATTGAGGCGACCTCATTTATTTATAAAAACAAAAAACTGTATATGTTTTATGCTGGTGGCTATCACAACACCCCTCAGCAAATTGGTGTAGCTGTAAGTACGGACGGACTTCATTGGAAACGACTATCCCTAGAACCTTTTATAAGAGTTGGTAAACAAACAGAATGGAACAGTACCGAATCTGGTCATCCAAATATCTTTGAATATAAAAAACGTACATATTTGTTTTTTCAAGGCAACAATGACCATTGCCAAACGTGGTGGATCTCAAACATTGAGGTATTTTGGAATAAAAACGGACCTTTTTTAAAATAGATATTTGAGATAAATAATAGCAAAATTGCTATATGAACAACCAACAGCAATCAATTAATAATACAAATCAAAATAATAATAACACATAGAATACAGTGAAAAAATTAACAACCTACGGCTTGATTTTAGCAGCATTAATAATACAAACTACATATCTCTCGGCCCTCACAAAAAATAATTGGTACGAAAAAAGCCGTTACGGTTTATTTGTGCATTATGTACCCAGTTTATCAATTTATCCAGCTGGGGGATCTTCAAGCGACATTAACGTGGTGGCGAATAATTTTAACGCAAAGCAATTGGCTGACGATGCACAGGCTTTTGGGATGGAGTACGTCATTATCACAGCATTTCATGCCAAAATGCGCCCAATTTACCCAAGTGCAGTGACCGAAAAATGGCGCCCAGGCAACTCATCGAATCGCGATTGTATTCGCGATTTGATTAACGAACTCAAACCAAAAGGCATTAAGTTAATGTTGTATGTACACTCGACTGATGGTTTTGAGTTCCCTGCTGCAGAGCTTGCTGCTACCGGCTGGGGCGACACAACATCGAACTACCTGAAATGGAACAATTATGTTAGCGAACTGATGACCGAAGCTGGCAATAGATATGGAACTGATTTGGACGGATTTTGGTTAGACATGACCATGTCAACCGAGTACAAAACAATGATTGACAAACCACGCATTCGTCAGGCACTATTAGCAGGAAACCCCAATCGCGTATTGGTTGGCAATGGTTCAAACCTACAAGATGGTATGGACTATTCAAGTTGGGAGAGTTACCCATCGGGTCTACCCAAAACATGGAAAGGCTCTTCGAAACAAGTGGCACTGCTTGCCGGTAGTAAGGCCGATCGCTATAAATGGTGGGCTTGCACAAAACAAGGTACCTGGGGCGCACGGTTAAGCCCCGAAGATTTATATCGATTTACTGTATTACAAACAGCCGTAAACTACGATGGAGGTGTAGCTTGGGCAGCTAGTCCGTATATTGGAGGTGGCTGGGAAGATGGAGTAAAAGAAATGTTTGCAGGATGTGCCAATTATATGAAAGAAGTCGATGGCTCAATTAAAGGTACACTGCCAAGTTCCTCGTACCCAACAATTAGCAGCAAAACTGTAGCCACTTTAACAAATGGAATAGCTGCGACTAAGTCAGTAGATGAAAAATACGAATACATACACGTATTGACTCCGCCTACAGCAAGAGTTTTAACACTGCCAATCCCTGCCGATGGCAAACAATTTAATGAAGCAGTATTTGTAAATACGGGTAATGCTGTTGCAATCAGTCAAACCGCGCAAAACTTGACTCTTGAGCTTGCAATAACCGACCACTGGGATAGTGTAAACTCTGTAATTCGGCTTACCGCTAGTAACTACGCTGCACCAACCAATTATGTGGTAATCAACAACAACGATACACTGATAAAATATACTGGTGCAAAATGGATTTCGTCGACAAGTCGTGGCATGGGCGATTACAAAGACGATGTAGCAGCAACAACGGCAAACGGCGATTATTTTACTATAAATTTTGAAGGTGATGGCGTGGAATATATTGCACCCAAAGGTTCAAGTTATGGAAATGCAGAAGTATTTATCGACGGTGTTAGTAAAGGTCAATTTAGTCAGTATGCTCCTACATACACAATTCAACAAACGATTTACAGCAATAAAAATTTAACTTATGGTAAACATACACTTAAGGTTGTAAAAACCAGTTCATCGTACTGTCAGGTCGACGCCATCAAAATATACCAGAATAGCCCTTCGGCCCTTCAAACTGTGACAATTCAACAATCGATGTACGCTTACCCAAATCCTGCAAACGACATCTTAAATCTAAAATGTGAAAACACTAGTAAAACAACGAATTTATCCCTATATACATCAAATGGATGTTTGGTAAAAAAAATAAAAAATTATAACTTTGCAAACGAAATAAATATAAGCAATTTTAACATTGGGACTTATATTGTGCAAGCGAATTTTGCTGATAAAACAAAACTCTACAGTACATTTATCAAGCAATAGCCCATACACACTTGGACTTATTTAATCAAAGTTAATCATTTATGAGGGTTTTATTATTAGTTGTTTTATGCTTGCAAGCGATTATTGTTTACGGACAGTCAAACAATGCGATATTATTAAATCAGCAAACAATAATAAACGTCAACAACAAACAACTGATTACAAGAAGAAGTTATGATATTCAGATAAATAATCGTTTTGGTGATGTCGAAGCCGAAATAAGTATACCATATTCTAAACTTATTTCGGTAAGTAAAATCGAGGCCTACATTTGCAACTCGCTTGGGCAAGTTGTCAGAAAATTGAAATCAACAGACATTTCATCACGAAGTTACATTCAAGGATTCTCATTGTATGAAGACTGTTTTGTAAAGGAATTTACGTTACGACATAATACTTATCCTTATACGCTTCATTACTCCTATCAAGAAAGTCAAAATAATTTTATTGACATCGACAATTGGACTCCAGTAATTAAATCAGACATTCCGACTCTTCAAGCAAGCTTATCGCTCACAGCGCCTAAAAACTATAAAATTCATACACTTGCGCATAACATTGAGTTTCACAAATCGGATACGCTCGAATCAGCTATTCAGTATATTTGGAGAGCATCGTATAAATGTCCTTACGAGAATGAAATTTTTGCACCTAAAACCGAAACAGTTTTCCCCAATGTAATTGTTGTCCCTGATGTTTTTTATTATGAAAAAGAAGGCTCAAATAGTAGCTGGCAAAAATTTGGTAATTGGCAATATAGCTTAATTGAGAACATAGGCGAATTACCTGATTTTGAAAAAGCTAAAGTTAATCAGTTGTTAGAGGGTAAAAATGACCCAAAACAGAAAGTCATCGCATTGTATCATTATTTGCAAGATGAAACAAGATATGTAAATGTAACAATAGGTACAGGAGGTTTAAAACCATATTCGGCAAGTTATGTTGCATCAAATAAATATGGCGATTGCAAGGCTCTTTCCAACTATTTTAGATCGCTGCTACATTATGTTGGTATTCATTCGTTTTACACAAAAGTTTATGCAGGCGATAAAATAAATAAAACCTATCTCAATTTCCCTTCTCAACAATTTAATCATATTATAATATGTGTACCACTCCCAAAAGACACTTGCTGGTTGGATTGTACAAGTGATGGGCCGTTTAATTATCTCGGCACTTTTACCCAGAATCGCAAAGCATTTATAATTGACAAAAACAAAAGTAGATTTGTAAATACTCCTGCACTTACCAAAACCGATGTATTAGAAACACGCACAATAAATGTAAGCCAAACTCCCCAAAACACACTTTTGGCACACTTTCGCATTAATCTCAAGGGCAATGCTTTCGAAAAATTAAGCTATTTCAACCAATCGGTAAGCGAGAATGAGAAAGCTATAGCTATAAGGTTGAATTATGTTCAACCCAATTTTGAGCTACTCAATTTTACAGTTTTAAAAGCACATCGTGATTCTACATACATTGGACTCGAATATAACGCAAAGAATTCGACCCTCATTCAAAATATCGGAAATGAACAAATTATAACGGTTATTCCTTTTGATTTACCTCAATTTCCCAAACAACAAAATCGAAGACTTGATTTACAATTTGACTATCCTATTTTTAAAATCGACACGTTCTATTATCAACTTCCACCCAAGTGTAAACCACATCAGCTAACAACAAACCAGCATATTCAAGCAGAGTTTGGAGAGTACAGTTTAAAATCAGAAACAATTAACAATAAAATAATTGTAACAAAAAGCATTTTTATTAAACAAGGGAGTTATTCCGCAGAAAAATACATTGCATTTTATAAATTTATTAATGAGATAATCAATATAGATAAGAATTGTTTTATCGCAACAACCAAATTAAACTTATGAAAAAAATCCTCTTCTCGGTTTTATTAACTGCTTTACAAACTTTATTATTAGCGCAAAAAACTGATAATACTTTTGGTGCAATAAAAAAAGAAGAAATTCAAATGCAATCGTGTTCGTATGATCCGACAGCTGAAGCTGTAGTTTTATTCGATATTGCCGATGCACGATTCGAAGACAGAACGTATGCTTTCGAAATAGTGTATGAGCGCTCTTCTCGAATTAAAATATTCAATGAATCAGGGTTAAAATGGGCCACAATTGAAATTCCATTTTATCAAAAAGGGCGGATATGTGAAGAAATTCAAGAGTTAGAGGCATTTACTTATAATGTTGAAGATGGTTCACTCACTAGAACATCTTTAAATTTGAAAACTTGCTATGTTGAAAAGAAAAATGAATATTGGAGTGTGAAAAAATTTGCCATGCCTAACGTAAAGCCTGGATCAATAATTGAATATCGTTACAAGCTCAGATCACAGTATTTATTCGAGTTTCGCGACTGGAAGTTTCAAGAAGAAATCCCAGTTATATACAGTCGTTTTTCAACCCGTATGATTCCATTTTACCAGTATGTTTGGCAGCTTCAAGGTGCAGAGAAGTTGGACTCGTATCAGGAGTATGATGAAGGAGGATTGCAGTCGTCAAAAGGCAAAATAAAATATAAGAATATTCGCGCTGAATTTATGATGAAAAATGTACCCGCATTTAAAAAAGAAGAATATCTTACAACTCCTGACGATCACATTATCAAATTAAATTTTCAATTATCCAAAATCATTTACACCGATGGTTCATTTCTAGATGTAATATCAACATGGCCTGAACTAGTTAAAAAATTCTTATATGAGCCTAATTTTGCTGGTTATATTAAAAAAAGCGAATCTATGGCATCAAAGACTTTTAACTTAGATGCATTATCGACTAAGACGGCATTAGAACGATTTGACACCGTAATTAACTATGTTAAGTCGAATTACAAATGCAATATATACGACGGAAAATACGCAAGTCAGAGTGTGACTGATTTTACGAAAGAGAAACAAGGTAATGTTGCTGATGTTAACTTGTTCACGATAGGCTTACTCAACGCAGTAGGTATAAATGCAAAACCCGTATTGCTTAGCACCAGAAATCATGGAAAATTACAAACAGAATACCCTTTTGTAGATGCATTCAATTATGTTGTGATACTAGCTGATATTGATGGAAAACCAGTACTCACAGATGCTACTAATGTTAATTGCTCAAACAATCGTATCCCAACCAAGTGTATCAACGGATCAGGACTTATTATACAAAAAGACCTGACTGAATGGGTACCACTTCACCCACAAACGATATCCAAAATTCGCTCTACAATAGGATTAAACTATGAAAATGGCAATTTCAAGGCAAAAGTGCAAACATCGGCATTTGAATATGAAGCATTAGCTTTGCGCGATAAATTTGGAAACGACACAAAAGTTTTAAAAAAGTACCTTGAAAACAAAGGATACCAGATAGAGGATGATAATATTCGAATCACGAATGCTTCAGCAACAAAATCCCCATACAACTATTTGTTTGAGGCTGATTATAAGCCATTAATAATGAGGGATAAGATGTTTGTTAGCCCATTCCTGGCTGAATCATTAATCGAAAATCCTTTAAAACAAATTTCTCGAACTTACCCTGTTGATATGATTTATAAATCACATAATTCATTTACTTCGCAAATTCAAATTCCATTTGGATACAAAATTGAAAAAATTCCCGTTAATAGAAATATTGACAATGATTTATTTCAAATGGATTACACAGTTACACAATTAAACGATAAAATTATGGTATCACTAAACTATCTCTTTAAAAAAACGGTTTATAATTCATCAGAATATGAAAATATTAAGTCTTTTTTTGCCGAAATAGTCAATAAGGTAACTGAAAAGTTTGTTTTCACAAAATTATAATTAAACTGTTATCATTCAGACAATCAATATCCAATACAATTATGAGATCCATCAATTTTTTTCTAACTCTTTTTTTTGTTGCATCATCATGCACAATTACTTTTGCTGCAGATAAATATGTAGTTGCTAAAATAGTTTTAAGCAACAACGATACGATCGTTAACTTAGTGAAATTTACTCAATTGCATGAACTTCAGAAGAAATTAGAGGTTAAGGTAACTGACGAGATATCGAAAACTCTTTATCCGCTCGATGTGAAAAGCTTTTATACCATTGCTGGTAAAGGCGACACCGTTCGTTTTGAGAGCAGATGTGGTGTGAAGTTTGGCATTGCTGACAATGCAGACGATAATTGTTATTTCATGATGCGCGTTAATTCAGCACCAATTCCGCTCTATTATTTTTCTGAAACTAAATTGCTTTCAATGGGCACATCGATGAAAAACGTACAGCAACCCATTTACCTAACAAATTTTCGTGAAAGATGGTATACTTTTGATGAGTCAAATTATTTAAATCAGCTACAACGTTTTTTCAAACAATTTAAATACAACAATAGTGTTGATAAAATTGAACGGGCAGAGGAGCTTTCAGTTGAAATTTCGATGCGAAAATACGCGTTCACTGACATACCTAAAATATTTGAGCGCTTAAATAATCTACTAAAATAATCCAATAAATATTTTATCAGCTAGAATAATTGTGCCCTACGATATATAATTGAAGGGTGTCGTTATGCTCAACATGCCCATTGTCAATCAAAAAACGCACCACTTCAATTACTTTTTTTTCAGGATAAGACATTGATTTCGTTAAGTCGTTGATTGTTGTTTTAGATATTTTTAGTCTCACAAACACTTGTTCTTTAATCACATCAAAAGTATCCGATGTAATTTCAGTTTCTTTTCTTTTTATACAAATATCGCATTGCCCACAAGGGTTGGTGTTTTTCTCGCCAAAATAGCTTAGCAGCACTTGACTTCGACACGCAAACTCCTCTTTTGCGTAATCCAACACGCTTTTCACTCGACTGATATAGCGTTCGCGCCTATCATCATAGGCCTCTTTGCTTAGCACCATGTATTTTTGCTCTTGTCGCTCTTGAGTAAACGTAATAAATGGTGTTTTTTTACGAGGAATATATTCCACAATTCGATCTTTGGCCAAGCCAACCAGTTCATTATAGATTTTTTCGCGCGTCCATTCCAATCTTTTAGCAAGCATATCTTCGTTAATATAAGCTGGATCGGTAAATAAACCGGTGTATGATCGCAATAAAATATGAATGAGTCGTTCCTGATCGGCCGTTTGATGTATGTGGTACAGTGCATCCTTATCAACAATAAACATCAACCGCGATGAATTATCCTGTTCGTCGGTAAGTTCCAAATATCCGGCCTGTTGCAGCAGTTTTAAAGCGCTATAAGTAATTAAAATAGGTAGTTTAAATCGCACACAAAAATCAGCAATGTCAAATGCAAAAACGCGTTCAAGCCCCGACCCTACTCCTACTTGGTAATAATTGCAAAGTGCTTCGTAGGTTTTGAGTATAACATCCTTTTCGGGAAAAGTATCTGCAACTCGCTTGCGCATTTTTACAGCATCGCCATTATTGTAGAGCAATACGGCATAGGCCTTTTGCTCGTCCCTGCCGGCTCTACCGGCCTCCTGAAAATAAGCCTCAAGCGAATCGGGCAAGTCAAGATGCACCACCGTACGCACTTCAGCCTTATCGATACCCATTCCAAAAGCATTTGTCGAAACAATAACTCGTGTATCACCACTTTTCCAACGCTGCTGGCGCTCATCTTTTGTTTCGTTTTTTAATCCCGCATGAAAATGCTCTGCACTTATGCCATTTTGAATTAGAAATTCAGAAACTTCTTTGGTTTTTTTTCTGTTTCGCACATACACAACCGATGTGCCTTGTACGTTTCGGAGTATCTTGAGTAAGTATTCGTCTTTATTCTCGGTAGTTCGCACTACATAAGCTAGATTAGAGCGCGAAAAACTTTTTTGAAATACATTTTTTTCTTTAAAATGAAGCTTTTCTTGGATATCGTCGACAACCTCGGGTGTAGCTGTGGCTGTTAGAGCCAAAATCGGAACTTCAGGCATCAGCTCGCGAATGTCGGCTATACGCAAATAGGATGGTCTAAAATCGTACCCCCACTGCGAAATACAGTGCGACTCGTCCACTGCAATCATACAAACCGATGCTTGAATTATTTTTTCCAAAAAAACAGCCGTAGCAAGTCGTTCGGGCGACACATAAAGAAACTTATACGCATCAAAAACGCAATTGTCGAGCGTTTGGTTAATTTCCTTAGCAGTCATGCCCGAGTAAATGGCAGCAGCTCTAATCCCACGTTTCTTCAAGTTCTCCACTTGATCCTTCATTAGCGCTATAAGCGGTGTTACCACTATGCAAACGCCATCCATGGCCAAGGTTGGCACCTGAAATGTTAGAGATTTCCCACCTCCTGTGGGCATCAAACCCAGCGTATCTTTGCCCGATGCTATGCTCTGAATAATATCGGCCTGAAGTGCCCTAAAGCCATCAAAACCCCAGTATTGTTTAAGTATGGCTAAAAAGTTTTCCATCATTGAAAGCCTTAATGAATTTGTAAGTTGTTTGCAAAGTACGTAAAAAACAGCTATTGAAACAAATCTTTATTGATATTTTTCAAACAAACGCTTGCGAATAATTAAAAAAAGACTATCTTTGCACTCCGAAAATAAGGTTCGTTGGCCGAGTGGCTAGGCACCGGTCTGCAAAACCGTAGACGGCGGTTCGAATCCGCCACGAACCTCAAAAGAAACCTTCCTGGTAAAACCATGGAAGGTTTTTTTTTCGTTATACGTTTCAAACGTTTGCACTGTTTTTTTAATTAATAAACCCATGTCTCGTTATCAACCGATAATACTAAGTAGTATGTTTGCAAGTGATAATAATCTATTAATATGATGGTTCACTTCAAGATACACTTTAAAACTGAATGGGGACAGATATTGCAACTTTTTCTACACCAGCTCATTGACAATGAACTAGTTGTAGCAAATGTATTACAAATGCAATGCAACACCGATGGTGTTTGGATCCTCTCTATTGACGCAAAGTCAATTAAAAACGCGTGCGCTTACCATTATGGTGTGCTTCAACCCGACGGCTCGATAACCAATGAAACTGGCTTACCTCGCTTACTTTCGAATGTAAAAAAAGAAACGAATATATATGATAATTGGCGCGGTCCTTACGGCAATTCGCCATTTAACGCTTCTGTTTTCTCGTCCATCTTTCTCAAAAGAAACAATACGCTTGTTCAAAAACAACCAAAAGGCAATTTACAACTTTGCATTCATTGCCCGCAAATAAAACCCAATCAACATATTGCTATAGTTGGAAACCAGCAAGAAGTGGGCTCATGGAATGTTTCGAACAGAGTAAAACTAAGCGATTCACTGGCACCTGACTGGACTATTACGCTGAACTCTAACAAATTCACCTTCCCCTTCGAATACAAATACCTTATTGTCGACACCGAGTCTGATGAAGTTATTGCATGGGAAAATGGATACAACAGAGTTATAAATTCAGTTGACAGTAATGCATTTACACAGATAAACGACGAATACCTTCAATCGAACTTACCTACATGGAAAGGTGCTGGAGTGGCCATACCTGTATTTTCGTTACGAAGCGAAAAGAGCTTTGGCGTTGGCGAATTTGAGGACCTTAAACTGATGGTTGATTGGGCAGTTCAAACAGGACAATGCCTTATTCAAACTTTACCTATTAACGACACAACGCTTACGCATACAAAACTCGATTCATACCCATACAACGCCGTCTCGGTTTATGCACTACATCCTATCTATTTAAATCTCGAAAAAATAGGAAAACTTAAAACAAAAGAGCGTAGAAATTACTATGATAGCATTCGCAAAGAGCTTAACTCAAAGAGCTTTGTGGATTACGAGTTAGTAATGCAAGCAAAGTGGGAATACTTTAACGAGATTTACAAACAAGATGCGGAATCAATCTTTATAAAAAAAGATTACCTACAGTTTTTTGAAAAAAACAAGGAATGGCTAGTTCCTTACGCTGCATTTTCGTATCTTCGCGATAAAAATAAAACACCCGATACATCGAAGTGGAAAAAACACGCGATATACAATAAAGCTGAGATTGACCACTTAACCAGTGCCAACAATTCTGAGTATAAAGACATTGCGATATATTATTTTTTACAATACCATTTACACACGCAACTTACAGAAGTTCACAACTATGCGAACTTAAATGGAATTGCTATCAAAGGTGACATTCCAATTGGAGTAAGTCCGTTAAGCGTAGATGTTTGGGTTGAGCCCGAGCTTTTTAATACAAAAATGCAAGCAGGTGCTCCGCCCGATGATTTTTCGGTCACTGGGCAAAACTGGGGATTCCCAACTTACAATTGGGAGCTAATGGCACAGGATGATTATAGCTGGTGGAAAAAACGGTTTAAAAAATTAGCTGAATATTTCGACGCTTATCGCATTGATCACATCCTAGGATTTTTCAGAATTTGGGAAATACCGATTAAAGATGTATGGGGATTAACGGGGCATTTTAACCCTGCTATTCCTTTTTCAAAATCAGAGATTCAAGCACAGAGTATTTGGTGGGATGAGGAAAGGCTTTTAGAACCCTATATAAAAGAACATGTTTTATGGGATATTTTTGGCGATTTAACATCACAAGTTAAAGCGACATTCTTAAACCAAAAAGCAGAATACAGCTATCAATTTAAACCCGATTTCGACACACAACGAAAAATTAAAGCTTATTTTGAGTTGCCCGAAAATGGATTTGGAGAAAATGCCGACAGTGTTCGAAATGGATTATACTTGTTGCATTGCGAAGTACTTTTTGTACGCGACATGCGAAACCCAGACTTGTACCATCCGCGAATTTCGATGCATAGCTCGGCTAGCTATAGAGATTTAGATGGATTTCAAAAATGGAAATTAAATGAGCTTTATGTAGCTTATTTCTATAATAGACATAACGATTTTTGGAAAAATCAGGCTTATGCTAAATTACCAGCATTACTCGCTTCAACACGCATGCTTGTGTGTGGCGAAGATCTGGGCATGGTGCCAGACACAGTGCCGGAAGTAATGCACAACTTAGAGATCTTAAGTTTGGAAATTCAGCGAATGCCGAAAGATCCGAAAAAAGAATTTGCAATGCCTGCTGATGCACCTTATTTATCGGTCTGCACCACGTCGACACACGACATGAACCCTATACGGGCTTGGTGGGAAGAAAATAGGGCTGTAACGCAACGGTTTTATAACAATGTACTAGGTAAACATGGCGATGCTCCACAGTTTTGCGAACAATGGATTGCAGAGGAAATTGTGAATCAACATTTGTACTCAAACGCTATGTGGGTCATCCTACCTTGGCAAGATTGGATGGCTACCGAGGCTAGGCTTTGCAACCAAAAACCGGCCGACGAACGAATAAACGTACCTGATAACCCTCAAAATTTCTGGTGTTATCGGATGCATATTTCGCTCGAAGGTTTATTAATGGAAAAATCTTTTAATGCAAAATTGAAACAAATGGTTCAAAATGCAGGAAGATAGACCAATTTATATTGAAAAAATAGAATAACGATATAAACTAACGAACTTTTAGAATTTTAATAATGAGCGATCAACGTTACAACCTACGAGGAGTTTCGGCTTCGAAAGAAGATGTGCACAATGCCATCAAAGATATCGACAAAGGACTTTTTCCTCAGGCTTTTTGTAAAATAATTCCAGACTTTTTAGGAAACGACCCTGACTATTGTAATATTATGCATGCGGATGGTGCTGGAACAAAATCATCACTAGCATACGTTTATTGGAAAGAAACAGGCGACATTTCGGTTTGGAAAGGAATTGCTCAGGATGCGCTCATTATGAATATTGATGATTTGTTGTGTGTGGGAGCTACTGATAATATACTTTTGTCATCAACAATTGGACGGAATAAAAACTGTATTCCTGGTGAGGTTATTTCGGCTATTATTAACGGCACAAACGAGTTAGTAAACGAGTTGGCCGAAATGGGCGTAAACATCTACCCTACTGGTGGCGAAACAGCTGATGTTGGCGATTTAGTACGTACAATTATTGTTGACAGCACTGTAACTTGCCGCATGAAACGATCGGAAGTAATTGACAATGCGAATATTAAAGCTGGCGACGTAATTGTTGGCTTATCATCGAGCGGACAAGCTACATACGAAAAGGAGTACAACGGCGGCATGGGAAGCAATGGCTTAACATCGGCACGTCACGATGTGTTTGCAAACTATTTAGCTGTAAAATACCCCGAAAGTTACAATGCCGATATACCGGAAGACTTGGCATACTCGGGTTCGTGCAAACTAACTGATGCCGTTGAAGGTTTGGATATCGACGCAGGAAAACTAGTTTTATCGGCAACACGCACCTACGCTCCAGTAGTGAAAAAATTGTTATCCGAACTACGTCCTCAAATTCATGGTATGGTACACTGTTCAGGTGGGGCTCAAACTAAAATTTTACATTTCGTTGAAAACCTTAAAGTTGTAAAAAACAATCTTTTCCCTGTTCCGCCCTTGTTTAAACTAATTCAAAAAGAATCGGGTACAGATTGGAAAGAGATGTATAAGGTTTTTAACATGGGACATCGTTTAGAAGTTTATTTACCTGCCGAATATGCAGAACAGGTTATTGCAATTTCAAAATCATTTAATATTGATGCCCAAATTGTAGGTTATTGCGAAGCATCTGATAAAAAAGAACTGCTTATTGAAAGTGAATTTGGTAAATTCGAATATTAATAAGCTTAATCAATGACTCCAGCTTTCCTACAAAAAGGCGATCAAGTTCGCATAATCTCACCTTCGGGAGCTATTGACCCTCGTTTTATCGACGGGGCAAAACAAACGCTCGAAGGCTGGGGACTTTGTGTTACCGAAGGGGCTTATGCACGTACTGCATACGGCCGCTTTGGCGGCACCAAAGAACAGCGAATAAGCGATTTACAGGCAGCAATCGACGACCCTCAAGTGAAAGCTATTATTTGCAGCAGAGGTGGATATGGAGTAGCGCAACTCATTGACAATATTGATTTTACTACATTTTCACAAGCTCCTAAATGGCTAATCGGCTTTAGCGACATTACCATTTTGCACAATGCCATTTCGAACATTGGAGTGGCATCCATACATGGTATAATGGCTAAGCACTTAACCGAACTACCTGCCAATAGCGAACAAGTATTGAAGCTCAAGGCTATCCTTTTCGGCGAAATGCCGCACTACCAAATACCGCCACATGCGCAGAACCAAAATGGCAAAGCAGAGGGTAAGCTGATAGGCGGAAACCTTTCGGTGCTGGCTGGAATGATTGGCACTCCATTTGATTTGCCCTACGAAGGCAACATTTTATTTCTGGAGGAAATTGCAGAACAACCCTATCACATTGACCGCATGCTGCAAAACCTCCGTTTATCGGGAGCCTTGACTAAACTTAGCGGTGCAATCATAGGTCAGTTTGAAGGTTGCGACGAAGACCCTCAGATGAAGCAAACGCTATCGGAAACCATACGTGATGCTTTTAAAGATCAGAGTTACCCCATTTGCTTTAATTTCCCAGCAGGACATGTCGATTACAACCTGCCTCTTGTGATGGGCAAAACGGTTAAATTGAATGTGACAGATACAGAAAGTAGTTTGCAATACTAGTCTTCAATTGCCTCTTTTACACGCCTAAAAGCTTTCTCTAACTTTAGCATATCGCTTGAAAGATATTCGTAAAACTCCATCCATTGATTACGTCGATGAATATCAATTCCTGTTTTTTGCGTATAAATACGACATACTTCAGAACCACACTCACGTACAAATGCAAAATCCCAAATTAGTCCTTCGGGAAAGTTTTTCTCCATAATCGATTTGTATAGTTCAAATTTCTCATATAATTCAAAACGCTTAACATTGTCGTTGTGGTTTATTTCAAGAATTACAGATGCACCCTCCCGTGTAGCATCAAACTTCAACTCTACGCCCTTCATTTTCGTATTGTAAAGCATAAATTTACTTTTACGCCTTTTCAGAGCAGGGATATTACTGCAATAAACTCCAAATCCTTCCCAAAATTCCTTTTTTAATTGTCTTGCTTCTTCTTTTGTATACATATTTATTGTTCCAGATTATTATTTAATTATTTTGTAACAGCTACCAGGCAAACATTTCAGAAGCCCCTTAAATTCCATTTCGAGCAGCAAGGACGAAATTTTGCTAACCGTTTTTTCAAGCTTAATTGCAATCTCATTTAACTGCATACCCTCACCTTGCGACCGTAATAACGCAATCACCTCCATTTCTTCGTCAGTTAAATCGGGGAAAAGCAATGTTTGAACATTGATATCTGTATCAGCCTTACGCGATTGCCAACTCATATATTTCATCAAATCATCAGCCGACTCAACAAGGGCAGCTTTATTACTCTTGATCAAGGCATTACAACCAGCCGACCACTCATCACCTACTCTACCTGGGTATGCAAAAACATCGCGACTGTAATCATTAGCAACTTCAGCTGTTATAAGTGCTCCTCCCTTCGATGCCGATTCAATAACAACAGTAGCATCGCACAAGCCAGCAATAATGCGATTACGCTGTACAAAATTCTGTCTATCAGGATTGGTACCACTTAGATATTCAGTAAGTAACATCCCATTTTCAACCATCTTTACAGCTGTAGGTCGATGTGCGGCAGGGTAAATACGATCTAAACCATGTCCCACCACTCCAATAGTAGCAAGCCCATAATCGAGCGCTGCTTTATGAGCACAAATATCAACCCCATAAGCCATACCACTAACTATTATGGCATTTGGCAACTGCCGCGACAAGTCACTTAATAGCTTCCTACAATTGTCTTTACCATACTCAGTTGCATTACGAGTACCTACAATACCGATAAACTTGCCCTCATTTAAATTACAATTACCACGCGTATAAATCATTATGGGCGAATCGGAACACTCTTTCAATCGAAACGGAAAATCTTTATTTGTAAAATAATGTGCCTGAATTTTATTTTTAATGATAAATTCCACTTCCAAATCAGCTCTTTTGAGCACGTTCGCATTCACAATTTCAGCCGACAACACTTCACCAATACCTGGAATTTTGGCCAAATTTTTCTGAGATTCGCAAAAAACCCCTTCTTCCGAACCTACATAGGCAATTAAATTTTTAGCTAAATTTGGCCCAATACCCTTAATTAGAGTAATTCCTATTTGATAGCGAAGTAAACCAGCGTTCATAGTTTGTTTAAAATTGTAGTTTTAGTTTTTATTAAATAAAACAAAAGCCAAGCTGTAAGTATCCCCAATATGTCGCAAAGCCAATCAACCCATTCGGCCGATCGTGGTTTAAAAAATGTTTCCTGCACTATTTCAATTAAACCACCTAGTATTATTGGAGATAATATGCACACAAACATAAAGGTTTTGATAGAAAAATTGCTTACCGTCGACTTAAAATAGTCATAAATCAATATTATACCATAAGCAACGTAAACCAAATAATGTGCTGTTTTATCGGTTATATTCACAACATTAATATCAGTAAATGAAGCTGGGCGTGCAAATGACAAGTAAAAAAGTAGCAAGGTAAACAACATGGACCGCCAATAGTTTTCAATTATTCTAAGCATCGATAGTTGGAGTATTTTTATCTATTAATAAAAAAAGTAGCAATCACTTTTTAGTGAAAATTAAAAGTGTTTCCTATCTTTGCAAAGATAATTTTTTTGTTCAACATTTAAACATCTTTTTTTATGAAAAGAGTAATTCTTCTATCAATAATAACTTTACTTTTGGTTTCTTGTTCTAAAGTCGTGCTCACAGGCCGCAAGCAACTATTATTGGTATCAGACACAGAGGTTCTTTCGATGAGCGCTACAGCCTACAAACAGTTTATTGATTCGGTTCCAGCATCAAAAAATAGCACACAGACAGCTTTAGTAAAAAAGGTTGGAATTAATATTGCCGGAGCCGTTGAAGGTTATCTAAAATCAAAAGGGCTCGAATCGGAACTTGCGAACTTAAAATGGGAGTTTCATCTGGTACGCGACACAACTGTAAACGCTTTTTGCATGCCTGGTGGCAAAGTTGTTTTTTACGAAGGGATAATTCCCGTGGCTCGAAATGAAGCTGGCCTTGCCGTTGTAATGGGCCATGAAATAGCGCATGCTGTAGCAAAACACTCTAACGAGCGTATGAGTCATCAGATGCTAGCACAGTATGGCTCAGGAATAGCAGGACTGGCACTTAGCAACAAATCGGCAGCTCTGCAACAAACAATTGGAACTTTGTATGGACTAGGAGCGAATGTTGGTTTTGTATTGCCCTACTCTCGCAAACACGAATATGAGGCTGATAGATTGGGACTCATTTTTATGGCTATGGCGGGCTATGACCCTAACGAGGCAGTTGCTTTTTGGGAGCGTATGTCGGCAAACAAAAAAGGGTCTGTTCAAGAGTTTATGAGCACCCACCCTTCGGATGAAAATAGAATTGCGCAAATGAAACTTGTTCTACCCGAAGCATTGAGTTATTACAAAAAGTAATGCTCAAAAAACAGAGCTGAATAAAATAGATGACAAACGCAAATTACGCAAAATTTCACTAACAGAACAAGTCTCTACTTTATAAATTTGCGTAATTTGAGTTCATCCTTCTTTTGAAACACCTACTTGTACTTACTTCACAAGTACTTTTTGCGTATATTCAGCACCATCTACATCAATAGCTTTAACAATATAAACACCTGCCTCAATCGGCACATTTACTTCCCGCACATTGACCGATGAAGTTATCAACTGCCCCATTAAATTGTACACTACTAGCTTAGAAGCAATTTCCGAATATATAATTTTATAATTCTCAACATATATTTTCGCATCAAGATCAACGTTATTTTTAACAGAAGTAGCTAATGGATCATATCCGAGCTCATATTTTGCGAATCCATTTTCGCCAACATACACATAAATCTTGGCAGTATTTCCACTGACTTCGACCACTGGCATTGCTGTTCTATACAAATTTGAAGCAAGCCCCATACCTGCCTTCGGAAATGTCCATAAACACTCTATGTCCGCAAAACTCTTAGCAGCATCCTTAAATTTAAACAATCGGAAAGAAGCTGGAGGTGTACCAACTGCATTGGACGCTGCACAAATCATAAAATGCTGATCGCCTACACTAAATTCATTAACTCCATTATGCCCAGTATCCATAAGCCACTTAGCCCCCGGAGTAGATATGGAGTCGATTAGAGCCGAAGAGCGCTGATAGAATCCGGCCTGTACCGAACCGCTTAAATTCACTAGAGTTGGATAAGTACTACCACCATCAACATAAAACTTATCAGCAGCTACCGAGTACGTGCGTGGATAACCACCCAAACTTTCAAGGCCTGTTAAGCTAGTTCCTGTAGTTATATTATCGAGACGGATTAAAACAGGCGCACCTACAATGCCATTTGAAATAGTCCATTTAAACACTTCCATGGCTGGCGAAGCACCATTGGCAGCTAATATTACAGCATTCGAATTAACATCGCCCCAAACACTAAAAAAGTCCAAACGCATAGTTGCTGCTTGAGGAAATAAGCTCTCTAGGTTTGATTGGTCAATTAACAAGGTACCATTCCCTGTTGTCATATCAATTTTATAGATTTGATATCGATCTTTATTTGATAAAATTAAATTACCTAAAAGCACATTTCCAGCGGCATCAGCTTTGATGGCGTAATACTGATATGTACCAGCTAAATAAACACTATCAGCAGTGTTTGATTTATTTCGCCCCAAATAACTAAACAAATTTGCATTTAAGGATAATGCTTTTTCTTTCATACCAGTTTCACCATCAACTATTACCACTTGTTTGTTAACTCTATCAGCAAAAAGCAACTTACCACCTCGTACGGCCATATCACGCGCCGAACTACTTGGAGCTACAAGCTCATTTCCATACGTATAGTTGTTTGTATTTTTCGATAAAATCCATTTATTTGATAATGATAATTTACCCATAAAACGATTGTCGTATGTCGCTGGATCGGTTACAATAACTAGTGGATTATAAACATTAGCTGTAAGTGCCACCTTTTTAGCAGTAGCACCACTCGACGAAACATTTAAACTACCCGTGTAACTACCAACAGACAATCCCTGCACAAGTCGAACGTAAATAGGTAGAGTTTTAGCATTTACCATTGAACTTTCTAACATAATTTGCCCCGAACCCGAGAAGTCTTCACCCGAGGTTGTTGAAACTTCAAAATTTGCTGGTGCCGAAATGATAACATTCGAAAGCAGTCCTGTACCTGAGATTACAAAACTTTTTTCAGCAGATGGCCCATTATTAACAATATACTCAATGCCCGACAAACTTGAAACCGACACCGAAATACCTGTAGTTTCGGTAACAAAGCCCGATAGACTCAATTCTTTCGCAGTGGCTCCTGCCGTTTCAACTCTAATTTTCTCGTCATAAGTCCCTACAGGTCTATCCTTTCGCAAACGCAAATAAATATTGGTTATATTAACACTTCCTGCATTTTGAGTCAGTGTTAAACTTGTATTACCCACAAACGATGTTCCATTAAAAAAAGAAATTTCATAGTTTAAAGGAGCCGTTACACTTATATTCGAACTTAATCCTGTACCCATAATTGTAAAGGATTGTATAGTAGATGGTCCGCTTCCAAAACTATAATTTATATTTGAAATAGCCGTTTTATTCAATGTAAGCACAGCTGGCGCTGGCAACACATTGGCACTTAAGCTAACTACTTTATCATCGGCCCCTGCCGATTTTAACGTTATGCTACCACTATAACTAGTAGCCGTTAAACCCGCCTTTAATCGAACATAAATATTTAACTGCGACACCAAACCTGAAGAATTCAAGATATTCAACGAATTAGATGCCAAAAAAGAAGAGCCTGAATTTAATGAAATTTCAAAATTTGACGATGCCGTAATATTTATATTCCCTGTTAAACTGGCGGCATTAATTGTGAATAGTTGCTGCTGTGATGGTCCCGCCCCTGCTTTGTACGTAAAACCAGACAAACTAGATACAGAGGTAAATACGCTCGGCTTATCAGTAACTACGCCCGAAACGCTTACTTGTTGCGAAGCGGCACCAGCTGAAGTTAATTGAATATCTCCAGCATAATAATTGCTTTGCAAACCTGACTTTAAACGAACATAAATAGTTGTAGAACCCACTGAGCCACCGACCTGATTTAAACTCAACGAACCTGCATATCCTGATAACTCGGAAAATGACAATTCGAAATTAGTTGGAGCCGTCATCAAAATACTGTTTGTAAGCCTTGTTGCACTTATTTTAAATGACTTGGCACTCGAAGGACCATTACCCAAGGTGTAATTCAGATTATTAATTTCATCTTCGGAGGTGAGTATTTGAATCCCAAAATATCCTGTTGGTAACCCATCTGTAGTACCTGTTAGGTAGGTAGAGGCAGTGGCAAAGCCTGTCGTACTATTCAACTGTGGATTAGTTACTCTACTAGCTGTACTAAACGGGTAAATGCTATTTTTCGAACCCGTTGAACTATAAAAAATACCCGTATTTGACCCAATACTAACATTGTATTTGTTAGTAGTGGTATTTGAATTATTAACAAAAAGCGAATTTCGAATAAAGGAAGTACCAACCGTAGAGCTAAGCTGCAACTCTTGATAAGTTGAATTTAAAAAAGTACAGTGATCGATTTGATAGCTATTAAAACTCCCGCTATTCAAAACAATAAAATTTGAAGCTAATCCTGTAAATAAATTATTATACAAAACAACATTAGCAGGCGAATAACTAAGAGATGAATTTGAATTAATTGCAGCAATATTACAATTCCTAAATTCAGAATTACGAATATTGAGATTCCCCCCTTGCGCTACAGTAGGGTTAGCTGGGGCATTTGAGCCAACATAATAAAATGTACGCTGCGAGAAGTTACGAAAAACACAATTATCTACATCAATATCAATCCCGTAAGCAGGATAGCTGATAGCTGATAAAAAAAAATTGGGTGCATAATAACCAGCGTTACTATTGTACCCATCAAATATAACACCATCGAAAACCCATTTTTTAGAGGCAATAACTGCCGAGCTTGAGTTATAGCGCATAAATGCTCCTGAGGTACCACTAAAGGTAACAACTGGCTTTGCACTTAAACCGCGCTTAGCCCTGATAGTGATCGATTTCTCGGTGCTCAAAGCAACTTGTGCCGACCACACATAACTGCCACCAGAACTCGTAAGTTCAATAATATCACCATCGTTCATGGTATTTACATAGTTCTGTAAATTGTTAGGAGCCGAAATTTGAATTACCGATGCAAAAATGCTAGATGTGGGGATGATTGCCGTAACGAAGCCAAGCAAAAAGAGGAAGAATTTTTTCATGATTTATTAAAAAAAAACGTCTAAAATTATGTTTCGTAAAATCTTGAAGTACAGAATTTTGATATTAAATTGCAAATATAAACTATATTTTTTAATAATTGACTTCGAATTGTATATAAGGTTTAATTTGCGATAAATAAAATTCTGATATTACGAAACACTAGGCCTATAAAAGACGAAAGGCAGCTTAGTCTCACGACTATCTACCAATCTTTTTGTTAACCTTAAATCTAATACTATGAAAAAATCACGATGCAAAGATAAAGCGTTTTTTGAACACTTGCAAGCGTTTTGATAAAAAAAAGAGGCATTCTTATGTTTTATAACATATTTTATAAAATTGGTCGCCCAATCATCTCATTTTTGCTCAAAATAAACAGAACTTAGCTTTGAGATAGCATAATTTTCCAATTCCTCCCGCTTTATCGAAATCAAATCGCGTAAATTCTCTGGCAAAACACGAACTCTTACTTTAAAAAAACGAGCAAATATTCGCTGATGCGATAATATATGTTTTACTGTTAATGGATTTGCATCTATTTCAACTACCCCAGCTGTAGCAAAAAGCTCCAACTGTGGTATTTCATCAAGTTCAAAAACTCGATCAGCCTCAATCAGCGGCAGCTCGTACAAATTTTGCCATATATCCTTTGCTGTTCGCTTCTGGATAAATAGCTGATCATCAAATTCAATATCAAAATAATTAAAATACCTATCGCGCACTTTTGTTTTACTCGCCTTAACAGGAAGCACATTTACCAAATCAAGCTCATAGGCTTTACAAGCTTGCTGCAAAGGACAAACTGCGCAATCAGGCTGCACAGGCACACATTGCAATGCTCCAAACTCCATGATGGCTTGATTGTGATGTGCGGGGTCCTTTTTATCAATTAATTGTTGAGCAAGCTCAGCAAATTCCTTTTTGCCTAACGTACTATCAATGGGCGTTTCGATACCAAACAAGCGCGATAGTACCCGAAACACATTGCCATCTAAAACGGCGAAAGGCTGATTAAAGGCAAACGAACTGATAGCTGCAGCCGTATAATCGCCAATTCCTTTGAGTTTTAAAATTTCAGCATGTTGGGTTGGAAATTTCCCATTATATACCTCGGCTATATACTGTGCTGTTTTGTGGATGTTTCGCGCTCTTGAATAGTAACCCAAGCCTTGCCAATGTTTGAGCACTTCATCCTCATGTGCACTGGCCAACGAAACCACAGTAGGAAAACGTTCAATAAAACGCTGATAGTAGCCTAAGCCTTGATTTACGCGCGTTTGCTGGAGTATAATTTCCGAAATCCAGATTTTGAAAGGATCGGCAGTATGACGCCATGGTAGGTCGCGTTTATGCTGGCTGTACCAACTTTGAAGTACTTTTGATATATTTTGTGATAACATGCATATTGTGTAAATAGGAACTTTAACGTTCAAAAAGCACTAAAGTTCTTTTATCTGTCCGAAAACAAGTACCTTTGTGGATTATTCTACAAAAATACGACTTTTTAATTTAAATAGATTACATATGACATTCAGTCAACTAGGAATTAGCGAAGAAATAATACAAGCTTTAAACGGGAACAAGATATTCGAACCCTCTGATATTCAAACCAAAGCCATTCCACATATTTTAAAAAACTCAACCGACTTAGTGTCAATTGCGCAAACCGGAACGGGTAAAACAGCTGCTTTCTGCTTGCCAATCCTTCAAACCATCGACCCGAAATTAGCCCAAATTCAAGCATTAGTACTCGTTCCTACGCGCGAACTTGGACAACAAGTGGCTCGTGAGTTTTTCCTTTTTTCCAAACACATGCCACGTATTTTTACCGAATGTGTGTATGGTGGTGTACCTATCGACGAACACATCGAACGTCTTAAGCGCTCTACACACGTTGTTGTTGCAACTCCTGGCCGCCTAATCGACTTATTGGAGCGTCGTGCGTTAAACTTACAACAGCTCAAATACCTGGTTCTCGACGAAGCCGACGAAATGATGAACATGGGATTTCAATCAGAAATTGATAAGATACTAAGTTTATGCAAGCCCGAAGCTACTAAATTGCTCTTTACAGCAACTATGCCTAACGATGTAAGCGATATCATCGACGATTACCTACGCCCTGATGCTGTAACTATCCGCATTAACGCTACCGAATTCGTCAACCAAAACATTGAGCACAACTATCTTATTTACAAGCAAGGTGAAAAACTCGATTATTTGAAAGCTTTTTTGTCGGAGCGTAAAGGTCAACGTGGCATTCTGTTTTGTCGCACAAAAACGGCTGCCAAACGCATTTCGAAGCAATTGGTAGGATTTGAAGTTTCGTCGGACGCGTTGCACGGAAATTTAAATCAGGAAATGCGCGACAAAGTAATGCGTGGACTACGCAAGGGGCGCATCGATTTACTGATAGCTACCGACATTGCAGCACGTGGTATTGACGTAAAAGAATTAGATTACATCATCCATTATCATTTACCTGAAAAAACAGAACAATACACCCACCGAAGTGGACGTACTGCACGTGCAGGAAAATCGGGAATCTCGGTCTGCCTCGTTAAATCGGATGAGCTAAACGAACTAAAAGCATTCGAAAATGACTTGAATATCAGCTTCGCGGAAATGAAAGTAGAGCTAAGAAACGAAGTAAAACCAACCCATGCAATCGGCATCAACATCAACCTTGGACTTGATCAAGGATTTACAAACAGCAGTTTAACTGAGTTTTTAGTGGAAGAAACAGGCATTAGCACTGGCGATGTGAAAAACATGGATGTGAAAGAGAACTCGGCATACTTCGAAGTATCGGCTCGGTACGAATCGCAGATCACACTGAACATCAGAGGCTATAAGGTGGCTCATCGCAACGTTAAGTTAGCAGTAGTTGCGCTTAGTTAGATAGTCACTTTGATAGGTACCTATCAAAGGGTTTGATACGTATCTATTAAAAGGTTTGATAGGTACCTATCAAACCTTTTTTATTTAGCTATACACACCTTCAAGTAGGGAGCTCTCTACTCAAGCTCAATGACCGTAATACCCGCCCCACCAAACTGCACATGCTCGTCGCGATAGGTAGCTACGCCATGAATGGTTGCCAAGTACTGCCTGATGGTCTGACGCAATGCTCCAGTGCCAGTTCCGTGCAATATCCGTACCGAAGCCACACCTACCATTATGGCATCGTCGATAAAATATGTCACGGCTTGTAACGCTTCATCTACCCGCATTCCACGCACATCAATTTCGGTTTTAAAGTTCAACTTGCGTTGACGAACTTCATCGTTGGTGGTTTGAGTTATCGACTCATACTTGTTCTTTTCCTTTTTGAGTTGGGTATTGCTAACTGGCTCAAGTTTCGAAAGTTTTACGGTCGATTTCATTTGCCCAAAAGCTACAATTGCATTTTTATCCTGAATTTCGATAACCACACCAGTGGCACTTTGGCCTTTCAAACGCACATTGGAACCTGCTTTTATTAGTTCGGGCTCTGGGTTTCGTTTTTCAGACTTATCAGCTTTCGGTTCTGAATTTACAACTGAAGATTTGAGCTGAAGTTTAGGGCTAGAGCTCTTAAAGTCCCCTTTAGGGGGTTTGGAGGCCGAATTGTTGAATAGTTTTTGTTTAAACTCTTCCAAATCCTTCCTTACTTCCTTCGTCTTTTCTTTCTCAGCCTGAGCTTCTTTAATCGTCCGAATGGTGTTTTCTATTTTTGCATTTGTTTCGCTCAGTAAATGCTGAGCATCAGCCTTAGCCTTTTGGGTAATTTCTTTGCGCTGTTTATCAATAGTGGCCATTTCGGCTTCGTATTTAGCCAGCGTATCCTCCAATTTCTTTTCTTTCAAACGAATTTCGCGTCGTTTGTTTTCCCAATACCGTTTATCGCGTACAATATCCTGCAAATGCTTGTCGTAGTCCATACGGTCCGATCCAACTTTTTCAGCAGCATCGGCAATCAAATCTTCGGGCAAACCAATTTTACGAGCAATTTCCACCGCAAACGAGCTTCCCGGATTGCCAATACTCAATTGAAATAAAGGTTGTAAATGCTGACGATCGTACAACATAGCCCCATTCACCACCCCCTCAGTGGCATCAGCATATAGTTTTAAGTTGGTATAGTGAGTGGTAATAACGCCAAATGCCGCATTGCGATTAAAACGCTCCAAGGTTGCTTCGGCCATCGCTCCACCTATCATAGGCTCAGTACCTGTACCAAACTCATCAATGAGCAACAAAGTTTTTGGGGTGCTATTTTTGATGAAGAATTTCATATTTAGCAAATGCGAACTGTAGGTCGACAGGTCGTTCTCGATAGATTGCTCATCACCAATATCAATAAATAATCGCTCAAAAATACCTGCGCGACTACTATCATGAACAGGAATAAGCAAACCGCATTGCAACATATATTGCAATAAAACCACTGTTTTTAAGCAGACCGATTTACCACCAGCATTCGGACCTGATATCAACAAAATTCGTTGCTTCTCATTCAATACAATATCTAATGGAACGATCTCTTTTTTCTGACGGCGTAAAGCTAAGAACAACAAAGGATGCACAGCCTTTGCCCACTCGAGCTGACAAACAGCATCGGTACGTGGCTTGATGGCATTTATTTCGATGGCAAATAATGCTTTGGCACGTAGAAAATCAATGGTGCCCAAAAACTCTTGCGATTCCTTGATTTCCTCAAAATAGGGACGCAAGAAATTGGTAAATTCAACCAAAATTCGAATAATCTCCCGTCGCTCCTCAGCCTCCAACTCACGTATACGGTTATTCGCTTCCACCACCTGTTGAGGTTCAATAAACACTGTTTTACCAGTAGCTGACTCATCGTGAACGATACCACTTATTTTACGCTTAAACGATGGCGACACAGGAATTACCAAGCGACCATCACGAATGGTTGGCGACACATCTTTCTCCACATATCCATCGGCTTGTGCCTGACGCAAAATAGCGTTAAGCGTACGCGAAACAGAACTTTCGACCTGATGTATTTCGCGTCGGATGCGTGCCAATTCAGGCGAAGCATTATCTTTTAACTTTCCAAATTTGGTTAGTAAGCTATCTATTTTTTTTATTATCAACGGAAAAGTGTCGGTACCAGGCAATAACTGCGACAAATACGGATAGGGATTGTCTTCTTTTTTGGTTAAAAAAGATACCAACTTGCGCACCGCTTCCAATGCTCGCCAAAGCCCAAAAACTTCGAACTCGTCTAAAAACAAGCCCTCCACACGCACACGCGACAAAGCAGGACGTACGTCGTAAAAATCGCCAATAGGCAATTCGTCGCCCTCGGCTGTAAGTACACGGAGCATTTCGTCGGTTTCGTTCAGTAATCGATCAATTACTTCAAAATCGGCGCTAAATTGTATATTATCCACCTTCTCAGCTCCCAACGTGCTTATACATTTATCTTTAAGCAATTGTCGGATGGTGGTGAAATCTATTTTTTGTTCAAAATGAGATGGGTAAAGCATCTGTATTGTATTCCCTAATAAGGCGTTAATTATAAATTTGTTTTTAATAAAAAATCTCGTAAATTCATATGTATAATCCCAGCTGAATCACTCTGTCTGAAAAACTCATCAAGACTTACAACATATTTTGGATAGTTATCTTTAATTTGCATTAAGTTTCCAAATTCTCTTTTTTGAGTATTTTCATCTGTAAGCAAATAAGCTGCTTGAACATATATTTTTTTACCTTGTCTAATTCCAACAAAATCAATTTCGTAAGCATCTAATTTTCCAACAAAAACATCATATTGTAAATTTTTTAGATGTAAAAAAACGGCATTTTCAACTAGTTTATGTATGTCGCGTTGAATGCTAAACCCTAGATGGCAATTTCGAAGACCTATGTCTTCAAAATAATACTTTTCTCCTATCTCAAATTTTTTAAGTCCGTTTACATCTATTCGAACTACTTTATTTATAATATATGCATTACTCAAAGATCGAAGATAGTTGATAACTTGATTTGTGTTTATTTCAGTCCGTTGCGACTTGAGATATTTGCTTATATTGCTGGCAGAAAACAAACTACCAACATTATCAGCAACATACAACAACAAAGTTTCCAAAAAATCTACATTACGTATGTTTTCTCGCTGAACAACATCTCTGAGCAGGATTGTAGAATATACATTTCGCAAATACTCAAAAACATATTCATCAGTAAGTGAGAACATTGACAAGTAAGGTAGCCCGCCGTAAGTAAGATATAACATCAAACTTTGATTGTTATCAAGCAGTTTATGAAACACCAAAAATTCAGAATAGCTTAAACTATGAATATGAAATTCAATATATCGGCCAGCTAAATATGTCGACAATTCACTTGATAACATTTTAGCATTACTACCCGTTACAAATATATCGCAGGTGCTTTTTGATTGCAAACTCCGCAACACATGTTCAAAACCAATTATATCCTGAACCTCATCGATGAACAGATAATTGTCTTTATTTGATACAAATTTATCTTTTAAATAATCAAATAAATCTGTTTCTGTTTTAATTGAACGAAACTCTTCATATTCCAAATTAATGAAAACAATATTTGCATTTGAATTTTTAGCCTGAATGTCAATTATTAGCTGTTGTAGAATACAACTTTTCCCAACCCTACGCTGACCTGTAAGAACTTTGATTATACCTTTTCCAATAAAAGGCAATATCCTTTCGGTATAAATTGGACGATTTATTATCTTCATTTCGTTCTGTGTATTTAATAAACGCCACAAATTTACAATTTTCATTCAATATAATGAATAAACAGACGGATAAAATCAATTTTATTCATTATAATGAATAAATAATATTGGTAAATTGTAATTTCACGTGAGTGGGAATTAGTAAGTTTCCTTTTTCGCTTCTTCCCAAATTTCATCCATTTCGGCCAAGGTCATGGATTTTAGGTCGCGCCCCTGCGTGATGGTTTTTGACTCAAGGTAATTAAAACGTGACGTAAATTTTTGATTTGTGCGCTCCAGAGCATTTTCAGGATTTATATCGTAAAGTCGTGCGGCATTTATCAGACTAAATAAAAGATCGCCAAACTCAGCTTCCATCTTATCTTTGTCCATAGCCAACACTTCTGCCTTGAATTCGTTGATTTCCTCTTGCACCTTCTCCCACACCTGTTCACGTTGCTCCCAATCGAAACCCACGCTACGCGCTTTATCCTGTATGCGATGCGCTTTAATCATGGCCGGTAAGGATGTAGGTACGCCCGACAGAACCGATTTATTGCCGCCTTTCTCTTTCAACTTGAGTTGCTCCCAGTTTTGCATCACGGCTTCACTATCGGCAGCTACGGAGTCGGCAAAAATATGTGGATGACGATAAATCAACTTTTCGCACAAACCTTTACACACATCGTAGATATCAAAATCGCCTGTTTCGGAGCCCAGCTCAGCGTAAAAAACGATATGCAACAACATATCGCCCAACTCTTTGCGAATCTCTTTTTTATCGTCCTTAATGATCGCATCAGCAAGTTCATACGTTTCCTCAATGGTAAGGGTACGCAAGCTTTCAAATGTTTGCTCCTTGTCCCAGGGGCACTTGGCGCGCAGTTCAGTCATGATTTCGAGTAAGCGGCCAAATTCAGCTAGTTTTTGATCTTGCGTGTTCATTGTTGGATTTTTAGAATTTCTAATGTTGTTTTTTTATCCTGATTTAGTTGTTGAATAAGTGCATCAAGCGATTCGAATCGTTGTTCATTTCGGATTTTTGCAATAAACTCAACAGCTATTTCTTGGTTATAGATCTCGTTTTCGTAGTCAAAAATATTTACCTCAATGCTGGTTTTTAAATCTTTGTTGATGGTAGGACGTATACCAATATTCATCATGCCACCATACCACACGGAGTTGATTAAAACTCTTACAGCATAAACAGCCGAGGCGGGAATAAGTTTTTGCGGGTCGGACGCTTGTAAATTGGCTGTAGGAAAACCCAGTTTGCGACCAATTTTAAACCCTTCGGTGACTTTTCCTTTTAAGTTGTAGTTGTAGCCAAGCAGTTCATTTGCTTTTTGTAGCTGGGCCGTTTGCAATGCGTTGCGTATTTCGGTAGAGCTAATATGAGGATATTCAGTTAATGCGTAACGAGAGGCTTGCAGCACTTGTAACCCTATCTGGTCTCCATGTCGTTGATAGTCGGCAAAACCTTCTGATCGGTTGTGGCCAAATTTATGATCGTGACCAACAAGCAATGTTTTAACATTGAATTGCTTAAATACAACATCTTGAAGAAATTCAAACGCGCTAAGTATTGACATTTCAAGTGTAAAATCAAGCACAATGCAATAATCTACTCCAGTTTTCGAAAGTAATTCAATTTTTTCGTCGAATGAGGTTAATAGCTGTGGTTGGAAATCGGCATAGAGCACTTTGCGTGGATGTTTATCGAACGTTATGATGGCTGATTTGCGGTTTTGCTCGTGGGCCGTTTTTTTTAGATTTTCAATTAAAAAACGATGTCCAAGATGAATACCATCAAAGAAACCAACGGTTGCAACCAATTCGGAAGCATTGTGCAGTATGTCTTTTGAATATAAAACGATCATTTTTGTTCTTTCAAGTTCAATAAAAAATCAAGATTCTCACTTGGATCTACTAAATAAGTTGCGAAGCCCATTGCTTTCGCCGTCTCAATATTTTTAGGTCCATCATCCAAAAACAAACATTCCTGCGCAGTTAGGTTAGCATCTTTCAATAATGCTTCAAAAATATCCTCCGAAGGCTTTGTTAAACCCATTTCGTAGGACAAATAACATTTGTCAAACAACTCATCTAAACTCGTATTGTAAGGCTCAAGAGCTATGCGAGCACTCACTTCGATGTGTAAAGGATTCGTATTGCTTAAAAGCAATAAGCGATATTTTTTACGTAATTGTTTTAACAATATAACTTTTTCGGTCGGAATATCGCACAAAAAAGAGCACCATGCAGCATCAATAGCGTCATCACTCAGCAGTTCTGACGTATTTTTACGAATCCGATTTCTAAATTCGATGGTGTCAATTTGTCCATTTTCAAATTGAAGAAAAAAATCTTTTTGGCCAAAGTTACTTAAAAACTGATCCACATTTGCGAAACCCGTATTTTTCAGATTATCAATACATTTAGGCAAATCTAAATTGATCAACACGCCTCCAAAATCAAAAATTAGCGTAGTTATTTGATTATTTTTATCCATTTTCTTGAAAAAAATTGCATGATTATTTTTGCAGATTGCTAAATTTTATTACTTTTGCAGTCGCTTTGCAAAGATACAAAAATTTGCGCAAATGCAGGGCCTATAGCTCAGTTGGTTAGTAGCACCTGACTCATAATCAGGGGGTCACTGGTTCAAGCCCAGTTGGGCCCACCCTTGAAAGACAAACACTTACGCAATAAATTGTGTAGGTGTTTTTTCTTTTTAAGCCACATACAAACTACTTTAGAAGCATAAGGCTAATGGCCATAACTGCCATACCACCTACAAAACCAGCTATAGAGTAATGATGTTCGCCATACTTTTCGGCACCAGGAAGTAACTCATCGACTGATATAAAAACCATAATACCAGCAACCGAAGCCATTAATAAACCGAGCGTAAAAGGAGATAAAAAAGGCATTAATATAAAATAGCCAATTAAACCGCCAATTGGCTCAGCCATACCTGAAGCTAACGACAGCCAGAAAGCCTTCTTGCGACTACCAGTAGCATAATAAATTGGAACTGAAACAGCGATACCCTCGGGAATATTATGAATAGCGATTGCCACTGCAATTGCCACTGCAACATCTGGAGAAACCATAGCTGTAGCAAAAGTAGCCATACCCTCAGGGAAATTATGAATACCAATAGCCAATGCCATCATCACCCCCATACGCTTCAGTTGCTTTTCCTTTTGCCCATCCATATCTTCGACCGAACGCATTTCGTGCGGATTTTCAGCATTAGGAATTAACATGTCGATGGTATAAATAAGGGCTATACCGGCAAAAAAAGCTAGCACGGTTACTAATTCAGGATATTTAGCACCACTATGCTTTAACAAGCTCCCAGCTTCAGGAAAAATTTCGACGAATGACACATATACCATTACGCCAGCCGAAAAACCGAGGGCAGTTGATAAAAACTTTGTATTTGTTTTGTTTGTAAAAAATGCGAGAGCACTTCCGAAACCTGTGCTTAAACCAGCAAAAAGCGTTAAGCCAAGTGCAAAAAGTATATTATTGTCCATTAAATGATCGTTGATTCTATTAAAAATTCATTATGTACAAAAATAATACAAATAGTTGTACTATTGCACTTAAAAAGGCTTTAAGAACTCTTTATAGTCTAAAAATTGTACTTTAATAGAAGTCGATAATCCGTTTTTCGGTTGCCGAGTATCATTTCGTTGGCGCTGCCTATCGATTTACGTGACGATTCGTAAACGGTTTGCGCAACTTTAAACCAAACCGAAAGGCGATTGAACAATTCAAGTTTGAGATTCAAATAATATCTCACACCGGCTCCATAAGTCATCGGAATTGAAAATGCATAAAGAACATCCTTTTCGTAAATGTAAAAACGATTATCGTAATTGGGCGCATCAAAATACATGCATCGAGCATTAAGTGTTAGTGGTAATTTAGCAAACGCATAACTAATATCTTGATAAACTGTAAAACCCCAATTAACAGCCTTTGAAGTAGAATCGGAATACGAAAGTTCTAGCAAGTTTTTACTACTAAACGAACCCGAATTAAAGTTAAGTTGATACCGAAAAGCAGCTTTCGAATAATCGTACTGAGATCGTATAGCACCTACAGCAGCATTTTTCTGCTTTTGCTCGTATTTCACACGCCAAAGCATTTGCAAGTTGCGCTTGGGCGCATAATCAGCCTGCAACAGATAATCAGACCCAACACTTGGGGCATTCACTCTATATTTAAGCCAAGGAAACTGATAACTATCGGCATAGACAGCAAATTTCCATTTACGAAATGGACGAATCTCAGCACCTATATATAAACCATTTTCATTATTAACACGACCACTCTCGGCAAATGAATTGGCATAAAAAGCATCGTACTTTGTTGAATAATAACGCCACAACGTAACAACACTTACCGTGCTAAGCGGCGAAAACAAGACCCCATTAACCGTAGCAACTCCTTTGGTTGAAGAATAAGCCGTTTCTCCAAAGAAATTTAGAGCCCCAAGCCGAAAACGGTAATCAGAACCAACTGTAGTTAGCTTTCGACCTCTGAAGTAATTTAAATTATAGGGAGCTGGATCTGGATTAAAATCATTTGCCAGCAAAGTATGAGCCGCAGTAACACCGAAACGAGCCATTTTAATACGCGTTGAGATATTAGTCCCACAAGTTTGCATACCCACTGTTGATCGTTTAGAATATTCGGTTTCAGTACGATGCAAACCTGTTTTATAAAACGATGAGAAACTACCATCAATTGTATCAGCATCTATGTTTCGAGTTGAATAAAAACAACTAAGATCAGTTTTACCTAACTTGACGGTTGCTCCCAAGCCTCGCAAAAAATTAAACTCATCGGTCGAACTAAACTTTTTCAACCCGCTACTTCGGTTAACTACATTCAGCACATATGATGATTTAGAAGCACCATAACCCATATTAAACACCAAACCCTGTCCAAAAGAAGCCCTATAATCACCAACTACAATGGTTTTGAATTTCCAAAAATCGTTTAATTGAACATGAGCCGAATAAGAATCAAAGCCCTTGTGTCGACTTCCCCAAAACTGCTCACCAGCATCTTTTTCCATTACAACACCAAATAGCAGTTTATTTTTAAATTTAAAATTATACTTAAACGAATTGTACAATGGCGAACCCAAATATGGAGTTGACACTATTCCTGAATCGTTAGCAACTGGTTCATAACCCTTTTTAAGCTGTGCTGATTTATCAAAACGTAAAAAAATATCTGATTTACCATACTTAAAAATTTCGTTCCAATAAATTTTGTCTGTTGATGTATTAACATTACCAAGCACCACAAATGGCAATAAACGTCGAACATCAGTCAAATCCAGACCTTCGATAAGTTGCAATTCATATAATGAGTTTAAACGACCATTTTTATAAATAAAAGCTAAAATATTTTCAATCTGCACATCTGATAAAAAAGGTAATTTTTCGAGATCATCGCGAGTAGCTGAATTTAACTGAATTGGCGATTCAAGCAAACCAATAAGATCATTGTAAAAAGACTCATAATCAACATCCTCTTCTGTTTCAGCCGAATACTGCTCAAAAATATCCAATATTGTCTCCTCAGCCGTACTTACTGTTTGCGAATATATGCTCCCCGAAAATTGCAGGAACACTATAAAAAGCAAGGTTTTAAGTTTCATACGTTTACTTTTTTTGGAAAGTGTAACGAACTAATGCACGAGAATTTAGACCTAACACAGGATGTAAATAGGCTGTAAGATCCATTTGCAGGCCACTTAACTTGAATCCAAAACCCAACGATGGCACCAAATACTCAGCCTTATAGACGCCCGTTTTAAATATTACAAAATCTTTAAGCAAATACTCAAAACCTCCGGCAATTCGATACCCTGACGACATGTTTTTATCGAACTGAACCAACATATTAAAATCGTCGGTCATTTTCCATTTAGTACCAAAACTAAAAACAGAAGGTAAAATTTTAGGTAGAGAGGCCGTTTTCAAAAGGATCTGAGAGGGATTAAAAGTTGAAAAGCCAAGCGTCACTGCAGGTGACAAATTCACTTGCAAGCCAAACTGTGGTATAAAAACTGCATATCGCTTATTTACTTCAACAAAATAAACCGAATAGTAATTAGCCTGCACGCCCAACTGAAAAACAGAACCAAAATTACGTGATAAAGCAACACCAGCTAAAACTTCATTGTACTGACTATAGCCAGTATAACTAGCCACAGCAGCTATATTAATTAATTTTGTAGGCACCAACACGCCAATTGATTTAACCGAAAGTTCCTTGAGTAAAAATTTGTTTTCGTACGAAAACTGAAAATCAAGTTGCTCAACAGAGCCACCTGCTGCCGGATTTTGAAACGCTGAATAATATCTATTTTCGGAGACAGAAGCATCAGCCACAGAACTTGAGATGGGCAAAACATGATGTGACTGAGCATGAATCAAATCACAAATCAAAAAAAGTAAAAGTAAAATTTTATTCATAGTGAATAGTGGATGAGTAAACAAGAATATTTTTGCAAATACCAGAAACAGTTGCAAAAATAACGAAATAAATTAATTTTTATACATTTAGACCCGAAAAAGACATCCCAAAATTACATATTTATTAGAAATGTATTGTAAAACAAAACATATTTCAACAATAGCGACTAAAAAAATTCAAAATAGTATTAAACTTAAATTTTAATCTATATATTTGCAAATTATAAGATGTGTATAGTATTTAAAGATAGCATTTTAGCTGAAAAATACAAAAAAAGACTACTATCACTACTAATAAGGTCAATATAGATAATAAAAAATCACTACTTAAACATCACATTTAGTTATGGCTTTAAAATTCAAAAATATACTTGACAAACTCTATCGACGAAAAAAAGATGAGGCAACAGATAAGACAAAAATAAGAAGAAGGATACGCAACAAAAAAAATATTTTGAGCGACATGGAAAAGTCTGAAAGCTCAAGAATGGTATTTCAAAAAATTGAAGAACTTCCTGAATTTATTAATGCCAAATCTGTTTTATTGTATTGGTCTCTGCCTGATGAGCTACCTACACATAACTTTATTGAAAAATGGTGCAAAACAAAACAGATATTGCTTCCGATGGTTAAGGAAGACAAAATGCTCATTAAACCATTTGTAAGCACGCAGGACCTACATAAAAGCGACATGGGCATTTGGGAGCCAGCCACACAAAATGAGTATTTAAAACATATTGACATTGTATTAGTACCAGGAATTGCTTTTGACAAATTCAAAAATCGCTTAGGAAGGGGAAAAGGGTATTACGACAGGTATTTCACAAATAAAAACATAACTAAAGTTGGTATTTGCTACGACTTCCAACTTCTCGAAAATGTCCCTACAGAATCATACGACGTGAAAATGGACATCATCATTACGCCAAATTTCTCGGTCAGATAAAATATACATTCTAAAATAAATCGATTACTGAAATTTTTGTTATCGGGGTAATTCTCTTATCGATAAGATTAAGGTGCTGCCACAACAACCGCGTGCTAGTACTCGCAGGCTGATAAACTTGAGCAGGATACGAGGTAAATGCAGCAATTAACTGACTGATGGAAAGATGAGTAAACAAGTGGAAATTTTCAGACAAATAATGTGATAATTCTACTGGATCTTGAGTCCTGATATCAAAAACATACATTTGTGCAGGATCCAACAAAGGATTAGGATAAGCAATCAGATCAATGTATGTGAATTTATCGCTCACTCGACAATCAAAATCACACGCTACTAACGAAACAATTGGCGGACTAATCACTCCATCATAATAAATGGTATTCGCCTTTTCATGAACTCCATCAAAAATGCCAGCATACTCAATCGAGTGATTGCTACTATTATACGTAACAACAGAGCTACGCAGCAAATCACCCGATTCGGTCATAATTAATTGGCTAGCAATTGAACTCATCCTTATAAAACTTATTTCGGCACCACAACTACTTTTCAGTAGGTATTTTACTACTCACCTTTGGTTTATTAGCTTCAAACACCACTTTGAGCAAGCTATCTTGCGCTAATGAATTGTATATGCGAACCAATTTCACACTATCTACAAGAGCGTTAAACTGATTCTTTTGGGCATCAAAATTCAATAATGCTCCAGATATAGAATCAATGCGCAAGGGTCTTCTAGCTTTAAGTCGAACCGTATATCTACGCAACAAACTATCGCTTATGAGCGAACAAACGATACTATCGCGCGTTCCATTCTGATAGTGAAGGCGAATGATTGCATGTTGCTTTTTAGCCTTATTGCTTTTACCTACACGATGTAGAAAACTTAGTACATATACATCCTGATAAACAAAAGTGCGATTCTTAACTGCAAATTGAATTTTTGAAGGAACAGAATCCTTATTAAACACAAATTTGCGCTGAGCCAAAGGCCAGATACTATCCTGAATATTACGCAAGCGAACAGAATCCTGAGGATGAAAATGACCCTGTTTTACTTTTTCGTTAAGTACAGTAAGTTCATTTACAACATCAAGGTAAATGCGTTCAAATTTTTTGGGGTTTTTAGCATACCATACTAAAGACGAGTCAAAATCGGCTTTCGATATACCGTGCTTTTTAAGCAACACTTTGTAATAAGCCGCATTCACACTATCTTGCGTATCACCAAGTCCTTTCGCTAGCAGTGCACCATCCAATCGGTGCAAATCTACCAAAAACTCCGTCATTTCTGACGAACTTAACACATTGTTAGGTTTTGAACTGCATGCATTTAACAATAACAGAACGGACAATGCAAAAGCAACACGAACTAACTTACGATACTTCATTGAGGGTAGAATCAGGCTTTTTTGTTTCTAAACTATCGTTTAAATCTTTGCGAAAGAAAATAAGAATTATTACAACAGAAATGCTGATAGCCGAATCGGCAATATTGAACACTGGACTAAAAAACAAGGTTTCGCCAGCTGCATTTTTTATTAGTGGAAAATACAACATATCAACTACTTTACCGTAAAATAGCGGTGCATAACCTCCAGTTTCGGGCAGAAATGTGGCTGCCATTCCATAGCTCTCGCTAAAGAGCAATCCATAAAAAAGCGAATCGAAGATATTACCCGCAGCTCCGGCCAAAAGCAAGGCAATTGACAAAACATAACCCTGACGTGCGCCTGATTTAATAAGACGGTACAAGAAGTAAACCAACCCACTTACCGCAACGATTCGAAAAAGAGTCAAAAATAACTTGCCAATTATCTCCATCCCAAAGGCCATTCCGTTGTTTTCAACAAAATAAATTTGAAACCAACTAAACACCTCCACATGCTCACCCAATGCAAAGTTAAGTTTAATAAAAATTTTAGTTGCTTGATCAATAAGTAATACCAAAACAACCAAAAGAATAGCTTTTTTTGTTATCGACATTTTTAATTTATTAGTGTTGAAAATAGTGTATTTATCTTAATTAGAGGCTATTAAACACAAATTTCGGCAACAGAAAGAAACCTACTGTTGCCGAAATCTATGTATAATTTGCACCTTATCGCTTGTTATCGTTTTTTGCCTCGATGCTCAATGTAGCATGTGGCACTGCACGTAATCGCTCTTTAGGAATAAGCTTACCTGTTTCGCGACACACACCATATGTTTTGTTTTCAATACGAACAAGAGCTGCCTGTAAGTGCTGAATAAACTTCATTTGACGCTGAGCTAACCGACCAGACTCTTCTTTCGAAAGCGTAGCTGCACCCTCTTCGAGTACTTTAAACGTAGGCGAAGTATCCATAATGTCATTTCCGTCGGCATTTGAAACCCCCTCACGTAACAATTCGTAATCCTTCTGAGCTTTTGATAGTTTATCGAGAATTAGCGCACGAAACTCCTCTAGCTCAACATCTGAATATCTAGTTTTTTCCGACATAAACGTTTTATTTACATTATTAATATTTCGTCAACCCTACTTGTGAATTTTTCTTTTTGTATTTATGGTGCGAAAATAACATTTTTTTTTGATATTTCAAACTATTAAGTGAGTTATTTTCAAGTCTGATTTACGCTTTTTCGACCAACACACACACTTTATAATCTTCAAAATCGAGTTCAATTGCATTTTCAATCGAATGCACTAACTCAACTGAGTTTGCTAAGGTTTGAGTTGCGATATAAGCGGAAAACTCCTCAACAGCTGCATCTGTATTTTCGTTTGAAAGAATTGAAATGCTAATTTTGTCTACTATTTCGTAACCGTTAGACTTGCGAATATTTTGAATACGATTAACTAACTCACGAGCAATACCTTCGCGAAGTAAAGCATCGGTAACAGTTATATCCAAGGCTACTGTTAATTTACCTTCGTTGGCAACTAACCATCCGGGCATATCCTCGGTTATGATATCAACATCTTCGGGTGTTAATTCGACTTCGCCACTCGCCAATGCAAGAACAAACTTACCATTACGTTCTATCTCAGCAATTTCATGGTTGCCAAACGAAGTCATTGCTGCTGCAATTTCCTTCATCTGCTTACCATATTTTTTACCTAAAGTTTTGAAGTTTGGCTTAATCTTCTTCACTAAGTTTTCCATGTCGTTGTCGGCCGGAATAACTTCAAATTCTTTCACATTCACTTCAGCCTTCACAAGATCGGCGATATAGCTCAACTGGCTAAATGTTTTGTCGTCTGGCGCTGGTACAACTGCTTTAGTAAGCGGTTGACGTACTTTCTTTTCGGCTTTACGGCGTAACGCCAATATCATCGACGAAGTTTGTTGTGCCAACTGCATGCATTCTTCGAGATTGCTGTCTATCAATGCTTCGTTGTAGCTCGGGAAATCGGCCAAGTGAACCGATTCGTTTTTATCTTTTCCGGTTACGGCATTTAAGTCGAGGAACAATTGATCGGCAAAAAACGGCGCAATAGGAGCCATTAAACGCGAAACAGTCTCCAAGCAAGTATACAATGTTTGGTATGCTGATATTTTATCTTCGTCGAATGCACCACCCCAGTATCGTTTGCGGTTAAGGCGAACGTACCAGTTACTTAAGTTTTCGCCCACAAAATCAGAAATAGCTCGTCCAGCTCGTGTAGGCTCGTAAGTCTCGTAATATTCTGTAACATCTTTCACCAAGGTATTGAGCAATGAAATAATCCAACGATCAATTTCGGGACGATTTCCCATTGGTACTTCGGCTTCGGCATATGTAAACTGATCTACATTGGCATAAAGCGAGAAGAAAGAGTAGGTGTTGTAAAGAGTACCGAAGAACTTACGGCGCACCTCTTCCACACCTTCGATGTCGAACTTTAAGTTATCCCAAGGCGAGGCATTGGTCATCATGTACCAACGTAATGGATCTGACCCATATTTCTCAATTGAGATAAATGGATCGACACCATTGCCTAGGCGTTTCGACATTTTATTGCCGTTTTTATCAAGAACTAAACCATTCGAAATAACACTTTTGAAAGCTACCGATCCGCGTACCATGGTGCTGATGGCATGTAAAGTAAAAAACCATCCTCGTGTTTGGTCTACTCCCTCCGAAATGAAATCGGCTGGGAAGAAATCGCCAGAATCAACCATTTCTTTGTTCTCGAATGGATAGTGCAATTGTGCATATGGCATAGCACCAGAGTCGAACCAAACATCAATTAGGTCGAGTTCGCGTTTCATAGGCTTGCCTGTTGCCGAGACAAGGACAATTCCATCTACATATGGACGGTGTAAGTCGATATTTTTTACATCGTAATTTTCGGCTGTGTACTCACCTACTTTAAAATTTTTGTAAGGATTTTCAGTCATAAATCCAGCAGAAATAGATTTCTCTATTTCAGTAAATAATTCTTCAACAGAACCAATACAGATCTCCTCGGTTCCATCTTCGGAGCGCCAAATAGGTAGTGGAGTTCCCCAATAGCGACTGCGACTCAAGTTCCAATCCTGCAAGTTTTCCAACCATTTGCCAAATCGACCCGTTCCGGTTGAAACTGGTTTCCAATTGATGGTGTCGTTGAGCGACATCATTTCCTCGCGGCAAGCAGTAGTTTTGATAAACCAACTATCAAGTGGATAGTACAATACAGGTTTATCGGTTCGCCAGCAGTGTGGGTAGTTGTGTGTATGTTTTTCTATTTTGTATGCCAATCCTTGTTGTTTAAGCATCACGCAAATATCAACATCCAAAGTGGTGTCATCCTCACCAAGTGAGCTATCGTATGCATTTTTGACAAAACGGCCAGCATATTCAGTATATAAATCAACGTTAACGTTCGAAACTACAAATTCAGGGCTAAGATCTTCTGTTTTATAGAATTTACCTGAGCGGTCAACCATTGGCTGACGATTTCCATCCTTGTCGATTAAAAGCATCGGAGGAACGCCATTTTGTTTTGCCACACGATCATCGTCGGCACCAAATGTAGGTGCTATGTGCACGATACCTGTACCATCTTCGGTGGTTACAAATTCGCCAGTGATAACCTTGAATGCTCCTTCACCTGGATTTACCCAAGGTATAAGTTGTTCGTAGGCCGTACCCGCTAAATCAGTCCCTTTGTATCGTTCTAGTATCTCATACTCATTTTTGCCCATTACTGCGCTCAATAGACTCTCAGCTAAGATAAGTTTACAAGCTTCTTTTGTATATGGATTTAATGTTTGAACTTTAACATACTCAATGTTTGGGCCAACGCAAAGTGCTGTGTTTGATGGCAATGTCCATGGAGTTGTTGTCCAAGCCAAAAAGTAGGTGTCAGTTTCGTTTTTTAATTTGAACTGTGCCACACATGTTGTGTCTTTTACATCCTTGTAGCATCCAGGTTGATTCAATTCATGTGTTGAAAGACCTGTTCCGGCAGCAGGTGAATAGGGTTGGATAGTATATCCTTTGTATAGTAAGTTTTTGTTATATAGTTGTTTCAGTAACCACCATAGTGTTTCGATGTAACGGTTGTCATAGGTGATGTATGGGTCGTTCATATCCACCCAATAGCCCATCTTAGTGGTTAAATCTTCCCATTCTTTGGTGTATTTCATTACATCGCGACGACAAGCAGCATTGTACTCGTCTACGCTGATTTTACCACCAATATCTTCTTTGGTAATACCAAGGGCTTTTTCCACACCTAGTTCCACAGGTAAGCCATGTGTGTCCCAGCCTGCTTTCCGTTTTACTTGAAAGCCTTGCATGGTTTTGTAACGACAAAAAATATCTTTGATAGCACGTGCCATTACGTGATGAATACCGGGCATTCCGTTGGCCGAAGGTGGTCCTTCATAAAACACAAAAGACGGTTTACCGTCACGGGTTTCAATGCTTTTACGGAAAACATCAAGTTCCTTCCAACGGTTCAACATGCTTTTGTTAACGTCGGAAAGATTGAGGCCGGAATATTCTTTAAACTTTGTCATATCAAAAGAAACGAATTATACAGGTGATTACGATTTTTGTTGAATTAGTTAGCACAAAGTTAAAAAACGATTGATTTCGGTTCAAAACTCAATTCAAAATTGACTTCTCAGCACACTAACTATTTCAGGGCTGCAAATTTACAAAAATAATCTGATTATTGAAACGCAAACCTTATCGCCCCCCCTATCTAAAACACCCTCTAACTACAAAAACAGAACTAAATAAGGTAAAACAAGCCATTGTATGCTCTGATATTATTATCTCCACCCACACAGCAAAGCTAATTAATAACATATAAATCAAAACGTTAAATATGTTTTATTTCAAACAATACGGGAGTAGTTTTGGCCTAGTTTTTGTTTTTTCGGGAAACTCGAATTCATGATACAACAAAACGAATACATCAATAAAATAGAATTAAGCATATGAATAACAACGATAGAGTAAATTTTGGAAGCAGACTAGGCGTAGTTGCAGCAGCGGCTGGATCGGCAGTAGGACTTGGGAACATTTGGCGTTTCCCATACGAATTAGGACAAAATGGAGGTGCTGCATTCTTACTTATTTATCTTGGCTTTGTCCTTTTGCTCGGCATGCCAATTATGCTTTCTGAATTTTTAATTGGCCGTATGGGACAAGCAAACTCAGCTGGTTCATTTAAACAAATAGCACCAAATTCAAAATGGTCGCTCATTGGAGTAATGGGTGTTATAGCTTCATTTTTAATCCTTGGATTTTATGCTGTGGTTTCTGGCTGGACTTTAGAGTATGTGGTCCAAGCAATTGGCGATCAGTTTCGAAACCGCGATACAGCTACACTCGCCCAAGTATTTACAAACTTCAGTTCGAACAGCTACCGTCCGCTTTTATGGATGTTTCTTTTCGCTGTTGGCACTTATTTCATTGTACTTGCAGGCATAAAAGACGGAATTGAAAAGAGCTCTAAATTCCTTATGCCCATGTTATTAATCCTCATCATCGCATTAGGAGCACGTTCAATAACGCTTCCTAATGGCTACGAAGGCTTACAGTTTTTATTTCGCCCTGACTTCAGCCGCATCAACTCCGAGGTAGTACTAGGCGCAATGGGACAGGCATTTTTTTCGATGAGCCTAGGTATGGGTTGCATGATAACTTATGGCTCGTACATCAATAAAAAAAATCAGCTTTCGCATACGGTTATTGAAGTAAGCATCATTGATACGATTATTGCCATTTTGGCTTCTATTGCAATATTTCCAGCCGTATTTTCGCTAGGCATAAATCCAGCACAAGGCCCCGAATTGGTATTTATCACCTTACCTAGTGTGTTTGCAAACATTCCTGGAGGATATATATGGTCCATCGTATTTTTTGTTTTACTTGCTGTAGCAGCACTCACATCGGCCATTTCACTACTTGAGGTGATAGTGGCTTATTTTGTGGAAGAATTTAAAATAAAACGTCAAAAGGCAGCACTCATAGCCACCATAATTATTATTGTGTTAGGCACATTGGCATCCCTATCATTAGGCCCTCTAAAAGATGTTCAGGTTTTCGGACATGGCTTATTCTCCCTTTTCGACACCATTAGTTCCCGAATATTAATGCCTCTAGGTGGATTAGCCATCGCTATTTTCACTGGTTGGATAATTGATACCGACAAAATAAAAGCTGAATTAAGCAACAATGGGAAATTCAACATCAAATATGTGCCTGTGTTTCTATTTTTGACACGATACCTTGCCCCCATCCTTATCAGCATTATTTTCATTCATCAACTTTTATCATAAATTGGATAATATGGTGAGAATTGTGCTTATTAAATAACTTCAAACTCAGTATAAAAAAAAAAAAATCACTACTAGCAGCCCATAAACCCACTACAAAACTATGCAAGGGATTAATAATATGATAAAATAACATTCAATCTCTTATTTACGTTCCACAATAGGTTTTATAGTTCTGATCGTGTGCGGGTGGTGGACCTTGCATCAACAGTTGGTTGGGTTCGTGGGCATTGTAGGGTGATGTTAGTTGTGCGAGATAGGCATGAAGGGGCTTGAGGTCGCCCGTGTCGCCAATTTGCGTGAGCAGTTTCTCTACCTGATGGTTACGTGGAATATAAATCGGATTTTGACTTTTCATCAACTTGTATGCTTGACTGTCCGACGACAATTGTGCGCGCCAAGTTTGCAGCCATTGGGTAAAATCAGTAGTATCATATACAGCATCATTAATTAACTGCGGATGCATCAATTTGACAAAAGTATTTGTGTAATCAGCCTCATGTGCGTACATCCATTGTAGCAAGTCGCTTGACAATTTCAATGCATCAGGCGTGGGCTCTGTAAATCCAATTTTGGCAATGAGCATTTGTTTGTACTTGGATTCAAACTGCCCCCAAGTATTTTGAATGCATTGGGTAGCTAGTTCAATGGCTTTTTCAGTTTGGGGATGTATAAGCGACAAGAGACTCTCGGCCAATCGGCTTAAGTTCCATAGCGCGATGTTGGGCTGATTTCCAAAGACATAACGCCCTGTTGTGTCGATGGAACTAAAAACCGTCTCGGGTTTGTATATATTCATAAAAGCACAAGGGCCATAGTCGATGGTTTCGCCAGCAATGCTTACATTGTCGGTATTCATTACCCCATGAATAAAACCAACCCGCATCCAATGAACGATCAGGTCTATTTGTTTTTCCATTACCGCTTGAAGCAAAGCTAGGGCTTTATTATCGGCTTCGATCAAGTGAGGGTAGTGGCGTTTGAGACTATAATCCACTAACTGCTCCAAAGTTTGGGTGGAACCATAATGCGCTACGTACTGAAAGGTCCCCACTCTGAGATGACTAGCGGCTACACGTGTAAGTACGGCTCCAGGCTGTATCTGTTCGCGATATACTGCTTCGCCAGTTGCCACAACAGCCAAACTGCGAGTGGTAGGTATACCTAGTCCGAACATGGCCTCGCTGATAATATACTCGCGGAGCATGGAACTTAAAGTCGCACGTCCATCGCCACGGCGAGAATAAGGGGTAGGACCTGCGCCTTTGAGTTGCAGATCGAAACGACGACCATCGGGGGTGAGCTGTTCGCCCAGCAATATGGCGCGTCCATCGCCCAGGCGATTGAAATGCCCGAATTGATGCCCTGCATAGGCTTGAGCAATGTAAGCAGCATGGGGCAGCTGGATGTTTCCGCTGAGGATGGCTTCGAGTTCGGATGGGCTGCTTTGGCTGGTGTCGATGCCCAGTTCAGCAGCCAAACTGTCGTTAAAAGCAACCAATTGCGGATTTGAAACTGCTGTAGGGTGGCATTCGGTAAAAGTTTCGGCAGGCAGACTGCGGTATGTATTGTCGAAATGAAAGATTGACATGGGTTGATATTTTACAAATTTAGTAGATAAACAAGCTGCAACACGAATAGTTTAATTATGGATAATGCAACCAACTCAAGGTATTTTTTGCTACATTTGTGTTTCGAAAAAAGCAGATAACATCAAATACAATATTTCCATGACAATCAACGATTTTAGCAATATATTCTTTATCGGAGTAGCTGGCACAGGCATGAGCGCTATTGCTCAGTATTTAAGCGGCATAGGCAAAACGGTAAGTGGCAGCGATCGGTATTTTCAAACTGACACAGAAAACGAAACTCGTACCAAACTTGAGGCCGAAGGTGTTCATTGTTTTTTACAGGATGGTAGCGGTATAACGGATAAAACGAATTTGGTAGTGGTGTCGACAGCCATTGAAAATACTGTTTTTGAAGTACAAAAAGCAAAAGAACTGAATATCACCATTCTTCGTCGATCGCAAGTGTTGGCACTTATTGCCGACAGCAAACGGACCATAGCGGTAGGTGGTACATCAGGCAAAAGCACCACCTCGGCCATGATATTTGACGTGTTACAACACGCCGGACTTGAACCAAGTATAATCAGTGGTGCCGGTCTGACGAGCATTATTCGTGAAGGAAAGATAGGGAATGCCAAAGTAGGGAAAGGCGAATGGTTGGTGATAGAAGCCGACGAAAGCGATGGCTCTATTGTTCAATACCGTCCTGAAATAGGCTTACTACTTAATATTGACAAAGATCACCAGGAGATTGATGAGTTGATGCAGCTTTTCGGAACTTTCCGTGACAATACCCATGGAGTGTTTATCACCAATCGCTCCAACAAACTAGCAATTCAACTAAGTATTGATGCTGCAAATGATTTTGGCGCCGACCCATCGACAGGTGCTGGTTTTACGGCCACTAACTTCAGCCAGACAGGCTTCGAAATTCGATTCGATGTAGCTGGAGTTCCGGTGAAGATGCATACCCTTGGTCGTCACAATATGGAGAATGCCCTTTCGGCCATTGCCGTGGCGAGTCAGCTTGGTGTATCGACAGAAGTATGCGCGCAAGCCTTGGCACTTTACGAAGGTATCTATCGCCGTCACCAGTTGGTAGGCACCAAAAATGGGGTAACGCTTATCGACGATTACGCCCACAACCCCGCTAAGTGTGCTGCCTCTATTGCTGCTTGTCAGCCCGTAGCACCCAAAGCTATTGCGTGGTTTCAACCTCATGGCTACGGCCCTACACGTTTCCTTCGTGCCGATTTTGTGGCCGAAATTGCTGCTTCGCTACGCGAGCAAGACGAGATTTGGATGAGTGAGATTTTCTATGCTGGCGGCACTGCTGTGAAAGACATTTCGGCAGCCGACCTCATTGATGATATCCGAGTATTGGGTAAAAAGGCCTACTTTGTAGCCGACCGCACGCAGCTTGTTGAAGCCATGCGCTCGCACTTTACGGGCAACGATGTGCTTCTGCTGATGGGGGCTCGTGACCCAAGCCTTGACAAATTTGCCGCTGAGGTGTTTGGACAGTTGTAACCCTCATTATTACAAATTAAGGTTCATCAAAATCACGAGACATCAAACACAATCTTTGAAATTCAGATCAACTACTTCTAATTGAACAGACGATTGGTATAATATAAAAAAAGACACGTTTGCATGCCTAGACAATGATTGGCATGAAAGATGTACTGAACATAATGTGAGAAATTACAGTTTATACTGTAGTTGCTTGCTTTATTGATATTTTAGAATAAAGAAAAAATAAAACAAATATAGAAAGGAAAAACAATGAGTACAGTTTCTGAAAAGTCCATACTGAAAAGTCAGATCGACAAAAACAGTATGCAGAAAATACGGGAAGATTTACATTCGCTCATATCCAATTTCAAATCAATACTATTCGATTTGAATGAAGAATCGGTAGCGCAAACCTTGTCGCTTTTAGAGGATTCGATAGCAGAGCATCGCCATGTGGAGTCTGAAATACCCGACGAAAAATTGATACAGGCTTTGAGCATCTTGTTCCAGTTAATGAATTTGGTAGAGGAAAATGCAATTGTACAATCTCGCCGTAAGTTAGAAAATCTACTTGGACCAGCTGCCATTCGTGGTTCGTGGGGAGAAACCTTCGATCATTGGGTAAACAATGGCGCTACCGAGAGTCAGATAGCAGAGTTACTACCAAGTCTGCGCATTACACCCGTACTTACAGCACACCCTACCGAGGCCAAACGTATTTCGATTCTTGAACTTCACCGTAAACTGTATTTGTTATTGGTTAAGAAAGAAAATAAAATATGGACGCATCTTGAAAATGCTGCTATTGATAGCAACATCAAAGTATTGCTCGAACGTTGGTGGCGCAGTGGCGAGGTATATCTCGAAAAACCATCAATCGCTTCGGAGCGCAACAATGTAATGCACTTTTTCTGTAAAATTTTCCCTGAAGCCTTGAAACTTAGCGACCAACGCTTAAAGTACGTATGGGAATCGTATGGATTCGACAAGAAGCTTCTTAACAAACCGGAGCAGTTTCCGCGCATACAGTTTGGCAGTTGGGTAGGTGGCGACCGCGATGGACATCCGTACGTTACCGCCGAAGTTACTCGTCAGACTCTTCAAGAACATCGAGGCGCGGCATTAGATTTGATTAAAAATGCAATGATCGATTTAGTACGCGACTTTAGTTTCTCGGAAAGCAAACAAGCCATACCTAAACTATTGAGCAATGCCATTGAGCAATACAAAACGATATTAGGTGTTGATGCTGAGAATGCTATTGCTCGTAATCCACGTGAACCTTGGCGTCAGTTTTTGAATATTATTTTGATTAAGCTTGAAAACACCATTCAAGATAAAACAGCTCAACCTGATATATACTATCGCAATTCAGCAGCCCTACTCAACGATTTAAGCATCGTTCAGTCGAGCCTCGAAGAAATTGGTGGACAGCACATTATTGACGAATGGCTATTCCCTGTACAACGCTTAGTACAGTGCTTTGGCTTTCATTTAGCGAAACTTGACATTCGTCAGAATAGCGACTTCCACAACAAAGCGATGGAACAAATGCTTAAAAAAGCTGGCTTCGACGACTACGAATACAGCAGCTGGAGCGAAGAAAAACGCGTGGAGTTTATCAGTAATGAATTAAAAAGCAACCGACCGTTTGTGGTTAATGGCGAACAACTTGAACACGAAGCACAACAACTGATTGACTGCTACAAAACAATTAAAGTTCACGTTGATAAATACTGCACCGAAGGTATCGGTTCATTTATTGTGAGCATGACACGTGGACTGAGTGACATCCTACTTGTACAATTATTTTTACGTGAAGTAGGTTTATTGCAATTTCCATTTCAAATTGTTCCGCTTTTTGAAACCATCGACGATTTAAAAATATCAGACAAAGTACTCGATGCATTTTTATCGCACCCGGCCTCTAATCGCATTCGAAATTCGAAAAGTAAGATGCAAGAAGTAATGCTGGGCTATAGTGATAGCAACAAGGATGGCGGCATTATGTCGAGTCGTTGGAATATTTACGAAACCGAAATACGCCTTACTGAAGTAGCAAACAAACATGGAATTAGCCTTCGCTTTTTCCACGGTATTGGTGGCACCATAAGTCGTGGTGGAGGCAAGTATCACCGCTTTTTACAAAGCATGCCTTACAAAACCATGAGTGGACAAATAAAACTTACAGTACAAGGGGAATCAATTGCGCAACAGTTTGCAAATCCGCTCAATGCTGTATTTAACTTAGAGATGTTACTCGCTGGTACAGCCTTGCAAACCGAATATAAAATGCTCAACAACGAGCCTCCTGTTTACCCAATAAAAGCGGTAGAAAAACTATCAAATATCTCGCTTGCGAAGTATCAAGAGTTAATTCTGCACCCTGATTTCATTCGTTTCTATGGCGAAGTAACGCCGATTGATGTATTGGAACAAAGCAAAATCGGTTCACGCCCCGCTCGTCGTACTGGCAAACGCAGCCTTGCCGACTTGAGAGCCATACCGTGGGTATTTAGTTGGAAACAAAGCCGTTTCAACATTACTGGCTGGTACGGAATTGGCACAGCATTGCGCACTTTACGCGAGGAACATCCCGAAATGTACGCTCAGATTGCTGCATTTGCTGAAGAATGGCCATTTTTGCGCTACAACCTGATACAAGTTGAGACAAACTTAGTTAACTCAGACTACGACATGATGCACGAATATGCTTCACTCATTACCGACGAAAAGCTACGCGAAACCATGGTATCGTCCATTTTAAAAGAACATCAAGAAGGATTAAACGAAATAGCAAATTTATTGGGGAAAAACATTGAGTCGCGACGAGCTACGCTACTTTACAATGTTCGTTCACGTAAAAGCCCGCTCGATGCATTGCACAAATTGCAAATTGCCAAGCTAAAAGAGTGGCGAAAAGTAAGAGATGTTGACCCTGAAAAAGGCGACCAACTATTAGTTCAACTTTTAATGATCACCTCAGCAATTTCAGGAGGGTTAAAAGCTACTGGTTGATAACACAAAAATGGCTGAAACACTTTATAAAAAGGTATTTCAGCCATTTTCTTTTTTAATTTAAGCTTGCTAAATACAGCAGTTTTAATTACCTTTGCCATCACAATTAGGGCCACAGAGCACAGCAAAAAGCTTTTTTTTTTAATGATTTATGAATAAAACTCTACTTTACATTTTAGTTTTCATTTTTTCTATAACCACTCCGCTAACTGCAAAGCAAAATCAGAAAAAAGCTTACGAGTTGCTGAATTCAAAAAACAAATCATTTGCATTTTATAAAAGTGCTGAAGTGAAACCATTCAAAGTTACTATACAGATGGGTGGTTCTTTCCTTAATTTACAATATAATGCTGGCGAAACCCCATCATTCGACTTCAACCCACCCGCAGGCATAAAAATTGAATCCGTATTTAACAATGGTGTCGATGTTACAAATCAACTTATTGATAATGTGTACACCCTTGCTCCTATTACTGAAAATATTTTGTTGATTGTCACAACCTCAATCGACAATTCAACAGGAGTTCAAACTCCAGAACAACAGTTCAAAATTTACAGTTCGAACAAAAAAATAACTATCAAAGATTTGCAAGCAGGCCAACACATCGAACTTTTTGATTTGACAGGAAATTTGGTTCGTTCTTTAAAATCGACTGGCGAAACCTTAATCATAAACATAGAAAAACCGGGAATGTATATAGCTCGCATTAATAAACGAAGCTATAAATTAGTTCTTTAAAGTTCGTCTTCCTTCACAATTGGCTCAGTACGCTTAAATATTTTATACCCAATAGCAGCTACTGCTATGCTCATTAGTGGGCTTACATAATTGAAAATCGCATATGGGAAATATGTTAGAGTCGAAACACCAAGCACAGTACTTTGCGTCATACCACACGAATTCCAAGGTATAAGCACCGATGTAATGGTCACACTATCCTCCATGCTTCGACTAAGCAATCGGCTTTCATTTTCACGCTTTGCGTATAAATCCTTAAACATATTTCCTGTAAGTATTAGCGATAAATACTGATCGCCCATACTTAAATTTGCCAATACACCAGTAGCAACTGTTGAACTTACCAACCCTACTGTAGAGTGAATGTAGCGTGTTAATGCATTTGTAATGCTTTCGAGCATATGTGTGGCTGACATTGCAGCACCAAAGCAAGTAGCACAAATAATTAACCATATAGTATTAAGCATACCCTGCATCCCTCGTGTGGCTATCAAACTATTTATCTCTACATTCCCCGCTTCAAGTTTTGTCGATTCAGTACAGCTCATCACCACGCCTTTAACACCGTGAATAATCGACTCGCCATTTCCTATTTCAAGTAGATTTTTCCACTGAAAAATGATAGCCGCAACTGCTCCAACAAGCATAGCCAAAAACAAAGTAATAAGAGGTGGATAGCGTCGCGATATCAACAAAACAGTAATTGCAGGAACTAGTAACAACCAAGGTGACAAATTGAAACGTGCCGCTAACACCTGTTGATAAAGTGCTATTTCATCACTCGAAACCGTTATATACGAGAGGCCAGCAACAGCAAATACAATTAAAGTGATTATCATTGACGGGATAGTTGTAATCCACAAATACTTGATATGCGTAAAAAGTGGCGTACCCGAAATGGACGAAGCCAAAATGGTAGTATCAGATAAAGGCGACATTTTATCGCCAAAATAGGCCCCTGAGATTATAGCTCCTGCAATCCAACCATCGTCAAAGCCTTGTGCACGTCCGATACCCAACAAAGCAACACCAATAGTTGCCACCGTTGTCCAAGAACTGCCAGTAATAACCGAAACTAATGCACTAATAAGTGCAGCTGACAACAGAAAAAACTCCGGACGTATAAGTTGTATACCATACGATATAAACAAAGGCACCACGCCACTTATCATCCATGTCCCCGACAATGCACCAATAATCAGCAAGATAATCAGAGCCGTTGATATATTTTTAATATTTTTATGGAATGATTTTTCGAACGAGTGCCAATGTGCATTCACTGCAAGCTTACCAATTAATAAACAAGCAGCAGTTGCCAGCAAGAGTGCCATTTGGCTACCACCATTCAGAGCATCGGCTCCATATAGCCACACGGCAGCACCAACAAGTATTACAAGCAGCAATACAGGTACCAAAGCCACAAATGGGTGTGGAAGTTTATGTGTTTGTTGAGTCATAATACGCTTACAGCAAATTGCTTGCCAATTCCGACAAATAACTACGCTCACCTTTCGTTAAGTTAATGTGAGCAAACAGGTTTTGACCTTTCATTCGATCAATCATATACACCAAACCATTCGAAAACATATCCAAATAGGGCGAATCAATTTGCTGAATATCGCCTGTAAACACAATCTTTGTTCCTTCGCCAGCACGTGTAATAATCGTTTTTATTTCGTGTGGTGTAAGGTTCTGCGCTTCATCCACAATAAAGAATGTTTCAGTCAAGCTACGCCCTCTGATGTAAGCCAAAGCTTCAATCACCAACTGCTGATTGCGTTGCATTTCTTCAATCTGACGAATTTCTTTACCCTGATACGAGAAATTGTGTTTAATCACATTCAAGTTATCAAACAATGGCTGCATATAAGGTGCAATTTTTTGTTTTTCGTCGCCAGGCAAAAAACCTAAATCCCTATTAGCCAAGGCAACAATTGGGCGCGCAAGCAATATCTGCTTGTAACTTTCATTTTTTTGCAGGGCAGCCGCCAGCGCCAACAACGTTTTCCCTGTTCCCGACTTACCAGTGAGAGCCACCAATTTAATTTCTTCATCGAGCAACACATTCATAGCAAAAGCCTGCTCGGCGTTGCGAGGTTCAATACCAAACGAGCGCTCCTTTTCAACTCGTTTAACTAAACCTGTAAACGGATTGTAGCGTGCCAGCACGCTCGACCGATCGCTTTTAAGCACAAAACAATCTTGTGGATCAATATCAGCAGCAAATTCAAGTTCATCGAGTTGTATAGTACCATCACCGGTATACATCTTATCAATAATTTCGTACGAAATATTCGTGTATATCTCGTGGCTTTTGTCAAACACATTGATATTGGTAACTTTGTCGTTTATATAATCTTCGGCCTGCACGCCAATTGAAAGCGCTTTCATGCGCAAGTTAATATCTTTTGTTACCAGAATAGTTTTCTGCGATTTTTTTGTTTCGCTTAGGGTGTAAGTTGCTGCAAGTATGCGATGATCAGGTGTTCGCTCAGTAAATGATTTTGTTAATATATCGGGATAATCACTCCCTGTAAGTATAAATAAGCGGCCTTTATCTTTCCCTAAATCAACACCTTTACTAAAAAGCGTTTCGTTAGCTGCCAAATCCAACTCACGTGCAAATTCACGAGCATTAAAATTGATCTGCTCGTTACCCTTTTTAAAATGATCCAACTCCTCAAGAACTACAATAGGTATGTAAATATCATTTTCTTCAAAATTCCAAATACATTTAAAATCGTGCAAAATAACATTCGTGTCAAGTACAAAATTCTTCTTTTTACTCATAATGATTGAATTAGATTGTTTTCAATTGGTCTAAAAAGATTTCACTAATCATTTTTTGTAAAAATAGCTAAAAAATTAGAAGTAGAACACTTACCACCAATTATTTTTAATTCTTCATCAAATTTAGTACAGATAGACACAAAAAAGGTCGATACAACTGGTGTATCGACCTAAAAGCTGAACGAATTCAATTTTGAAAATCTTTTACTTCAAAAATTTTGTTGAAAGAGTGTATACAAAAACACCAATAATTTCCAATACCCCAGCTGCAATTAATAATGAATTATTGTGCGATGCAGTAAAGAAATAAACTGCTAAAATAGCTACTCCTATTAGCAGCAAAATAGGACCTAGAGTTGTTAATAAGCTTTTCATTGAAATTTTAATATTACTATTTGACTTTTTACCGTTTTATCTCCAAATCGAAACTCTAAATTCCGATGCACAAATTAAACAAAATTTTGCCGATTAATCAAATAATTCTCCTATTATTTTAGTTTTTAGGGATAAAAAAACTGAATATCATGATTTTCTAAACCTTTTTTCGAGAGCAATGTTTTTTTTGTACATTTGCATAGAGATACTTTTAGCTCTCGCCGAAAAGAAAACACATATTATTTTGTTTAATTTCAGAAATATACAATATGAAAATTATTATAGTAGGGACTGCATATCCTTTTAGAGGAGGGCTGGCGGCATACAACGAACGTTTGGCTCGCCAGTTTATACACGAAGGCCACACGGTGGAAATGGTCACATTTACTGTGCAATATCCGTCGTTTCTGTTCCCTGGCAAAACTCAATTTTCGGACGAACCACAGCCTACTGATATAAAAATAAGCCGATTAATTAACTCTCTGAATCCATTAACTTGGCTTAAAGCTGGTCAATACATCAAAAAGATGAAGGCCGACAAGGTAATTTTCTGTTACTGGATGGCATTTATGGCACCTTGTTTTGGAACTATTGCTCGCATGGTGAGAAGCAAAACAACCAAAACAATCGCACTGGTTCACAACATGATACCGCATGAACCCACCATACTCGACAAACTATTTCCTGGCTACTTTGTGGCTGCAATGGACGGCTTTGTTGCAATGGCCGACTCGGTAGTGGCTGATATACGCAAGTTTACTGATTCACAAAAACCAATCGCGGTATCGCCACACCCTATTTACGATCATTATGGCGAGCCCATGGATAAACCCAAAGCAGCAATGCGCTTAGGTTTACACGAGAAAATTTCGTACATCCTTTTTTTTGGATTTATTCGTGAATACAAAGGTTTGGACTTGCTACTCGAAGCCTTTGCCGATAGCCGCTTGCGCGAATTTCCAGTGAAATTAATTGTGGCTGGTGAGTTTTATGAAAACCCAGAACCATACATGCAATTGATTTACAAACTAAAACTCGAAAATTTAGTGGAACTACGCACTCTTTTTATCCCCGACAGTGAGGTGCGAAGTTATTTTAGCATAGCCGATATTGTTGCACAACCCTACCGTTCGGCCACTCAAAGTGGTGTAAGCCAAATAGCTTACCACTTCGAAAAACCGATGCTAGTAACCAATGTGGGTGGCTTAGCCGAAATAGTGCCTCATGGCAAAGTTGGTTATGTGGTAGATGTGGAACCTAAACAAATTGCAAATGCCCTGTTCGATTTCTTTACCAATAAACGATCGGCAGAATTTGTTGCAAACATGAAAATAGAAAAACAAAAATATGCTTGGTCAGAAATGACTACAGCAATAAATACATTAAATATATAGTTTTTAGGCTGCGCCGTTATTGATTGTTATTTGCCCTTCGGGCATAAATAAAAATAACACAAAGTAAATAACGTGCGAAGCACAAATAACAGGCGAAGCCTTAATAAACGTGCGAAGCACAAACAACACGAAGCAAATAACAGGCGAAGCACAAACAACGTACGAAGCACAAAAACGCCCAAAGGGCTAAATAACACAAAAGAATGGCAAACGAAATAGTAGAAACACCCTTAATGAAACAATACTTCGAAATCAAGTCGAAACACCCCGATGCGATTTTGTTGTTCCGCTGTGGCGATTTTTACGAAACCTTTTCGCAGGATGCAATTGAAGCATCCGAAATTTTAGGCATTACACTTACACGACGTGCCAATGGTTCGGCGCGCACCGTAGAGTTAGCAGGCTTTCCACATCATGCGCTCGACACCTACTTACCCAAGTTGGTTCGTGCTGGTAAACGTGTAGCAATCTGCGATCAGCTCGAAGATCCTAAGCTCACAAAAAAACTGGTTAAGCGCGGTGTAACCGAATTGGTTACTCCTGGCGTATCGTATAGCGACACCACACTTAACCACAAAGAAAACAACTTCTTGGCCAGCGTTTACATGAACAAAACACGTGTTGGTGTTTCGTTTCTCGACATATCGACAGGTGAGTTTTTGGTAGCTGAGGGTACAGGTGAATATGTCGACAAACTACTGAATAGTTTCAGTCCGAAGGAAGTGCTTTTTGATAGAGGAAAACGGAAAGATTTTGAAGCGCAGTTTGGCAACAAGTTCTTTACCTATGCCCTCGAGGATTGGGCTTACACGCCTGAGTCGGCCAACGAACGGTTGCTCAAGCATTTCGAAACCAAGAATCTGAAAGGTTTTGGGGTCGATAATTTACCCAATGCCATTGTAGCTGCAGGCTCTATTTTGCATTATCTTGATATTACACATCACCAACATACAGGCCACATTACGCAGCTAGCGCGAATTGAAGAAGATCGTTACGTGTGGCTCGATCGATTTACGGTACGAAATCTCGAACTTTATGGCTCCATCAACGAAGGTGCCAAAACCTTGGTCGACATTTTGGATAAAACCATCAGCCCCATGGGTGCACGCTTGCTCAAGCGCTGGATAGCATTTCCACTGAAAGATGTAAAACCCATCAACGAGCGTTTGAGTGTGGTGGAATTCTTCTTCAAAAACCCAGCATTGAAAGAGCTTTTGGAGCAAAACATAGCACTTATTGGCGATTTGGAGCGTATCATCTCCAAAGTAGCAGTTGGTCGTATTAATCCACGTGAAGTAGTACAACTTAAAGTCGCTCTCAAAGCCATTGAACCCATCAAAGCGGCCTGTGCCGAAACCGACAATGTGACTCTTCAGCGCATTGCCGATCAACTTAATGCTTGTCATCTGATTTCTGAAAAGATTGAAAAAGAAATCAACAACGATCCACCCGTATTGATCAACAAAGGAAATATAATTCGTTCGGGCATCGATGCCGACTTGGATGAGTTGCGTATGTTGGCACATTCGGGTAAGGAGTTTTTGCAACGCATACAAGAGCGTGAAAGTGAAACAACAGGCATTCCAAGCCTTAAAATAAGCTTTAACAATGTGTTTGGCTACTACATTGAAGTACGCAATGCACACAAAGAAAAAGTGCCTGAAACCTGGATTCGCAAACAAACGCTGGTGAATGCGGAGCGATACATTACCCAAGAGTTAAAAGAATACGAAGAGAAAATTCTGGGTGCTGAAGAAAAGATTTTAGCTATCGAAACACGCTTGTTTGGCGAGTTGGTTATTGCGCTAAGCGAATACATTACGGCGATTCAGTTGAACTCGAATCTGATTGCTCAAATCGACTGTTTACTATCGTTTACCAAAGTTTCGGCCGAGAACAAATACGTGCGTCCCGAAGTGGAAGATACTGACGTGCTTGATATCAAACAAGGACGACATCCAGTAATCGAAAAGCAGTTACCAATTGGTGATAGCTACATTGCCAACGACGTGTACCTCGATAGCGAAACGCAGCAAATCATTATTATCACCGGTCCCAACATGGCCGGTAAGTCGGCTTTGTTACGACAAACAGCGCTGATAACACTGATGGCGCAAATAGGTTGTTTCGTTCCTGTTCAGAGCGCGCGCATTGGTGTAGTGGATAAGATATTTACACGCGTGGGTGCTAGCGATAACATCTCGCAGGGCGAATCGACTTTTATGGTGGAGATGAACGAGGCGGCCAGTATTTTGAACAACCTTTCGAACCGCAGTTTGATTTTGTTTGATGAACTTGGACGCGGTACAAGTACCTACGATGGTATTTCTATTGCCTGGGCCATTGTTGAATTCATTCATCAACATGCAAGTTGTAAAGCTAAAACACTCTTTGCAACGCATTACCATGAGCTGAACGAGATGGAAAAATCCTTCTCACGCATTAAAAACTACAATGTTTCGGTCAAAGAAGTCGATAAAAAGATAATTTTCCTTCGTAAACTGGTAAAAGGTGGCAGTGAGCATAGTTTTGGTATCCATGTGGCCAAAATGGCGGGTATGCCTCAAAGCATTGTGAAACGGTCGGAGCAGATTCTGAAAGATCTTGAGTCGGAAAACCGTCAGTCGGGTGTAGCGAAACCTATCGGTGAAATAGCCGACCATCGCGAAGGTTTACAACTTAGTTTCTTCCAACTCGACGACCCTGTTCTAGAACAGATACGCGACGAAATCAAAAACCTCGACATCAACAACCTAACTCCAGTCGAGGCACTCAATAAACTAAATGACATTAAGCGGATTATACGGGGGAAGTGAATTTAATGTGGTGATGTGGTGATGAAAAGATGAAAGAATAAAAGAATAAAAGAAATAGTAAATAGTAAATGAGGTTGATGTGATTTACTCGTTGAATTTTGACTCGGGCAAATCTTCAGGATACTGCCTTAATTGCTGAAATAGATAAAAACTATTGATCTATTTATAAAATCTGTGCAACTTTAGCAATCTGATTGGTGTTTGAATTTTATATTTACAAAAAAGCAAACAAATAAAACAGATTTAGATTTATGAAAACAATAAAATTGCTGGCATTCTTATTAATAGCTAGTTCAGTAGCAGTATTTGCACAAAAAGTTGACATTAAACCCAACGATGCAGTTATTAAATGGACAGGAAATAAAATTGGAGGTTCGCACAATGGAGCTATTAAAATAAAAAGTGGTGGCCTGGAGTTGAAAGATGGCAATATAGTGAAAGGCAGTGTTGTTATTGATATGAACTCAATTACTTGCGCCGACATTGACAATGCAACATACAACAAAAAATTAGTAGATCATCTGAAGTCGGACGATTTTTTTGGAGTTGAAAAATACCCTACAGCGAGTTTCACACTGGCTAAAGCTACAAAATTCAACAAAGGCAAAGCCACCGTATCGGGTTCATTAACTATTAAAGGAAAAACTGAGCCTATCACGTTCGAAGTTACAAAAGCGAGCAATGTGTACAGCACTCAACTGAAAGTTGATCGTTCTAAATTTGATGTTCGTTATGGTTCAAACTCATTCTTCGATAATTTGGGTGATAAAGCCATTGAAAATATCTTCATCTTAGATATTCAACTAACTGTAAAGTAAAAGCAAACGGATATAATTTCGAAATGAAGTGGTAGTTTCACACAAGGTGAGGCTACCACTTTTTTTTGTACTGGAAATGACAAATCCATATCACAATCTACTTTTTTTACTATCTTTGTTAAACATTTCCATGCAAATATAAGAACTTACAACTCTTAAAAATATGACACAAAAACCTGAAATTAAATTGTTTGATGAAAAATTAGTTCGCACCGTTTGGGACGACGAACAAGAAAAATGGTTTTTCTCAGTGGTGGATGTAGTTGAGGTACTCACTGACAGCCCAAACCCACGCAAGTATTGGAGTGTTTTAAAAAATAGACTTCTAAAAGAGGGTAGCGAGTTGACTACAAATTGTAGTCAACTGAAAATGCTTTCGCGTGATGGAAAGTATTATAAAACTGATGCACTTGACACAGAGCAACTTTTCCGATTAATTCAGTCTGTTCCTTCGCCTAAAGCGGAGCCATTCAAAATGTAGTTGGCACAAATTGCCAAAGAACGCTTAGACGAATTGCAAGTTTTACAAGCTAACAAAAACAAACAATTAGATATAACTGAATAACAAATTATACAATGAGAATCAAAACATTATTTTTAAGCTTACTAATTACAGGAGCAGCAATGGCACAGGAAAGAATTATGCTTTATCCAAACGGAGCAGCGGAGAGCAACGAATTAAAAGTGGCCGAAAGTTTCCGCGACCCCGAATTTATTATGAACATTAGCGAACCTCGCATGATTGCTTTTCCTGCCGACAAAGAAAAAGCCAATGGTGTAGCTGTTTTGATTTGCCCAGGTGGTGGCTATGGTGGTGTATCGCACATCAAAGAGGGTGAAGAGTTTGCGCGCTGGTTCAACCAAATGGGCATTTCGGCCTTTGTATTGCACTATCGTATGCCCAATGGACATCACGAAATCCCACTTAAAGATGCTCAAACAGCTTTTTCCATTATTCGTAGCAGAGCCAAAGAGTGGAACATCAAAAAAAATAAAATTGGCATCATGGGCTTTTCGGCAGGCGGCCACTTGGCTTCCACTTTTGGCACACACTTTAAAACAAAAGCCGAGCGACCTGCGTTTATGATGTTGGGCTATCCGGTAGTTACGATGGATAAAAATGTAACACATGGAGGATCGCGCTACAACTTACTAGGTAAATCGCCGAGCGACGAGATGGTTAAGCTTTATTCCAACGAATTGCAAGTAACAAAAAAAACTCCTCCAACCTTTATAGTACATGCCAAAGACGATGGTGCTGTGCCTATTGCTAACAGCGAAAATCTAAAAAAAGCATTGGAAACCTACAAAGTACCTGTTAAACTTGTAGTGTACGACAAAGGCAGTCATGGTTTTGGAATGCGTAAACGCAATATACCTGCCGACAACTGGCCTGAGGAACTTAGAAGCTGGATGAAAGAAATTGGCATTATTTGATGGGATGATGGGGTGATGGGATGATCTGGTGATGTGGTGATGGGATGATGGGATGATGGACCTCACCCCCGGCCCCTCGGAAGCTTGTCCCGCAAGGCGGGAGTGGAGAGGGGAGTGAGCATTTACTGAAGCTTTGCGCATGAAAATAAAGATAAATAAGAATGGTAAATGAAAGGAAATGGTAAATGATAAAATGGTACATGTATCGATGAGTGAACCTATTGCTTTATTGAGCGAATTAATTGCAATCGAATCGTTTAGTCGTGACGAGAAGCAAGCAGCCGATTTTCTAGCGCGTTATCTCGAAGAGCGTGGCTACGTTGTATCGCGTAGTGGCAACAATATTTGGTTGATGAGTGCAGGATTCGATCCTGCGCGCCCAACGATATTGCTTAACTCACATATCGACACCGTAAAACCGGTGGCTGGATGGGTACGAAATCCATTTACGCCAACTGTTGAAAATGGCCGATTGTACGGTTTGGGTAGTAACGATGCAGGTGCAAGTGTGGTTAGTCTGTTGTATGCGTTTATGCTTTTGTCGGCCAATCCACAGTCGTACAACCTGATATTTGCAGCTACTGCCGAAGAAGAGGTTTCGGGAAAGAATGGTATCGAAAGCTTATTGAAAGAGCTTCCTAAAATTGATTTTGCCATTGTAGGCGAGCCTACCGAAATGCATGCTGCTGTAGCCGAAAAAGGTTTGATGGTACTCGACTGTACCGCTTACGGAAAAGCCGGTCACGCGGCACGCAACGAAGGCGACAATGCCATTTACAAAGCCTTGACCGACATTCAATGGTTTCAGAATTACAGCTTCGAGAAAGTGTCGGACTTGTTAGGACCCGTTAAAATGTCGGTAACTCAAGTAAACGCAGGCACGCAACACAATGTAGTGCCCGATAAATGTAGTTTTGTAGTGGACGTACGCAGCAACGAGCTTTACAGCAACGACCAACTACTAGCGTTCATCAAAAAACAAGTGAGTTGTGACGTAACGGCCCGCTCCACACGCCTTAGCTCGAGTGCAACGCCTTTGAACCATCCAATTGTTAAGCGCATCAAAGCATGCAAACGTACCCTGTATGGCTCCCCTACCCTTTCTGATCAGGCATTGATGCCTTTTGCCAGTGTTAAGATGGGCCCCGGGCATTCGTCGCGCTCACATACAGCCGATGAGTTTATACTCTTTAGCGAAATTGATGAAGCTGTAGCACTTTACATCGAACTGCTCGATGGATTACAGGTATAAAAAGGACTACAACGATGATCAATCAAAAAAGTTGAACTGATTAATTATAGAATAACTGGACTAAGTTTGGAGCATAACCATACTTAGTCCTTTTTATTTCGAATTTAATTCATAATTGCTTCGTATACTTTGTCTGCAATTTCCTCATCAGAACCTTCCACTTTCCGGCTTGCTTGTGAGTAAAATGGCGCACGAGCACCTAGTCCATCTAGAACAAACTGACGTAACTCTGCTCCGGTTTTGCCTTCGATAAGGGGACGTTTTCCAGGGCGAGAATTTTCGAGCCTTGCTGCAAGTTGATCAACTGTCATAAACATATAAATAGTTAATCCTGTTTTATTCATCACTTCCATATTATCGAAAAAGCAAGGAGCTCCTCCACCTGTGGCTACAATCACCTTTTCGAAACTCGAAACTTCCATTAAAGCTGCTCGTTCAATTTCGCGAAAACGATCTTGACCGAACTCATTAAATATCTCGGCTACCTTTTTATGATATTTTTCTTCTATAAATCCATCTAAATCTAAAAATGTATATCCTATTTTTTCAGCAACAAATTTACCAATAGTACTTTTGCCACACCCCATATATCCGATTAAATATATTCTACTCTCCATGCTATTTTATCTAACTTTGAAAAAATACTGATCATTAAAACGTCTACAAAAGTAATGTTTTTTTTGAAGCTTTACTTTTTATTCCATACACATTACAGACATAAGCACTACATTTAAACATATTTTTTACTATCATAATAAATTATCAATCTATTATTTAGTAAATTTGCAGCTCATTTATTTATAAATTTACAAAGCATGTTTAAAAATTTCAGCAAAGCATTTTGGGTAGCCAACTCGGTGGAGTTATTAGAGCGATTGGCTTATTACGCCGTTTTTATAGTTATAACCATATACCTTTCGAATGTTTGGGGATTTTCGGATATTGAAGCTGGTTTTATTTCAGGAACATTTTCGGCCTTTTTGTACTTGCTCCCTACTTTTGTTGGTGCTTATGCCGATAAAATTGGTTTTCGTTCGGCTATCATGCTGGCATTCGGCTTACTTACCCTTGGATATGGTGGCTTAGGGCTATTACCTACCTTGCTTGAAGGTGCTGGACTCGTAAAATACGACATGACAACCACCTTTAATGGATTAGACACAAGCAGCCTCCGCTGGTCAATTGTACCAGTCTTATTTTTAATTGTTGTGGGAGGATCGTTCATAAAAGCTGTTATTTCGGGTACTGTAGCGCGCGAAACAACTTCAGAAACCCGCGCTCGTGGTTTTGCTATTTTTTATATGATGGTGAATATTGGTGCATTTATGGGAAAAACAGTGGTTGACCCTTTGCGTAAGAGCATGGGCGATTTAGGCTTGGTGTACCTCAACTTTTTCTCGGCAGGTATGACGCTTGCGGCACTTATCACCGTTTTCTTTTTATACAAATCAGTAAAAACGGAGGGACAAGGTAAAAGTTTTTCCGAAATAGGACGTGGACTTATAAAAGTACTTAGTAATGGCCGTTTGATAATTCTGATATTAATAATAAGTGGTTTTTGGTTGATTCAAGGTCAAATGTACGCCACCATGCCAAAGTATGTTATTCGAATGATTGGCGCCGAAGCATCGCCAGGATGGTACGCCAATGTAAACCCTTTCGTGGTGTTCGTTCTTGTCAATTTCATCACCTCATTTATGAAAAAACGATCAGCTCTTTTTTCAATGACCATCGGGATGCTGATTATTCCTATGTCGGCTTTTGTAATGTCGTTTGGCACGCAAGTGGGCCCTGATTATATACTCGGAATGCATCCAGTAGCATTTATGATGATAGTAGGTATTGCGATGCAAGCTATTGCCGAATGTTTTATCTCTCCTCGATTTTTGGAATACTTTTCATTCCAATCGCCCAAAGGCGAAGAGGGTTTGTATTTAGGATTCAGCCATTTGCATTCATTTTTCTCGTATTTATTTGCATTTGGACTTTCGGGGATATTGCTCGAAAAATACTGTCCTGACCCACGTAATTTCGATACGCCTGAACTATATGCAGCAGCTACGCAAAACGCACACTATATCTGGTATGTATTTGTAGGTATTGGTCTAATATCGTTTGTAGCTTTACTTCTTTACGGATACATCACACGACGAATTGACCGCAATAAACTACTCGAAAATGCTTAAAACATTTAAGAGCTACAGTATGCCTATTGCTATGGCTTTAGGCATACTACTGCATCAATACATAGGGCAACTCTCTGTCGTGATACCCTATTTATTATTTGTGATGCTGCTTCTCACCTACTCTAAACTGTGGCTTCGTAACTTACGTTTTAGCAAAATGCACTTATGGCTTATTGCTTTTCAGGTGTTTGGCAGTTTGGGTATTTACTTTGCGGTGAACCCGTTTCAACCTATTTTAGCGCAAGGACTACTAATTGTGGTATTAGCACCTACAGCTACGGCGGCTCCAGTTATTGCGGGCATGCTCAAAGGTGATGTGGCTAGCCTTACTGCTTATAGCCTTATCAGTAATTTTACAGTGGCATTAGTAGCACCGCTCATTTTCTCGTACATTGGCTACAATGAGATGCCCTTTGTAAACTCCTTTTTGGAGATAGCAAGGCGTGTCGGCTTTTTACTTATTTTTCCATTTGCACTAGCTATATTTATTAATAAGTTTTTTCCTAATGCAGGAAAATACATCCAATCAAAATCAGGTTTATCGTTTTATATTTGGACTTTCTCGCTTGCCATTGTCACTGCTCGCACAGTGCAGTTTATCGTCGATCAAGGAAATACTCACGCTTGGCTTGAAGTAGCAATTGGGGCAGGTGCATTATTACTCTGCATTATTCAATTCTGGCTTGGACGTAAAATTGGACGTAAATTAGACGATACGGTTGCGGGTGGACAAGGCTTAGGACAAAAGAATACCGTGTTAGCAATTTGGATGGCGCAGGCTTTCCTACATCCATTAGCATCAATTGGACCTGGCGCTTACGTTTTGTGGCAAAATTCGGTTAATTCATGGCAAATTTGGCGCCAACACAAACAAAATGTCAATAAGAGACCTTGACTTGGTCGAAAACGAGCAGATTTAACACTTAAAGATCTCAAGCAAACACAAACACACATAACACTAACCTTCAACAACTTACACGATGCAAAATAAAATAAACTATCAAAATCGTACAAATACAGCCAAAAAGCTTGTTGTAAAACATATTTTTGAATTTGCCAACTCGGAAAAAAGAGTGTTTCTTTGCCATCGTTAACTAAACAACACAATCTTTTTTATACCTTAAAAAACTAATACCTATACAAGCGCGAACCTTTGTGAAAAGGCTCGCGCTTATTTTTTGTAAAATTTCAAAACATTCACAAGACCTTCATTATCAACACCATTACAACCAACCCAAAAAACACATAAGAACCACACAAACTTCAACAGGAGTTTATCAATATACTTATTGACCTATTTCTTTCGATAACTTTAGTAGAACGACTTCTAGAGCTAATTATTATCACACAACATACAATCATCTTCATATTATATATTTTTTTTCGCAGCGTGAAGTCCATTATAAACACACATTTGCAGGGTGAAATATCAAAAGCATTTTCTACCTAAAACAGTGTTAAATAGCCTACAGCATAGAGTCAACACAAATTAACGATGCGGACTGATATTTTTTTTAAAATTCCCAGCATAAAACTTGTTAAACCGACAAAAGAAACTAAATTTGTGCATTCAACAAACTCTTCATATTTAACGACTAGCGAGTCAAAGCTATAGGTAGAATTAATCACACTATCAAAATTAGCAATAAAATCACAGCTATATTTATTAACCAAAAAATAATACAGAAATGAGTTTTAAAATTGTAGTTCTTGCCAAGCAAGTGCCCGATACGCGCAATGTAGGGAAGGATGCCATGAAAGCCGATGGAACGGTTAACCGTGCTGCGCTTCCTGCCATCTATAACCCCGAAGATTTAAACGCGCTCGAACAAGCACTTCGTTTAAAAGCGCGCATTGCGGGTGCCACCGTACATGTGCTTACCATGGGGCCTGCCCGTGCAGCCGAAATTATTCGCGAAAGTATGTATCGAGGTGCCGACGATGGCATTTTACTAAGTGGTCGTGAATTCGCAGGCTCCGACACCCTCGCCACTTCCTATGCACTAGCTTGTGCTATTCGAAAAATGGGCAAAATTGACCTTATCGTGTGTGGCCGACAGGCAATAGATGGCGACACCGCCCAAGTAGGTCCTCAAGTCGCAGAGAAACTTGGCTTTCCACAGATTACCTATGCCGAAGAAATACTTGACTGTACAGACTCAAAAATCACCGTTAAACGCCGCCTTGAACGTGGTGTAGAAATTGTAAGCGGACCACTACCCATGGTAGTTACCGTAAACGGATCGGCTCCCGATTGCCGTCCACGCCATGCCAAACTCACCCTCAAATACAAACGTGCTGCCACGCTCACCGAAAAACAAGATGCTGGTGCCGACTACACCGACATTTACAATGCTCACCCCTACCTCAATATCCCCGAATGGGGTGTTAGCGACATCGAGCACGATATACAATGGTTGGGCCTTACAGGCTCACCTACCAAAGTGAAACAGATCGAAAGCGTCGTTTTTACTGCCAAAGAAAGCAAACGCCTCACAGCTGCCGACGACGAAATCGAGGACTTGATGAAAGAGCTAATCACCAATCATACCATTGGATAAAATGAATGTACAAATATTCCAATCAACACATCATCACATCATCACATTAAAAAATGAATAACCTTATTGTATATCTCGAAATAGAAGACGGCATTGTAGGCGATGTCAGTCTGGAACTGCTCACCAAGGGGCGTACGCTTGCTGATCAGTTAAAATGTAAACTGGAGGCCGTAGCTGCTGGCTACCAACTCGATAAAGTAGGCGAACAAGTTTTTCCGTACGGTGTAGACACACTCTATGTGGCCGACGACAAACGCTTAGCTCCATACACCACTCTTCCGCACACCAGCTTATTAGTAAACTTATTTAAACAAGAAAAACCACAAATAGCCTTTATGGGTGCTACATCCATTGGGCGTGATTTAGGGCCACGAGTTTCGTCGGCTTTGTTTAGTGGACTTACGGCCGACTGTACGTCGCTCGAAATAGGCACTTACGAAGATAAAAAGCAGGGCAAAGTTTACGATAACTTGTTGTACCAAATTCGTCCAGCCTTTGGTGGAAACATTGTGGCCACCATTGTAAACCCCGATTGCCGCCCACAAATGGCAACCGTTCGCGAAGGGGTGATGAAAAAAGAAATAAAGTTTGCCAAATATGTTGGCAAAACCGTAAAACTGGAAGTAGCAAAATTCATTCCCGATACCGACTTTGTAGTGGAGGTGATTGAACGTCACATGGAGAAATCGAAACTCAACATCAAGGGTGCTCCCATTATTGTGTCGGGAGGTTATGGTGTAGGTAGTGCCGACAATTTTAAATTGCTCTACGACCTTGCCGAAACCCTAGGTGCCGAAGTAGGTGCCTCGCGTGCTGCCGTGGATGCTGGCTTTGCCGACCACGAACGCCAGATTGGGCAAACAGGTATTACCGTTCGCCCTAAATTGTACATTGCTTGTGGCATATCCGGACAGATACAACACATAGCTGGCATGCAAGAAAGTGCTATGATTATTGCCATCAACAACGACCCCAAAGCGCCCATCAACGCCATTGCCGATTATGTAATTACTGGTAGCATCGAAGAGGTAATACCTAAAATGATTAAATATTACAAGAAAAACAGCAAGTAATTTTTAGTAGATAGTTTCGAGTAGGGAGTAGATAGTTTCGAGTAGTAGAGAGTTAGATGGGTCTATTCAACTCAAAACTCATATCTCAAAACTCATATCTCATAACTCAAAACTCAGTTTTCAACACTCAACACTCCATTAAAATGAATTTTTTCAACGATAATCCAGCTTTAAAATTTCAGCTATCGCATCCATTGATGCCTAAAATTGTTGCACTCAAGGAGCGCAACTTTGCTGATAAGGATACATACGATTATGCACCTCGTGATCACGAAGACGCCATTGACAGCTACGAGAAAGTACTCGAAATCATTGGTGGCATTTGCTCCGACATTATAGCACCCAATGCCGAAAGTGTCGACCACGACGGTCCGCAAGTAATCAATAGCCGTGTAAAATACGCACGTGGGACACAAGAGAACCACGATGCCCTAACCCAAGCAGGTGTGTATGGAATCACCTTGCCCCGTCAGTACAATGGTTTGAATTTCCCCATGACAGCCTACGTCATGTCGGGCGAAATGGTGTCGCGTGCCGATGCTGGCTTTGCCAATATCTGGGGCTTGCAGGATTGTGCCGAAACCATCTCCGAATTTGCGTCGGACGATATCAAGGCCGAGTTTCTACCACGCGTATGCGAAGGCGCTACCTGCTCCATGGACTTAACCGAACCCGATGCCGGCTCCGACTTACAAGCTGTTCAGTTACGCGCCTCTTTCAACGAAGCCGATGGCATGTGGTACCTTAATGGTGTGAAACGCTTTATCACCAACGGCGATGCCCAGATTAAATTGGTACTCGCACGCTCTGAAGATGGCACTACCGACGGTCGTGGACTGTCGTACTTTGTGGCCGACAACAAGCATGATCACACCATATTGGTGCGCCGCATCGAAAACAAACTTGGTATCAAAGGCTCACCTACCTGCGAGTTGGTGTTTAACAACACCCCTGCACAACTTGTTGGCACACGCCGAATGGGATTGATTAAATACGTTATGTCGTTAATGAATGGCGCCCGCCTGGGCATTGGTGCGCAGTCTGTCGGACTATCGTCGGCAGCCTACACCGAAGCATTGAACTACGCACGCGAACGTCGTCAGTTTGGCAAGGCCATTATCGAATTTCCGGCCGTGTACGAAATGCTTTCCATCATCAAAGCAAAACTTGATGCTTCGCGCGCCCTACTTTACGAAACAACCCGTTTTGTAGACATTTACAAAGCATACGAAGGCATCGAAACCGAGCGCAAACTTACCCCCGAAGAAAAAACGGAATACAAAGAATACCTCAAGTTAGCCGATGCACTCACACCCATGCTCAAAATGTTTTCGAGCGAGTATGCCAATCAAAACGCCTACGACTCCATCCAAATTCATGGTGGATCAGGCTTTATGAAAGATTACGCCTGCGAACGCCATTTTCGCGATGCCCGCATCATGACCATCTACGAAGGAACCTCCCAGCTGCAAGTAGTGGCCGCCATCCGACACGTCACCACAGGCAATTACCTGAAAATGATCAAGGATTACGACGCTCAGTACATCAAGCCCGAGTTCACCTCCTTCCGTAAGCGCTTGCAAATCATGACTAACCTATTTGCCAACACCGTAACACGCGTCAACGATGCTAAAAATCAAGAGTACCTCGATTTTCAAAGTCGCCGAATGGTCGAAATGGGTGGACACATCATCATGGGTTACCTACTGCTAATCGATGCCAGCCGCGACACCGAAGACCAGTTCCGCCGCTCTGCCGAAGTGTACCTTAACTACGCCGAAGTTGAAGTACGTCGCCACGCCGCCTTTATCAAAACATTCGACGTAGAGCACGTCGACGTGTACAAAGTACAATAGTACTTGTAGGTAAATAATCAATAAGGCTGTCTCAAAAGCAAGCTGATAGCAAATTATGCAAACAAACACAAATCGTAAAAGATAAAACTTCTTAGCGAGCCAAAAAGTGTAAGATTGCGTAATTTGAGTTCAAACTGCTTCTTTGGGACAGCTTTATTTTAACAACAAAAAGGATCGTATTTACTTAAAAAGTTCTTTGCGAAGCGTTCCGTTTGCATGCATGGCCGATGGAACTGAAAAGAGAATGCTCAAACTAATGCTCAGCACAGTTGAAGCGAGTATGGCTACCATAATGGCTATTTGGTACTTGATGGCTACCAATGGCACCGAGCCTCCCAGTATCTGCCCAGTCATCATACCTGGTAGCGACACAATACCCATGGTAGCCATGGTGGCTATGGTAGGGTTGATAGCCGCTTTAAAACTGCGTTTTGCAAAGGGTAAGAGGGCCTCGGTAGTGTTGGCACCCAAGCTGAGTTTGTAATAGTAAAGCTGTTCGTCGCGCATTACCGACTTGTAGAAATCGCCAAGCCCTACGATGTTTGAACGTAAGGTGTTGCCCAATATCATGCCTCCGATAGCAATCAGATAACGTGCATCGAATACAAAATCGAGGCGGGCTATAAAGTAATTAAAGTAAAGTACAACGAGTAAGTTGGAAATAAAGAGTGCTCCAAAGATGGGTTTTACAAAAAACTTCAACTTGAGACCTGAATTGTTGAGCACCGATACAACGGCTGCCAACAACATGATGATAAACCAGCTTATGTTGAGAAATATATTATTATATAGAAATAAATATTCCAGAAAAAAACCAATGAGCACCAGTTGTACCATCATACGGACTGATGAAATAAGCAACGAACGTGTGATGCCTAATTTCAAATAGCTTGTAGCGGCTATTGGTATAAGAAGCAACAAGGCACACATAAACATCGAAAATAATGATAGGTCAATGGCTTCAGTCATGATTGCTAAGTGTTAGGGTTTTAATCGCTATGTTCGATGGTCGGTAGCTATCGTGCGAAATGTAGAGTACTGTAAACTCCGAATTGCCGAGGAAATAATCAAGCACATTCTCTTTTAATGCTGCATCGAGTGCTGAACTTATTTCGTCGAGAAAGAAGACTTTTCGTTGCAATAACAAGGCATTTACAATGGCTACACGCTGCTTTTCACCACCTGATAGCTCGGTTATGTTCTTATCCAAGGTATTCAATGGCAGCTCAAACTGCTGTAACAACAGTGCAATGTGCGCTTGCGCACTACTTTTTAGGTGCTGATTGTGCTTGTAGCTTAATGTTTCGGTAAAAAGTTGGTTTACCGTGCCTAATCCAATGTTCAAATCCTGACTAACATAAGCAACTTGCTGTCTTACAGCCCATATTTGTTCGCCTACAAGCGTTTTACCATTAACCTCAATGTGTCCTGAGTCGGGCATTTCGAAGCCTAGCAATAGCTTAAAAAGGGTTGTTTTGCCTATGCCCGATGGGCCGGCAATGTTCACTTTATCGCCAGGGTTAATTTCAAACGAAAATTCACGAAGAATATACTTCTCCGTGAATTGTTTCGTGATGTTATGGGCTTTTATTTGCATGGGCTTTATAAGTTAAGCTCGTCTATTTTCAGTGCTACATTTCCGCGTGCATTGGCATTGAGTCTTATTGCTCCAGGCACCATATGTAGGCTTTTTACCGTGATGCTGTTTAACTTTCCAGCTACTGTAACACCATCCATTACCTTGAAGTTTGCCAACGATTTATTGGCTTCAGCTTTCAAGCTTTCGAGCTCTGCTTTGACAGGATAGGTTAAGAATGGAGTAATTTTTTTGATGATCAAACCATTAAGCAACCAGCTTGCCGATTTCACCAACGCATTTTTTGTTTTCAAATCGAACTCTGGGTTTTGAACCTCAATAGCCATTTTTTCGGCATTGTAGGCCAAAGTTCCTGTAAAATAAATTCGTCCTTTCAACGAGCCAGTCACGTCGGCCACAAACATAGGTTTACCTTCGCTTCCAAAAATCGATAAATCGGTAATGGTAATGGTTTTACCTCCTTCGGTAAAGGTTTTGTTAACGAGTTGTGCTTTGGCCATTTCCGAAATCTTATCGTAAGTAGCATCGGCAGCTACATTGAGGTTAAACTCTTGTGGTTGTTTCAATGCAATTTTAAATGGAGGAAGTGGCACTGCTTTATTCGCTTCGGGTTTTACACCTACAAAGGATTCAATCTGGCTTTGAAGCGCTATGGCCAAATTTAAGTTTTGACCAGTTGTTGTAAATGGAGATACATAAATATCTTTAGGCGTTAGACGCAACCATACATTGTTCTCAGCATTTACTTGCATGGGTTTTTGTGCTTCGGCCCAAGCCATGGTAACATATTTTTTAAGCTCCACCATTTGCGCCAATGCAGCATCAATTTGGTCGGTGATTAACTTTTCGCTTTTTTGCAATGCAATGTTGGCGATAGGTGTTACGGGCACATTTACACCTACCACATTCAGTTTGGGAGTTTCAATCCACTGAAAACCATTCGAAGTTGTATTGGCCACTAAGTTCCAGTTTTTATCTATGCTAATAGTCGTTTTGTAGTTCAATGCAATGCTACCGTTGGCTTCGTAATTATCGCCCACTTTTAGTCCAAACTTTTCGACTGTCCATGCAAAGCGAGTCCAAAGCTTTAAAGGCACACGATATTCGATTACATTATTTTTGATGCTAAATGAAAAGTTCTGTGCTTTCCAAATTTTTACACTTAAGTCCTGATTGTTTAATTTATCGCCTTGGAAGATCAATCCGTTCATCTTTTTATTGACAGCGGCTTCGAGTTTCTTTACATCAATAGCTATTTGTAATGGTAAATCCGATACTGCAGGAGCTAAATTAGATGGAAGGTACGACTCTTTAGGGCGTTCAATTTGCATAGCGGTTTTACACGAAAAGCCGAAGGCTATCATAGCCAGAAATACAGCTTGTTTGAAAATAATTTTCTTCATTGGATGTTCGAAAAAAGTTTATATTTAGTTTGTAATACCCAATCAACAGCACTGTGATGACAGATTTACGCCACAAAATTACAAAAAACTATGTTTATCTGCGTTAAAGATGTGTTTTAATATTCTTTAGAGCTGCATTCAGTGAAGTGGAAGTACCTAAATTGGCATACGTCTACGTTGAAAGTAACTAGCATCAAATTTTGGTTTCCAAACAATTAGCAAACTTTTATTGTTTGAAGAGTATCATTTTAATGCATCATCAAATATGGCTTTTTATCAATTTAAACGAACAATGGCATTGCCAGTTACCATTAATCAGTTGTGGGATTTTATTTCGTCGCCATCGAACTTAAAGGAAATTACACCTCCTAAAATGGGCTTTCGGGTAACCAATGATGTAGATGGTGTAAAAATGTATCCAGGGATGATTATCACCTACAAAGTAACACCGATCATGGGTATTGAACTAACTTGGGTGACTGAAATTACGCAAGTGAAGGAAAAGGAATCTTTTGTTGATGAACAACGCGTGGGGCCTTATGCCATGTGGCATCACGAGCATAAAATTGAACCGATAACAGATGGTGTGTTAATGACCGATATTGTTTCGTATCAGCCTCCCTTGGGTATATTGGGTACTTTAGCCAATCAGTGGTTTATCGATAAATCGCTTCGCGAAATTTTCGACTATCGCTCTCAAGTGTTGCAATTGAAATTTGGTAAATACATCCCTCGATCTGCCGACGATTATGTTATCTGAAATAGACAAAGACCGCATTATCGAAATGGCTTGGGAAGACCGCACGCCTTTCGAAGCCATACAGTTTCAGTTCGGACTTACCGAGCAGGAAGTGATACAGTTGATGCGAAGGGAATTAAAGCACTCCAGTTTTTTGATGTGGCGCAAACGTGTACATCAGAAAGTAAGTAGCAAACACGCCTCGCTTCGCAACCAAGCCATCAACCGCTTCAAAAGCCGTATGCAACGCATTATCAGCAACAATAAAATGAGTAAACGGTAATTTCGCTCAACGCTTTCATTAGTTATAGTGTAAATGCCCATGAAACTAATTGGATAAAGAAATGAACTGATAATTATCGTTTAAAATAATAAGAGTTAAATGTATTAGTATCCACACAGTTGAAATTAAGATGGATGCAGTTGGTTATTCGGTAATAAGAGAACTGGCAATAATGCGTTCGATAACGACATAATCGCCTTGAATTGTATAGATCAATGTATGTTTTTTGTATGTAATTTGCCGAGCCTGTTTGCCGTAACGTAAAGTTGATTTATGCGTAGAAATAGGAATGGAGCTAGCATGAGAGCTTAATTTCTTCATGGCGGCAATAATACCATTGGTGTAACGCAATGAAGTGAGTGGTGATTTTAACTCAAAAGCAATGAAATTGGTTAGGTCGTCAAGGTCGGCTTGTGCTTGGAGTGATACAGCAACTTTGAATTTTTTCATTTCTGCTCTGTACGTATATCATAGCCTATTTTAGTTTCGAGCTGATTCCATACAAGTTCTATAGCATCGTCGAGTGGAATTGCTCCAGCTGGCATCTCATTATTATATGCTAACTCTACTATACGACTATGGTTTTCTAATTCGCGTACAATCTTTTTGCCGGTAGGTGTGCTGATGTCTATATGAGCTGTTACTGTCATTGAATTGTAAGTTTATTGATTTGTTTCTGCAAAGATACAAACACAAAATGAATTATAATACAAACACTTGTGACTTTTTTTTCATGAAACACAATTGGCTAACATTGGCGTTTCAAATTATTTGACAATTACCATATCCCGCATCCTTTACATCCCACACACATCCTTTCTCCCGCCCAAGCGATGGCGGTTACGAGCAACGATACGGTACAAATAATCGCGCACAGTTCGGGGAATGAGTTTAAAAACAACCACCCATCCGTACCAAGGCCCTAAAGCTTGTAAACAACGAATCACAGCATCGGAGCGAAGGTAAAGCGCTTCAGTACACTGAAGTATCACAGTGTCGGTGTCAATCTGTTGTTCGCTAAGCGTTAGTACGAGCTGTTGCCCTTGAACGCTTTGTAAGCCTTCCAGCTGCAATCGATGATGCCTGTCGAGCCGACGGATGATACCCACCCATTGGTTGCAAAAACCACAGCTGGCATCATAATATAGAATTGGTTTCGCATTCATAGCAACACTAACAGTTTGCAACTGCCATTAGTTTAATTCATTATATTTAAGTATCACCCCATCGATATTTTACTATCCATTTTCGTATCTTTGCAACATCCATTGAGTTTAAACTGTTATTTACTCACTAAGTACTCAAAACTCAAAACTCAGAACTCAAAACTCAGAACTCAAAACTATTCCAACCATGTCCGATAAAGGAAATATACAAATAAAGTGTGCACGTGTACACAACCTCAAAAACATCGATGTAGAAATACCCCGCAACAAGCTCGTTGTGATCACCGGTTTGTCAGGCTCAGGTAAATCGTCCTTAGCTTTCGACACGCTTTATGCCGAAGGACAACGCCGTTACGTAGAGAGTCTTTCGTCCTATGCCCGTCAGTTCTTGGGCCGTATGAGTAAGCCCGAGGTGGATTATATAAAAGGCATTCCGCCAGCAATTGCTATCGAGCAAAAGGTAAACACCCGCAACCCACGCTCCACTGTCGGCACATCCACCGAAATTTACGAGTACATCAAATTGCTCTTTGCCCGCATCGGTAAAACCTATTCGCCCATCAGTGGCGCATTGGTCAAAAAACACGAGGCCGACGATGTGGTGCAAGCTGCCCTTGCTTACCCCGACGACACGCGCCTGCTTGTGTTGGCACCTGTGGTTCCATCCTCCGACCGCACGCTCAAAGGCGAGCTACAGAACCTCATGATGCAAGGCTTTAGCCGTGTGGAAATGAATGGCGACATTGTGCGCATTCAGGAAGCTATTGATAACGATCAAGCTTTGGCGCTAAACCCAAATATTTCGCTGGTGATCGACCGACTCACTGTCGACCGCTCACAAACGGGCATCAGCCGTCTTACTGACTCTGTTGAAACGGCCTTTTTCGAAGGTCGTGGAAATTGTATCTTATCTATTGCAGACACTACTCCCCTCTCCTCAAGGAGAGGGGCTGGGGGTGAGGTGGAATCTCAAAATGTTAGATTAAGCTTTTCTAAAAGCTTCGAGGCCGATGGCATGCAGTTCGAAACCCCCACCGTGCATACCTTTAGCTTCAACAGTCCGCTCGGTGCTTGTCCTACCTGCGAAGGTTTTGGTCGTGTTATTGGTGTCGACGAGGATTTGGTTATCCCCAACAAAGGCTTGTCCATTTTCGAAGATGCAGTTATGTGCTGGCGTGGCGAGGTGATGGGCGAGTACAAAAAGCAGCTTATTCGTGTTGCCGATAAGTTTAATTTTCCCATTCACAAACCTTTTTTCGAGCTTACCGACGCTCAGCGTGAGCTGTTGTGGACAGGCAATCAGTATTTCGAAGGGCTCAATGCCTTTTTCAAAATGCTCGAAGAGAATCAGTATAAAATTCAATACCGTGTAATGTTAGCGCGTTATCGTGGCAAAACCGTTTGCCCCGATTGCAAAGGCAGTCGCCTCAAAAAAGAAGCGTCTTACATCAAAGTAGATGGTAAATCCATTTCCGAATTGGTTTTATTGCCCATTACCGAACTAAAAGCCTTTTTCGATCAAATCCAGCTCGACGAAACCGACGCCGCAGTAGCCAAACGTCTGCTTCTCGAAATCAACAGTCGCATTCAGTTCCTGCTCGATGTCGGTTTGGGTTACCTCACCCTCAACCGCCTCTCCAATACCCTTTCGGGTGGCGAAAGTCAACGCATCAACCTCGCCACCTCCCTTGGTAGTAGCTTGGTTGGCTCGCTTTATATTCTCGACGAGCCCAGCATTGGACTGCACTCGCGCGACACACATTTGCTCATCAAAGTGCTCAAGCAGCTCCGCGATTTGGGCAACACAGTGGTGGTGGTAGAGCACGACGAAGAAATTATGATGGCTGCCGATTACCTTATCGACATCGGCCCCTATGCCGGTCGCAAAGGTGGCGAAGTGGTGTATCAAGGCCCCGTGCCATCGCTAGGTACAACTCCATTCTCCTCTGGGAGAGGGGTTACGGGAGAGGTCTCAAACTCTTTTACACTCAAATACCTGTTGGGCGAAGAAACCATCGACGTACCCACCCACCGACGCAAGTGGAACAACTACATCGAAATTCTTGGCGCACGTGAAAACAACCTCAAGGGCATCGACGTTAAGTTTCCGCTCAACGTAATGACTGTTGTTACAGGCGTCAGCGGTTCGGGCAAGTCATCGCTCGTGCGCACCGTTTTCTATGCCGCCCTCAAAAAACATTACGGAGGCGTTGCCGATCGCACCGGTCAGTTTGGTGCCCTCAAAGGGTCCATGCAGCTAGCCAAAGACGTGGAGTTTGTCGACCAAAATCCCATCGGACGCTCATCGCGTTCCAACCCCGTTACCTACATCAAAGCCTACGACGAAATTCGTAAGCTCTATGCCGACCAGCAGTTGTCCAAACAAATGGGCTATTCAGCCTCTCATTTCTCCTTCAACACCGAAGGCGGACGCTGCGAAGAATGTCAAGGTGAAGGTACCGTAACTGTCGAAATGCAATTCATGGCCGACCTCGTTCTCGAGTGCGAACACTGCCACGGCAAACGCTTCAAACAAGACATCCTCGAAGTCAACTACCACGGTGCAAGTATCTTCGACGTACTCGAAATGACCGTCAACCAAGCCATCGAGTTCTTTGGCCAGCACCCCGGCACCATCGAAAAGAAAATCGTTAAACGCCTCAAACCCCTACAAGATGTAGGCATCGGCTACGTCAAACTCGGCCAATCAAGCTCCACCCTTTCCGGAGGCGAAAGCCAGCGCGTCAAGTTAGCCTCCTTTTTGGCCAACGAAAAGCCCGAGCCAACCATCTTCATCTTCGACGAGCCAACCACAGGGCTACATTTTCACGACATCAAAACCCTGCTCAAAGCATTCGACGCCCTCATTGCCAAAGGACACACGCTCATCATCATCGAGCACAACCCCGAAGTCATCAAATGCGCCGACCACATCATCGACATCGGCCCCGAAGGCGGCAACAACGGCGGTACCCTCGTTTTCGAAGGCACCCCCGAAGGCATCCTCCAATGCCCCACCTCCTACACCGGCCAATTCCTCAAAGGGAAACTCTAACACAGTTTCCCTTTTTGGGGTGCCCCTAAGCCCTTCAGTGATTATGGCCCTCCACCTCTTACCTTCTAACTTTCTAACTTTCTAACCTTCTAACTCTTTTGGGGGTGCCCCTCGTACCTCGGGTCGGGCTTTCGCTGCTGCCCCTGCTCGTACCTCGCCGTGGCATCCGCTCTATCCCTCACCCACCCAGCAGCCTTTCGGCCCGATGTGCATTTCATCAATATCCCGGCCCCCTAACCCCCTAAAGGGGGAATAAGACGCGACAAACAAGCTTTGTAGCTCCATGTGTCAACTGAAAGGGGCGTAGCCCTGCCATCTTTGTAGCAATAGAAACGCGTGCTTTTGCATAAGGGGCATAGCCCTGACATCTGTATTTTAATGAATGGTGAATTAACCAATCAAGATATCAGGGCTACGCCCCTCAGGGGTGTGGTATTATTAACTAGTCTACAAAGATGGCAGGGCTACGCCCCTACTGCACGGTAAAATGAGAATATAAAATAATGGCGCCTAGCAACGGGCTTTCAGGCGCGATAAACAAGCTTTGTAGCTCCATCATCTACACTCAGCATAGAGATTATAAACAGTAATTTCTTTTCCCGCAATTTATCCCACCCTCAGCGAGAGGCGTTAGAGGCAGACACATCATCACATCATCACATCATCACATCAATTTATTCCATTTGCTTAACTGCATCAACTAATCGTATAAACTCTCTACGATAGCCGTTAGTATCATTATCTAATCCCTCACGGGCTAACTCTACCGCTTTTTTGTACGTAGCATCGCCTTTAAAATCCGAATCGCGCAACAACTGTCCAACCATTGCTACTGCCATAGCAAACTTTAGATCGGCTGTAGCCACTTTCGATACGCTATTGAGCATCAATGGCACTTCCAATTTTCGGCTTTCGTTTTCAGCTGGTTTTTTGTAGCGCAGTTTAACCGTTAGCATTTCATCCGAAGGGTTTTCAATGCGTGTTGCTTTCAGTTTTTGGGTCGGTTGATATTTCAAATCGTCAACGCCACCGTATGTATTTTCAACGCCCACGGGAATTACCTCATACATAGCCGTAACAGTATGTCCCGAACCCAGTTCGCCTGCATCCTTTGTATCGTCGTTAAAATCTTCTTTGTTTAGCATTCTGCTTTCGTAACCAATAAGTCGATAGGCATTAACATGTTGCGGATTAAACTCCACCTGAATTTTCACATCGTTGGCCACCGTATACATCGTACTACCAAACTCACCTACTAACACCTTGTTTGCTTCTTGCAAGTTATCAATATAGGCATGATTTCCGTTCCCTTTTTGAGCCAAAACCTGCAATTTATTGTCCTTGTAATTACCCATTCCGTAACCCAAAACCGTTAGATAAATACCCGTTTTACGTTTCGACTCAATCAGGTTTTCAAGCTCATCGGGCGTGCCTACACCCACATTAAAATCGCCATCCGTACAAAGTATAATGCGATTATTTCCTTTTGCAATGAAGTTCCGTTCGGCAATTTTGTAGGCTAATTGTATGCCTGCACCACCAGCTGTTGAACCTCCAGCCGACAAATTATCAATGGCTTCTTTTATTTTTGGTCGGTCGGCTCCCGATGTCGAAGGTAGTACTTCGCCTGCAGCACCAGCATATACCACTATCGAAACTCTGTCGGACTCGCGCAGGTTATTGGTTAGCAATTTAAGCGACGATTTAACCAATTCCAATTTAGTCGCACCTTGCATTGAACCCGAAACATCAATCAGAAATACAAAGTTGGAAGCTGGCAAATTTTCGGATGGTATTTCCTTAGCCTTCACTCCTATGCGTACTAGTTTGTGCTTTGCATTCCACGGACAAACAGTTGCTTCGGTTATAATATTAACCGGATGTTCATCCGTAGGCTGAGGGTAGTTGTACGAAAAATAATTAACCATTTCCTCTGTACGAATCATGTCTTTTTCAGGCTTTAGCCCTTGATTAATCATGCGTCGCATAGTGCTGTACGAAGCTGCATCCACATCGAGCGAAAAAGTGGATAATGCCTCGGCTGCTGTTGACGTAAATCGGTTTTCTTTAAACGATCCATATTCTTCGGTGTTTAGCTCATCGGCAACTACCACCTGACAAATATTGGGGCGATTTCGGTTATTAGCATACTGTACAGGAGCCCGAACCCCTGTATAAACAACTCGTGTGCCTGTAGATGATACGGCTCCAGTTACAGCCATGTGCTTTTGAACGCCGTACCCCACAACCACGCATTCCTCCAAGGTGTTACCGGCGGGCTTTAGTTTTACGTTCTGTTTAGCCGATTGAACAATCACCTCTTGATTTTCGTAACCAACAAAACTAAAAACCAAGGTTTTTCCTTTCGCTACAGAAATTAAATAATTGCCATTCGCATTTGTCACAGTGCCCTGATGAGTTCCTTTTATGGTAACTGTGGCACCAATAATTGGTGAGTTCGTTTCGTCGGTTACTTGTCCGGTAACCACTACATTCTGCGCAAAAGCCGCCGTCGAAAATACCAACATTAAAGTTAGCAAAAAATGAATTGTTCTCATAATCATTACGTTTTAATTGTTTAACTATACATTTACTATTTATTCATTTACCATTTACTATTTCATCCATTCTTTCATCTTTTCATTTCTTCATCATCACATCAACCTCATTTACAATTTATTCATTTACTATTTACCATTTCTTCATCACCACATCACCACATCATCAAATCACCACATCACCACATCACCACATCATCACATCATCACATCATCTCATCACCACATCACCACATCATTTACCCTTTAGATACATTTTATTCATAAATTCCATAAATGCATAGAAGTTTTTTTCTAATTTTGTATAATTATTTTATATACAAAACGCAACTAATTGAAAAACAATACTAAAACATCAAATCTTACGAATGAAGAACTGCTTCGGCTTTACATAGAGCAGAACGATTCGATCTGTTTTGGTGAATTGTATCGACGGTTTATTCCAAAAATATTTGGGTTGTGTTTAAAGTATTTAGGCGAACAAGAAGCGGCGCGTGATGCTGTAATGGACATTTACGGACAAGTAAGCGAAAAGGTGAAACTGTATGAAATTGCCAATTTCAACACATGGCTGTATTCAGTGGCAAAAAATCATTGTTTACAACAATTACGAAAGGACAATAAGACAATATTTGTGAAAATAGAAGACTTTGCTGTGGAAAATGATGCTTTTTTTACTCTAACAGATAAACCACAATCGCAAGAAGGGTTGGCAGCATTGGAATATTGCCTCGAAACCTTGCCCGACGAACAGCAAAAAAGTGTCACGTTATTTTATATCGACAATTGTTCGTATGCAGATATTGTGGAACTAACGGGATTTGCATTGAGCAAAGTAAAAAGCTATATTCAAAATGGCAAACGAAATTTAAAGAGTTGTATTATTAGTTATCTGAAACGGAATTGAACCGACTGAATATGGATTTTAAAGAATACATAAAAGGGAAACGACACGGAAAAGCTGCCAACGAATTGGAACGTGAGGCGCTCAACGATCCGTTTTTGCAGGATGCTATCGATGGCTTCGATAGCGTTGCTGGCGATCATTTGCCCGTAATAGATCAACTCGAAAAACAATTTACAGGCAAACGCAATCACCGTAACTTGTGGTGGATGGGCATTGCTGCATCCGTAGTGCTGATAATTGGTATTGGATTTTTATTTTCACCCGAAAAAGAAACGTATTTAGCTACTGAGCATACCAATCAACAGATTAATAAACCGTCAAAAGCTCGTGATAAAAGCCAATCGAACAACGCTTTAGCCAATAAAACCAAGGATAGCATACAAACGATTGCCTCGAACCTACCCAAAACCAATGCAAAACCAACCAGTCGCAAACCGATTGAAGCGCATACCAATCAACTAGCAATGGAAGAAATGGCTGTCAACGAAATGCAGTCGGAAACAGATGAGCTAATTGTAGCAGCACCCGTGCAGGTCGATTCGAATACCCAAACAAAAGACCAAGCGCCATCGATTGCAGCTGCTCCAAAAACAATTTATAGAATAAATGGGATAGTTAAAGATGAAAAAGGTGCACCCCTGATAGGTGCTACAGTTAAATTTGAAAATAGCATGAACGGCACCGTTACTGATGTAAACGGAAAATTCGAAATCCCCGCTTCGAGATACAAAAACGACCCATTAAAAGTAACCTACATTGGTTATAATGAAAAGAAACTCGACATAACCAACGACAACATATCTATTGAAATGGAACCAAATAGCCTAGCCTTAAGCGAAGTGGTAGTGGTAGGATACGGTACACAAAAGAAATCAACTGTTACAGGAGCTGTAAGTAGCATTAAATCTTTAGATCAACATCGAACAGCAGGTGTTGCAGGTACAAAATACTCATTCGGAAAAACAGAATTCAAAGCATATTTTGAAAAGAACCGAAAACCAAATCTGTGTAATAATGAGCCAAGTAAACTCAAGGCACGCTTTATAATCAACGAATTTGGTCGCCCTGCCGATTGCATCATCTTCGACTGCAACTGCGACGAATTTAAAAAGGAGTTTATGCTTATACTGACTCAATCGCCCAATTGGTCTATAAAAAACAGCATTGTTGAGCTGACTCTAAAAATAAATTAACGAGCATCAACACCCTGTCATCCTACCGCATTTCCATCAGTGTCGATATATCCTTGATTCGTAGATATCACAGTAATCTTACAGTAACAACACATTCATATAACAGTTATAACACAGATTTTTAAACAAACTATTACTTTATAGTTAAAACAATGTATCTAGTATATATAGTTTCATTTTTAGACTTATATTTGCATCGAATACATTGTTAGTCAACGTGCTAGTGATGTAGCATTTAAATCTGATCTAACCATTAAAAAAAATGACACTATGGCTTTTTACACAGGGGATCTACCCATGAAAGGTTCCATTAAACTTCTTTCTTACTATAAATTGTACGGAACAAACAAAATTGTGGCGCGCACCAAGGGTGGCCCGTCGAAAGAAAAAATTCAAAACAGTCCAAAATTTGCTACACTTCGTAAGCATCAGCAAGAATGGAAGGGCTGTGTGCTTTTTTCCAAATCGCTAAAGAAGGCCTTAGGTTATGTGTTCGATTTGGCCGATTACAACCTTTCACCCGTTTGGAACGGGCTTGCGAAAAACATCATCAAAATGGACGAAGAACATCCTGTGGGTGAACGGAGCTTGATGGTTTCGGCATTCAAACAAGAATTGGAGGGGTTTCAGCTCAATCGCAACTACAAGTTCAATGCGTTAATTGGTATTCAACCACAATTGGTTCTCGACACCGAAACGCTGTATGCCTCTGCAACCTTCGAACCATTTAGCACCGCTCAGCAACTGCTCAATATACGCAAATTGCCTTATTTCCGGTTTATCCTATCTGTGGGTATGGTGTCGGATAGTTACTTTTCAGGAGGTCGAGATCCTATATATCTTCTGCATCACTCCAGTTTGAATGGGGCAAATAAGTGTGTAAATACCGAGTGGCTTTCGACAAACGATCGGTTGCCGGAGCTGAAGCTCGAAATACAGTTTGACGAAAACGAAGCTAAGTACAAACGAACGCAAGTGACACATCTTCTGAGTCTTGGTATAGAGTTTGGAGCCGTAGGTTTTGGTGGCAAAATTGAAGCCGTAAAACACGCAGGCGCTGGCCGCATTATGCTTGCGCGCTAAAAAACAAAAACCCTCAGGTAGTACATATAGAGGCTAATCTACAAAGATGGCAGGGCTACGCTCCTACTGCATGGTAAAAATAGAATATAAAACAATGTCGTCCCGCTGGGTCTTATTGGCAATTCAAACTCTTTGACTACCATAATGCCGCTTCTACGAAGCTATTTACCAAAGTCCCATCGGGACGAAATTATGGTAGATGATATGGTGATGATGTGGAATAACAACTGCAAAGCAGTTGAATGTGCTTAGCCATGTATGAAATGCATGGATGATGATGATGGATGACGGTTGTGGAACCCCGTGAGGGGTTCAATAGCATCATCGAAAAGGGATATTGATGAAATGCACATCGGGCCGTAAGGCTGCTGGGTGGGTGAGGGATAGAGCGAATGCCACGGCGAGGTACGAGCTGGGGCAGCAGCGAAAGCCCGACCCGAGGTACGAGGGGCACCCCCGAAATAAAAGAAGTTTGCAGTGGACAGTGGGCAGTGGTGCTTTTTTGGTATTAGGATTCGGCTTTCAATGCTTTTTCGATGTTTTTGTCTGGGATTAACCACATGATGGATATGAGGGTAACTATCGAAAATGAGATAGCTTCGTAGTTTATACAAGCTACAATCGAACCAACTGCACACTGAAACAAATAACATTTAAAATGACAAATATATTTTAATTAATAAGTGCTTGCAATTAAAACGTTATTTTGTATTATATTTGCAATTCAAAAAACCGATTTCAAATTAATCTGATACAGTATTATCAAGTAAAAAAAAATCTAGCTTTAAATTGAAAACTTCAAAATAGTTAATTACATAAAACGTCCATTTTAAAATAATTATTAACACACAAGGCAATGATTATTTTAACATGGTAAGTTCCATCTGACCTCTAAAAAAAATAATTATAAACAGATGAAAAAGAAACCCATACTACTTTTTTTATTCATAATCAGTTTGTTTAGCTCTTGTATCTTGAATGATTTTAATGAATCGTGTACTTTAACAATTCAATTAGTTGACACATCGGGAGAAAGCATCGAAAATGCAAAGATTACGTATAGTACCGACTACGAAAGCTCCGAAACAACAACAAACAGTAAAGGGGTAGCCACAATAAACCTTAACAGAAGTGGTATATGTACCGTAATTTGTTCGAAAGAAGGATTTACAGCTCAAACAGCACACATCATTGTATTAAGTAAGGAAAACAGAAAAACCGAACTTATATTAACTGCACTCAACGAAGATGCATATTTAAGTGTACCTTCGAAAGAAGTAACGTATAGAAATACTGGTGGCGAATTTGCTTACGACATCACTACCAATATAAACTACGAAGTAGAATGTGAAGCCACTTGGCTTACTTGCACCAAAACTGATAATGGAATATCCGTTAAATGTGATTCAAATCAATTACTATCGCCACGAACTAGTACTGTATACGTAAGAGGAGCCTACAATGTAAATGACAGTATCAAAGTAACACAACTTGCTGGGCCTATATTGAGTGTTGAAAATTATTTAGGTAAAGATTTAAGCAGCTATCCTAACAATATACCATTTATCACCTTTTCGCATGAAATAAGTGTTGTTTCGGCAAAGGCATTAAACACAAACATAGCATACGAGCTTTCGGGCGATAAAAAAACAGTTTATTTCCCAAACGTTAAAGTAGATTTATTCTCGACCTTAGCAATCACCCTCCATGTAAAAGCATCTGATAATATCGAATTAAGTTTTCCCGTTAACTTACGATTGCATGTAAATGCGCAACCTGTCTACAATCTACAAAATCGAATTGTCGTTTTTACAAATGACAATAAATACGCATGGATTTACATGAATTACAATGGATACAACCAGTTGAAACAATACAGCTTAACTAATTTTACGGAAACGACTAAAAGTATTTACGAGCAATTTACTATTACGGCATATAACGAATACAACAATTGCATTTACCTCTTAAATAATATTGTAAATAACAACAAAGACCTTACACAAGTAAGCATTTACGATGCAACGACAGCTGTATTAAAATCACGCTTCAACATCGATTATAATGGCTTAACAGTACAATCATTAGCTTTTACAAAAAATGGATATGGTCTAATGCAACTTGGTGGTCGTAGTTTACTCTATCTTAACTCTGCCAACAACCACGAGTATGGCGTCTATTCAAATAGCAGCAACATATACGACAGTTCAAACCCTAATTCACTGCTTACCACTAACATTGTAACTTTCAAAAACAGCAGCATGTTTATGTTATCGGGAACTGACAGCCGTGGTTCGCTGTATGTTTTCAGCTCTGCACCAGGCTCAAAATTGCTAACTCAAGTTTCAAAAGTTTCAGGATATAATAACGCACTCACAAGTAATACAGGAACAAAAGCAGTACTTACCAACAGTAGCTACAACAACCTTTCGGTTCTCGACCTCGAAACAACGGCCGCAACAACCATCAATTTGCCAGGTTATGACACCAACAATCTTACATTTATAACAAATGCATCTGGAAATCAACATTTATTCACCATAAATGGTCGATTAATCTCACTTACAACAAATTCAGTTAAAACCATTACGACCGATATTAATTATCAATATATGTTTTCTTCATCCGATGGCAAATTTTTAATTATAAACACACGCAATAAAGATTTCCTATTTCGATCTGATTTAATAACAGAATTTGCAAACTTCATTAAATAAGAATACATGTCAAAGAAATCAATTTTATTACTACTATTTATCTTTTGTTTAAATGGCATTTTCGCTCAAAAAAACTTTAAGAAAGGTTATATCATATCAAACACAAACGACACCACCGAAGGATATATTGATTTTCGAACTAATAATATAAACTCGAAAACGTGTCGTTTTAAAATTAATGCTGATGCTCCTGAACAGGCTTTTGCTCCTGGTGAAATTTACGCTTTTCGATTTACTGATGATGGAAAATATTATGTGAGTAAAAAAATAACCATCGAAGGAGTCGAGCATCATGTATTTTTAGAGTATTTAGTTCAAGGTATTAAAAACTTGTACTATTACCCGTTGAATAATGGCTATTACTTTTTCGAAAACAACGATGGCAGTATGACTGGCATAACCAAACTAGATGATGTAATCACTTACGATTTAAAAGTCAAAGAAGACAAAAAATATGTTGGTCAGCTCGCTGACGTTTTTAAAGACTGCCTGCCTATTGCAACAAATACCTCACAAGCGGAGTTCGGCCATAGAGCCATGATAAAGCTTACACAAGAGTATCACGATAAAATGTGCGACACAGGTGAAAGATGTATTTTATTCACAAACGATTATAAAAGGAAGTTCATCTCGTTCACTACTGCTGCATATAGTGGTTTCGAATACAATCATATATCAACATATATTTACGAGCTACCCAATATGCAAAGTACAAGTGCAATTGTAGGAGCTGATTTAGGTTTTTCGAGTCCTCGCTTGTTGAAACCCTTATGGTATATGCTCGACTTTAATGTATCTCGTTTAGCTGGCTCGGCCGAGAAAGCAAACTATAGCACAAACACATTGTACAAATATGATTTTAGCACCACCAAACTTAACTATAGTTTCGGGTTAAAATACATTTTCGAAAACGATAAAATAAATTGGTTTTTAAGTATAAAAACGGCTAAAACCAAATTAATTAATCTCAATAGCACCTTGAAAGAAAACTACATTTCGTATCTTAACAAAAACGAAACGGACGTGCGTCAAAACGAAAAGTTTCCTAGTTTTATGCAGCATTACTACTTCAAAAACAACCCATATGTATTTAATAATATCATTTTTGGTGCTGGCTGCGAACTTAAGCCTACTAATAAAAACTGTTTCCTACTTGAAGTGGATTACATCGTTACACCTAAAAGCATCGATAATTTAAATACCATTCAATGTAAACTTGGATATCGAATCAATTTTGAAAAACGAAAAAAATAGCCAGTTACAGATTATATATAATGCTCTAATTCCCTATTCTCGTTGCATACTTAATAGCTGATTAAAGATCAATACACTGATATTAAGCTGCGATCTTCTGATTTCATATCATTTTCATGTTCATTTAAGTATTTCCTATCAAAGTTTGACTAAAACACAAAGAACACTTCTCAAAACAAAGAAGAACGCAAATTACGTGAATTTTGCGTTCTTCTTTGTTTTGGGACAACTCGGTTGTCTATTTCTACAAATCAGTTAGTTTATAGTAAACTCGAATGGCAAACGTGCTTGTATGCCTTCGATTTTTTTAAGCTCCTGAATTTTTTTGATAAGCTTGTAATCTTCGCCAAGTTCCGATTTCATAATGCGGGTTTGAACGCCGGCATTAAGTTCTTTGGTTAGTTTGGTAAAGAAATCTTCTTTTACGGGAAACTCTTTCACCATATAGTTTTTGAGTTTTGCTTTGTCGACAGCTAGTTTTAGCGCGTCGTCCAGACCGCCCAATTTATCTACTAAGCCCAGTTTAAGCGCATCTTCACCAGTCCACACACGTCCTTCGGCAATGGCTTTAATTTGGTCGGTTGTTTTCTTACGACCATCGGCACAGCGCTTTACAAAAAGCTCGTAACCACGATTAACGTAGGCTTGCATCATGTCTCGCTCTTCGGGCGTAAATTTACGATTCACGGAGATGGCATCGCCCATTTTATTGGTCTTAACACCATCGTAAGTTAGGCCAAGTTTGTTGTTGAGACCCTCGATATTGGGTATTAGTCCAAAAATACCGATAGAACCAGTAATGGTATTTGGCTGAGCCACAATTTTATCGGCCATACACGAAATATAATAACCACCCGATGCTGCATAATCGCCCATAGATACAATGAGTGGCTTTTTGGCTTTAAGTTGAGTTAATGCACGCCAAATTTGCTCAGATCCGTAGGCGCTACCACCTGGAGAACTTACACGTAGCACAACCGCTTTAACGGACGAATCTTTAGCCACTTCGTTGATAGTTTCGACCAACTTTTCGGAGTCGATACCTTCAGTGTCGCCACCATCTATAGCTCCAATGGCATAAATAATACCTACCTTTTCTTTTTCGAATTTCGTATCATCGGCAGCTAAGCACATGGCTGTGTGGTCCACAAGTTTATAGTCTTTTACAAATTTTGTTAGGATGGCGTCCACCTCGTCGGCATACACAAGCGCATCAACCAGTTTATACTGTTTTGATTTTTCGGTTGGTTGAAATAGCATCATTTCGTCGGCATAAGCATTGATTTGCCCAGGCGTTAACTTGCGCGATTTGGAAATGTCGGTCACCATATTTTTCCAGATTGAACCTAAAAATACATTCACTTGTTCGCGGTTGGCATCGCTCATTTTGGTAGCAATGTAAGGTTCAACAGCCGATTTATAGGTACCAACCTTTACTACTTGCATATCGATACCCAATTTATCGAGGGTGTTTTTGAAAAACAGAAGCTCCATGGACAACCCTTTCAACTCAACCATGCCTTGTGGATTCACAAGCACTTTGTCGGCCACTGTAGCTAAGAAATAGTTCTTTTGCAAATAGTTATCGGCATAAGCCACAATAAACTTACCGCTCTTTTTAAAGTCGATAAGCGCATCGCGTATTTCTTTAATCGATGCATATCCACCCATAAGCTCGCCGCCTTTTAAGTAGATACCTTTGATATTATCGTTGGTTTTCGCTTTTTTGATATTAGCCAATACATCGTCGAGTCCGATAACAGCCTGACTTTTTTGGCCCATAGCTTCGGCAATAGCAGCCGAAAAAGGATCGTCCTCGGAGCGATCGACCAATACACCTTTTAAATCCAACTGATAAATCGTATTCTCTTCGATGGTTGTTACTTTCTCCGAAGATCCAGCAATAGCACCTATTATTCCAAAAAACAGCAACATACTAAGTAGTGAGGCTATCAATACGCCTACGATAGTTGCTAGGGTAAATTTAAAAAACTGTTTCATACAAATTAAGAATTAAATGGATAACTCTGATATTAACAAGAAATTGAGTTGCAAAGTAAATGAAATAATTTTGAATAACAAAATATTATTATCGTTTTTCGATAAATTAAGTATCCAAATACAGTGAATATGAATTAAACTCTCACCAAAAACTTATTCTCACCAATAATCACAATAATAAAAATGATAGTAAAAATGCTAATTTTCGATGAAAATCAAGCCATTTTATTGTTAAAAGTATTATTTTACAAGGCATATTGTAAATATTTTTGGTACAAAAGGCACAAAATAAGTATCTTTGTAATCAAATAAATAGGTATGTTTAATAAGGCAATTCAAAAATTTAACGAAGCATCAAATAATCAAAAGTTTGAGCTTAAAGCTGTATTCTTTGACATGGATGGGGTACTTTTCGATTCGATGAAGTACCACGCCAGTTCGTGGATGAAGGCAATGAACGATATAGGCATCAACTTTACGGAATACGAAGGGTATATGAACGAGGGCCGAACAGGTCACTCAACTATTAACGGTGCGTTTATGCGCGAGTACGGCCGCGAAGCTACAGAGGAAGAAAAACAAACGATATACCGTTTGAAATCGAGCTATTTCGAAGCATGCGGCAAATCACCCGTGATGCCTTTTGCGGGCGAATTGCTTCAAAAGGTAAAGCAAGATGATTTGGGCATTTACTTGGTAACAGGTTCAGGTCAATTAAGTTTGCTCGATGGATTGCAAGAACATTTCCCAGGCATATTTGTAAAAGAGCGCATGGTAACAGCCTACGATGTTACACAAGGAAAACCTCACCCAGAGCCCTATTTACAAGCATTAAAAAAATCGGGCTTAGATACGAACCAAGTAGTGGTTGTCGAAAATGCACCACTTGGAGTAGAATCGGCAAAAGCAGCAGGATTATTAGTTATAGCTGTGAACACTGGCCCACTCGACGAAAAAGTACTGTGGGACAGCGGAGCCGACATGGTTTTTGGCAGCATGCAGGAACTGTACGAAAAATGGAATGACATCTGGGAGAAGTAAGTAAGTGATAAGCGGTAAGCGGTAAGCGGTAAGAAGGGTACAACACATTATCACATCATCACATCATCACATCATCACATCAATATATCAACACATCAACATCAATATATGCAAATCATAAAATATCCGGCACGTGAGCAGTGGAGTGAGATTCTTGCTCGACCTGTTTTTGATAGCACACAGCTATTCGATACTGTTCAGCAGGTGCTGACCGATATACAAAAAAATGGCGATAAGGCCGTGCGAAGCTATACTGCTAAGTTCGACAAAGTGGAACTAGAAAATTTTGAAGTTAGCAAAGAAGAGATAGCCGAGGCAGAACTTTTGGTATCGAAACCACTAAAACAAGCCATTGAAATGGCTCGACGCAATATTTGGAAATTCCACATAGAACAACAACACGAATATCCTGAGATACAAACATCGCCGGGCGTGTTGTGCTGGCAAAAAGCGGTTGCCATCGAAAAAGTAGGACTGTATGTACCAGGCGGTACTGCGCCACTATTTTCAACGGTGCTCATGTTGGGCATACCAGCATCCATTGCCGAATGCAAAGAAATTATACTTTGTACACCACCAAATGCCGAAGGCAAAGTTCACCCCGCCGTATTGTATGCCGCTAAAATAGCGGGCGTACATCGCATTTTCAAAATTGGCGGCACACAAGCAATTGGAGCTATGGCCTATGGCACCGAAACAGTTCCAAAAGTGTACAAAATTTTTGGTCCAGGCAATCAATATGTAACTGCAGCTAAGCAATTGGTATCGTTGCGCGAAGTAGCTATAGATATGCCAGCAGGCCCATCGGAAGTAGAAGTACTTGCCGATCACACTGCCAACCCAGCCTATGTAGCAGCCGATATGCTTTCGCAAGCGGAACATGGAGCTGATAGCCAATCGATACTGATAACAGTTGATGAAGAACTGGTTGAAAAGGTACTGGAACAAATTGAAATACAACTCGAACAGCTCCCACGAAAAGAGCTAGCCAAAAAATCGTTAGCCAACAGCAAAATCATAGTTGTACATTCGCTCGAAGAGGCGGTACAGATGACCAACGAATATGCACCCGAACATTTGATTATTTCGACCCATTACCACAATGGGGTGGCAGCAAACATCACCAATGCAGGATCCGTTTTCCTAGGCAACTACAGCCCCGAAAGCGCTGGCGACTACGCTTCAGGCACCAATCATACTTTGCCAACCAATGGACACGCACGTGCTTACAGCGGTGTAAACCTTGATAGCTTTGTACGTAAAATCACTTTTCAGCAGCTATCGAAAGAGGGTTTAACCAACTTAAGCAATGCCATTATTTTAATGGCCGAAAACGAAGAATTACAAGCACATAGCAATGCCGTAAAAATAAGATTAGACAATAGCAACGAAGCGCCAGAACGTGTAAAAGCAGAAAGAAGATAATGAATATAAACGAACTACTACGTGAAAACGTAAAAAACATGAAGCCCTACTCCTGTGCTCGCGACGAGTTTAAAGGAGAGGCATCGGTGTATCTTGATGCAAACGAAAGTCCCTACAACAGTCCATTTAACAGATATCCCGACCCACAACAATGGAAGGTTAAAGAAGCCATATCTAAAATAAAGGATGTACCTGTTGCCAATATCTTTATTGGAAATGGAAGCGATGAGCCTATCGACTTGTTGTATCGTGCATTTTGCGAACCTCGCAAAGACAATGTCGTTGCAATTGAACCAACCTATGGCATGTATCAGGTTTGCGCCGCTGTAAATGACGTTGAATACAGAAGAGTATTACTCAACGAAGATTTCGACATCGAAGCATTTAAGCTGATGGATGCAACCAATCATAGCACCAAAATAATCTGGCTTTGCTCACCCAACAATCCTACGGGCAATAGTTTAAATGTAACGGAGATACAGAAATTACTAAAGTGGTTTAGAGGAATAGTAGTGGTTGATGAGGCCTACATTGATTTCTCAAAGAATAAGAGTCTTAGCAGCTTACTAAAAAAACATGCCAACTTAGTAATCCTACAAACCATGTCGAAAGCGTGGGGAAATGCAGGAATACGTTTAGGTATGGCTTACGCATCAACCGAAATCATTGAAGTTCTAAATAAAATAAAATATCCATACAACGTAAATATACTAACACAAGAGCATGCTTTAAAAATGCTTTCGAACAAATCAACGGTCGAAAAATGGGTAGAAACACTACTGGAGGAACGTGCCAACCTTATCAAAAAATTAAAAACATTGGATTTTGTGCAGCATATTTACCCTACTGATGCAAACTTTGTTCTGATAAAGGTTGAGAATGCTACCATGATATACAATTGGTTAGTAAACAAAGGTATTATTATTCGAAACCGCAGCACAGTAACTCTATGTGCTAATTGTTTGCGCATAACGGTAGGTGTAGCTAGCGAAACTAAAACACTTATAAACGCACTAAGCGAATATGCCACCGTGATAAAATAAACAGAACAAGGAGCATCATTCGATTTAACTATCATTTTGTATTTAATTTCGTTTAATATCCAAAAAAATCACTCCATTTACATTATTTATATGTACTTTTGCTGACTAATCGACAGCAAATAAGAAAAATTGAAGTTCAACATCTGTCATCTTTTCAAGCAAAATGTATCTATTTTTTTTGAAAAACAAAAATTTTAATTCGCATGGAAAAAATTGATCAACTCGACCGTAAAATTTTACAAATCATAACGCAAAATGCTCGCATGCCGTTTAAGGATGTAGCAGAAGAATGTGGAGTGTCGCGCGCAGCCATTCACCAACGCGTGCAACGCCTTATCGACATGGACGTTATAACTGGCTCAGGCTATTATGTTAATCCAAAAATGCTTGGCTTTCAAATGTGTGTTTACATTGGCATTACGCTTGAACGCGGGTCAATGTACAAAGAAGTGGTAAGCAAACTGGAGCAAATACCCGAAATTGTTGAGTCGCAATACACACTCGGCCATTATACAATTCTGATAAAAGTATATGCACGAAATGACGAACATTTAATGGAGTTGCTGAATGGTCAGATTCAGGAAATACCAGGCGTAGCATCAACCGAAACACTTACATCGCTCGATCAGCGTATCAAACGTACCGTGCCGATTGAATAGGTCGCTCGTGCATTTTTAGGGCTTCGCCGTTTTATTGGGGCTTCGCCATTATGGGTGCTTCGCACGTTATTTGATTTTTCAGTTTCTTATTTTCTAATTTCTAATTTCCAATTTCTAACTTTTAATGGAAACAGTAGTAAGCGGCATTCGCCCAACCGGGAATTTACATCTCGGTAATTATTTTGGCGCTTTGCGCAATTTTTTAAACATGCAAAACGAGCATAATTGCTATTTCTTTATAGCCGATTATCACTCACTTACGACACACCCTACACCACAGGATTTGCATGGCAACGTAAAACAAATTTTGATTGAATATCTTGCTGCGGGCCTAGACCCTGACAAAGCAACACTCTACATACAAAGCGATGTACCTGAGGTAGCCGAACTTTATTTGTATTTAAACATGAATGCATATATTGGTGAGTTGGAACGCTGTACCTCATTTAAAGATAAAATTCGTCAACAGCCACAAAACGTAAATGCGGGACTATTAACATACCCTACGCTTATGGCTGCCGATATTTTAATACACAAAGCATCAAAAGTACCTGTAGGTAAAGATCAAGAACAACATCTCGAAATGACACGCACGTTCGGAAATCGTTTTAACCGCATGTACAATATCGAATACTTCCCAGAGCCTCAAGCTTTCAACTTCGGCAATGAGTTAGTGAAAATACCAGGACTTAACGGTAGCGGAAAGATGGGTAAATCGGAAGGCGAAGGAAATGCGATTTATTTTGCAGATGAGCCTGAAGCGATACGTAAAAAGGTGATGAAAGCGGTGACCGATAGTGGCCCTACTGAGCCGAATCAACCAAAACCAGATGCCATTCAAAACATCTTCCAATTGATGAAGGTAGTATCGGCACCCGAAACACTAGCCTTTTTCGAAGAGCAATATAATTTGTGCCAAATACGCTACGGCGACATGAAAAAACAGTTGGCGGTAGATATGATTAATTTCACAGAACCCATGCGCGAGCGCATTAAAGCCATTTCGGCCGACGAAGCTTATGTATCGCGCGCAGCACGTATTGGCAAAGAAAAAGCACACGAAAGTGCTGCCAAAACAATCCGCGAAGTGCGTGAAATTATTGGCTTTAAGCAATTTTAAAAATACCCCAAAAGTTCATTAGTAACTTTTGGGGTATTTTTCTAGATTTAACCCTCTGCTTAAAAACGACCTATACTAAATCCAAACCGTTGGGTATCGAATTAAAGTAAGTAGGGGCATTATAAGCCTGCTCGTCGCCAATACCTATAGGTGGAGTCGACTCTAAAGCGAGTGATATCTCGTTATCGAGAAAAATCAGCTCAATGCGTGGTTTTATATATTTTTTTTTGGCTCCTGACTCTGAGTTTTGAAGCTTTGATATAGCGTTATTTATAGGTGTTTGATTCATAATATTCGATTTTTTATTTAACAATTACTTTTGCTGTTTCACTACCCACTGTTACCACATAAACTCCGCTTGA
>Ga0114938_1000029_pt1 | contig 114457 bp, 100 predicted proteins | sample AshMeaBigSpring_FD_88675 | JGI IMG/M metagenome (GOLD analysis project Ga0114938, IMG submission 88675) | Groundwater microbial communities from Big Spring, Nevada to study Microbial Dark Matter (Phase II) - Ash Meadows Big Spring | ecosystem: Environmental > Aquatic > Deep subsurface >...
AAGACAAAAGATAAAAGACAAAAGATAAAAGACAAAAGATAAAAGACAAAAGATAAAAGACAAAAGATAAAAGACAAAAGATAAAAGACAAAAGATAAAAGACAAAAGATAAAAGACAAAAGACAAAAGATAAAAGACAAAAGATAAAAGACAAAAGATAAAAGACAAAAGACAAAAGATAAAAGATAAAAGATAAAAGATAAAAGATAAAAGAGCAAAGACTTTAGACTCAGGATTGAAGACAATTGTTTTCGGTTTTGACGGTTCCCGGAGAAACGAAACACGAAGATATTAGCCTTAAAGAGAATATATACAAAACGAACAGAATACATGTTTCCGAAAAACAAAATAGAAATAAACCGACACCTCTTCTACGAAACGTCTCACTCGCCTTCGCTGGCCGATATTGTGGGCAAAAAGATGTTGCCCAAAATCGTCGATTTTTGCTTCATCGCCAATCCGTATTATCCGGACAGAAAGTTGCTGAAGTTGCTTCAGCAAAAGTTGCCCATGCTTATCAAATCGTACCCATCGAGCAATGCCATTATCTCGCAACAAAACCTGGCCAGCGTGCTGCATGTCGACCCCAACAGCCTGGTTATCGGCAATGGGGCTACTGAACTGATTACCATTATTGTCGAAAATCTGATTACGGATATTGCCATTCCGGTACCCACATTCAGCGAATATACCGACAAAATACGCCGCAAGGATTACGCCCGGCTCTATCAGATGAACCCGGAAAACAAGTATCAACTCGATCTGGATGAATATGCCTCGTGGATTACCCAAAACGCGATCACATCTGCCCTGATTATCAATCCGGGAAATCCAACCGGACAACTCATCCCGCTCAGCAGCATGATGGAGTTTCTCCACCGGATGAAGCATCTGCATATAATCATCGTGGACGAATCGTTTATCGACTTTGCCCACGAAGAGATTCCCAGCCTGTTGCCCCACATAGATGACTTTAGCAACCTGATGCTGGTGCGCAGCATGAGTAAGCATTGTGGTATACCGGGGCTTCGTCTGGGCTATTGCTGCTCTTCAAATAAGGAGTATCTGACCAGAATACGCTCCCTCTTACCCGTCTGGAACATCAATACGCTGGCCGAATATTTCCTCACTCAACTCAAGAAAACCGATGCCGAATACCACAAAGCCCGGTTGCGGGTGATAGACGATGTGCAGTATCTCTACTCGGAACTGGAGAAAATTGAGGGCTTCAGCGTCTATCCTACGGGGAGCAACTTCGTACTGGTCAAATCGGAGTGCGGGCTCAATGCCACCGACTTGCAACACATTCTGCTCGAAGAGTACCACGCCTACGTGCGCGATTGCAGCAACAAAGTGGGGCTCGATGCCTTTCACATCCGGGTGGCATCGCAGGGCAAAAAGAAAGATCAGATTCTGATAAAAGCGTTGCAGGATATTTCGAAAAAACAAAAAGAGAAGAAAGAGTCATGAAAAAAGTTTTAATTGTATCCCGACGCCTGATACGCAAAGATAAGCCCATCAACTGGGTCTCCGAGATATACCTGCAACTGCTGGCCGAAGGGGGCATCCTGCCGGTGATTGTGCCGATTGCCGAAGCCACAAAGAGCATATTGTCCGGTTATCTGGAGGAGTACCACGGCATGTTGATGATGGAGGGCGGAGATATCGACCCCCAATATTACGGCGAATCGTACAACACAGACTTGCTCGACGAGTACGACCGCCTGAAGGACGAAATTGAAATTGAATGTCTTCGTCATGCTTTTGGCGCCGACAAACCTATCCTGGGCTTTTGCCGGGGTATGCAGCTGATCAATGTGATACACGGAGGCAAAATTCACCGCGATGTGCACGATGAGTTTGCCCACAAAGTGCTGCATATCAACTACGACAACTACGACGGTCACCGGCACTCCGTCTCCATTGCCGACAACACGCCGTTGGCCGAATGGTATCGCGAACCGGTAATCCGGGTGAACTCATACCACCACCAGGGCATCAAAGAGCTGGGCAGCGGACTGACTCCCATGGCCTACTCCGAAGATGGATTAATCGAAGGGGTTTACAATCCGGCCAAACGGTTTCTGGTGGGGTTGCAGTTTCACCCCGAGCGAATGTATGCCGAACATGCCGGCAACAAGCGGGTGTTCGAGGCCTTTGCAAATGCAGTGAAAGAGTGTCGGTAATAATTATTCAGCTTACATAAAATATACAACTATGAACATAGAATCGTTTAAAGAGGTCGCCCGACAATACAAAGTGATTTTTCTGGACTCGTATGGCGTGCTTCGCAACTACCAGGGCATATTGCCCGGCGCCCGCGAGATGCTTCAGTTTCTCAAAGAAGAGGGTATCACCTATTATGTGCTCACCAACGATGCTTCGCGAAGCCCGGCGCAGCTGGCCGCAGCCTTCAAAATGCGCGGCATCCCCGAAATAACGGAGAGAAAAGTGATCTCTTCGGGCATGATCGCCAACGAATATCTGGCCAACAAAGTGAAAGGGGGTACTGTCGTTTATCTGGGCACCGAATGCTCGGCGCACTACATCGAAACTGTGGGACTGAAAACAATCTCTATCAGCAATATCGACATCGATGATGTAAGCGACTACACGGCTCTGGTTTTGCTCGACGACGAAGGTTTCGACTGGAAACAGGACCTCACCAAGGCGGTGAACCTGCTACGCAAGCAGAGCCTCCCGGTAATTGTGGCCAACTCCGACGAAACTTACCCGCTCACCAACGGCAATGTGGCAATTGCTATCGGTGGTCTGGCCGATTTGCTGGAGCCACTATCCGACAAAATATTTATCCGGTTTGGAAAGCCCGACTCGCAGATTTTCAACTTTGCCTACGAATATGCGCAGCAAAACAACCCCGCTATCACCAAACGCGATATCCTGATGGTGGGCGATACTTTACGCACCGACATTATCGGCGGAAATAAATTCGGTATCGATACCTGCCTCGTGCTGTCGGGTAATGTGCTGCCCAAAAATGCGGAACTGCTGATCAACTCCACCGGCATTATTCCAAACTTTATCTGCGAGTCTGTGGGAACGTGAACGGATAATTAACCTCACTTCTCCCCAACTCCCATTACCCGGAGCAACCACTCCAGCGGACAAAAGCGGGTAAAAGCCGACTGAAGCAGATTGATTGCGACAAACAAGCCCAACGCAATCCAGTTTTGCGAGACCGTGAGTGTGAGTATTATGCTGGTCAGCATCATGATGCCGGCTACAGCCCGGATGATTCTTTCTCTCATAGTTTTCAGATTTGGGTGAATGATTCTACAGGTAACACAAAGGCGCGAAACGGAAACTGCAAATGGTCGGCCTGATTTCGTTGATCTACCAGACTCAAAACCTGTAAAGCACGGTCATCGTCGGTGAAGCTGAAAAAGAACACAGATTCGAATTCTCCGTTTTTGCTGCCAAACCAGTTGCTCAAATCGTTGGGCTGCCCGTTGTTTAGTTTATAACCTGTTGTATCCGAGACACTAAAAACAGCTATGCCGGCCTGCTGCAAAAGCCCCGATACTTCGTGTCGGTAGTCGGAAAGAGCGGTAATTATCAGGAGTTTCATATAGGTATATATTTGGTAAAGGGTTGAAAAATAATTTGTTCAAACAAATCCGAACAGGCTAAATAAACCTGTTCGGTTGTATCATATTTGATCGACTACCGGCTTTCGGGGAATTTTTTCCGCATCATGCGGAAGTAAAGCAGAGGCACAACAATCAGAGTAAGCAGAGTAGAGGTAATCGTCCCCCCCATCAGAGAGATGGCCAATCCCTGAAAAATCGGGTCGAAGAGAATCACAACTGCCCCCAAAGCTACGGCGCCCGCCGTCAAAAGAATGGGAGTGGTACGCACGGCCCCTGCTTCAATAATTGATTGCCTGAGAGAAATTCCCTCTGCAAGGCGTATGTTCACAAAGTCTATCAGCAGCACCGAGTTTCGCACCATCACACCCGCCAGGGCTATGAACCCAATCATGGAGGTCGCGCTAAAGAATGTACCCATAATCCAGTGTCCGATAACAATGCCGATGAGCGAGAGCGGAATAGCCGCCAACATGACCAGAGGCACCGTAAAATTCTGAAACCAGCCCACAATCAGCATATAGATAATGATAATTACAATCAGAAAAGCCAGCCCCAGGTCGCGGAATACCTCGTACGTAATCTGCCACTCACCATCCCACTTCAGGGTGTAGTTGTCTTCGAGCCCGGGCTGTTTGCTATATTCTTCGTTGAGTTTGTATCCGGCAGGCAGCTTGACCTCCTTCAGTTTGTCGGATATCTTGCTCATGGCGTAAAACGGACTCTCCAGTTTTCCGGCCATATCTGCCACCACATACACCACACGCATCTGATTTTTACGGAAAATGCTTTTCGGGGCAATCTCTTGGGTCACAGTTATCAAATCGCTCACCGGAACAGCCACGCCGGAGCGACTCATCACCTTCAGATTGCTGAAGTCATTCACCCCCGCCTTGTCGGCATCGCTCAGTTGCAACAGGATATTTACCGGCTGAAAACTGTTGGTGCGGTGCAATACGCCGGAGGGCATGCCCGAAAGAGCACCTCTGACTGTAGCCACCACCTGCGCCGGTGCCACTCCCATCTTCATTGCCTTCTCTTTATCTACTGCAAAATTGAGTTCGGGTTGGTCGGCCTCCACCATCCAGTCCACATCCACCACATCTTCGGTGTTGGCTATCAGGCGCTTCACCTGCCCGGCCACCTTTATCTGCTCGTTGTAGTCGGGGCCATAAATTTCGGCTACCACAGTTGACATCACCGGTGGGCCCGGTGGCACCTCTACCACTTTTACATTGGCATTGTATTTTTTGGCTATCTCCTGAATAGCCGGGCGCATACCCCGCGCAATCTCGTGACTTTGTGCTTTTCGCTCTTTTTTATCCACCAGATTCACCTGTATATCGGCCACATTTTCGCCGCGGCGCATATCGTAGTGCCTCACAAGGCCGTTGAAGCTAATAGGAGCCGATGTGCCCACATATCCCTGATAACTGGTGACCAATTGCTGCCGGGCAATGTATTCCGAAATCTCCTGAGTAACCGCCGCAGTGCGCTCGAGGGTTGTCCCTTCGGGCATATCAATCACTACCTGAAACTCATTTTTATTGTCGAAAGGCAACATCTTTACCGGCACCGATTTGGTATAAAACAGCACCATAGATCCCAATAGGATGGCCACCGTAACCAGCATAAACGTCCAACGCTTGCTTCTGCTTTCGAGCAGAGGAACAATGGCCTTGTAATAGATGCGATAGACCCGGCTCTCTTCGAGGCGATGCTCTTTGTGTGCCTCACCCGGTTTCTCTTTTTCCCGAAGGAAGATATAGCCCAGATACGGAGTAAGAGTGAGGGCAATAATAAGCGAAATCATCATAGCAATAGAGGCGCCAATGGGCATCGGACTCATATAAGGCCCCATCAAACCGGAGACAAACGCCATGGGCAGTACAGCTGCAATCACAGTAAATGTGGCCAGAATAGTAGGATTTCCCACCTCATTGATGGCAAATATTGCCGCCTGATGAAAGGGCAGTCGCTTCATTTTGAAGTGTCGATGCATGTTTTCGGCAATGATAATGGAGTCGTCCACCACTATACCCGTCACAAAAACAAGCGCAAAGAGCGTAATCCGGTTGAGGGTATAATCGAGAAAATAGTAGGCAAAAAGTGTCATGGCAAAAGTGACCGGCACCGACAGAAACACCACCAGTCCGCCACGCCAACCCATGGCCAGCATCACAAAGAGCGTGACCACAATAATGGCGATAAACAGGTGAAAGAGCAACTCGGAGACCTTTTCGGAAGCCGACTCACCATAATTCCGGGTAGTGGTAACGGTGACATCAGCCGGTATCAAATCCTTTTTCAGGTGCTCTACTTTGTTTAGAATCTGCTCAGAGAGGTGCATCGCATCGGCACCTTTTTTCTTGGCAATCGAAATCGTCACGGCCGGATAACTGCCTTTCGTCTTTTTCAGCTCCTCCCGCGAGGCACCACCGTAGCCAAAGGTGACATACTGGCGGGGCGTTTCGGCGCCATCTTCTACGGCAGCTACATCGCGCAGATAAACCGGTTGATTGCCGTTGGCACCCACAACCAGATTGGCTACATCATCGGCACTGCTCAGAAAATTGCCCGTCTCTACCGAAAAAGCGGTGTCGGATTTGAGCAGGTTGCCCGAGGTCATCTGGGCGTTACCGGCCTCTATTTGTTGGCTGATGGATAGAAAATCGACATGATTTTCAGCCATCTTATCCTTGTCTAAAACCACCTTTACCTGACGACTACGGCCGCCGATAATAGCCACCTGAGCCACGTTGGGTATCTTCTTTATCTCGGTATTCACCACTTCGGCCAGTTGTGTGAGTGCATAGTCGCTACTCTTTTCGCTCCAAAGCGTAAGGGTAAGCGCCGGTACATCGTCGATGGCTCTGGTTTTGACCAAAGGCAGAGTTACACCCTGTGGAAATTTATCCATATTCTTCATAATCTCGTTGTAGAGCTTCACCAGCGAGCGTTCGATATCTTCGCCCACGTAGAACTGCACAGAGACCATTGCCTGGCCTTTCATCGAGGTAGAGTAAACGTGCTCCACCCCTTTGATGTTCGAAACCACCTTCTCCAGCGGAGCAGCCACAGTCGATTCCACCTCTGCGGGAGTGGCACCGGGAAACCCGATCAGAATATCTGCCATAGGCACATCTATCTGGGGCTCCTCTTCGCGGGGAATGAGATAGGTGCTGTATGCGCCTACCATCAGGAAGGCAAACATCAACAGGATTGTCAGTTTTGACTTGATAAATGCATTGGCTATTTTGCCGGATAATCCTTCTTTCATAATGAACTATTTAGAATACGTACACTCACCCCATTATATAATTTCCCTTTGGCATCGAGAACAAATTTCTCGTTGACATTCAAACCCGAAAGCACCTCTACCTGGTCGCCCGACACCTTGCCCAGTCGCACCCAACGAAGCGAAGCTGTATTTTTGTCAGAAACCACATAAACTCCGGTCAGCTGGTCGCGGTAAACAATAGCAGCTACAGCCACCCTAACACCACCATTCTGCCCCTGCGCGCCCGGTTTTGAGGCCACCGTGGCATTGGCATACATACCCGAAAGCAGCCCTTTTTGCTCGTTGGCCGGGATGGTTATTTTCACTACATACTGTCCGCCCGAAGCCTGCGAGGAGGGGCTCAACCCGATTATCTTACCAGAAAAACGTCTGTCGGTCGATTTTATCTGCACCTGAGCAACATCGCCCGGGTTGAGCTGCAGGATATCGCTCTCGGATACCGTAGCACTCACACGCAGATTTCCGCTTTGTTCCACAATCAACAACGGCATACCGGGAGAAGCCATGCTACCCTCATCGGCCAGTTTTTGGGTGACCACACCCGAAAAGGGAGCTCTGATTTGTGTATAGCTAAGCATCGCATTTACCTCTTTCAGTCCCTGACGGGCTGCTTCGAGGTCCGATTTGGCAGCAGTATAGTGCAAAGTAATGTTTTCCAGCTCTTTGTCCGAAACACTTTGCTGCTTGTGCAAGGTCTGAAAGCGGGTATAATCTCTGGCCGCATTTTTATAAGCCGCTTCGGCGGCAGAAATGCGTGCCACTACCTGTGCTTTCTTCGCCTCTATATCGGTGCTGTTGATGGTGGCCAACAAGGCACCTTTTTGTACACGGTCGCCCGTTTTCACCTTTACCGATGATATATAGCCCATCACACGGGTGCTGATATTAGCGGTATTTTCCGATTCTATCCGGCCACTCAGCTGAATGCTTTCGCCGCTGTTTCCCGCCGGGGTAGCCACTGTTACCGCCACAGGGGTCGATTCTGTCTCTCCGCGTTTTTCGACCGGAGTAGAGCAACTGCTCAAACTGATTAATCCGGACAAAACTCCTGTTACAAAAAATGATTTGGATAAGGTATTCATATCTATATCTGTTTATTCGTTTATAATGGAGGGCAAGCTCCTCTTTTTTTCTCCTGAAAACTATTTTGCACCCAGAAACTCCAGATAGGCCAGCGTCAGATTGCTGCCGTAAATTGTCTGCGAGAGCAAAAGCTTCTGCTGCAGCAACTGTGCGTGTGCCATAAGCAAATCTGTGGTAGAAACCAACCCCTCGTTGTAGCGGTCCTGCAAAATACGCAGCGACTCCTGTGCCTGTTGCACTGTGAGATTCTGCCTGTTAAGTTCCGAAAGCAGAACCAGCCGGTCGCGATGCGCTTTGTTCAGCTCCGTCTGGCTTTGGTCTTGTTGCTGTTTGAGTTGCACCTCCAGTTTCCGTCTCTCCGCTTTGCGGGCATTTATAGCATGCAGGGTTTTGCTTCCATCGAAGAGTGTCCACGACAACTTCATCCCCACCAGGTAGGAGTTGGCATTGAATCCATCGTATTTGGCATCGTTGGTCTGGAAATTTCCAAAAGCATTGATGCGGGGCAACAGAGCCATTTTTTCCGACTGCTCCATCAGGCGGGTGGCCTCTACTGCTTTTTTCATAGCCATCAGGTCTGAACGGTCGGGGGCAACCTGAGCGGCTACAGCTCCCACCTCATTCTGCTGCATCGAAAGGCTATCTGTCAGATATACAGCGCCGGGCTCATCGCCCATGGCCAGTGCCAACGCATCCGACGCCCCACTAACCAGACTTTTGGCTTTGGCCAGATGACTTTCGACGGTAGCCACATTGACCTGCACATTCAGCAAATCCGATTTCTTGATTAATCCCTGAATAAAGTAGTTGCGGGTATTGGTTTCAATCTGCCGGGCATAGCGAAGCGACTCCTCCAGCACAGCCACCGAGCTGTACGCCAGTTGCAAATCGAGGTACGTTTTTTGCACATCAAACTGCACATACTCGCGTGTGCGCTGTTGCTTGTAGCGGTAGAGCTCCTGCTGTTTTCCGGCGGCTGCCCGCTGATACATTCTATCTACATTGAGCAAAGGCTGCTGAATCTCAATTTTTGCACCGAAATCCTCCACACGACCGGGGTTATTCAGCAATACCGGATTGAAGTCGGCTGCTGAAACATTTTCCTGCTGCAACTTAAATCCGAATGCATTCAACGCATTGTTGGTGGTCATGGCCGCATAGCTGGCTTCGATGTGTGGAAGCAGCACAGCATTCATCTGGCGGTAGTTCGACTGAGATATCCGGGTCTCCAAACCCGATACTTTGAGTGTTGCGTTGTGCTCCAACGCGGCGGAAACGGCCTCTTTGAGCAGAAGTCGTTTCCCTTCTGTGGCTTGCGCCTTCGCCTCTCTTGTGGTAATGATTGCTCCCGCAATCAGCGCAAAACTCAAGAGCAGACTCTTCTTTTTTGTACATGCCATTTTATCTGATTTTTTATTTCTGCTGCAAAGGTACGGCAGTAAAAAATCAGAGTCGGTTACATTTGTTACACAAGGAGAAAAACCGACAAAATTTTTTTGTGCAACAGGGCAGTAATCACAAGTGCAGTCTCACGACTCCAGCGTGATCTTATTTCGGCCCAGACGCACCATCCCCTCCTCCTCCATCTGTTTGAGCAGGCGCGAAACCACTACGCGCGCAGTGCCCAGCTCGTTGGCCAACTGCTCGTGCGTCACGCTGATGGTATTGTTGTCGGTCAGGCTGCATTTTGTTTTTATCAACGAAAGCAGCCTCTCGTCCATCTTCTTAAAAGCAAGAGAGTTAACTATCTCCAGCAACTCCTCGAAACGCTTGTGGTAGAGACGAAAAATATACTCGAGCCATTCGGGAAATTCCTTTATCAGAGGTGCCATCTGACTGGCCGGAATAAAAAGAATCTCCGTATCCTCTTCGGCAATGGCTTTTACCTTGGAGGTGTCGTTGTACATCCCTCCCAGAAAGGACATGATACAACTTTCTCCGGCCTTGATGTAGTAGAGCAAAATCTCGCGCCCCTCGTCATCGGTGCGCAATACCCGAATGTTGCCATACGACACAATCGGAATCGCTTTCACATAAGCATTCTCCCGCTGAATCACCTCTCCGGCTTTAAACAGCCTCGGTATGCCATATTTAGCCAGTCGATCTCTGATCTCCGGCGATGTCCGGAATTCGATAATATCCTGAATAGCCTGCATTATACTCTGTTTGTTTATTTTCGGGTAAAGATACTGATTATTCTGCAACAATCAAATAACCAATCCCCCATCCTCTCAATGCAATTACTTCGGAGAAATACCCCGGACACACAAATAGCAGACTCTGCTCAGAACTTTTTTGCCCGGGAAATTCCTTATTAAAATATTTGATTGCCACTTTTTCCTCACTCAACCCGTATTTGGCATACAACCGGCTGTCGATTATAAACCCGGGGCGATGCCATTGGGCTATTATATGCTGCCACTTCGTGGCATTGCTGCATCTCGTTGGCTGAAGGCCTTATACATCATCAACCCATGGGCAACGCCCCGGGATTAAAAGATGTAAAAAGTCCAATCTGCGCCCTGAAGGAGCAGCATATCTTCTATTATATAGAAGCCAATCGAAGCAATCCGTCGCCCCGGATATACAGAGGAACTTACTTTCGCAGCCAGCCGCCACTCATCGACAAATCCGACAGATGCACACAACCAACCCACTTATAGCTGGTAGGCCATGTTTTAAACGACCTGAAGACGGTTACAAACAGCTTAAACCCAAAAGGCAATCCACCAGGATGCCATTTTTGCAGAACATTTAACTCTATAAACACCCGGTCTCCTTTTCTGTTTAGCGTATATTCCCCACCGGTGAGCGAGACACCCGACAAACGAAATTGCCAATGTCCTTTCACCGTTTCATCCTTGCGCAAAGAACACAAATTGGGAAATCCCTCGTCAAAAGTCAACTCGGCTTTGTTCTCTCCGTTTTCCACCCAATAATTTACAATTCTCTTATCCTGATTCAGTATAAAATGATGCTCTCCACTCGCAACAGCTCCCACTACGGGTCTGAATACATGCGGAAAAGTGGCTGATGGATTGATCTCGCCTATAGTTAACTGTGAAGCGTACCGGGAAAAAAGGACCTTTCGACCATTTCGCTTTACAGGGAAAGAGGCCGGATACAACAACCGATCACCCAATGAGGCCCGAAAGATGGTACCCTCTGCCTCTACAAAATCGAACTCCTGCATATAAGCCAGAAAAAGTTTATTGGGACTCTTAACATCTTTCCCTACGGGCGCTAAGAACGGAAAAGGGCGATTGATTTGCTTATTCTCCTGAATAAACAATTCTATCCTCCTGCCTTTATAATCTGTGAACGAGACATCCAAATGGACTCCCTTTTTATCAATTTCAAAACAATCGGGCGTTATTTCTGTCTCGACCACGTGTCCGATACCCCCACCAACAGAAAATGTTTTGTCGTCAAAAACAACACCCGGCTGATAATAGACATCTACCTTCTTATCTTTTCGATAAACCAAAATACGCAATCCCCTGCCCAATACAGCATCATCAAAATATTGAGGTTCAATCATGTCATACTCCGGATCACCCTTAAAAGTCACAACCAAAAGCCGCTTGATTGGCTCAATCCCGAGAATAACCGGGAAAACAAACTGCCCATCCACAGTTCTCTGCCCCAAAACATGGGTGGTAGAACCCATTGTCTCCACCAGAAACAACAAGGAAAAAATCAGCAATAAAACAATGCAATGAAACCTGAACCCGGCACGGCCCAACAAGCTGGTGAACAGATGAAATACCCTACCCAATGGTGAGAATTCGAAACCGACAACAAAACGAACATACTTTTTCATAAGTCTCCTATTAGTAATTCGGCTGCAAAGTTGCAACGAATTACGCCGGGACTGATGAACTCAGGTTAATAAATGAAATATTCAGATTAAAAAACAGTCATCGGGATCTCAGGATTGTTTTGACAACAATCGTTTTTTTATGCGACAAAGAGATTGCGGTTTTACACCCAGAAACGAAGCAATATGATATTGCGGAATGCGCTGTATGAAATCTTTATTTTGCCGGATCAGCTTCTGGTAACGCTGTTCAGGGCTCTCGGTATAAAAAGAGACGATATGTGCCACCGCAGCAACAAAAATCTCCTCGATAAGCAAACGACCAAATCTGTCGCCATACCTAACCATCTGATAAAAACGCTGTATATCGGTTTCTGTCATTGAATACAAAAGGCAGTCTTCAATGGCCACAATGCTCTTTGAGGCCGGAGTCCGTCGTATAAACCCCTCTATTTCTGATATAAAGTGGCCTTCACACCTAAAAACGAAACTTCGGTCCTCTCCATCCGCATTTATCGAGAACCTGACCAGACCTTTCTCTATAAACCATATCTTACTACAAATATCTCCCTCTTTCAGTATTACATCATTGGCCTTATACTCCTCCGGATAAAACAATGAATCCACCGTCTCAATCTCCGAATCAGACAGATGAATATACTCTCTTATTCTATCAATTAGTTTACTTTTCATTATCACTTAAATAGTCGGTTAATGCATCTCAAGCACAAAGGAATTCGCAGAACAAATGTATATTTATTTTTGCTAATCTGTTTATTTATCCGGCTTAATAAGCTACGCCCTAATGTTACATCAAATTCTTTTGCAATTCTACCAATGTGAAGGAATATCTACCCAAAGAACGAATTTTATCCAAATATCGTTCTAAATAATTATGTGATATTTCCTTTCTGCTCATGTGTTTTTTCTATTTGCAAAAGGATACGTTTTGTGTATCTGTGTGCAAATGTAAATTATTAAATTGAGATTGCCAATATCTATCGGTATTGTTGGATACGTAGCGAATAGCAAATAAAGAAATGCCCAGCCCAATACGTCAGTTTATTTTATCGACAAAACACGGAGTGAAGTAGCGCCAAAATACGGAATTAGGTGTAATTAACCGCCCGTCGCCCCGGATATACCGTAGAACTGCGTTGTTCCGTTAGCAAAAGCCATCGGACAGCGCAGCTAATTGCAATCCCGCGTTTTTGTATTACCAGAAACTGTGTTCCGACAACAATCCTATTCCTTATTATCGGAAACAACGTTCGCCGTTAGGCAATTGGAAATTAGCTGCGCTGATCTTCGAATCCTATAATAAAGAAAAGGCGGGAGCACAGATCCCGCCAACGGAACAACACCTTTTTTGCGGTATTATATCCGACGACACGGTTATTGCTAATTGCCGTATTTACAAGCAAATGTTATCACATTACAGTGCCGGTAGATATATTGCAAGCAAAAAACAGGAGATAACAAAAAAGATTTTGCAAAAATAACGCATTCTTCAATAAAATAGAAATCGAAAAACCTCCCCAAAATACGCTTTACAAGTAATTGAATATAAAACTATTTGATATTACAACCATAACCGTTAACTTTGTGTCTGAATCACCGGTTACAACCACAGAGGATATGTAGCAAGCAAAAATTTTATTGTTATTTCCGGGGGCAGACATCAGGAAAGAAGAGCAATCAATGGCCTTTCTCTTCTGCAATTCGCTATAGAAATGGATGAAAACAGCCAATTGCAGAGAGGATACAGAACATACCTCAAGTGGAATGTGATACCGCATGGCGGAAATAGATTTACCTCTGAGTGGAATAAGAAACCGCAAGGCGGAAATCCATTTGCCCCTAAGTGGAATGAAAAACCGCGAGGCGGAAACAGATTTACCCCCGGATGGAATAAAAAACCGCCAGGCGGAAATAGATTTACACTCAGGTGGAACAGAAAACCGCAAAGCGGAAATATATTTGCCTCTAAGTGGAACAGAAAACCGCAAGGCGGAAATCCATTTGCCCCTAGGTGGAATGAAAAACCGCACGGCGGTAAGCAAATCCACCTCCGGAGAGATAGTATTCTTTGCACAACAAACAGGCTGAGCAAGAGACAATACAGATTTCCGCGTCGAAAAACAGGCAAAAAAAGCAGTTTCGAAGGCCATGAAACAGACAACAAGCGGCATTTGAACAAACACTATGCCTGATTTGCGCCTGAAACAACAAAGGGAATGAAGAAAACTGAATATCTGACAGAAATATAATAAAAAAAATTCATGAAGAATAACTACAACATCCAATCAATTATTTCCTACACAACTCATATAATGATCAGCGTAGATGATTCGGGAATCACCTCTCTTCAGGAGAGCAATGTGTACCTGAATCTGATTGATTTATACAACAAATACAGGGAATACAGGATGGATAAGATGTTCGATCGTTGTACACAAACGATGACAAAGGCAAGAAACAATCTCAAGAATGAATATTTCGCTCTGCTCACGGGTATAGATCATATAAAGTACAACAAAGACCCACATATACAGAAGCAGGTCGCACTTATACAGAAAGAAATCCGTTACGTCTTCCAAAGTTGGTCGCGTCTCAAGATATATTATCAATATGCATACTGCAACACCCTGATTAACATTCTGTCTAAGCCACAGGTAGTGGAAGCGGCGACCGATTGCGGCATATCCGGGCTCATTTCGTCGTTCGTCGATGCATTTAATTTATACCGCGACACATGGAGCAAGGTTGACAAAGAAAAAACAAGAAGGAAAGACAATCCAACAGCCACAGAGTTGAAACCGAAAATCTGGGAGGCGATTGGTAACCTCACGAAGTACGTGCACATAAATGCGATCAACAATCAGGACCCGCAGTGGATTAAAATGGCCGGTCTGCTTGCACTACACAAACAGGAATTTCTGAAGGAGTCTAAACGCAAAAGAAAAACCAGCCGCGAAAATGCAGAGACAGATACAGAAACCGGCATCACCGAAACCGGGCCCCTTTTATCGCCGGAGAATATGCCGTAAAATGGCGTTGCTCTGTTAGTGGCTGCCTAAAATAACAGAAATCTATTTTTACACTGAGGGACGATGAGGTAAGATGAGGTGCACTGAGGGTTTTCGACGATACGGACAGATGGGAGTAGCAGGCCTGAATATAGACATACGCCACCACCTACCTCTGGTTTTTTGACACCTAATCTAAGAGATAACTTTTCTTGCAAATAAAACCGGCCTCAACCAGGTGATTGAAACCGCTTTATTCTTTTCACTACGCGATACTATGCCAGCCGGGAGGCTGGCTTTTAGCAATGACGACAGCAGAGCTGTCGCCAAACGGCCGCGCTATGTTTTTTGCACGTTAAGCCAAACAGGGTTTTCCGATATACCTGTCTTTCATTTCTGAAAGGCTTTTTGTTTTTATTTCTTTAGTTGCCATCTTTCCACTAACGCATTTCAAATATTTCTCAGTCAAATTATCGGCAGTAATTCTAATTTACTGCCAATAATTAGTTTATTTACCCTCCGTTTCTCTGGACGCACCACGAAACATCACCTTATTGCAGGTAAAATCCGACAGGACGGAGGTTCAAAGTCTGTTTTGCACCAATTCTTCCAGATCGAGTTTTATTATTTCCCAATATTTTCCACGCAAACAAACAGGATCCGCCATTTCATCAGCCAAACTAAAATTAATCATTTGGCGAATAATTAATTCGGTATCCGCATAAGGGTATTTGGTCAGATATAACTTAAGCATAGTATCAAAACTAATATGCTCCAACAGTTCCGAAATATCCCAAAAATCTTTTTTTCGTCCGCCGTTAGAGATTACCTCCAGTTTCATCACTGCAATATCTCTGATATCAGCCATTCGAATATTATTGATTACCACCGGAGGAAAAATAAACCCATCTGTATAAAACATGTCCAGTTTCACCAAATCATCTGTCGCATCTCCAATAAGAAAAGAAATGCCAAAACCTTTATTGTCGGGTTTGTCACCTATAACAACAGCGAAACGATCAATAAACTTATTGCATACGGGAATAAAATCGACACTGCCATAATCTGCATCGGAAAACATATCAATATCTACTGAAATCCGATGCCCGAGCTGAAGACTTAACGCCGTTCCTCCCACCAGACGGAATGCATTCAATTCTTCCCAGGCGCTTATTTCACGGAGGATGTGAAGTAGGGTTGATGAGGTTGTCTTGGTATAGAGTTCTGATAACATGATATTGTATTTTTGTTAATTCCCAGATATTTTTCAGCATTATTGAGTGCCGTATAAAGCAACGAATGAGCTGACTGAATTATTCGGATTACGTCATCTTTGCCATAAAAACGAATAATCTCATCTATTTGCACACCGGTTCCCCTATCAAAAACCCGCTCTATCACAAGCCTTTTTTGTTTGTTGAAATCCAATGTATCCGGATTTACATCCCAAAAGAGAGACTTGTTTATAATTTCCGCATTGGGTTTGCTTTGAGAAGCTAGTAGGGCCTCCTTTGCCAGTTTTATATCGCAATATGCCTGAAGAGTATAGAAATAGCCGTCATCGACGCCAAAATAATTATCCAGTTTTAATGATAATTTGGGGGTAATTGCCCTGGTTCCCTTGCAGATATAACTGATCAATTGTGGCAATTCATCGATAGTGATGGCGAATTGTTTTTTCTTCATTTTTAGCAAACGCAACTCGCGCTCAAGAATTGCACCCGGGGGAACGCCTTTTATTTTGTCTATCGGAGGTAACATACTTTTCAAAATTATAATCTATAATTAGTTGGGAATATCCGCATCTTTGACGAATAATCTGATTGATTTCAATATTCAATATGCAAATATACAACACGCTCAATTAATAAACGCATTTGTTTAGAAGTTTGTTTGGCTTTCTCGCGATGGATATCTTCAATCGCTATGAAATTATCACCAACACCCGTGACAGCACCTTTTCACGGCTTCATTTCCGGCAGGACAGTGGTTGTCTGAATCATAATTTTTCATCCCCGATGCCCTGGCTTAAAACCCATAGCTACAAGACGGAACTGCACTGCGGCAGTTGCGGGATACCGAAATCACATCAATTTGACTCCACAACAACAATCAACTATAAAAAAATTCGCTCTGATGCGTTTCAACAACCCATCAGAGCGAATTCTGTAAATCCTATAATCCTGAAAATCCTGATTCAGATATTCTTCTGTGAACCCAATGTCGGGATTTTTAGAAAAGATATCAAAACCCGCTATACAAAGGGTCGGAGACTGGGATATCCCTCTTGCATTCTACTGTAATCTATTCAGAATAAATAGATTACAAAACTCAGCACAACTCACTTTATCTCAGTTTTAACTCAGTGTAAATTATATTTCGAAATGCGCAATAATGAGTTTTAGAAAAAATAAATTACACTGAGAGAAGATGAGGCTTCATAGAGCGAAGATGAGATTTCACCACCCTATCCGACACAAATCCACCCAACGGAACAACACATTTCTGCGGTATCATATCCGACGTGACGGGGTGCATACGGCAACCCTTTGCGGTTGGTCAGGTTTAAGCTGAAGAAAGATTAATAAACTGTTGTCTGTACGAAAATCGGCTGCAAACCTATTGGTATGCAGCCGATTTATTCTTTTCACTGCGCGATACGCGGCCAGCCGGGAGGCTGGCTTTTAGCAATGACGACAGCAGAGCTGTCGCCAAACGGAGGACACGGTGCATTCCATAGTGTTTCTTCACATGAACGATGCTTAATTCGCGATTTGCGAATTGCAAATCATACTAATTATCGGATATGCTTTATCGGGCCAATTTTATTGGGATCAACCTCCAATATCTGACCATTTCTTGAAATAATAAGAGGCGTTTTTTTGTATTTCTTAAATTCGATTAGCTTCTGAAATGACTTCTCAAGCCCTTCAATAATTTTATCTCTGTTTTCCATCTTTTATTTGCTATATTTACTTTTTAAAATAGCATAACCTTATAGCCGTTCTCTCTGGCTTTTTGAACCAGATTTCGATTCGCCGTTAGGCAATTTAAAATTAGCTGCGCTGATCTTCGAATCTTATAATAAAGAAAAAGCGTGAGCACAGATCCCGCCAACGAGAGATCATCTTTTTGCGGTATCATATACGATGTGACGGTGAAGAAAAATGTTGTATTTCTTGTATTTTAGCCTAGATTTATGTATATTTGTCGCATATAATAGTAAATAATAATGTATAGAAGTAGCATTATAAGACTGAAAGAGTGGAAATTAGAGCAAAGCAGAAAACCACTAATCATTTTGGGTGCCAGACAGGTTGGAAAAACCTGGCTTATTCAGGAGTTTGGCAAGCAGGAATATAAGCAAACGGTGTATATAAACTTCGAGAAGATGAAGCAATTGCGCAATCTTTTCGATCAGGATTTCGACATTCAGCGGATAATAACAACGCTGTCTGTTTTTGCCCGAACGAAAATAAATGCAGAAGATTCACTGATTGTTTTTGATGAAATACAGGATGCACCGGGAGGGCTTACTGCATTGAAATATTTTAACGAAGACGCACCACAATATCACGTTATTGCAGCAGGATCGTTGTTGGGCATAAATATGCATCAACAGGTTTCGTTCCCGGTGGGAAAAGTCGACTTTCTGCGGTTGTTGCCCATGTCATTTACCGAGTTTTTGATGGCAATTGACGAAGAACAACTGGCGGAGTTGATTAAAAATCCCGATTGGAGGATTATAGCAACGATAAAGGAAAAACTGATAAACTACCTGCGTTACTACCTGTTTTTGGGTGGAATGCCCGAAGTGGTGAATGAATTTGCGAAATCGGGAAACTTCCGCAAGGCCAGGCAGTTGCAACAAAAGATACTGATATCGTACCAGAATGATTTTTCGAAACACGCTCCCAAAGAGATTGTGCCACGCATCAATATGGTCTGGAAGTCGATACCGTCGCAACTGGCCAAAGAAAACAAAAAATTTATATACGGCGTCATCAAACAGGGAGCAAGAGCAAAAGAGTTTGAGCTGGCCATTCAATGGTTGGTCGATTGCGGATTGCTGCACCTTTGCTACCGGATCTCTAAGCCGGGTATGCCACTTGCGGCGTATCAGGATTTATCAGCCTTTAAGTTGTTTCACAACGACACGGGATTGTTGGGGGCAATGGCCAAACTACCGTTGGAAACCATTGTGGATGGAAATCGAATTTTTGAGGAATTCAAAGGTGCAATTACAGAAAATTTTGTCATGCAACAGCTTTTACTTAATCCGGAAAATGATATCTACTACTGGACCAACGAAAACAGCACTTCTGAAGTCGATTTCGTAGTTCAGAATGAAACGGAAATAATACCGATTGAAGTGAAATCAGGTATAAATCTCAAATCTGTCAGTTTTAAGTTCTTCTGCGAAAAATATACACCCGCAAATGCAATACGAGCATCGCTCACCGACTACAAGCAAGAGTCGTGGATGATAAATTTGCCCCTGTATGCTATTGAGCTGATTAATGGACCTCAAAAATGGAAATGAGTCTTTAATCCCCCACCCCTTCGGATAATCGTCGTCTGAATCAGGATTTACAGGATTATAGAATTTGCAGAATTTAGCTGCGAAATGAGCAGCTCTTACTAAAACCCGTCGCCCCGGATATGCCGTAGAATGGTGTTGTTCCGACGTGACGGGAAACAAAGACAACTATTTATTTTAATTGCAAAAGCGGCTTCAATCATCTGATTGAAACCGCTTTATTCTTTTCACTACGCGATACTATGCCAGCCGGGAGGCTGGCTTTTAGCAATGACGACAGCAGAGCTGTCGCCAAACGGCCGCAGTGCGGTTTTTTCAGGCTAAGCCGAACAGGGGCCTGAAATACGACCAAAACTGCGGCCATTTCTCCGATTTTGGCTCCCTGAGGGTAGACTGAGATTGCTCTGAGGCGGATTTATACAAATGGCTTTTCAGCAAGCCAAACGCAATTGAATGCTTTCCAGGAATATTGATATTGTACTGCCACTGATTGGCATTGCCTGGTTTTTCTTTCAGGATATTTCTATTCCGTATTTCTGAATTTCTCCAATAAAATCTGCATCATCGTATTCACGCTCAATAAGTATAGGCTCTATTCTATCATCAACCTGCCTCCGCAACTTCCATAGCAAGGGAGTAATAGTAAAAAAATCGATATCGGTTTTATCCACAACTACAGCTACGTCAATATCGCTATCTTCCCGGTTTGTACTTTTGGCATACGATCCAAAAAGATATATTTTTTCAAACTGCAAATGCTCCTTTAGCAAAGCACTGTACTGTTTCACCAGATTTATAGCTTCTCTTTTATCCATGACTGCAATTCTTTAGTTTTGTGAATTATCTCGACACACTTTGCATCCGTTAAGCTCCGCAATAATCTTTCTTTATGAGAAGGGTATCTCGCTTCGATATTCAAAGGCTCAACCTGGTCTATAAAATCTTTTTGAAATTCAGATAGCAGGTCATAAAATCATAGTCAGACAATTCAATCCAATATTTTATTTTTGCTTCCATTTGCCTTTTTATTTTGCATAGATTTGCGATTACTTGATTTATTATGAACGACTAGAATCTGATTCATTGTATTTCAATCATCAAAAGTAATAAAAAACCTTATTCCCCGGTAATAATTCAAGACTTTATTTGCTCATCATCATCTTACATTGCACCAGCATCGCCAACTATATCCCGTCGCTTCTGATATGCCGCAGAATTGAGTTGTTTCGCTAGCAAGATTTGGAATCCCGAGTTATACACGGCAGGATTAATTTTGCAGGTGGCAATAAAATGCATTGGTGCACTTTGATGGCATCAGAGGGTTCAACAACATTGCTGCGGAACCCCCGAAAACTTTTCGAGGGTACAAAAACATTGCATTGGTGGGCCCGAAAACTTTTCGGGGGTAGAATAGCAATCCGTCGCCCCGGACTTTCCGTAGAATGGTGTTGTTCCAACCTGACGGAAAATAAAGATAACAATTTTTATTGATTGCAAAAGCGGTTTCAATCAGGTGATTGAAACCGCTTTATTCTTTTCGCTACGCGATACTATGCCAGCCGGGAGGCTGGCTTTTAGCAATGACGACAGCAGAGCTGTCGCCAAACGGCCGTGCTATGTTTTTGCAGGCTACGAAGAACAGGGTGTTTGTTGAATGCTTTTCCAACTCAATTTCTTTATCTAATTTACAACATATAAAACAATGAAAACACCGCTCCGTAATTTTTAAATCCTTTACTGGTTATAAAGAGAGAGTCGGATTCTAAAGTAATTAATTCGTGCTCAACACAAAAGTCAATTTGTGATTTAAAATACTTACAACAATCGTAATTTAGAATCTCAGACGCAACTTTTAATGAAAAACTACCTGAATAAGCTGAGATTGCTATATATTTCGACAATAACTCCGTATTTGGTAATCGGTATGTAAATTCTTCATTGTAAGCTGAAAGTTTCAAATAGTCAGATAAATTATTTTTGTTTTTTCCAATATTATAACTCAATCCATTTTTACTCATACTTTGAGCAGATAATCCAAAACCTTTATAGCCAATACCTTCTAACATTCTGCTACGCATATACGAAGAAACACCGAAATCAGTACTATTAACAGAAAATGTGTTTTGCCCGAATCGAGCAAAATATGATAAAGAAGTAAGTCCTGTATAAAATGAGTTGTAGGATTGAAACAATTCCTCTTTTGACATATTATCGCCTCCTTCTATCATATTTGTTCTTAATTCATAAAGTGTAATTTGTTCTGGTTTTAAAAAAGAAATCAATTGGATGTCAGACTCAATTTCTGTAGTTGATTGTCCTTTAAGACCATACATCATATCTAAATTCATCTTCTGGATGCCGGCAAATTTAACATCGTCTATCCATTTCTTCATTTTGTAAATTGTTGTTTCTGAGCGGTGATTTGCTGATAACACCAATTTATTTGAGGATTGAACACCTAAAGAAATTCGGTTTATACCTGCATTACTTATCAATTCTAGTTTCTTTTCTGATAATGTTTGAAAGGACCCTTCAATGCTTGATTCAAAATCTTTACTTAACTGCAAAGACAAAACTGAATCTTGATATATTTTGATTAATTTGTTGAAATTTTCATCACTCAAACATGTTGGAGTGCCACCTCCGATGTCGAATCCTCTTAATACAATAGATGGGTGTTTTGATATAAATTTATTGACATCAGACTCTATAACATCTAGATAGTGATTTTGCAAACTTTCGTCAGGACATTTCATTCGCGTGTATTCACAAAAAGAGCATAGATTACGACAAAATGGAATATGAATATAAAATGACAGTTCTTCATTTTTATCAAAATGTAAATTTCCCACAATTCTGTACTTTTCCCAATACGAAGGGCTTAACGGATAAGAAGTATTAAGTTGTGGATTCTGCAACCGAATCTTGAAAATATTTTCCATTGATTCCATTATTAATAGATAATATTATCCTTATGAAATCCTTGTCTCAAATACTCACCATCGTAAACTAAAGAAGATTCGCAATACTCTGGATTCAAATAGTTCCGGGTATAAATCTCAAGTACGTTAAGATTTCTGTTGTATAGATAATTGCTACACTTGCAGTCTTTTCCTCTATTCATCGACTTTGTAAAATAAACTCTTGGAATTGCATCTAGTTTAACATCCTCAAAATCGATATATTGTTCTCGGCAGTAATTGTTTACAGGCATCAGAGAAACAAAACCTATACGAGGTACTCCTAAATCGATTGCAAAATCTAGCATTTTCAGTACTTCTTCTGCAGAATCAATATACCCTTTAATCAAGTTACAACTTACATTCACTTTGTTAATATCAATTCCATCAAATTTAAAAGCGTTATTTGGAATAGGTGCCCCATATAGATCTGATAATTTCTCCAAATTATAATGATGTAGCGACATTGAGATTGAATCCCAGCGATTATTTTTCATCAACTGCTGAGATTTATAAAAAAGTCCATTCGTATTCAAATGCAAGTGGATATTTTCATAGACCTTTTTTTTACACTCATCTAATATGGATTGTACTAAAACAGGGACTAAAGACGGCTCTCCACCTGTTATATTTATTCTATTGACAACTATGTTTTGTTTTTGGATTTCTTGAATGATAACAAAAAGTTTTTTTAGGTTGAACGTCTCTCTACTTTCTTCTGTATCGGCGTTCGAACAAAATAAACATTTGGCATTACATCCATTTGTTACTTTTACAAAAAGATTGATAGCAGGTGCAATTTTATACCCATCTATATCTGATTGATTACACCCAATGCTTTTTATTGCAATTTCTTTTCCAAACAAATAGTGATTCATAATTAGCAACTGTGTATTCGCATAAATAAATATTCTTCATAATAATCAGGTGTTCGATTTGGCCCTTTTCCTTCTCCACAAGATTTTACAAATTTTCTATGGCCTTGTTTCACATATACTGGCCCAGTGCCAACTTCACGTGGAAAATAAACTTCAGGGTGACACGGCCCATCGTCTTCGTAATCCATTTCAATAACCGTATTTATTCCTAAATTTTTTACTTTCTCTTTATGTTGCTCAAACATAATATCTTCTAATAGCTCATTATCTAATCTGCCATTAGTAGTTATTTTATCCCATAAGTTACTTAATCCACGTTCAAAAAAGAAAAGGGGGTAATCGAAACTATCATTCAAATTATTATGATGTAATTTTTCAAGGTCACTAATCAATTGATTTGGAGATATGTATTGTTTTCTCTCGTTAAAACATTGAATTATGCGCAGTATTTTAGCATTGCTTCTTTTCTGAAAGATGTTTTCAATTTTATCATATACATAGTTTTTATTAGAAAGAATTTCATCAAATTGATTTAAATCCAATTTGCCTCCACTAAAAAGAAGATGATTATTTTCATTTAAAATTGAATGAATAATATGAAATGTTTCAACAGGAATTGTACCTCGTTGTTTATATTTTTCCAACACCTCATGGAAATCTTTTAATAGTATTTCCAAAGAGTAGTAATTGTTTTTTTCATTAAGAGTTTTTGCTATATCTGCTAATGTTCTAACCTGACCATATTCTTTTAACTTACAGCTCTCTTTTAAGTGATAATTGTTTAAAATCTGTACAAACGACTCAGGAAGACAAACATTGTTCAATTTCAATGCTTTTAAAAATAGTGGGGCAACTTCTTGATCTTTAAAACCAGCAATACCGCAACCTATACGCGTAACATAGAAAAAGTACTGAGTATGTTCTTTTGCAAAATCAATAAATTCATCTACATAAGGAACGATTGTATCTACCCCTCCTTGCATTGTTGGTATTGCATAGCTCTGTCCTTGCAAGCCTACTCCTTGACCATAGATTGCTCCAAAACTATCTAATGCTACCCTTGCTGCTCCACCTCCGTGATGTCCTGCCAAATTGCTACCAAATACAAAAACCTCATCAGATAATAATGCGTTAATTTTTTCAGGTGTAAAAGTGGGTCGTTTAATTGGTTCTTGAACTTTTGCCGCTATTTTATTTATTGGCATCTCGTCATTGTTGGTATCATTTTTTGATACATCTTGTTTTTTTAAAAAACTAAATAACTTCATAATATTCTATTTTAGTACAAATTAAAACAAATTCTATTTTTTGCACTCTATGTTTTTCAAATTGATCCTTACAAATCCCGACACGAAAATTTTCTCGAATAAGCGAACATCTACCTCAACTTTTATGGTTGATTTGCATGAATGCAAAAACACAAATAGCGATTATTGACGGATGGCTTTATGTTTAATTTTGGCATTCGAAGCTCGACTTGATGTCGAATCCCGAATACGACTCTGCGGGATCTTACGTTTAATTATCGCAAAGATATAAAATAATTCAAACTAACTATATCTAATTGCTAAATATTCAAATTATCTAACAGGGGTAACCATCTCCTTTCTACGGTTTCATATCCGGCAGGATGGGGTGCGCTACGGTTATTGCACGTTAAGCCGAACAGGGAGGGGTTAGTGGTGGATTCCGGGTAAATAATCGTCAAAAAAAACAGATAGTCGACAAACAGCAATAAATTATCCTTTTATATTATTCGGATTAATAGACCAACTGACAGATTTCAATCTTTCGTAAACTTCATTCAAGCTACTCAATAGCTGAACATCTGTGGGCAATTCACCATAAACCAAATCGGCAAAAGTTGTATTATATATGCTTCTTATTTGTCTCCATGTATTTTCGGCATCAGAAAATACAATTGCTGTTGACGGGTGGTTGATCAACCATTCGTTGTTGTTTCTGAAACTAACAATATCATCTGCAGAGACTTTCAACAGCATTGATTCGAAATCGGCACTCCCGAAAAACGCATATACATCGTCTATTGTCAATAGTTTATGAATATCATAAATGTGCCTTACTTTATTGCTGAGATCGGCAATCGGTTCGGGTGAAAAAGAGAAACGTACTAAGCTCATAATTTTTTCACAAAGCGTTCTTTCTTTACTTAGAATATTTACCTGAAATTGTTGAAGATTATATTCGTCAATCATCGCTGTTTGACCGGTTATCTCCATCATTTCGGCTACAAATGAACTTACATTGGCTGTGGTATAAGGCTCAAAACTACCTAACCAGGTTGCTTCGAGTATGATTATATCACGAACCTGCCCAAATTGTCCATCGAAATGATGTTGGTAAGTGTGAGCCGTTTTGCGAATCATCCCAAACTTATTTGTGATACCCGGAGCTTCTATTTCCGGTAATATAACCGCCACGGTTTCGGAGATTCGCTTCAATCGGGTCTTTAGCTTATTACCCGACTCTGTTCCGGTTTTTAAAACCACGATATCAATATCTTCGGAGAAACGATCTATTACACTAAAGCATTTGGACAAGGCCGTACCTCCTTTGAACACAGCATATTGACCTATTTCTGACGTAAAGATAGCATGTAATGCCACTGTTACCCAATAATCTTTTTCAATGTATATTTCCGGGAGCTTCTTCAATTGTGCCGTTGCAACTATGGCATCTTTGTATAGTTCAATATTCTCGTGTAGCCTCATGTCTTATTTTAATTTCAGTTTCCAGCTAATTCCATTTGGAAGAAGAGTTTGTGGAATATTGAATTGGTATTCGGAAAAAGGATTTAAGCTGTTTATTAATGCCGTGATATTTGATTCAACATTGAATTTCTCCAGTATAGCTCCTAATAAAGCTCTTACCCTGGGTGGATATTTTAAAGCAATTGTAATCAGAGAGTTGAGTTCTTTATTGCTTAGTAAATTGAGTTTGTTTGCGAATAAAGTTAATGCAGATTCCGGATTTAAATCGGGAATCTGGTTAAAATCTTTGAGTGCATCCAATAATTCAAGCAAATAGTAATTATCGTCCGTTACATCTACATAGCTTTTTACCGCCTTGCCCCTGATATTTCCGACTGATGCAAAAATACGTTTATCGCGGCAGGCTATTTTAATAATTTTCGGTATTTGCGTAGTAAGGCCCAATCGATTGTATAAACTGACTCCGGTAATGTAGGCAATACGTTTTCCGTCTTCAAACAAATAAATTTTCAGCACTTCCTGCTCATTTGGCATCAGAGTACCAAACACGGTTTTTTTTGGTTTATAGAAAACGCCGGAAGAGAGCCTGTTGATTATCTCTTTTTTGATTAATCGCTCTAATGCCTTTGACGCTGCCGCATATTCAGCTCTATCGACTATCAGAGTTTGATAGTCGAAGGTTGTCCCTTCGGGCAGTTGCTGTATTTGCTGTACTATTTTTTGCGCTACTCTCATTGCCGGTTTGATTTACTGAGCAAATATACAAAACATTCTCAATATGTCAAGTAAACGGCGCATAAAACTCGACATTTTCAATAAATTTGGTATGCGGCGGAATAAGTGGTAACTTTTTTGCGCGAAGGACAGAAGCGGTTACCCCGCAGCCGGCGACAAAGGCCGTGTTTTGCAGTAACGATGAACCGGCGAGGAGTATGAGCGTATGGCCTGACCCGAGTGGGCGAGGGGCGCGCCCAAAAGAAAAAGAGACATCAGAAATCGGCGATAAGTCGGAGATTTAGCTGACGGGATGTGAGGTAGTTGGGCACGGCGTATTGGTTGCTGGCGATGTCGGTGACCCAGTAGTATGAGTTGGTGTTTTTGATGTCGAGGAGGTTGAATACGTCGAGGCCAATCCAGATGTTTTTGAATTTCCGGAGGATGGGTTTCTTCATCCATTTGTCTTCGCCACCCACCAACATGCGGGATAGGCCGATGTCGACGCGGCGGTAGGGCGGTGTTTTGAAGTATCCGTTTTCGCGACCGGAGCGGGGCGCTGCCACGGGTAGTCCGGCTGCCCAGATCATTTTGAGGTTTAGTTTGTATTTGGGGTTGGTGGGCCAGTAGTCCTGAAAATAGAGCGAGAAGCTGTATGTCTGGTCGGTGGGACGGGGCACGGTTTTGCCGTTGATGGTCTCTTGCGATTGCATGAGCGAGAAGCTGACCCAGGAGTCGGTGCCGGGGACGAACTCGCCGAATAGTTTGAAGTCGATGCCGGTGGCGTATCCGTTGGCCATGTTTTGGCCGTAGTAGCGCACGCGCACATTATCCACATTGTAGGGAACGAGGTTCGAGAGCCACTTGTAGTAGAGCTCGGCGGTGAGTTTGTAGGGGCTGCCGTTGTGCTTGAAGAGGTAGTCGGTGCCGAGTACTATCTGGGTGGATTTTTGGGATTTTATGTTTTGATTGAGCTGGATGATGTAGTTTCCGTTTTGGTTGATGGTATCGCGAAACTCTTTGTAGAACGGAGCCTGGTAATAGACGCCGCCGGCGAGCCGGAAGACGAAATCGGAACGCCAATCGGGGGTGTATGAGGCGGTAAAACGGGGGCTGAGGATGAGTTCGCGGTTGTAATTCCAGTAAGAAGCGCGCACGCCGCCGGTGAGGGTGACGTTGCCGGAGGCTGTAGCAGCTTTGTAGCTATCCTGCAAAAAGGCGGAGAAGCGTGTGGTGCTGACCTCGTTGTCGGAGGCAAGGTTGTAGAAAACGCTTACGCCATCGGGTGTGCGGGGGAGCGAGTATCCGGCAGAGTCGCGCATTTCCCACTCGTTTACCTTGTCTTTGAAGCGTTCGGACTGGATGGCAAGTCCCCATTGCAGCCTGTTGCTGCCGAGGGTGCGTGAGCCCTGGTGCTGGAGGGAAAATACCTGCGCGTTGAGTCGGTTGCGGGCGTGCTGATGGAAAGTGCCGACACCTACCATTTCGCCCTCTTCGGCCTGTGAGCCATCGGCAGAGAGGCTGAGGTCGCTGAGCCAGTATTGGCCGGTGATATCGTAGGTTTCGCGCTCGCGGGTGACGAAGGCGGAGGCGATGAGCGAGAGTTGAGTTTTGTCATCGGGGTGCAGATTGAGCGATAGCGAGCCGAATCCGGTCTGAAAAAGATCCTGCTCGCGTCCGTCGAAATAGACCTTGAAGCGACGGGCAGAATTGAGGGTACCGAAAGAGGTGTTTCGCTCCTGTGGCACGAAGTTGTAGTTGTTTTGCGAGATGTTCCCCAAAAGGGTGATATCCAGCTTTTTGCTGAATGTGTAGGTGAGGAAAGTCTGGTAATCGAAGAAAGAGGGGTCGTATTCGCCTTTGGTATCGAGGGTGCCGAGCAGCGAGGTGTTGCGCTTGTAGCGGATGCCGTGCATCTGGGTGAAACGCCCCGAGGCGTGGCCGATGTAGGCCGTGCCCCCCATGAGGCTGGCTGAGACGGAGCCTTCGAAGGCTTCGGGCTTTTTGTAAGTGATATCGAGCACGGAAGACATTTTGTCGCCGTAGCGGGCATCGAATCCGCCGGACGAAAAGTTGACTTCGCCCACCATATCGGGGTTGATGACGCTGAGTCCCTCCTGCTGTCCGGCCCGGATAAGCAACGGGCGATAGACTTCAGCACCGTTGATATAGACGAGATTTTCGTCGAAATTGCCACCGCGCACGGAGTATTGCGAGCTCAACTCGTTGTTGGAGCTGACGCCGGCATAGGTAACGATAAGCGATTCGATATTTCCGCCGGATGCATCGGGCAGCAGTTTTATCTTTCGTTTGTCGACCGATTGCATCATGTCTGTTTGTCGCTTGCGGGAGGTGACAGTGACCTCTTTGAGACCGGTCTCTTCGGCTGCCAGGGAGATGTTGAGCGAGAAGTTTTTTTGGGGCGCGACGATGGTTCTACTTGATTTTTTGTATCCGATGCACGAAAAGATGAGCGTGAGGGTATCTTTTTGAGGAACAACGAGTTCGTAGTAGCCGTTGTCGGCCGATTGTGTACCAATGCCGGAATTCCACAACTGCACAGAGGCACGGGCCACTCCCCGCTTGTTGGCGTCGGTGAGAAATCCGCTTATTTTGATTTTGGTCTGCGCAAACGAGGTAAGAGAAAAAAGCGATATCAGCGAAAACAGTATTATTTTTTTCATCATCTATAACGTTGAATAGTTAATGCATAATTTTTGAGAATATCTTATGCACCGGAATTAATAACGCAAAAGCGGGCAAAAAATTACATTTTTGCACCCCGGCAGACTGATAAACAGACAACAAAGCCGGCTGAGTGCAAAAGTACACTATTTTTTGGTGAGAGAAAAACGACAGCGGAGTAAAACAGGTGTTATAACCCTGTATTTGGGATAATCAGATGTGGTAAAGTATTAGGATTTCCCCGAAATATTGGGATTTTGGTTTTTATATTTGTTTGGTTCAATCGGATATTATAATGGCAACGCGGATTTTCGCTGATATAACGGATAGGAAGCAGATGGGTTATTTTCTTCGAAAATACGATTTTGAGGAGAAGGTACAGATATTCGAATAAAGATGAAAGAACAAAGACAAAAGGGCAATTCAAACAGCATCGTTTCCGCAAATCCGCTGTTTTCGGAGAAAACGAAATCCGGATGAATCCGTCTATTTAATATAATCCGTGATCATCCGCTTAATCCGTGGAAATCCGCGTTGCCATTAAGCCACGATGAATCAGAACAAATCTGTTTTAATTCGTTTGATTATTGGTTACGCGGATTTTCGCTGATGTAGCGGATAGAAAGCGGATGGGTTATTTTCTTTGAAAATACTATTTAGAAGAGATTGATAAAATGAGACAAGCGAACGGGAAGAGTAGCTTATAAAACGCCAAAACTTTATTATCTTTGCGTTTTGATAAAAACTAATTGTATGAATAGCCTGCAAGAACTACTAAAAAACAGACGAAGTATACGGAAATACACCGGCGAACTGCTAAAACCCGAAGAGGTGGAACTGATATTGAAAGCCGGATTGATGTCGCCCTCGGGCAAAAGCAAAAACCCGTGGGAATTTGTGGTGATTGAAGAAAAGAGCCAACTGGAGAAGCTGGCGGGTTGCAAGAAATTCGGGTCGGCCATGCTGGCCCATGCAGCTCTGGCCATTGTAGTGCTGGGCGATTTGTCGGTAAGCGATACGTGGGTAGAGGATGCCTCTATAGCCACTATACTGATGCAGCTGCAAGCCGAAGAGCTGGGACTGGGCAGTTGCTGGGTGCAGGTGCGCAGCCGCGAAACAGAACACGGCGAAAGCTCGGAAGATTATGTGCGGGAGTTGCTGGGTCTGCCCCTGCAAATGCAGGTGTTGTCTATCGTGGCTCTGGGGCGGAAAAACGAAACCAAAAACCCGATAGACGAAGAGAAGCTACAGTGGGAAAAGGTGCACATCGGTAAATGGTAGAAACCTATGGCGGGAAAAAGAGACGAAAATAAGCTGGCAACTGGAATTACCCTGCTCGCCATCGGCATTTTGCATCTGATCGATAAGATGCGACTGGTGAATGTAGATTCGCCTATCTGGAAAGAGGTGATGGACTGGCGCAGCTATGTGCTGTATGCCGCGTTGTCGTTTTTAATTGTGAAGACAGATAAGAAAACCGGTATCGGACTGCTGATACTGGGCATCATACTGCGCATCGGAGCCATATTGCGCTACATGGGTGTGTGGCAGGCCTACCTGATTCCGGGCTTTTTGATTCTGCTCGGAATAGTATTAATTATTGAGGTATTGAAGAAATGAGAATTACACTCATTGGAGCGGGAAATCTGGCCACAAGAGTGGGTATTGCATTGCACGACAGCGGATTTCGCATTGTGCAGGTGTATAGCAGAACTGCCGAAGCGGCGCAGACACTGGCCGACAGACTGGGTGCGGAAAGCTGCTGCCAACCCGACAGCCTAGATACCACCTCCGACCTCTGCCTGTTTGCCGTGAAAGACAGCGCCCTGCCCGACCTGCTGCCTCAACTGAAGCGCGGAAACGGCGTGTGGGCACATACCGCGGGCAGCGTGCCTATGGATATATTTGCCCCCTACTCTACCCGTTTCGGCGTGCTTTATCCGTTGCAGACTCTGAGCAAAAACAGGGCTACAGACTTTTCGCAGGTGCCGGTATATCTGGAAGCATCGGATGTAACAACATTGAGTTTACTGAACGATGTAGCCGGAAAGATAACCAACCGTGTGATTGAGGCCAGCTCCGACCAACGAAAACAGCTGCATCTGGCGGCCGTTTTTGCCTGCAACTTCACCAACCGGATGTATGCCATTGCCGCTTCGCTGCTCGAAAGCAAAGGGCTCGACTTTGCCCAACTGCTGCCCCTGATAGACGAAACAACGGCCAAAATACATGAGTTGCACCCGCGCGAATCACAAACGGGGCCGGCTATTCGCTACGACGAAAATGTGATAAACCGGCATATCGGCCTGCTGGAAGATGAAGAGCTGAAAAAGATTTATACCCTGATGAGCCAAAATATACACCGGGCTCAAAACGAAAATAGCAACCTATAACATCCGGAGAATAAAGATATGAGCAGTATCAACTACGATTTAAGAAAAATAAAAGCCCTGTTGTTTGATGTGGATGGCGTGTTGTCGTCGGAAAATGTGCCCCTGCACCCCAATGGCGAACCGATGCGGATGGTGAACATCAAAGACGGATATGCGCTGCAACTGGCGGTGAAACACGGTTTCGAGGTAGGTATTATCACCGGAGGAAAGACCAACGCGGTAAAAATCCGCTTCGAAGGACTCGGCCTGCAACACATCTACATGGGCGCCAACCACAAGATGGAACATTTCGAAGACTTCCTGAAAAAAACGGGGCTGAAACCCGAAGAGATTCTCTTTATGGGCGACGATATCCCCGACTATCCGGTGATGAAGCAGGTGGGCCTCCCCTGCTGTCCGGCAGACGCGGTGCCCGAAATCAAGTCGATTGCCAAATACATTTCGCAGAAAAACGGCGGACAGGGATGCGGACGCGACGTGATAGAACAGGTGATGAAGGCACAGGACAAATGGATGAGCGACGGCGCATTCGGGTGGTAAACAACCCAATCAATACAACCATTATTATGCTGAAAAATTTAGAGAATTACCATATCCTATTGGCCTCCAACTCGCCCCGCCGGCGCGAGTTGCTGAGCGGGCTCGACATCGCCTACGAGGTAGTGGCTCTGCCCGATGTGGATGAGTCGTATCCCGAAAGTCTGGAACATGCCGATATCCCGACGCACATTTCGGCCAAAAAAGCCGAAGCCTACCGTTCTCACCTGCGCGACAACACCCTGCTGATAACGGCCGACACCATTGTGTGGCTCGAAGGAGAGATGTTTGGCAAACCCACCGACGAAGAGGATGCAGTGCGAATGCTACTGCGGTTGTCGGGCAAAACGCACGAGGTAATCACCGGCGTGTGCCTCACCACCCTGACGCAACAGCGCAGTTTTCACGCGGTATCGGAAGTAACCTTTGCCGAGCTGAGTGAAGAAGAGGCAAGGCACTACGTGCAAAAATACAAACCCTACGACAAAGCCGGCTCCTACGGTGTGCAGGAGTGGATTGGCTACATTGCCGTAAAGGAGATAAAGGGTTCGTTTTACAACGTGATGGGACTCCCCATACATCGCCTGTATCAGGAATTAAAGCAGATATAAACCCAAGCCAAATAATTTAATAAAACAGAAGCTATGTTTTCAGGAATAATTGAAGAAGCCGCCACCGTAGTGGCATTGGAGCAGGAACAGAACAACCTGCATCTGACCATGAACTGTTCGTTTGTGAACGAGCTTAAAATCGACCAAAGTGTGGCACACAATGGTGTTTGCCTGACCGTAGTGAGCAAAACAGCTGACAGCTACACCGTGACCGCCATCAAAGAGACACTCGACCGGTCGAACCTCGGCCTGCTAAAGGTGGGCGACAAAGTGAACCTCGAACGCAGCATGATGATGAATGGCCGGCTGGACGGACATATCGTGCAGGGGCATGTGGATCAGACAGCGGTGTGCACCCGCGTGGAAGAGGCCAACGGAAGCTGGTATTTCACCTTCGAATACACACTGGACAAAGAGATGGCCCGCAAAGGCTATCTGACTGTGGACAAAGGATCTGTGACAGTAAACGGCGTTAGTCTGACGGTGTGCAACCCAACGGACAACACGTTTCAGGTGGCTATTATTCCCTACACCTACGAGTTTACCAACTTCCATCAGATAAAAGAGGGAACAGTGGTAAACCTGGAGTTCGACATTATCGGCAAATACCTGAGCCGGATGATGCATTTTGCATAAAAATAAGAGACAGGGGCGCAGCAGCAAAACCAAAGCTGATGCGCTCCGGCTCTACCGGGAGACCGGTACCGCAAAGAGGAATCGACTACCTTTGCCGGCTTCACTCTCCACCCAGATACGGCCTTTGTGCCGTTCAACAAATTCTTTGCAGAGCAAAAGTCCGAAACCGGTCCCTTTCTCTCCATCTGTGCCCGGGGCTGTATTCATCTGTTCCGATTTGAAGAGATTTTCCCTGACGCTTTGATTCATCCCTACCCCATTGTCGCTCACGGCAGTCACAAACTCATGTCCCGAAGTGGTCAGAGTGAGCTCTATAGTTCCACCCCGGTGCGAAAATTTAGTAGCATTAGTCAGCAGGTTGCGGAGCACAACTTTAATCATATTCGCATCGATCTCGCACGAAACCGTTTTATCGGCCACCAGACGACAGGAAATACCTTTGGCGGCAAACAATGGGTTCATTTCGCGCATCACACTCATGTATAAACTATTCAGATTGGTCTTTGCCGGGTTGAAGGGAATTCTGTTGTTTGCCGATTTCACCCACATCAGAAGTTCGTCCAGCATCTCGTAGGTCTGTTTCGACGTTGTATAAATCAGGCCGGCTTGCTCCTTCAGATTCTGATTATCGATCAGACTTACTTCCCCTACCTGCAACTCAGAGAGCGTAACCATTGCACTCATCGGGTTGCGAAGGTCGTGCGCCAGAATAGAAATAAACTGATCTTTGCGTTTGTTGACACCCCGCATTTCATCGTTGAGATTTTCCACCTCTACAACCCGCTTTTTGAGGCTGATATAGCCTGCTGTCAAAACGGAAGAAAGCAATGAGACCAAAAGACCCAGTATTAGAATAATCCACGCTTTGCCCGAAAAAGACTCAAAGCCAGGCCCTGAATTGTGAAAAACAAAAAACAGTTCCTGCCCGTTAAAGCGGAGAGATTGGAGATGAACAAATCCGTTGCCGGAGTTTGTCTCCCCGGATTTTCGGGACTGATAGAGCAACGCAGAAGGAGCAGCCTGAGGCTTATCGTAGATTTCGAGGGTGAGGTCTGTCTGTTTTTTCACTCTATCACCCACAATATCAGATACGAAATCGTTGTAACGAATGCTGCAAAATACCCATCCCCGCAGGGCCACCCGCCTTTGCTCCACGGTTCCGATAGGTAAATTCAACCGGTAGACCGGTGCAAAAAAAACAGTACCCGGCTGAGGTGCAAAGCCAACATCCTGCATCAGAGTTAGCCTATCGCAGAAAACAACCTGATCTGAATCGCAGGCTATGGACATAAATTTCTGCCTGGAAGGTTCTGTAAAAGGGTCGAAACCAAACACTTTTTGATTCACGGGTGTAAATGGTTCAACAAATACAACCGGGCAATAGAGTTCTCTCTTGCTGTCGGGTATAATATTGTATTGCGGAAAACCTTCATTGCGTACGCTCAGAATATGCGCGCCGAGTTGAGACTCCGGGATTTTGCGTACAAAACCAATTGCCTGTATGGCCGGCAGATTCTTCTTCAGCAAATCGGCCCTGTGAAAATCGCGCCACTCGCTGCGTGTTACCGAGTCTGAGGCAGAAAGGAATGATGAGCTGCTCCGAAGCATCACTGCATAGCTGAAAAGCCGCGTGCGTACCTTCGAGACCAAATCGTCGCAAACATCTCCAAACTCATTCCGACGGAGCTCTCTGTCGAAATGATTTACCTGAAAAGCGACAATCAGGGCAACCAAAAATGTCAGGACAAAAACAGAAGATATTCCCATCCAGTTGCCCGGTCCTAAACCGCGTGTAAAGCTATGCCATTTTTTGTTTTTCATTTCATTTGAGCTATTCCGGAAACAGAAATCATCTGATTTTAAGATAAAAAAAACAAATGTAATTTTATTATTTATATTTCAGAAATTCAAGCCATCTTTTAACTATATCAAGTTTATTTTGTTAATAAAAGACAAAAAGAGAATCCATTTATCTTTATCCGGACAGTCGGCCTAAAAATCTGATTATACAACATATATTTAACAAAACAGAGCATATAAAAGAATATGAAAAGTATAAATAACCCCAAAACGCCAAAATACAGAATTCATTTTCTTTGCACTATTTTGAATTTACAACATAATACAGTATATTTGAGGCTAAAGCAAAAATCTATAAACCAAAACCTAATATGATGAAAGAAAAAATGAAACCCATCATTGTTCTGATGATTCTTCTGATTTCGATTGTATCGGGATGTGTGAGTAGCGAACCGTCGGTATCACAAACTGAAGTGATAAAAACCGACCTCAATACGGCAGTTACACCACCCACTTTCGACTGGAAAACATCACAAAGCATTTCTGTTAATATTGTGGGTCTACCCACCATTGACCCTGTCAGGAAAACGCTGAAGATCTACGGATCATCAGGAACCTATTACACCGCTCTCTATCTGATGTCGGATACGTCGAAGATTGCGATTGAAACACCATCGGGAGAAAAAGAGCTGAATCTGAAGTTTGGCACACTTGAACTAAAATCTGCCATTTTGAATGGAGAAGCTAATTTCTCTTTTGTACCAGACACCACCTCAACCTACTAAATTATGAGAAAAATCGGATATAAAACACTGTTTACAGCTCTTCTTCTGTTGGGAGCTTCGCCTTTTGTCCGGGCTCAGGTTTCGCTCAACTTCGAATCGGGCAACATGGCTATTGATATGGGCAGAGGGTGGCTATTCAGCAACATACTCTACGACAAATCGACCAACTATCATATTTATGATACCTGGGCCGGTAAAAACACAAAAATCAGCGCAGCATCGACCGAAACCTGGATAAAATCGCCGTGGACAACCATATCGTCGGGTGTAGTATCGTTTAGCCTGAAAGTAGACGAGACTAAAAATGACAAACGCGGATATGTTGTTTATGCGATTCCTTACAATGCGGCCAAAGCAAACGGAGAGGGTACGCCACGCAAAATAGACTCTACGTGGGTAACCAGCCCGGCAGCCAACACCATCATCCCTATCCGGGTAAACCTGCCTGCCGATATGAACGGACAGTTATACAAAATAAAGACCTGTTTTATAGGAATGGGCTCGGGTAGCAAAACTTCCGTAGATAATCTGTCGATTTCAGGAATCTATTCCTCTGATCCGGGAAGCGGGAATCTGCCTGTTGCTATTAATCCGGATGCCGATGGAGATGGTGTTCCCAACACAGAGGATTATTTCCCGTCCGACCCCTTGCGGGCCTATTCCAACACATTCCCTACTTCGGGCTCTGTGGGGTCTTTGGCTTTCGAAGATAACTGGCCATCTAAGGGCGACTTTGATTTCAATGATTTGGTTGTCGACTACAGCTTAACAATCATAACCAATGCCAAAAATCAGGTAGTTGAGATATTGTGCCTCTTTAAGCTGAAGGCTTCCGGGGCAGGTTTCCAAAACGGATTCGGGTTTCAGCTCGACAATATTGCACCCAATAAAATTTCGTCTGTAACAGGAACTACGTATATGGGCAACACATTTATCAAGGTTGCGAAAAACGGATTGGAGAGCAATCAGACCTATGCGACATGTGTTGTTTTCGATAATTTCTTCAACATTATGCCCTACAGCGGAAATTCATTGGGAGTAAACACGCAAAAAGACCTTCCCTTTGTGCCGGCCATCACAAAAGAGGTTAAACTCACATTTCTGGAGAATGGTGTAGCACCGGAGGGGGGAGTTGTCTATCTGAACAACCTACCTGTGAGCGCATTCAACTTCTTCGCAATCGCAAACAGAAGAAGAGGATATGAAATACATTTGCCCAACAGAGTGCCTACAGATTTGGTTGACAGAACTTTGTTTGGTAAACTCGACGACCGGTCGAATGGAGTTACATATTACAAGACTCAGAACAATCTGCCCTGGGGTTTAAATCTGATCAAAGAGTTTAAATACCCCATGGAAAAAGAGACTCTGGGCAAGGCATATCTGCATTTGATTAAGTGGGCCGAAAGTGGCGGTACGTTATATCCCGACTGGTACGAAGATCTACCGGGATACAGAGATCCGGGTATCCTTTATTGATTCTATATACAAGAAAGAGCTGTCTCTCACGGAGGCGGCTCTTTTCTTTTGTAACGGATTTTTATTACTTTTGCTGTTCATTAATTTAAGCAAAACAGACTATGAACTACAGAACACTTGGAAAAACAGGATTTAAAATATCTGAAATATCCCTCGGCACCTGGCAGGTGGGAGGCAAATGGGGATCGGGATTTGACCACAAATCGGCCGGAGATATATTGCGAAAAGCATTGGATGAGGGCATCAATTTTATAGATACAGCCGATGTGTACGAAGCCGGCGAAAGCGAAAAAGCCGTTGGAAAAATTGTGCGGGAGTCTTCTCAACGCATCTATGTAGCAAGCAAATGTGGCCGTCAAATAACCCCACACATCAACGAGGGTTATACCCCGCAAAGATTGCGCCAATATGTAGAGGATTCATTGAAACGCATGGGGCTTGAGTGCCTCGACCTTATCCAGTTGCATTGTCCGCCTACCGAAGTTTATTATCGCCCCGAGATATTTGCTGAATTCGACAAACTAAAAGCCGAAGGTAAAATTCTACACCTGGGGGTGAGCGTCGAAAAAGTGGAAGAAGCTCTGAAAGCAATTGAATATGACAATGTTACCACAGTACAGATTATCTACAACATGTTTCGTCAACGTCCGCACGACTATTTCTTCGAGCGCGCTGCTGCCAAAAATGTGGGAATCATTGTTCGCGTACCATTGGCCAGCGGATTGCTTACCGGCAAATATTCGCCCGATACGGTATTCGAAGCCGGCGACCACAGACAGGGTAACAGAAACGGTGAGTGGTTCGACAAAGGCGAAACATTTGCCGGCATACCCTACGAAACCGGTCTACGGGCAGTAAAAGAGATAAAAGCTCTTTTTCCGGGAGAGGAAAATCTCGCTCCCATAGCCCTGAAGTGGATTCTGATGCATCCCGAAGTAAGCTGTATAATACCCGGTGCATCGAGAGCCGAACAAATTACATCGAATCTTTCGGCTCTGCAAACTGCAAATATTCCGGCTGATAAGCTGGCTGAAATCAAAAAGATATACGATACGTCTATCCGGAACCGAGTGCATCATTGCTGGTAAGAATTTACCGGCAAACAATAAAAAACGCCCTGTGTCGTTAATAGCTTAAACGCAATGTGAAGAGGCAAAAGATATGAATTTGATTGTAGATCAGGGAAACAGCTTCGCTAAAATGGCTCTTTTCAGGGGAGACGAATTGATTCGTACAACTCCTGCAGAGCAACTGAATGCCACAGCCATCACCCGATTCATTTCGGGAGAAAAGATCGAACGTGTCATTCTATCTACGGTCAAAAGAGTTCAGGCAGAAACGGTACAATTGTTAAAGTCAGTTTCGAGTCATTTTCTCGAACTCGATCATACCTGCCGACTGCCATTTCGGATAGACTACCGAACACCGCAAACTCTGGGAAAAGACAGAATAGCGGCGGTTGCCGGTGCCTGGTTTCAATCGCCGGGAAGCGATATACTGGTCATCGATGCAGGCACGGCCATCACGTTCGACTTCATTTCGGCTGAGGCAGTCTACCTCGGAGGCAATATTGCACCCGGAATGACTATGCGGCTGAAGGCTCTGAATCACTTTACCGACCGATTACCTTTGATAGATGCAACAGGCGAAACACCTTTCACCGGATACGATACCGAGACTGCTATTCGCGCAGGGGTGGCGCAGGGCATGACATTCGAGATATCGGGATATATTGACAAGTGGAAAGAATCAAAACCCAACCTTTTGGTTTTTTTAACTGGTGGTGATACATTTTATTTTGATAGAATGCTAAAAAGAGCCATCTTTGCAGATGAATTCCTTGTATTAAAAGGCTTAAACAGAATATTAAACTACAATGCAGAATATTAAATCGATTATTTTTGGCTTTATAGCCCTCACCGTTTCATCTTCCATTCAAGCTCAAAGTTCGGCCAACTCACCTTACACCCGCTATGGATATGGCATTTTGGCCGATGGCTCTTTTGGCCCGGCAAGAGCAATGGGCGGCACTTCATTGGGCTTCAGACAAAACAATCGGATCAATTCAGCCAATCCGGCCTCTTACTCGGCCATCGACTCTACTACATTTTTATTCGATTTCGGCCTTTCCGGTCAAATAGGAAAATTTGCAGAAGGCAATGCCCGCGAAACCAAACAAAACGGGGGAATTGATTATCTGGCAATTCAGTTTCCGCTCTGGAAAAACGTGGGTGCCAGCATTGGTCTGGTTCCTTTTTCGACGGTTGGGTATCAGTTTGGCGACTCACTGGCATTGAACACAACTTCAGGAACTAAAACCTACAGTGGCGAGGGTGGATTTTCGCAGGTTTACGGAGGTATTGCCTGGGCACCATTCAAAAATCTTTCTGTAGGTGCCAACTTCAACTATCTCTTTGGCAGTATCAGTCACGAAAAAGCCACGACTCTGGGAACCGGAGTCTATTCGGGCAGCGAAACAATAAGATTACGTTCCAGAGCCCTTAAAACTGATTTTGGGGTTCAATACTTTACTACCGGCAAAGAAAAAAATTTCTGCATCGGAGCGACCTACTCTCCCAAAACTAAAATCAGTGCTACGGTAGACACAATTAAAATTCAATCGAACAGCTCTTCAACCACAGCTAAAACTACGGGAATTGATTTTGATATTGCCGATAGTTACGGTCTTGGAGCGGCAATTCAACTGAATAATAACTGGACAATAGCCTCCGATGCCTTGTACCAAAACTGGAGCAAAGCAAACTATTACAGCAAAAAGGATACTTTGAACGACAGATTCCGCATTTCGGGTGGCGTGGAATATATTCCAAATTCAAACGGTCGTAAATATTACGAACGCATAAAGTATCGCCTGGGAGCACATGTTTCAAATAACTATCTGAATATCCGCAACCAGTCTCTGGGAGAGTACGGCGTAAGCCTGGGTCTTGGATTACCCTTCAAAACCAGCCGCTCTGTCCTGAATCTGGGGGTGGAGTACACAAAAATAAACCCGCAAAACAGTTTGATGATTAAAGAGAGTTATCTGAAATTCAGCGTCAATATTACGTTCAACGAATTCTGGTTCTTCAAACGCAAGATTGACTAAAAACGGGATTGGGCGAATTGCCGGTATTACTCACAAGACTATTTTATTGCCTGTTTTGAAAACAAAATTTAAGTATATGATACTATCCGTAAGGGCTACTTTATCAGTAGCCCTTATGTTCGTTTTGGCCACGTCGTGTAGCTCCGACGAAAAGGGAACAGTTCGCGCCATCAAAAATCCGGATGCAGTACCCACCCTGCTCACAACCAAGGTCTCGACCCTGATATCAGATTCCGGTATTATCCGATACAAACTCGTAGCAGACCTTTGGGCTATGTATGAGAGAAACCCCAAGCCTTACTGGTCTTTCACCAAAGGGATTTACATCGAGAAGTTTGATTCTCTGATGCGACCAGAGGCCTCCATAAAAGCAGATTTCGCATTTTTTCTTAAATTGGAACGGGTCTGGATTCTGAAAAAAAATGTCAGAATCAAGAATCTCAAAGGAGAAGAATTCACAACAGAAGAACTCTACTGGGATCAGAATCTGAAACGAATTTACTCCAGTAAATTTATCAAAATCAAGCAGCTAACGCGAACTATTTGTGGTAATGGATTCGTATCGAATGAATCAATGACTCAATACAAGGTAACAAAGAACTACTGGAAGCTATTAATCGACGAATCGAAACAAGATACAGTAAACCAAAATTCATTTTGATGACACCGGAAATATACGGCATAGTTGCAGCTCTGCTTTTCTCGGCTTTTTTTTCGGGCATGGAGATTGCGTTTGTTTCGGCCAACAAGCTCCGGTTTGAGCTGGATATAAAGAAAAATTCGCTGTCGGGATACATCTTAAACATCATAAATAAAGACTCGGAGCAGTTCATTTCAACCCTTCTGGTGGGCAATATTATTGCACTGGTGGTGTATGCCATTCTTATCGTTCGACTTATCTCTCCAATAGCGGCCCAATGGACAGACATGAGTCTTCTGAACATTCTTTTCCAAACCATTGCTGCAACGGCACTGCTATTGGTCACGGGCGAATTTCTACCCAAAACAATTGTCAGAATCAATCCCAATTTTGCGGTTCGCTTTTTTGCTATCCCTCTATACATTATATATATTACGCTCTATCCTGTCAGCAAATTCACCTCTTTTATCTCCAGTCTCCTGGTCAGGATATCAGGTATAAACAATTCTTCAGATGGACGTCCGAGAGTTTTTGGCAAGGCTGACCTCGACTTCTTCATTCAACAAAGCATAGACGAGTCGCTCGACAATTCGCCCATGGACACAGAAGTAAAAATCTTTCAGAATGCACTTGATTTTTCGAATGTACGCCTGCGCGACTGTATTGTACCCCGTCCCGAAATAGTTGCAGTGGAGTGGAACGATTCGCTCTCCGCGCTGATGAGTCTGTTTATCGAAACGGGGTTATCCAAAATCATCGTTTACAAAGACAATCTGGATAATGTAACCGGATACATCCACTCGTCGGAAATGTTTACAAAGCCCGAAGACTGGCATACCAAGATAAATCAGATACCGGTAGTGCCCGAAACCATGGCTGCCAGTAAACTGATGCGAATTTTGATGAACCAGAAAAAAAGCATCGCCGTTGTGGTTGATGAGTTTGGCGGTACAGCCGGCGTGGTAACACTGGAAGATTTGGTGGAAGAGATTTTCGGAGAAATTGAAGATGAACACGATACAAAAATATTTATCAACAAAAAAACCGGAGAGAAAGAGTATATCCTTTCGGGCAGAATAGAAACAGATACTGTCAATGAGATGTATAACCTGGGCATTCCTGAATCGGAGAGTTATGCAACCATTGCCGGGTACATTTTGCAACACCACAAAAAATTCCCTTTGCTGAACGAAACTGTACGAATTGACAAATTTGAATTCAAAATATTAAAGATTTCATCCACACGAATCGATTTAGTGAAGCTAAAAGTCGAATAATATTCATTTTTTTTTGCAGCTTCATCTAAATTTATTGCATTTTTTGTATCTTCGTGCCCTGACTTTTAATTTACAGAATTATAAACTTAAATCAGATAACTATTAAATGGCTACATTAGGAAGAATCAGAAGCAAAGCAGGCTGGTTAGTCGGGTTTATCGCCCTTGCATTATTCGCATTCATTATCGGAGATTTTCTGAACTCCGGATCTACTTTTTTTCGTCAATCCAAAGACAAAGTGATAACAATAGACGGAAAATCCATTTCGTCGGCCGAATTTATGGAGCGTTTAGATGAACTGACAACTGTCTATAAATTCGAAACAGGTCAGTCTTCATTACCCGAAGAGTACATGGCAAATATCCGGGAAACGGTTTACGAATCGTTTGTTCGCGAAAATATCATCAATGAACAGGCCGAAAAAGCCGGTATTTCTGTTTCTGATGCTGAATTGAACGACCTGCTTATGGGAAACAACATCTCTCCGATGATTCAACGTTTGCGTGTGTTTGTTAATCCGCAAACCGGAATGTTTGATGCCAACATTTTGAGAAACTTCGTAAAGGTTATCAGTACCGAAAATCCGGAGATGAAAGGCGAACAAGCCGAACAAATTAAGGAAGCTAAGAAATATTGGGCATATTGGGTAAAGAATGTGAAACAACAACGTCTGGAAGAAAAATACAGCGTATTGCTGGCCAAAGCAGTTTCACCCAATACACTCGAAGCAAAAAGCGCGTTCGAAGGTTCGAAAAAAAGTGTTGACTTCGTATATGCTGTAAAACCCTATTTTACCATTGCCGATTCCACAATTGAAGTATCAAACAGCGAACTGACTGCTCTTTATGAAAAAAGAAAAGAGAGCTTCAAACAAGAAGAAACCCGTGCTGTAAAATACATTGCCTTACAAATTGCGCCAGATGCGGCAGACTTCAAAGAGGCTGAAGCAAGAATAGCTCAGGTAAGAGCTGAATTTTCAACTACACAGGATGTGGCTGCTGTAATCAACGAAAACTCCGATGCTCAATTTGTGGATGCTTTTGTTCCGGTACGTAGCCTGCCCGAAAATGTAAAAGGATTTGCGGCAGCCGGCCAGGTGGGCGAGGTTTATGGTCCTTATCTCGACAAAAACACCTATGCTATGCACAGAATCATAGCGAAAACAGTATCTCCGGACTCGGTTAAAGCCCGTCATATTCTTATCCCCTTCACCGACGAAGCTCAAAGCAGCAAGTTGGCAGACAGCGTGTTGAATGTATTAAAGAATGGTGGTGATTTTGCGGCCCTGTCTGCTAAGTTTTCTGCTGCTCAAAACGCACAGTCTGGAGGCGACTTTGGCTGGTTCAACGAAGAGGTTGCTGTAAGAAGCATGGGTACAGAGTTCAAAGATGCTTGCTTCAACACAGCTGTAAACGAATATGCGAAAGTAAAAACAACTTATGGATATGATTTGATTCAGGTAACACAAAAAACAGCTCCTGTTCAGAAAGTTAAACTGGCATCTATCATCAACGAAGTGATTCCAAGCAAAAAAACGACCGGAACACTCTACAACAACCTGAGTCAGTATATCATCAAAAACGACAACAGTCAGACTTTTGAAGAGAATGCTTCAAAAAGCAATTATATGGTAATGACCAATCCTGCTGTTGCAACTACAGACTACACTTTAGGCGATATAAAAAGCGCCCGTAATGTTGTAAGCTGGATTTTCAACACAGCTGATAAAGGAGATGTTTCCAGCATTTTCGAGGTTGACAATAAGCTGGTTGCTGTAACAGTTACAGGTATTACAAAAAAAGGGTACACTCCACTGGAGACTGTACAGGACAGATTGAAAGCAGAAATTCTGGTTGATAAAAAAGCAGAAAAAATAATCAGCGAACTGAAAGCGAAAAACATCAACAGCATCGAAGGTTATGCTCAGGAGATGGGTAGCCGTATCGACACAGCTAAATTCGTGAGCTTCTCTACTGCTCGTATTACCGGCATTGGAGACGAACCTGCCTTGTGTGGTATTGCTCCATTCTCAGCCAAAGGTAAATTATCGGCTCCTGTAAAAGGCAAAAACGGGGTATATGTATTGACTGTTACCAATGAACTGGTTTCGAACCGCCCTTTCGATGCAAAATCTGAAATCAGAAACTTATCCGGAAACTATATGTACAGAATTATGTACCAGATGATGGAAACTCTGAAAAAATCGTACACAATCGAAGATAACCGTATCCGTTTCTTCTGATTTGGGAATTAATAACAAGAAAAAGAGGTTGTCTTTGCCGAAATGGGAGACAACCTCTTTTTTTATGCAGGGTAGCAAAAGTGAATCGCGGGACTATCAGAAAATCTTCGTAACTTTGTCTTTCATTTGAACGCAGTATGACTAAAGAGAGACTTTTAGGCAAAACACTAAACGAGCTGACCGCCATTGTAAAGCAAGAAGGCATGCCCGGTTTTACAGCCAAACAAATATGTGAGTGGCTTTACAAAAAAAAAGTCACATCTATTGATGAGATGACAAATCTTTCGATAAAGAACAGAGCATTGCTCAACGAGAGATATGAAATAGGGGCAGAAAAGCCACTTTCGTCGCAGAAGTCAAAAGACGGTACAATAAAATATCTTTTCGGAACAAGGACTGAAAAACCGGTTGAATCCGTTTTTATCCCAGACAAAGAGCGGGCTACCCTTTGCGTATCATCGCAAATCGGATGCAAAATGGATTGCTACTTTTGCATGACCGGCAAACAGGGCTTTAATGGCAATTTGTCGGCCAATGAAATAATCAACCAGGTACAGTCTATACCCGAAAACGAATCTCTTACCAACATCGTTTTTATGGGGATGGGGGAACCACTTGACAATGCCGACGAACTATTTAAAGCACTTGATATCCTCACAATGCCATGGGGATATGCCTGGAGCCCGAAACGAATCACGGTATCCACAATTGGATTGCAAAAGGGACTGAAAAGATTCCTCGACGAGAGCCAATGCCATCTGGCGATTAGCATTCACACCGCATTTCCGGACAAAAGACTCTCTATCATGCCCATAGAAAAGGCTTGTCCGATTACCGGGATAATTCCTGTTCTTCGCGAATACGATTTTTCGAAACAACGAAGACTCTCGTTTGAATATATCCTGTTCAGAAACTTCAACGACTCCCGTCAAGACGCGCTGGAATTGTGTCGATTACTGAAAGGGCTCGATTGCCGGGTCAATCTGATTCGTTTTCATGCGATACCGGGTGTTGATTTGATGCCATCAGAAATGACCACTATTGAAGCTTTCAGAGATATTATTGCACAACATCATATTACCTGCACGATACGATCTTCACGCGGAGAGGATATTTTTGCAGCCTGTGGGATGCTATCTTCCGAAAAAACAAAAAAAGATAGCCCGGCAGAATAGTCAGGTAAAAAAAAAGCAGTAATTTAGTGAGCTCTGAAAATCAGACTAATTATCATACAAGAAAAATAAAAGAATTATGCAGGACGAAAAAATAAAAGTTGGTATTACCCACGGGGACATCAACGGAATTGGTTACGAGGTTTTACTGAAGGCTCTCTCCGACCCCCGGATTGTAGAGATTTGCACCCCAATTATTTACGGTTCGCCCAAAGTGATGGCATACCACCGCAAAATGCTGGATATACCGGCATTTAATTACAGCATTATCGGTTCTGCCTCAGAGGCAGCCGATAATCGTATCAACATCATAAACTGTGTAGATGAAGACATCAAGGTAGAATTGGGCAAAGCTACGCCTGCGGCAGGCGATGCAGCCATGCAGGCTCTCAAACGAGCTTCAGAGGATATGGAAAAGGAGTTGTTTGATGTACTCCTCACCGCTCCCATCAACAAGGAGACAATTCAATCCAAAGAGTTTGACTTCCCGGGACACACCGAATATCTGCAGGAGAGATTGGGCGCAGGCAAAAAAGCAACCATGATTTTAATCAAAGACAATCTGAGAGTTGCCCTGGTAACCGGTCATGTTCCGTTGGCAAAAGTGCCGGATATGATTAACAAAACAGATCTTATCAACAGAATAAAAGCATTTAACAACACGCTCGTTTTTGATTTCGGGCTGCAAAAACCACGCATCGCGGTGTTGGGACTCAATCCTCATGCCGGCGATGGAGGTGTTATCGGTTCAGAAGAACAAGAGATTATTATTCCGGCCATTAAAGCAACTCAGGATTTGGGAATTCTGACTTTCGGACCGTATCCTGCTGATGGATTTTTTGGCTCGGGACAGTTTAGCAAGTTCGATGGCATACTGGCCATGTACCACGATCAGGGTCTTGCCCCCTTCAAAACAATGGCTATGGATATGGGCGTAAATTATACGGCCGGCCTGCCCATTGTCAGAACATCACCGGCCCATGGCACTGCGTACGATATAGCTGGTCAGAACATTGCCTCAGAAGAGTCTTTTCTTCAGGCTCTATATCTGGGTATAGATGTTTTCAAATCGAGGAAACAGGAAAAAAGTATTCGCTCAAATCCATTGCGTAAGCAGTATTTTGACAAAGGCAACGACAATGAAAAACTTAATCTGAAAGAAGAGGGCGAAGCCTGAGCATAAATTTGACGATAGTAAAGAATCAGGGGAGATGGAACATATTGAAAACGGAGATGAATTTGGCGGACTGACGGTGAACAAGGGCATTCCTCAACCACCGTCTGTCAACCCGTATCTGAAAGAGAAAAAACGCGCCCGTAAAAAGGAGTACTCTGCCAGCGAATTTGTAGAGGGTATTCTACAGCATAATGTGACAGTTTTAAGTCAGGCTGTGACATTGGTAGAGAGTGCTAAACCCGAGCATCAATCTCTGGCACAGGAGATTATCGAAAAATGTCTGCCTTATTCAGGAAATTCTGTGAGGGTGGGAATTACCGGAGTGCCTGGTGCCGGCAAAAGCACCTCCATCGATACGTTTGGTATGCACCTGATTTCGCAAAATAAAAAATTGGCGGTGTTGGCTATAGACCCGAGTAGTGAGAGGTCTAAAGGTAGTATTTTGGGAGATAAAACCCGCATGGAACAACTCTCCATACAGCCCGATTCATTCATCAGACCCTCTCCTTCGGCAGGCTCCCTGGGTGGCGTTGCCCGAAAAACACGCGAAACAATTGTCTTGTGTGAAGCCGCGGGTTTTGATACAATTTTTGTAGAGACAGTGGGGGTTGGTCAATCAGAAACGGCTGTACATTCGATGGTCGATTTCTTTATGCTACTTCAGGTCCCCGGCACCGGCGACGAGTTGCAGGGTATCAAACGTGGTATCATGGAGCTGGCCGATGGAATTGTGATCAACAAAGCTGATGGAAATAATATAGAGAAGGCTCAACTGGCCCAGGCTCAATACAGGAATGCATTACACCTGTTCCCTCCCACACAATCGGGCTGGTTGCCCCGGGTACTCACCTATTCCGGCTATTACAACATCGGGATTCCCGAAATATGGGATATGGTCGATGAGTACATTCGATTTACAAAAAACAACGGGTACTTCGATTTCCGTCGCACCGAACAGGCCAAATACTGGATGTACGAAAGCATCAACGAAAGCCTGAAAAATAGCTTTTACAGAAACCGCACTATAGAGGAGAGACTTCTTTGCATGGAAGAACAGGTTCTCAACGGGGAAAAGAGCTCTTTCATTGCCGCCAAAGAGATGCTGGATCTGTATTTTGAAGGTTTAAGGTAATAAAAACTCCACCTCTTTGAAGTAGTAACCTTTTCGCTCCAAATCGGGTGTTTCCAGTACAATTTCTCCATCCGGGCGTACCTCTGCAATACGGGCCAGAAACTGAGATGTGGAATCTTTGTACCTGTGAAAACCATCTCTGCGATACAATCCGGCCATATAAGCAGTGCGAAGCGCCTCGTCTCCGTTGTGTATAAGAGTGAGGTAAATCCTGTATATCCGGTTTAGTATTTTCTGCAAAAGTACTTCTCTGTCCGGCCCGATTCCGGTAATTTGCTTCAGAGAAACCGGATTGGGAGCTCCGCCAACAAATGTTTGCTGATTGACATTAAGCCCGATTCCGATTACTGCCGACTCCAGGGAGTCGCCGCAAAGGTTATTTTCAATTAAAATCCCGGCCACCTTTTTATCGTTCCAGTATATATCATTTGGCCACTTTATTTTGAACTCGCCCCATTCGTTCAGTGTCTCAATCAGGGCCACAGAAACTATCTGCGAAAGCAGAAACTGCTCTGTGATTTTCAGAAACGAAGGATATAACACCACACTGAAGGTCAGATTCTGCCCACTGGCCGACTCCCAACTATTACCCATTTGCCCCCTTCCGGCATTCTGATAATCGGCCCAAACACAAAAGCCCTCTTCACACGCCTCAGACGCAAGCAGATTCAACAGATACCGGTTGGTAGAATCAACCTCATTCAAATGACATATTTGCATACAATGATTTATTTACGAAGTAATTCAAACGCAGCGTCGAGCCAGACATAAACATCATCCGGACAATGATTTGGTTCAGAATAGACAGAGCTTCTCTTTTCGCCCAAGCGCACCACGACTGCATTTAGAGACGGAATTATAAACACATATTGGCCCAAAATCCCCCGCATATAAGGAATAGTGTAACCCTTGTATTTCAATACCCAGAACTGATAACCATAAATGCTGTTTTTACAGTTGTTGTCAGCCCTTTGCAAGGAGAAATCAGCACCTGTGGCAGATGATATATAGTCGGGCGAAATGAGTTGTTTGCCATTCCACTTCCCCTTGTTGAGCACCAGCAATCCCAAACGGGCAAAATCACGGGCATCAGAATTAAAACAACAATATGCCTTCTCCATTCCGCCTGCACTATCGAGACTCCAGAGAGCATCATTTTCGGCCTGAATAGGAGTCCACAATCGACGGGAAGCATAGGCTGAAATAGATTCTCCCACAGCACGCTGCAATACAAAAGCCAGCAGCTGAGTCACCCCACTCTGATATTCAAAATATTTACCGGGTTCTGATTTCAACTTCACCCGATTCATCAGTCCCCACAAATCACGACCGTAATATGCTTCGGTGGTTACCGTAAAAAGCGAAGAATGAGCCTCTTCCCAATCAGTAGCCGCGCTCATTGTCAGGAGTGTACGAAGGGTCAGATTGCGGTCGCGCAGATTGGTAAGTTCCGGAAGAAAATCACTGACGGGTTGGTCCAGACTACGTATCTTTCCATCTGTAAGTGCACAGCCAACCAACAGCGAAACAATGCTTTTTGCCATGGAAAAAGAGTTGCTCAACTTATTTTCGTTGTACTTCTTCCAATACTGCTCAGCAAATATAGCGGAATCCTTAACCACCAAAAAGGAGACTGTCTGATAGTCTGCAAAACCCGGGAAACGACTTTCATCCACCGTTCTGCCAACATAACCACGATCAAACCTCCATGCCGAGGGATCGCCGGCTTTTACAATCCGATTTTCAAAAAAATGGTAGTCGTCAATATCCGGTGTACCGTGAATAAGTGCCTGCCTTACGTAAAATGCAGATGGAACAAACCACAACCAGAGAAGCAACAGGAGAATCACAGAAGAGAATAAAAGTACTATTTTTCGCATAATATCATTTAAAAAATGAACATTTTCTGAATAGAAGAAACAAATGTATAAAATAATTGAGACAAAACCGTTGCAAATTCCAAAATTTCCGTTACTTTTGTGATAAATAATCATGTTGTCTAACATTTTTATATGGCGGAAAAAGAAAAGGCACCGATACTTCTGGAAGATGCAATACCCGAACTCTACGGATTGCTGAACGAAGAACAAAGACTTATGGTTGACAATCACCATAAGATTCAGTATTTCAGAAAAAACGAGATTATTTATTGCGAAGGCGATAGTCCGAAAACCATGCTTTGCCTGATAAAAGGCAAGGTGAAAATCTATAAAGATGGAATTGGCGGGCGATCGCAGATTATTCGTATGCTGAAACCAGTTGCATACTTCGGATATCGTGCCTATTTTGCAAAAGAGCCATACGTAACGGGTGCTACCGCATTCGAGACATCGATTATCTGCTCCATCCCCATGAGGCTTATTGAGCTTCTTATCAAAGAAAACAACGCATTGGCTTTTTTCCTGATTAAAGAATTATCAGTTGACCTCGGCGCATCGGATGCCCGTATGGTTAATCTGACCCAGAAACATATTCGTGGACGTTTAGCAGAAGCATTGCTCTTTTTGCAGGACAATTACGGCATGGAAGAGGATGGCGCTACCCTCAATATCTACCTCTCGCGCGAAGATTTGGCCAACCTATCAAATATGACCACTTCTAACGCCATTCGCACACTCTCTATTTTCTCCAACGAACGTATTATTACGGTCGATGGGCGAAGAATTAAGATTATAGACGAAGAAAAGCTTCAGAAGATAAGCAAATACGGGTGATTTTTATTTAAAGTAAAAGGAGGTAATCTCCCGGGCATTGGCAAACTTTATCAGGAGTTCGCTACACAATCCAACGGTTTCGGGCAGACCTGCCCGGCCATTGTATCCATTTATTATAATCAGTATTTTTTTTGTTTCGGGATCTATTTTTGTTCGCTCCTCATCGCTGGTGGGTGTTCCCACTCCCCCTCTATCATCCCGATAGACCGGAAGTCCGTGAATATTCAATAATCCCCGGCCAATTGCTTCGAAACGTTCATCCGCCTCTCCAACACCAAGGATAAGATTGCCCTCAATTTTTGTTGCATCAAAACCACCAATGGAATATCCGGAACAGAGCGAAACCACATTAATCAAATCGACCAACGTATTGATTTTATACAATCCAAGCCCCCTGATTAATCTTCGACGCAATGCCTCAGCCGATGGCCGGTATCTGTTTGGATCTTTGCCCAAAACCTTGTAAGCCCGCCTTGTTGCAGCAATAACAGGATGTTGATTTACGTCAGCTAAAGCCGTGTCTGACAGGAGCTGCTCTTCGAAACGAGCAATCTGCTCCCATAGCTCCGGATGATGAAGCGAATTTTGCACAGAACAAAGGATAGCCGCCCCCTCAAAATCAGGACAAGCCCGCGTTATATCTGCAGAAACCCGAATTTCCATTACAATCTAAATAGAAGCCCCAACAACAAGCTGATTGATAAGAGGATTGGCATACATTTCGAGAATTTTAGTTCTCAAAAAAAGAATATCTTTATTCTCAATTTTTATTTTATCTAACTGGCCATTCAGATAAGCTTCGAACTGATCAAATTCCTCTTTCGAATACTTATCGGCAAAGCGATTGCTGTTTTCCATCATATCGAGAGCCACATAATTCCCGGGGAAAATTTTGTAGCAGGCATGAATTTCAGAGTCAATTGCCTGAACAACCTCCTGAAGCAATTCCGACTTCGACAAATGCGCAGACAAAGATTCCAGCTTGGGATTGAGTGGTCGGCCAACCTGGAAGTGAATGCGCCCTTTCTGGCCAAACAAACCAGTCTCCATATTTCTCAAATCATCTACCTGTGTTTTCTTAAAATCAGGATCATCTCTTTTCAATTGAAACTCCTGCGCCTTCAAATAGTCACAAGGATCGTATTCATAAGAGAGCGAAAGAGGCACGATATTCAGTTTCTTAATATTCGAAATAAAATCGCTCTGGCCACCCATGCTAAGCATCTTGATTAGACTCTCCTGCGTTTGATCATTCGAATCCTTTGCACGTCCTTCCCGCTGAGCAATCCATACCATTTCCTGTTTTTCGGTAATTGCATGGTGAATATATGCCGATAACTTTTGCGAAGCAGTAAGCATCTGCCTCACAGAAACACCTCGTTTAACAATAAAACTCTTATTGAGTCTCACCAAATTTTCTATCCAGGGAAAAACAAGAAGATTATCGCCAATCGCAATCTCGCAACCACGAAACCCATATTTCAACAACAACACACTTAGAATTGCCGAATCCAGAATTATATCGCGATGATTTGAAATAAAAGTACAACTGCCCAACGCCTTAAGCTCCTCAAACCCTCCACCTTCAACGCTGGTAGATGAGTGATTAACCAGACGCCAAACCATAGGACTCGAAACTTTGGCCTGAAACTCATCTTTACTACTGAATTTACTCAATTTCGCAGAGAGCTCCTCGAGATCTATTTCGGGAAGAACATATTTTACGGCGCGCAAGAAACGATCTTCTTTAAACAGCTGTTCAATTATCTGGGGAACCTCTTCGTCGTGAAAAGGCCTTATATCGTCAAAATCAGTACTCATAGTTCATTCTCTATAATGTCAGACATAACATCTTTAATATCCAGACCGGCAGCTCTTACCTGTTGCGGTATAAAGCTGGTCTGAGTCATTCCCGGAGTAGTATTCACCTCCAACAGATAAACGCCATCTTCTGCGATAATGTAGTCGGCACGAATAATACCTTTGCAATCTAAAATATCGTAAATCTGCGATGTACGCGCCTGGATAAGCTGAGTCAACTCTTCAGAAATACGAGCCGGCGTAATCTCTTCAGCCATAGAAGCATTGTATTTGGCCTCGTAATCGAAAAATTCATTCTTGCTAACCACCTCCGTAATTGGAAAGACAACCGATTTTTGTTTTGTTTTGTAACAACCACAAGTCACCTCTGTTCCCGAAATAAAAGATTCAATAATTATCTCGTCGCCTTCAGCAAAAGCATTCGCAATAGCGGCATCCATTCCTGACAGCTCTTTTACCTTCGAAACACCAAAACTTGAACCACCCACATTTGATTTCACAAAACAAGGCAGTCCCAGCTGTTCCACAATCCCGCTGGCAGAGTAAGTATCTTGTTTACGCAACAAAACGGCTTTCGCAACCTGAATATCATAGGTACTCAAATAGCGGTTGCAAACATATTTATTGAAGGTTATAGCCGCAGCCAAAACGCCGCAGCACGAGTATGGCACTCCAATTAGCTCGAAATAGCCCTGAAGAATACCATTCTCACCCGGTGTACCGTGAATGGTAATATATGCAAAGTCGAAAACAATTTTTCTGCCCTCTTTTACGAAGCTAAAATCGTTTCTATCCACAGCTATGCGGGACTGCTCATCTAAAACAACCTCCCAAACGCCATTGCGAATAGCGACAACATAAATGTTATATTTGTTTGAATCAATAAAGGTGGATAAACCCTGCGCACTTCGCATAGATACGACCCACTCCGACGAGTCTCCTCCGGCTACAATTGCAATATTTTTCATTTTACCTATATTTTATGATGCGAACAGGGTTATATCCGGCTTACGGACAACGACCCAACCCGCATTTAATTATTACAACTCTCTGTTAGAAATATAAGAACGCCAACGCTCTGCCAACTGCAACATATCAGCCGGCACCTCGCTGTCGAAAAAAAGCTCTTCTCCTGTGGTAGGATGAATAAAACCCAACGTTTTTGCATGAAGAGCCTGACGCGGACAAACATCAAAGCAATTCTGCACAAATTGTTTGTATTTAGTAAAAGTGGTACCCCTGAGAACCTCATTACCACCATAACGGGCATCATTAAAGAGCGTATGCCCGATGTATTTCATGTGCACCCGGATTTGATGTGTACGACCGGTTTCGAGACGACATTCCACCAAAGAAACATATCCGATTCTTTCGATAACTGAATAATGAGTAACTGCGTGTTTACCATAGTCCCCCTCCGGGAAAACGGTCATCTGCTGCCGGTCTTTCAGGCTTCGGCCCACATTCCCCTCTATGGTTCCGTGGTCATTCTCAACCCGTCCCCACACCAGGGCTACATATTTTCGTTTGGTTGTTTTCCTGAAAAACTGAAGTCCGAGGCTCGATTTTGCCTCCGGTGTTTTTGCAATCACCAATAAACCGGATGTATCCTTATCGATACGATGCACCAGGCCAAGACGTGGATCTTTTGCATTGTAACCGGGATTATCCCGAAAATACCAGGCCAACCCATTCACCAGGGTACCGGTATAGTTTCCGTGACCAGGGTGCACGACCAGCCCCGCAGGCTTGTCCACCACCATCAAATCAGCATCTTCATACACGATAGAAAGAGGAATATCTTCGGGAATAATTTCAATTTCGCGACGTGGCGTAGCCATAACAATAGTCACCACATCGTGAGGTTTCACTCTGTAGTTCGATTTGACAGCGACGCCGTTGACCAGAATAGACCCGGCCTCTGCGGCACTCTGTATCCGGTTTCGGGTAGCATTCTCGAGTCTATCGACAAGAAACTTATCGACACGCAACATAGTTTGCCCCTTATCCGCCACAAAACGGAAATGCTCAAACATCCCGGGTAACGCTGCCTCATCGACTTCGTCGGTCAGTTCATCAATATCCTCTGTTGAATATGTATCCATTAAAACCAAGATTCTTCTGTGTTTTCCACTTTTTCGACTTGTTGTGTTGAGTCTGAGTTAACAGGTGTCATACCATCACCTACATTAAGAATGAGAGAAGACCCCATGGGCAGTTTTTGACCCGGCAGCAACTTCCTGCCTTTGTAAATAATATCTACAACAAGATCTTTGTATTCAGAAGGCACTTCAACTACCGTTTGCACGGAAAACCCTACAGATGTGAGTGTTGCAATAGCCTGACGGGAAGAAACATCCCTGACATCGGGTACAGTAACTTTTTTTACCGTATTTGAATTGATAGAAAGAAAGACTATACGCCCTTCCTTTACACTGGATTCTGCTGCCGGAATTTGTTCGACTATAGAGCCCGGCTTTTTGCCTCTGATGTAAACTGAATCGACAACCTCGAAACGCAATTTCTTATTTGACAAAATCAGGGATGCCTCTTCTACAGACATACCTCTTAAATCGGGTACCGTGACTGATTCTCCATGTCGGGTGTAGAAATTGAGCCAAAGGGTAACAGCCAACAGTAAAAAACAAACAATACCTATTGCCCAAAGTAAATTCCTGACGTAGAAATTCTTCAAAAAGGTTTGAAAATTCTTTTTAAACTCCATAACAGTAAATGATTGCCAAACAGAGGCGAAATTACGCAATATTTCATTATAAAACAGCAACAACTGCCAGAAACTTACACAAAAAGAGGGTTAAAGGCTGTAGAGCGGAATATAAATAAAAAAAGTAAAGATCCTCGGTTCGAAAATCCTTACTTTTATACGGAATATTTCTAAAGGATATATTATCCTTTGTACTCGTCTGATACAGTCAGTTTAGCTCTGCCTTTTGCACGACGTGCAGCTAATACTCTGCGGCCGTTAGCCGATGACATACGTGTGCGGAAACCGTGTTTGTTTTTGCGCTTTCTGTTCGAAGGTTGAAATGTTCTTTTCATCGCTGAATATTTTATTTTCGTTATTAATTTCCAAATTGGACGGCAAAAATACCCACTTTTTTTCTATTTACAAAACAATATTGCTTTTTTGGCATAAACTTTTTTACTTTTTCCCGATTTTGCATTACTTTTGCGCCGAAATTAACCATACAAGGGGCAGATATACTGATTTTGTTGCGATTATGAAAAGCAAAACGCCGTTGTCTGCAGAGTGAAAAATTTATATATAAACAAGCATAACAAATACATTTTTATGGCAAGTACATCAGATTTCAGAAACGGCATGTGCATCGAATTCAATAATGGTCTGTACTTTATTATTGAATTTTTGCATGTTAAGCCGGGTAAAGGTGCTGCATTTGTGCGCACAAAACTTAAAAACGTACAAACAGGTCGTGTAATCGAAAACACATTTAACTCGGGTGTGAAGGTAAACGAAGTACGTATCGAAAGACGTCCGTATCAGTTTTTGTACAAAGACGATATGGGATACAACTTCATGAACAACGAAACATTTGAGCAGGTAGTTGTTGCTGAAAACCAGATTAACGGATATAAATTTCTGAAAGAGGGTGAGAATGTGGAAGTTGTACTTCATGCAGACGATGACGCCATTCTCTATGTAGATGTTGCCACACACGTTGTTCTGGAAATCACCTACACCGAACCCGGACTGAAAGGAGACACAGCAACCAACACACTGAAACCGGCAACAGTAGAGACCGGTGCTGAGGTTCGTGTTCCGCTGTTTATTGAAACAGGCGAGAAGATTAAAATCGACACCAGAGACGGATCTTACATCGAAAGAGCAAAATAAGCCGACGAGAAGGATATTTTTTTGACCACTGAAAAGCGGAAAATGGTTTTAATAACTGCTTTCCGCTTTTTTATATTTATATTTGCCGATAAAAATCAGACAAAACAGATGTTGTACTCTATTATCATACCCGTCTACAATCGCCCGCAGGAGGTGGATGAATTACTGGAAAGCCTTTGCCTTCAGAAATCGACTGATTTCGAAGTGATTGTAGTAGAAGATGGCTCAGATATTGACTGTAAGGATGTGACAGAGAAATATGCGAAAAGGCTAAACATAGAATATTTTTACAAGAGTAATTCGGGCCCCGGGGCATCGCGCAACTATGGTGCAGAAAGGGCCAAAGGCGATTTTTTGATAATACTGGACTCTGATTGCATTATTCCGCCGGACTACCTGACTGAAGTAAGCAATGAACTGACAAGAGAAATGTGCGATGCATTTGGAGGACCCGACAGAGCCCATGAATCGTTTTCGGATATGCAAAAGGCGATAAACTACGGAATGACCTCTTTTTTTACCACCGGAGGGATACGGGGCGGGGCCAAAAAGAAGCTGGATAAATTCTACCCGCGCAGTTTCAATATGGGTATTCGTCGCGAAGTATATGAATCGCTTAACGGATTTTCGGACATGAGATTTGGCGAAGATATCGATTTTAGTATCCGGCTGTTTAAATCGGGCTACCGGGTGCGACTTTTTCCGGAGGCGTGGGTTTTTCACAAACGCAGGGTCGATTTGCGAAAGTTCTACAAACAAGTTCACAATAGCGGTATTGCCCGCATCAATTTGTATAAAAAATACCCGGATTCGTTGAAACTGGTACATTTACTTCCTGCAGCGTTTACGGTGGGCAATCTGGGTTTGGGACTTTCTTCATTTTTTTGCGGCTATGCTCTGTTGCCGGTTTTGCTGTATGCTTTGATTATCTGCACCGATGCATCCATATCGAACAAGAGCATAAAAGTGGGCATATTGGCGATACCTGCGGCATTCGTGCAGCTGTTGGGTTATGGATTCGGGTTTCTGGGTGCTGCCTGGCAAAGGATTGTTTTAGGGAAGGAAAGCTACACCTCGTTTTCGGGTAATTTTTACAAGTAGAAGTTGCTCAGAAACCGGGCTGGTTTATAGTATAAATTCCGATCATGCAATCAACATATAGTTTTGCAAAGGGGCTAACTTACCAAAACAAAAAAAAAAGGAAAGCCTTATGACCTTCCTTTTTCTACCTCTTGCCTGATAAACTGAAACTCCCGTTTGATTCGCATCATTAATGCACTGATCTCCGTGAGGTTATAATCTTCGGGAGCATCACTTGCCAGACTGAGAAGCTCGGCTAACGGAGGACAATAAAGAGACATGGATGTTCCCTTCATTTTATGAATAAGAAATAGTATCGTTGCCTTATCATTGGCAGAAACAGCAATATCAATCCTGTCGAGATAGTCGTTGAACTGCGCAACACCTTCGTCAATTAGCGTGTACATACCTTCTTTATTTTCACCAAAAATTTCCTCTAAAATATTCCGGACAAAATGGACTTCACTTTCGGAACTCTCTTCGACTGATACCGTTTCTTTCGGAGGTTTGTTGGCAAGGTATTTGTGCAACATTTCGGCCAATGCAGATGGACTGATAGGTTTTGACAGATAATCGTCCATACCGGCCGACAGACACTTCTCCCGCTCACCCTTTATGGCACCTGCCGTGAGTGCAACAATGGGGGTATGCAGTCCAAACGCCTTTTCATATTCGCGCCACTCCCGGGTAGCTGTATATCCGTCTTTAACAGGCATTTGCACATCCATAAGAATAAGATCCGGATGACTCTTTTTTGCTTTTTCGAGGGCATCATCGCCATCAAAAGCCTCTACGACTATCGCATCGGGAATTATTTTCGAAATAAGAGTACGCGAAAGGAATACATTCAATTGCACATCATCCACCACAAGTATGTTTGGATTAGAACCATCGAAAGCTCCGGAGCCCCCCAGGCCAGTAGTGGCTTTCACATCCGAATCGGCTGCGCGAAGTGTGCTCAACACTCTGTATAATTCACTCGATTTTACAGGCTTAACCAATTTTGCCGCCACATTATATTTAGCACACAACTCAGCTATATGAGCATCTTCGGCAGAACTATGAAGCAAAATAACCGGTAATTCCTCAGCTGTTTTCCTGAGTTTTTCGCGCAAGAGCCGTATTGTTTCAAGACCATCAAAATAAGGCATGTGGTAATCAATAATGAGAGCATCGTAAGCGCTATCCTGCTCGAGATGCGACAAGGCATCGATGCCGTTTGCGAAAGACTCCGTTTGAATATTCCACAATTTTAGCGTATTGGATAAGATTATGAGATTGTGCTCGTTATCATCTACCAGGAGCACACGTCGCACATCGACAATCTCCCTTTGAATAAACTCCGGCGCATTTTCATACGCTCTATGAAGAGCAAATGAGAATGTGGTGCCCTCTCCCGGCACACTGGAGAGCATAAGAGGAGAGTCCATTTTTTCCGCCAGCTTATTTGAAATAACCAAACCCAGACCTGTGCCACCAAATCGGCGAGTAGTGGAAGAATCGGCCTGGGAAAAGGCCTTAAACAATTTTTGTTGTTGCTCCTCATTGATACCGATGCCTGTATCGCGTACAGAAAACCGGAATTCACCGGGAGATGATTCACCCCCCCCCGGTGTAAAAGAAACACACAGTTCAATTTCACCCGACTCAGTAAATTTGACAGCATTGCTAAGCAGATTGACCAAGATTTGTTTGAGGCGCACCGGGTCGATGGTTACAAAGCGCGGGATGTTGGGTTGAATATTGAGCAACATCTCCAGATTCTTACGGGCAGCATTGTATTTGCAAATATCGGCTGTTTGCTCAATCAACTCAATCAAATCAGTTTTCACTTCGTCGAGTTCGAGTTTTCCGGCTTCAATTTTTGAGAAGTCAAGAATATCGTTGATAATTCCGAGCAGCGAATGCGCAGATACATTTGCGCTCTCAACATACTGTTTCTGTTCGGGAGAAAGGGAGGTATGCACCAACAATTCGGTAAAGCCAATAACTCCATTAAGAGGGGTACGAATCTCATGACTCATATTTGCAAGAAACTCACTTTTGGCTTTGTTTGCAGCATCAGCCGCCTCCTTAGCTTCGATAATCTCCCGTTCTTTTTGCTTACGTTCTGTGATATCGCGTGCAATAGAAAATACGAGTTTGCGGTTGTCTATTTCAACCATCTGGCTACTTACTTCTGTCTGGAAGATTTCGCCGGATTTCGACACCAGTTCGACCTCAAAAACTTTGGAATTATCTTCAATTATTTCGCGGGAAATATGATTTTCGGCTTTGGGGTTTTTACGGTAATGTACATTTATATCTTTAACAGACATTTGCAACAACTCCTCCCGGGTATATCCCAACATAGCACATGCTTTTTCATTCACCTCCAGGAATGTTTGAGGTAAAGCATCATCGCTGTATCCGTGTATAAATATAGCATCGTTGGCAAAGTTGAGCAACGTTCTGTATTTTTTCTCGTTTTCACGCAAAATTTTCTCTGCCCGTTTTTGATCGGTAACATCGAGAACAAAACCGATAAGCCCACCCACATTGCCTTTACCATCTGAAAATGTAGCCTTATGAAAAACAACATCATGAATATTGCCCGACTTATCGCGGATAAACGAATCATAAATCTGCTTGCCTCCGGTATGCATCAGAGCATCATCTTTTTCGGAATAGGTATTAGCCAACTCTGCAGGCGAAATATCAAAGACCGTTTTTCCAACCATTTCTACTGCAGACATTCCAAAGAAATCGGAATACGCTTTGTTAACCCCCAGGTAAATGCCATTGACATCTTTGTAGAAAATGGGCGCCGGAATGGCGTCAAGCAGAGCATTCTGAAACGATGTAAACTCTCTGATTTTTTCTTCAGCCCGCTTACGCTCAGTTAAATCCACCATCAAAGACAGAAAATATTGCGTCCCCTGGCTTTCAATCAACTCTCCAAAAAAGAGACCATCCAAAATCTCTCCTTTTTTGGTCCGGACTTTAAGTTCACAATCTTTTACATGGCCCAGACGCGCCATCTCACCGGCAATAAAATTCAATTTTTCTTGCTCCACAAATAAGTCCAGATCGACGCTTGTTTTTCCGATTACCTCGTCCCGATCATAGCCTAATTTTCGCAAAAAGGCATCATTGGCCTCTACAAACCTGCGTTCAGGATAAGTAGAGACAGCCATCAAGGCCGGATTATTATCGAATAATTTATTAAACTTCTGAAGGGCCTCCTGCTCTTTTGTCAAATCTTTTGAGATTCCGAAAACACAATCTTCGCCATTCCATCGCCCAAACCAGGTTCGGGTTTCAACGGGTATGAGCTTTCCGCTTTTACTCTTCAAGGGAAGTGGACAATAATTCCTGACACCTTTAAATATATCGTTAAAAATTTGAGTCGCCTCTTCCTGATTACTTTGTTGATACAAATCAAAAATCCGGATATTTGTAAGTTCATCCATCGAATACCCCAGCTTGAATGTAACAGCCTGATTTGCAAACAATATATCTCCGTTTACATTAGATATAAATATCATATCGGCAATTGTCTCAAAAAAGAAACTAAAATTCTCTTTTTCTTCCGCCACACTCTCCTCTACACTCAACTCGCCCAATTTATCTCTCGTAATATCAGTAAGAATCAGGCAAAAGTAGAACTTTTCGGGTGAAACAATCTGAAATCGAAACCATTTCTTAAATGGTTCGAAATAATGCTCAAAATCTTTTTCTATTCCGAGAAGAGCCACTTCTCCAAATTCAGAAATCCAGTTAAAAGATGAAGTTGCAATTGAAGGAAACAGAGTCAAAGCCTTCTGTTGAAGCAACCCGGACTCACTGTATCCGGAAAACTCCGCAAATGCAACATTCACTTCTACAATTTCAAAATCAACAGGTTGGCCCATTTCATCCATCAATATTTTATTGCAGGAATACCCTGATGGTGATGAAGCCAATATCTTTTTATAAAACTCTTTTGTCATAAGATTTCCCGATTATCCATGCCTTCTCTCAATATACAATATACGATTGTAATTACAGACCAATAAGTTATATAATTTAACAACCAAACCTTTACAACAGGCATTTATTTTTATTTTTTGTCAAAGATAATATGTTTTTCTTAAAGCATAACTATATAAATATTGAATTATTTGCAATTGAACCCATTTTATTCACAAAATAAAAGAATTGATTACCCCAAAAAGCTTTACCTCTTGTTATTTAACAGGAAATAATTAATTTTGCAGCATCAACCAAATAGAGACTCAAGTATGTCTGAAAAACTTTCAATAAAGGAATGGGCTATCGAAGACAGACCCCGGGAGAAAATGGTAGCAAATGGGGTCCTTTCCCTGAGTAACGCAGAATTAATTGCCATATTAATCGGCTCAGGAAATGCCAGCGAGAGCGCAGTTGAACTATCCCGCAGAATCTTACAAAACGCAAATAATGATCTCAATAAACTGGGTAAATACAGACTGACAGATTTCACCCAATTCAAAGGTATCGGAGAGGCCAAAGGCGTAACCATCATGGCTGCACTCGAACTGGGGCGCAGAAGAAAAGACTGCGGCACAACTATCGCAGAACAGATTAAATCGAGCGAGGTCGCATACAAAATTATGGCACCCGTATTGATGGATATTGGCCACGAAGAGTTCTGGATCATATTACTCAATCAGGCTCATCGTGTCATCAACAAACACCGGATAAGCATAGGTGGTGTTACATCCACCATGGCCGATGTAAAAATCATTATGCGACACGTCGTATCTGAACTGGCATCTGCCATTGTGCTTTGCCACAACCACCCATCGGGCACCCCGACACCAAGCCAGCAGGATATCGACCTGACCGAAAAGATAAAAAACGCAGCCGGAAACTTCGACACCCGGATTCTCGACCACATCATCGTCTTCGAAACCGGGTATTACAGCTTTGCGGATGAAGGTTTGTTGTAGTTGGAAATAATGACTATTTTTGCACATACAAACCAAATTGCTTGTTTAAATGTTCTTTAAACGGCATTTAGCCGGTTTTTGAAGCTATTTGAACAACAAATAAACCCAACGCAATGGAAACTCAGTTTATGATATTGGAAGAGCGCATCATAAAAATGCTAAAAACGGTCTATGATCCCGAAATTCCTGTTAACGTATATGATCTCGGATTGATTTACAATGTCGATATCGACGACGAAAAAAACGTATCAATTGAAATGACCCTGACAGCCCCAAACTGTCCGGCAGCCGACTTTATTGTAGAAGATGTGCGAATCAAGGTAGAAGGAATCGACGAGGTAAAAAGCGTGGATGTGAAACTCGTATTTGAACCCACCTGGGACAAAGAGATGATGAGCGAAGAGGCAAAACTCGATTTGGGATTTCTGTAGACATGAAAAAAATCTATTTTGCATCCGATGCTCATTTTGGCGCACGGGCTTTGGATAATCCGCTGGAATACGAGAAACGCTTCGTGCGCTGGATGGACAGTATCAAACACGATGCCAAAGCCCTTTATCTGGTGGGCGATATGATTGACTTCTGGTACGAATTTAAACTGGTAGTGCCCAAAGGATTCACCCGTTTTTTTGGCAAAATTGCCGAATTTACCGATGCCGGCATCGAAGTACACTGGTTTACCGGCAATCACGACATCTGGATTTTCGACTACATCCAGCAAGAGACGGGCGCGAAAGTTCACTACAAGCCGATGAATTGTAATATAGATGGCAAACGCTTCTACATTGCCCATGGCGACGGACTTGGCGACGACTCTCCGGGATTTCGCTTTCTGCATGCGATGTTCCACAGCAAAATTCTGCAACGCATGTTTACGTGGATTCACCCGCGCTGGTCGATGGCATTTGGCCTCAACTGGTCGAAACACAACCGTAAAAAAGGGTCGGGCTACAACCAATACATGGGGGAAGAGAAAGAGCATCTCGTTATCTTTGCCAAAGATTATCTCATCAATCACAAGGTCGATTTCTTCGTTTTTGGTCACAGGCACATCATGCTCGACCTGATGCTTCAGAAAGAGAGCCGCATACTGATTATCGGCGACTGGATTAACTACTTCTCTTATGCCGTGTGGGATGGCAAAGAGATGTGGATGGAACAATTTGAGGAATAGGGCTTTTTTCGTACCTTTGCAGCCGCATTCAGGGCAGCTCTTTTCCGTTTATTTTCCCAGGTAAATAACAAACAAAATAAATATATAAAATTATGGCAAAAAAAGCATTACTTCTCATTCTCGACGGATGGGGAATTGGCAACCATTCGAAAGCTGACGTTATCTTCAACACCCCTACTCCCTATTGGGATTCGTTGGTAGCAAACTACCCCAACTCTCAACTCCTCGCTTCGGGCGAAGATGTGGGTCTGCCCGAAGGTCAGATGGGTAACTCAGAAGTGGGTCACCTCAACATAGGCGCCGGTCGCGTTGTGTATCAGGATTTGGTAAAAATCAACATCGCCTGCCGCGACAATTCAATCCTTAAAAACGAAGGTATCGTAGAGGCATACTCTTACGCAAAAGCCAACAACAAACAGATTCATTTCCTGGGTCTGGTATCCGATGGCGGCGTACACAGCTCTATGGATCACCTATTCAAACTGTGCGATATATCCAAAGAATACGGAATCGAAAAATCATTCGTTCACTGCTTTATGGACGGTCGAGATACAGACCCCCGCAGCGGAAAAGGATTTATCGAACAATTGCAAAACCACCTCGATAAATCGGCCGGAAAAATTGCCTCAGTTATCGGTCGCTACTACGCTATGGACCGCGACAAACGCTGGGAGCGCGTAAAAGAGTCGTACGACCTGATGGTAAACGGCACAGGCACACCTACCACAGATGTAGTTGCTGCCATTCAGCAATCATACACCGACGGAGTAACCGACGAATTCATCAAACCGCTTGTTTGCGTAGATGCCGACGGCAAACCGGTAGGTAAAATCGAAGCCGGCGACGTTGTGATCTTCTTCAACTTCCGCAACGACCGCGCCAAAGAACTTACCATCGTACTGACTCAGGAAGATATGCCCGAATTTGGCATGAAAACACTTCCTTTGCACTACTGCACAATGACTCCTTACGATGCCAAATTCAAAGGTCTGCACATTCTTTTCGACAAAGACAATGTACAAAATACCCTTGGTGAGTATGTTTCTGCCCTTGGCCTGAAACAGCTGCGTATTGCCGAAACCGAAAAATACGCGCACGTTACATTCTTCTTCTCCGGCGGTCGCGAAGCCGAATTCGAAGGCGAAGAGCGTATCCTTATCTCTTCACCCAAAGTTGCCACCTACGATTTGAAACCCGAAATGAGTGCGTTCGAAGTAAAAGATGCTCTCGTTGCAGCTATCGGTGAGCAAAAATACGACTTCATTGCCTGCAACTACGCCAACGGCGACATGGTAGGCCATACCGGCATCTACTCGGCAATCGAAACTGCCGTTAAGGCCGTTGACGCCTGCCTCGAAGCCACTGTCGAAGCAGCCAAAGCAAACGGTTACGAAGTCATCATTATCGCCGATCACGGAAACGCAGACAACGCCCTTAACGAAGACGGTTCTGAAAACACCGCCCACTCGCTCAATCCGGTTCCGTTTGTTTACGTTACCGAAAACAAAGCGGCCAAAGTCGAAAACGGAATCCTGGCAGACGTGGCTCCATCCATCTGCAAAATCCTCGACGTTCCCGTACCTGCCGAAATGACCGGCAAAAACCTCATCGGATAATTCAAACAACTGATAACCACCCTCTTTCTCTTCCCCTTCAACCGGGAAACAGAAAGAGGGTTTTATTTTTCCCCGAATGCTACAAATCGAAGATACAATCATCAGCATGGATTTACTCGAACGTGAGTTTATCTGCGACCTGCAAAAATGCCTCGGCGCCTGCTGCATCGAAGGCGACTCCGGCGCGCCACTCACATTCGACGAGCGCGACAAAATCCAACAGCTGCTACCCATCATCTGGGACGACCTCAGCCCTGCCGCCCACGAAATCATCCGCAACGACGGCGTTTCCTACATCGATCAGGAGGGCGACCTCGTCACCCAAATATCCAACGGCAAAGACTGCGTTTTCACCTGCTACGAAAGCAACGGAATATGCAAATGCGCCATCGAAAAGGCCTACAAAGAGGGCAAAACAGACTTCTACAAGCCCATCTCGTGCCATCTCTACCCCGTCCGCATCAAAGAGTACGACGGATTCACAGCCGTCAACGCACACCGCTGGAAAATCTGCAAACCCGCCGAAGTTTTCGGCCGCAAAGAGGGCGTCAAACTCTACCAATTCCTCAAAGAGCCACTCATCCGACGCTTCGGCGCAGCGTGGTACGATCAGCTTTGCATCGCCGCCATCGCCCTTTCCAACGAAGAATAGAGCCCCAGAACCAGCTTTCTCTTTTGGGCGCTCCCCCTACGGGGTCAGGCTATCCGCTCATAGTCCTCAGCCGGTTCACCCCGGGCTCATTATCCGGGCTTTATACGCCGGCTTGCGGGCTATCCGCTCCTATCCTTAGCGCAAAGTTACCCTGCCCATATCGACGATTACCCAATATCCGCGAAAAACTACCCAAAACACACCCTTCGCACACACAAGCTTCCCTCCGGTTGTGTGATTTATTTCAGTATAATTTCTATCTTTGCAATTCAGAATGCGAAACAATCAGCCATGAATGTACCTACCGAAAACATCGACATTAAATACCTCATATCCAGTGAGGCAGATCAGCTCTGGGGAATGACAGTCAACAATGTCGGCTTTCAGACAATTCCTGCCGGCAGCGAATATCCACCCAAAAATCATCCATCCGGATACTATTTCAATTTCGACAAAGGACGCACTTTACCCGAATATCAGCTCCTGTACATCACAGATGGACACGGTATTTTTTCTTCAACCGAAATCTCAGCCACAAACATTCAGTCAGGCTCGCTATTCCTTCTTTTCCCAGGACACTGGCACACATATCGCCCCGACGCAAAATCAGGCTGGAAAGAGTATTACATCGGTTTCTCTGGTAAAATGGCAGATCAACTGGCCGATATGGACTTTATTTCTCCGCAAAGACCAATTCTCAACGTTGGCATCAACGAAGAGATTGTCCGGCTCTTCCGCTCTGCTATCGATACCGCAAAGGCTGACAAAATCGGTTCTCAACAACTGTTATCCGGCATAGTCATGCATATTTTAGGCATTGCGCTGAGCATCACCAAAAACAAAGTATTCGAAGACGACCTGCTCGATCAGAAAATTGAACGGGCAAAAATAATAATGCGAGAAAAACTGCTCGAAGACATTGATCTCGAACAACTTGCCTCACAGCTCAACCTGAGTTATTCGTGGTTCCGGAAAATTTTCAAAGAATACACCGGCTTTTCTCCGGCCAAATATTTTCAGGAACTAAAAATACAAAAAGCCAAAGAACTGCTCACTTACACCAATAAACCGATAAAGGAGATATCCATCATCCTGCATTACGAATCGGCCGAACATTTCTCTACGCTTTTCAAAAAAATAAATCATCTCACACCATTGGAATACCGCCATTTCGGGCAACAAAATATGCCGGAAGAGAGCGTTTGAGCAATCATTTTTATAACTTTTTACCTATGAAATCAAGATTACTGATTCTTCTCTCACTCTTATGCCTCACTGTTCAGGCAAAAAAAGATGTTTACCTGTTCTCTTATTTCACCGGAAACGGTGAAGACGGATTGCACCTCGCATACAGCTACGATGGCCTCAAATGGGGTACGATCAATAGTGGCAACTCACTACTGAAACCGGAAATCGGCAAAGACAGGCTGATGCGCGACCCTTCAATTGTTCAGTCGCCCGACGGTACGTTTCATATGGTCTGGACTTCTGGCTGGTGGGACAGAATCATCGGCTATGCATCCTCAAAAGACCTGATCAACTGGTCGGATCAGCAATCTCTGCCGGTTATGGAACACGAACCTACCGCCCGCAATGCATGGGCTCCGGAGTTGTATTTCGACGAAAAAAACAAAACCTATTACATTGTCTGGGCTTCCACTATTCCGGGCAGATTCTCTCCGATAAAGGAAACAGAACATGAAAAAGGATTGAACCACAGATTGTTTTGCACCACAACAAAAGATTTTAAAAACTTCACACCAACCTCTCTTTTTTTCAACCCCGATTTTAGTGCCATTGACGGCGCATTTCTGAAAAAGGGAAAAGAGCACTGGATGTTTGTAAAAAACGAAAACCCCAATCCTCCTCAAAAAAACATACGAATTACCAAAACCAGGGATTTAACAAAAGGTTTCCCAACAACAGTTTCTGATCCAATTACAGGAAAATACTGGGCAGAAGGTCCTACCCCATTAGTCGTGGGGAAATATATTTACGTATACTTCGACAAATATACCGAACACAAATACGGCGCTGTCAGAACTGAAGATGGCAAAACATGGGAAGATGTATCTAATCTTATATCTATGCCCAAAGGGATACGTCATGGCACTGCTTTTCGTGTCGATGAATCAGTTCTGGAAAATTTGCAGGATCTAAATAAAGTAAATCCGCCATCACTTGCCACTGCCAAACCCTGGGCATTCTGGTGGTGGCCGGGTAGTGCTGTCACCGAAGAGGGTATCCGAAAAAATCTGAACGATTACCACAAAGCCGGTTTTGGCGGGATGCATATTATTCCTATCTATGGCGTAAAAGGGATGGAGAATCAGGCAATCCCGTTTCTGAGCAAAGAGTGGGTAAAAATGCTCGACTTTACGGTCAAAGAGGCAGCCTCGCTGGATATGGGTATCGACATGACTCTCGGCACCGGCTGGCCTTTCGGCGGTAAAGATGTGAGCGTAAATGACAATCCGAAACGGTTGTACACAAAAAGAATCCCACTTGCACCAGAGAGTAATTTTTCACAACAGGTCACAACCGACAACTCTGTAAAGTACAGCCGTCTGCAATGCGCGCTTCTCTATAACGGCCAGGACAAGGCAACCGATTTATCTTCTTCAATCGACAAAAACGGAATCTTACAGTTCTACAATACAAATTCAGCCGAACTGATTTTATTGTATGCTGTACCAACCCTGCAAACAGTAAAACGTGCAGCACCCGGTGGCGAAGGCCTTGTAATCGACTACTTCAGCAAAGAAGCACTCAACAATTACCTGCAACGTTTCGATTCTACCATTAATATGAAACAGAATCCCGGAGTCAGGGCTTTTTACAACGACTCTTACGAGGTCTTCAACGCAAACTGGACCAATAATTTTTTCGAAGAATTCAAGGCCAGAAGAGGTTATGATTTCAGACCCTATTCACATATCTTGTCGAAAAAGAGTGCTCTCTCGATTTCGGAACGTAGCGTTGCAGCTGACTACTACCAAACAATTTCTGATTTGGTTTGCGACAATTTTAGTAAGCCATTGGGAGAATGGAGCAACAAACGCAAAAAAATGGTGCGCAACCAGTCTCACGGATCGCCGGGTAACTGGCTCGATTTGTATGAACTTGCAGATATTCCGGAAACAGAATATTTCGGAGCAAAACCATTCGACATCCCGGGCTATCGAATGGATCCTGATTACGAAAAATCCCGCTTCGGAACCCCCGAGCAGCTTATCCTCAAATTCGCCTCTTCGGCAGCAAACACGTCAGGCAAAGCTCTAACATCGTCCGAATCAACCACCTGGCTGGGAAATCATTTCAAGGTATCATTATCCCAGATTAAGCCGGTTGTGGATGAATTGTTTGTATCGGGTATCAACCACATCTTCTTCCACGGTGTCACATATTCCGATCCCAAAGCCGAATGGCCGGGCTGGCTCTTTTACGCCTCTACAAACTACAACCAACAAAGTCATTTCTTCGAAACTCTGCCCGAACTAAACAAATATATAACCACCTGCCAGAAAGAGCTGCAGGAAGCCAAAAGCGACAACGATATCCTGCTCTATTTTCCGCTGGTCGACTACTGGCAAAATCTGAAAACGATCAGCAGCAACCCCATGCTCACAGTTCACGATGCTTCGTGGATGTTAAATACACGATTTGGCCAGTTAGCCGATTCTCTCAAAAAATCGGGATATAGCTTCGACTTTATTTCCGACAAACAGATTTCTCAGTGTCAGGTTACAGACCTGCAAATGATTCTCACAAACGGGAAAAGTCGTTATTCGGTGATTGTTGTCCCCGAAACAACATTTATGCCACTGTCAACTCTTCAACAGCTGAAACGATTAGCCGATGCCGGCGCTAAAATTATTTTCGACCGAAAGATTCCGGATTCCGCCAGCGGATTACAGACAAAAGAAAACAAGGAGCTATTCGATCAACTGCGACAAACAATCTCATCATCTGTTGCAGTTTCAGATATACTCGACTTCACGCTGAAACAAAAAAAGGTGAGATGCGAAGAGCTGGCATTACATCATCTCGACTACATCAGAAAAAAACCAAAACAGGTTATCTTTATTTCATTTCAAATCTGCACAACCGGTTTTCTTCCGGGAAAATAACCTTACCGGTTTTTGCAAATGCAGTGGAGTGTATAGACCCTGTTCACAGCCGAAGTGGCCGTATCCCGTTCAAAAAGACGGGGGCCGGCGAAATTGAAATATATCTGCAAATTCAACCCGGAGAATCAGTAGTGCTCAAAACCCACTCAATAGAATCAGATTGCACCCGGGAGAATTTTCTGCCCCATATCGACGATAAGAAAAAGCCGGAAACACTGAAAGGACTGTGGAGCGTTTGCTTTACAGATGGTGCTCCGGCCAAACCAAAATCCTTCGTATCCGACTCTCTGTTTTCATGGACCAATCTCGAAGACAATTCTTATCAGTGGTTTAGCGGAAAAGCCAGTTACACGATGAATTTTAATATCCCCTCCACTCTTCAGGTTGGCAAAGCAGGCTACATCGATTTGGGTGATGTTCGCGAATCTGCCGAAGTGATATTAAACGGAAAGAATCTGGGGAAAGTCTGGTCGCTTCCGTTTCGCGTGTTCATACCCGAAGGCATCCTGAAAAAAGAGAACAAGCTGGAAGCCATTGTCACAAACCTCTCTGCAAACCGGATCAGGAAGATGGACCAGGACAAAGTAAACTGGAAAAAATTCAACGATATAAATATTGTTGACATCAATTACAAACCATTCAATGCGGCCGGATGGGAACCACAACCCTCCGGGTTATTAGGTCCCGTTACCATCGGAGCCATGGTAGAATAACCAATAAAGAAAGCCAAACGGACTGTTTGGCTTTCTTTATATATAAAAATAGATCGTCATAAAATGACAAAAGCTACCCAATAAAACAAACAAATGAAAAATAGCATGATTAAAGTTGATATTCTTCACGCTATACAGCACCGCTCCTACCGTATAGGATATTCCGCCAAACAAAAGCCACCACAATCCGCCTGCCGGCAACCCGGCAATTAGTGGTTTAACGGCGAACAAAACCACCCACCCCATCAATACATACATACTTGTGGATAGAATCTTATATTTCCCGATAAAAAACAGTTTAAGAATAATTCCTACTAAAGCGGCACTCCACACAATCGCAAAAAGAGACCAACCAACAACACCGCTCAATGTCACCAACGTCAACGGAGTATAAGAGCCCGCAATCAAAACATAAATGGCCGAGTGATCAAAAACATTTAATCTGGCTCTTTTTGCCGGATGTTTCGAACTGTGGTAAATGGTAGATGCAGCATAAAGAAGCATCAGGCTTACACCATAAACCAGATAACTAATCTGAAACCAAAAGCCGGTTATTTGCACGGATTTTCCAACAAGTAATCCAAAGGCGACAACACTCAACAGAAAACCAAAACCGTGAGATATGATATTAATTTTTTCTTCGAAGGGAGGATAAAACCGGACCGGAGATTTTGTATGATTCATTTTCTATTTTTATTTCCCCAAAAGCGTTTACTATCGGGGATTAGTCAAACAGAGTAACGATTGCCGGTCTCTCTTTGTTCAATATAGCTCCTGAACTTTCGCAGGACAGCAAGACAGCCGAATCACAATAACCAGATTACTTCGTTATCCGGATTTTATTCCAAAAAGACAAAAAAAATGCAGATATGCCATTGGATTGCATCCATTGGCATATTTACACTTGCTGATGTACCATTTGATCGCATCCATTGGCACATCTGCATTTGCTATTGTGCCATTAGATTACATCCATTGGCATATCTGCATTTGTTATTGAGCCGTTTGATTGCATCCATTGGCATATTTACACTTGCAGATGTACCATTTGATCGCATCCATTGGCACATCTGCATTTGTTTTGAGCCGGTTGATTGAATTAAAGGTGAATTCTGCATTTTTTCTGTCTATTCACCCGCAAATCAGGATAAATAATATTTATCTCAAAAGAAATAGGTCATCGTTACTATCACACGATGATTGGTCGCACTCACTGTTTGATCGTACAGACCATCAGAAGTTCTGAATCCACCCGTTCCAAATTCGGCAATTGTTTTTTCATACTCCGCAATCACACGCAGCTTCGAAACATTTAACGAAATGCTCGGAGCAATACGACTCATCGACTGAATTTGAGGCAACAATCCGTAAACAATTTTAGGCAACAATCCGTAAACAGACTGCTCATTCAAAACCGCTTTCGTTGTTCCCAGATTTTTTTGATAGCCCAGAAACAAACCAGCCTGCCACTTCGTACCATACAATGCATTAACAAACGTGGTTGTGTTGTTGTAGTTGGTATATTCTACCGAGGGAACCCCGTTTTTGTTTCGGGATGAAATGGCAAATCCACCAGGCATTGTCAGATAAGATGTATTCTGCCCCAATACAGATTTGGCCCGAATCAGGAATTTACCCTGACTGTATTGTACGTATCCAAAACCAACAAAAGAATGCAAAAGGGTATTGCAATTGTAAGTTCTTTTAATACCCAATGTATCATCCATATCCATTGTTAAAGATGGCTTTATTGCTTTATAACTTGCTCCCAATCCAATTGTCAGACCACCTTTATTAAACTCTGTTCCTGCATATATCTCCGGTATTGCCGAGTTACGCGCAAACTGGTCTGTTTTCAATGATTCTGCTGGCTTGTCAGGATTAGCAGCTACAGACTTATACTGAAATTCAGAAATAAGAGCACCGGTTAAAGTAAGATTACCTGTTTTATAATCCAGACGAATTTGCGGGCTTCTGTTGAAAGGCTGAAATGGCGCACCCGTATTCAAACCGGCAGATGTAGGATATACCTTACCTCCCCAGTAAGGGTGCCAGGTCTGCCCCACCAACAACGAAGTCTTTCCCCAGTTCAATACACAATTGGCCTGACGCACGCGAAACAAAGCTGTATTATCAGTGAGATTACCGGCAAAATCGCCCTCAATATTCGCCGTCGTTTTAGCGCCCAATATTTCCGGACCGGCTATCTTTAAACCGAATCTTGTTGCCATAGCCGACAGATTATAAGATAATTGCTCATTTATAGCCTTCCCATTTGCATCCACTTTGCCATCGTAGTTGGGAACCAGATAAAACAGATCACTGGCAGAATTTATTCCCTTGTATGAATCAAAATACATTTCGTTTCGCACAAATCCATAAACAGTCACAGAACTCTCTTTTTTGGGTTCTTCGGCATACAGATTTATCAAACCAAGCAACATGGCCATAAACAGGATAAGTCTCATTTTTTTCATTTAATTCTTATTTTAGTGTTCTTATTATCATTCGAATGCATCTTTCAGAAAATAAAAAAACACCAGCATTTACATACTGATGTTTTTCTGGTAGCCCATAGGAGAGTCGAACTCCTCTTTCCAGGATGAAAACCTGGCGTCCTAACCGATAGACGAATGGGCCATGTATAAAAGTGTATTGATAAACAATTCTTCTATATTACCCCCGGCAAAAAAATTAAGCCAATTTATTGATGTACAGAGCAAGTCTGGACTTCAGGTTGTTTGCTTTATTTTTGTGAATAGTGTTTTTCTTTGCCAGTTTATCCAACATAGCACTTACACTACGATACAAATTTATTGCCTCTTCTTTGTTGGTAGTAGCACGTAATTTTTTGATTACGGTTCTAGCCGACTTTGCGTAATAACGATTGTGCAATCTTCTTGCACTAGTTTGTCTGATTCTCTTTTCAGATGATTTATGATTTGCCATATCCGACTAATCTCCTAAATTCTTTAGATTTATATTCTTTATTTACTGTAGCCCATAGGAGAGTCGAACTCCTCTTTCCAGGATGAAAACCTGGCGTCCTAACCGATAGACGAATGGGCCATAAAAGGTTGTTCCCTTTTTGCGAGTGCAAATATACGGCACTTTTTCAAACTGACAAAATATTCCTCTCTTTTTTTTCAAATATTTTACTTTTCCGCCATAAAATCGAGATGCAAATCCAATGCCCGTACAGAAATAACGATTTCACGAATAGAAATACCCAGCGAAAAGATTAAACAAAGCAGAGCCAGACCAAACAGATAAACAGACAAATCGTGCAAATGAATATAGATAGTAAACATTGTAATTACACACAAAAGCAGACTAATAATACCCAATATCTGCATCGATCTTGTCAGATAAAGTCGCTCCCGCAAATTTGAGATCTGCGCCGCACCTACTATCGTTGGGTTTTTCACATATTCATTTTTCAGATTTCTCACCACCTGAGCATACGCAATAAACCGGTTGGTATAAGCCAACAGAATTAGCGACACTGCAGAAAACAACAACGATGGTGTTGTCAAAGTCAATTCTTCCATATTTAATATAATTAATGTACGCGTAGGATACAAATATTCAATCTACTATTTCTCCTCTGACTTAAATATGCTACTTTTGCAAATAAAGTAAGCCTTATGCAGCAACAGAAAAACAGATGCATCGTATTACACACGATACAATACAAAGACAACCTATCGATTGTTCACCTATATTCCGAAAATTCCGGAAGAATATCGTGCTTTCTACCCATATCGCGAGGGAAAAAAGCGTCTGTCAAAAGCAATCTGTTTCAACCATTCTCGGTAATTAACCTCATATTAACCAGAAAGCCCAACCACGAGATATACACCATAAAAGAAGCTCAAATTGCCTTTCCAATTACAGAAATCCCCTATCATCCGGCCAAATCTGCAATCGCACTGTTTCTGACGGAAGTCCTATTCAGGGGCATCAGAGAACACGAACAGAACACCTCTCTATACCAGTTTCTCGAAAATTCGATCCGGATTCTCGACTTATGCGAAAGCGGTTACGCCAATTTTCACATCGTATTTCTAATTAAGCTGACAGCATACATTGGGTTCTATCCAAACGATGAATTTGCAACCGAAAAACGCTACTTTGATATGCTAAACGGGGTATTTGTTGTAACACAACCACTACACAACCACTACCTGAACAAACAGAACTCCGAAATTTTCGCCATGCTTTTGCGTATAAATTACGAAAACATGGTAAAATTCAATTTCAACAAGCACGAAAGAGGACAAATTATTGAGCTCATTCTCGAATACTATTCGTTACACCTGAACACTTTTTCGTCCATCAAGTCTCTCGATGTCCTTAAAATGTTGTTTTGACCCCATTTTTATTTGAGATATTTACATTTTTATAGTACATTTGCCCCGATTTTACTTTTCGCCTTTGTAGTTCAATGGATAGAACAAAAGTTTCCTAAACTTTAGATCCGGGTTCGATTCCCGGCGAGGGTACCATCAACAATATTGAAGCCCCCCTCAATTATCCCACAGAATTAAGACCAGGCCAAAGCCTTTTTCCCGCAAAATCTCAATCACAGTTGTTTATTAATAGACGAAAAATTGTAACTTTGCGCAAAACTCTACTTATGGTTAGGAATCTGCTTATTCTCAAAATATTTATTCTGAATCTCGCGCTGAACTCATTATTTATAGAGGCAGCTTCAGCGCAGACTTTTAAGGTTGTCATTGATGCCGGACATGGGGGTAAAGATCCGGGTGCAATGGGAAGCATAGGCAAAGAAAAGGACATCAATCTGGCCGTTGCGTTACAGTTGGGCAACTTAATTAAAGAAAGACATCCGGATGTAAAAGTTATTTACACAAGAGACGATGATTATTTTGTGGAGTTACAAGAACGTGCAAACATCGCCAACCGGTCTAAAGCTCATTTATTTATATCCATCCACACCAATTCATCCAAAAGCCACGAAGCCAGGGGGACAGAAACCTACACATTGGGACTCCGCCGGTCAAACGAAAACCTGGAAGTCGCAAAAAGAGAAAACTCGGTGATCTTGCTGGAAGATAATTATCGGGTAAAATACGAAGGATTCGACCCCAACTCGAGCGAATCTTACATTATGTTTGAACTTATTCACGATGCATTTATTGATCAAAGTATCAATATGGCTTCTACTATACAAAAAGAGTTTCGAAGCTCAGACTGCATAGACAGGGGTGTGCGTCAGGATGTTTTTCTGGTGCTTAGGAACACAGGAATGCCCAGTGTACTTGTTGAGTTGGGCTATATCTCAAACCGAACAGAAGAGGAGTTTCTGATGTCTGAATCAGGACAAAGGAAGTTATCTTCTTCAATATACAACGCATTTGCACGATTCAAACGAAATTACGACAAAAGACAGGGAAGCATGTCGCCTCTTCCCCGCACCAACCCGGATACCGCCACCTCCAATAATCCGGAATCAAATCAAACCGAAAAAATCAGGAGCACAGCCGACAGCAGACCAAAAGAGGGAGCTCCGACACAGGGAGCTGAAACATTTAGAATCCAAATACTAATCTCAAATGTAAAACTCAGCTCTAAATCTCCAAAATTCAAAGGGCTGGAATCGGTTGATTATTTTGAAGAAAACGGATTATATAAATACACTTACGGAAATACATCAGACGAACGGGAAATAAAAAAATTGAGGAGAGAGCTTTCCCGAAAATTCAAAGATTGTTTTATTGTTGTTTTTCGCGACAACAAAAAAACAGGCATTCGCTAACACCGGCGAAGACCTTTTATTTCAACTAAACACGACAAACAAAGATATCAAAACTAATAAACGAAAAAATGAAATCAATCACGAAAGAGATTAAAATCGGAATTATCTCAATTTTCACATTATTACTTCTCTATTTTGGGATAAATTATCTCAAAGGGATAAATCTGCTTAAACCAGCCAACTATTATTATGTCGTTTTCGAAGACGTTACAGGACTCACGGTTTCAAGCCCTGTATACATCAATGGATACAAAGCTGGCTTGGTACGATCTTTCGAATACGAATACAATAACCCCGGACATATTGTTGTGGAAGTTGCCATGGACGATGAATTGCGCATATCTAAAGGCACTCAGGCTCTTTTCAAAACAGATTTGATGGGGACAGGCGGCATTACTCTTAAGCTGGATTTGGGCTCTCAATCGTTTTTCTCTCCGGGCGATACTATACCCGGAGTACAACAACCCGGAATGATGGACAAGGTTAATCAGGACATCTTACCCAAACTGACCATTATTATGGCCCGAATGGATACAGTTTTAGCCGGCATGCAAAAAGTTGTCACAAACCCAGCCCTCAATAAATCTGTTGATAACCTGCAACAGACCACTGCCGGTTTGTCAGCTGCATCTGCTCAAATAAGCAAAATGATGTCGAACGATATGCCTCAGGTTATCAATCATGTTAAATCTATCACTTCCGATTTCTCGGTGATGAGCAAAAATCTGAAAAAAATTGATTATGCATCTGCTGTTTCGAAAATAGACTCTACTATGCTGAATCTGAGAATGGCAACAGACAAACTGAATCGCACAGATAATTCTATGGGGCTTCTCTTAAACGACCGTTCCCTGTTTGATAGTTTATCTCATACAACAGGTAGCGCAAACAGGCTATTGATTGATTTAAAGGCTAATCCGAAACGGTATGTCCATTTTTCTGTGTTCGGAAAGAAATAATTATTCTATTTAGACTCATTCTTTATTGCAAAAAAACAGAAATAAATATATCTGGTATGTAATAACAGCCCTATTTATAAGCCTTTCGGATAAATTCCCCGAATCATGTTCTAAAACATACAAGATAAGACTTCAACATAATCATTTGACTATCAAATATATGATAATTTTTAGCCCCGATATAATTTTAGAATCGGGGCTTTTTGTAACTGCCTGAATTTAAAAGCAATATTCAGATTATTAAACCAGCAACAAAAGAGCTTGTTTTTTTTTTCGAAAATAAAGCTGAAATTTGTGGTTCGAAATAAAAAAGAAATAGAATTGTAATATGAGTTTGACACATACGGAAGTCTGGGAAAAATGCCTCCGGATTATCCAGGATAATACAAAAGAACAACCCAAGATGTTTGATACCTGGTTCAGGCCTATCAAACCCATTCATTATATAAATAATGAGTTGATGATTGGTGTTCCCAGCCACTTCTTTATCGAGTTTCTCGAAGAGCGGTTTATCGGACTTTTGCATAGTACAATCAGTCGTGTTGCCGGACCTGATACAAAACTGATGTACCAGGTATTGGTTGAGAGCGAAACAAACACGACTCTTAACGTTGAAGGCTCGGTAAACAAACTCAACAAGAGAAAAGAATTATCGGGAAAAGACCTCAAAAAAGTCCCCGATCCTTTTACTCAACGCGTCTATCAGGATTTAGATCCCCAGTTGAATTTCAACTATACATTTGACAATTTTTTTGAAGGCGTCAGCAATAAACTGACACGAACAACCGGAGAATCTATTTCGAGAAATCCCGGCAAAACATTCAATCCATTGTTTATCCATGGTGAATCAGGTGTTGGAAAAACCCACCTGATGAATGCGATTGGGGCAATGACGAAAGAAAATCATCCTCATTTACGTGTACTCTATGTTTCGACTCATTTGTTTCAGATTCAATATACTGATGCGGTACTGAATAATGCGTCCAATGATTTCATCAACTTCTATCAAAGCATCGATGTATTGTTGATTGATGATATTCAGGAACTTGCAGGTAAAATTTCGACTCAAAATACTTTTTTCCATATTTTCAACCATTTGCACCAAAACAACAAACAATTGGTGATAACTTCAGACAGGCCTCCGGTTTCTCTGACGGGTTTGGAAGATCGTCTTTTATCCCGGTTTAAATGGGGATTAACAGCTGAACTCGAAAGACCGGATTTGGGTCTCCGAAAAACCATATTAAAGAATAAGGTTCGCCACGATGGTTTACCTATTTCGGAAGATGTGGTGGAATATATCGCAGGCAATGTTACACAGAACGTACGGGATATTGAGGGGGTAATCGTCTCTTTGATGGCTCATTCGATGGTTTATAACCGTGAAGTGGATATTGATCTGGCAGAGCGCGTATTAAGCAAATGTGTAAAGTTTGAGAAAAAAGAGATTACTGTCCCCCGGATTTTGGAGGCAGTTTGCGAATACCTCAAGCTAGACCAGAAAATGGTTAGCTCGAAATCACGGAAAAGAGAATATGCGCAAGCGCGTCAGATTTCGATGTTTTTATCAAAAAAACTGACAGACCAGTCTTTTTCGAGAATTGGAGAGATAATCGGCAACAAAGATCATGCGACAGTGCTTCATGCCTGCAAGATTATCAGAGATTTGATTGAAATAGACAAGGGGTTGAAAGCTCAGATAGAAGAGATTGAATCAACAATAATTAAATAATCAAATAATTAACCGTTGGGTTATATAAAACAGAAGAGACTTCTGCAGTTTTGCAGAAGCCTCTTCTGTTTTTATCGGCTACTATCTTTAATTATAGTATGAATACGATGATTTAAACTGTGATTGGCCAAAAGGTCTTCCAGATAAATATGCATCCTGTATCGCCAGTAATGGCGGGGATTGGCGGGTATATTTATCCGCTCCTCATCAGTCTCTTGCCTGCGAACATGCCCATCGACAGACAACCAATCCTGCAACGGCAAAATGACTAACATGGATGGAGAATGGAGATGATTCTGAACAATCTGTTCGCAAAGATGTGGTTCGGCAAACACAGGGCAGTGACCATGACCATGCAATACACGGTAATAGTACCGCTCTCTTTTCTCCATATCCTCTTCCCACCACCCACGCAGGGTAGTCATATCGTGCGTGGAAGTTGTAGCAACGGATAAATAAGGATAGCAATCTGTTTGCGCAAACTCAACATGTGTATCTTTTGGCATTCTCTGAATTTCAAGGCTAAGCATTTGCAACTCTTCCATCACTTTCGGAACGCAAGCCGGAATCATCCCCAAATCTTCAGCACAAACGAGCATAGAGGTAGCAGAAAGAAGAACAGGCAACTTTTTCATAGCCTGATTGTACCAATAATCATTGTGCCGGTGGTAAAAGAAATCGTCGTACAATCGATTAAAGATATGTTTTTGACTATCTGATAATTGCCTGTATTTAAATGTAAACTGGGCCGAAATACGGGGATGATATTTCCCTTTTTCCCTGGGGTCTTCGAGGAATAAAACTTCACTGATTAAAGCATAAAGAGCATCACGCAGTGAGATGCTTTTGAGATCTGTTTTTCCACTAAAACAGGCCTGCACCTTTTTTTGTGTATCATATTCGGGCTTCAATACGTATTCACAGGCATTTCGTCTCAAAAGATAGAGAGAGGACGCTTCTATTGCATAATCGCCAAAAAGCTCGTGCAAATAATCCTGATGAATATGTGGTGCCAGGTGATTTTCATCTAAATAAAACCCATATCCATTAATCTCCTCCACGGTATAAGGCATAGCAGGACTAAAATGACCTAAAAGGCCATGCACAGCATGTTGGGGTATTTCCCAGATTCTGAAAAAACCGAGCACATGATCTATTCTGTACGCATCAAAATAATCAGCCATTTTAGTAAACCGCCGCTTCCACCAGGAGTAGTTGTCTTTTTCCATATTCTCCCAATTGTAAGTTGGAAATCCCCAGTTTTGACCATTTACCGAGAAATCGTCGGGAGGGGCACCTGCCTGACCATTGAGGTTAAAGTAGTGAGGCTCTGTCCAGGCCTCAACACTGGTAGGGCTAATGCCAATGGGTATATCTCCTTTGAGTATAATACGCTTACTATGAGCATACCTCACCGCATCCAGAAGTTGCACATGCAGATGATATTGCAAAAAATAGTAAAGAGAAATATCGGGATAGGCCGGAGAGTCTGTCGCGCAAAGCCTTTCGATTTCTTTGCTATTGTACACCTGATGACTCTGCCACAATGTAAAGTCGGGCGTTTTGTATTTATCCCGCAGATAGGAAAACGCAGAATATGCAATCAACCATTGCTTATTGGCCTCAAAAAATGACAAAAAGCCGTCAGAATGAAGGGTAGTCTCTTTTTCCTGCTCAAATATCAGACGGAAGTAGTTCCACTTCACTTCAGTGACCTTTTCATAATCAATCTCTTTTAGCATATTCAGTTTTTCACGAAGCAATTCAAACCGATTTCTATCTTTGGCATTTTTCAACGAGCCAATCCGGTAGGGATTGAGATAAACGGGATGCAGTGCAAAAATAGAATTGGCATTGTAGGGATAAGAATCCTGCCAGGTATGATTCATTGTAGTATCATTGATGGGCAAAATCTGAATCACTTTTTGGCCAGTTGCTGCCGCCCAATCGATTGCCTTGTGCAGATCATTAAAGTCGCCGATACCAAAACTTTCGTAAGTTCTCAGAGAAAAAACGGGTATTGCAACCCCGGCACCTTTCCATTTGGGCAATGGAGATTCGAATGGCTGACAATTGACAACAATAGATTCCCGTCCATACACCTCTCTCACAAAAAAACGACGGTTGAGCCCCGGTTCCCAGGCTATTATCTGACTGGTCTTTACATCGGTCAGCGCAAATTTAAATTCAACATCAGGTTGTATATTGGCTGAATTAAGGGTTATCTCCCAGGATGGAAAATCAAAGCAATTGAGTTTAACCGCTTTTGCCGGATTCCAGTTTCCCAATACAGGATCGCTTCCCAACAATACCAAAGCAAACTCCGGAGCGACAGTAGGTGCATCTACCCTGAATGTTATGCTTTGCTTAAACCTCTTTGCCGAAGGCTTGCCTTTTTCGTTCCTGGCAAAAAGAGCCTTCGTAAATGCAGAGGATAGAAATGGCAAATCTGCCGGCTGATTTTGCCAGCGGTCGCATATTCGGTAGTAATTGTTGATATCGTTTGTCGTCAATAAATGCGGACCACCCCATTCGCGATGCGTGGTAGCTGAATTTTGCACAATTGTGTATCGATACGACAGGCTGTATATTTTATCTTCGAGAGCAATGGTTGTACTCCACTCTCCATTTCCGGTGTAATACAACGGGTGATTCTGACGAAAAGAATTTCCGGCTTCATCCCAAAAATCTATATCAATAAAAAGATTCTCTCCGAAAATTGTCCGGTAGTTTATGTTAAATTCCAATTGTACCATTTGTCTTGAATTTTGATTACCCAAAAATAGGAAAACTTACAAATAAAACAACACAAAATCGGATGAAATTCGGAATTTTAACGACAAAACCTGTTTTAATGCATTTGTAATTTAGGACAAGGATTCTCCCATGGCTTTGTTGTGCTGAATTGAAAATAAACAAACGTCTGTCAGTCCGCAATTTTCGCATTTGGGTTTTCGGGCCAGACAGGTATATCTTCCATGTAATATCAGCCAGTGATGGGCTATTGGCAGTAATTCGGGTTTAATGTGTTTTACGAGCTCTTTTTCTGTCTCCAGCACAGATTTTGAGTTACGTGTCAGTCCGATGCGGTTACTTACCCTGAATACATGCGTATCTACAGGCATGGCCGGTTTATCAAACACAACGGCCTGAATAACATTGGCTGTTTTGCGGCCAACACCGGGTAGCTTTACCAGCTCTTCGAGCGTGGAGGGCACTTCGCTGTTGAACTTTTCCACCAGCATTTGGGCCATACCCACCAGATATTTTGATTTGCTGTTTGGGTAGGATACAGACCGGATATACTCAAAAACGACCTCGTGAGAAGTTGATGCCAACACCTCAGGTGTGGGGAATTCTTCAAATAGTTTGGGCGTGATCAGATTCACTCGTTTATCGGTGCATTGAGCCGAAAGAATGACGGCAATCAACAATTGAAACGGATTGCTGTAGTGCAATTCTGTTTCGGCCACCGGCATTGTTTGGCTAAACCATTCCACTACGCGGGCATATCTCTCTTTCTTTGTCATCTGTTTTGGGCTTAAATGATGAGTAATCCATTTTCCCGGAGCTCCTGAAAGGCCCGGCTATTCCAGAAAACAGAGAAATCTCCCAATTGTTTTTCCTCAAAGCTCTCTTTTAAATCTTTTACAGAAACACTCGCCGGGCTGCCTGGCATACAGGTCGAAAGAGAATCAGAAAGCCACTGAGCCATGACAGGTGTTGTTTTTGTCGTGTAATCGTATTTAATATCGGAATAAAGCAGCATGGCCCAATGTGTCTGTTTCCCTTTCTTGTTTTTGGTAAATGGCCGGATTGTGGGTGCGGTACATAACCAGGCAAGCTGTTTACCCCACGGAATATCCTGTTTCTCTTTGCCCGAAATAGCTCTTGCGATATAATTGGGCGGTATGGTTGTAGGTGGGACTTTAAATTCAAACCATTTTTGCAAAGGCAGATCGTATCCCGTATCGTGCATGTAGTTGTACAACGCCTTACGTAACCCATCTCCGTATTTTGAATGTTCTGTCCCCGACGGGTCGTGATGCACGAGGTCGTTGTTGGCAAAATCACCCACATTCTCCGTTTTTGTCACACCGAATTCTGATGGATTCTGACCTATCGGACTGTGAGCTGTCATCGTGAAGAGATGCCAGAATGCGGACTGAACAACTCCTGCTTCGAAAAGCTGACGTACCATTTCGAGGGCATCGATAGTTTCTCGCTCTGTTTGCGAAGGAAAACCATACATCAGGTAGGCATGAACCATAATGCCGTTTTCGGTCAGATTGTGTGTTACCTGTGCAACCTGACTTACACTTACGCCTTTGTTTATTAGGTTTAACAGCCTGTCTGAAGCCACTTCGAGTCCACCGGAGACCGCAATACAACCGGCTGCCTTCATCAGACGACAAAGATCGAAGGTATAGCTTTTTTCGAAACGAACATTTGTCCACCATACAATCTGCAATCCTCTTTTCAATATTTCCAGAGAAAGCTCTTTGAGTAGATTAGGCGGCGCCGCTTCGTCTACAAAGTGAAATCCGTTGACGCCCGTTTCGGCAATAAGCTTTTCTATCCTGTCGCACAATTGAGCAGCGGTATTGGGTTTGTATCGTTTGATGTAATCGAGAGTTGTATCGCAAAACGAACATTTACCCCAGTAACAACCGTGCGCTAAAGTCAGTTTATTCCATCGGCCATTCGACCACAGACTGTGCATCGGATTAGCCATTTCTATCACAGACAGATATTTATCCAGAAGCAGGTCGCTGTAGTCGGGTGTTCCGGTATCATTTTGAGCATAGTCGATAATGTAGCTGCAATCAAAGTATTTCACTTCGTTGTCGCACAGCATAAAAGTCCGTTTCAGTTTGTCCGTGCCAATACTTCCATCCAGATATTTAATCAGCTGATCGATAGTCGCTTCACCATCGTCGAGGCAGATGTAATCGACATATTTGAACACCCGCTTTTCGCGCAACGAACGCAACTCTGTATTGGGGAATCCTCCACCTAAGGCAATTTTAATTTCCGGATAGTTCGATTTGATAAATTGGCCACATTTGAGCGCACCCAGCAGATTTCCGGGAAAGGGAACTGCAAGCCCGACTAGCGTTGGTTTATTTTGCTCAATTTTTTCTTTCAGAATTTCGATAAGCAGATGCTCTATCCAACCATTGGGTTCATTGAGCCGTTTTTCAATGGACTCAAAATCTGTCGCGCATCGGCCCAGACTTTCGGCATAACGACTAAACCCAAACTGAGGATCTATGGCTTCAATAATGAGGTCTGATATATCTTCGAGATATTTTGTGGCCAGATGCCTCGCTTTGTCGTGGAGCCCCATCGTACCAAAAGCCCATTCCGAATCGTCATTTTGATCTGAAAACCGGGATGCCTCGGGCAAAAAGCTCCCGCTGCATATAGCGTGTGCCAGGGTAGGATTTTTTCCTTGCAGAAAAGCAATTACAGTGTCAATCGTTTGCAAATAGCTGGATTTCAGACGTAATATCCGTTGTGCATTTTCAGAGAAAGAAATAGTCTTCAATTCAGATTGTTTGAAAATGGAATCCAGTCCTTTCTTCGAAAAGATAGCCAGAATCACCTCAATCCCCAAATCTGCCTGAAAACAGGAGATCTCCTTTGTTCTTAAAAAACCTTTAAGATAAGGGGTCGCAGGATAGGGGGTATTGAGTTGTGTAAAAGGGGGCGTTATTAGTAAAACTTTCTGACTCATTGTTTTGCATTATCCGTAAAATAGCATCATTTCTTCTGTTTGACAAAGATACAAACAATTTTTATTTTCAATTCAAAAATAGAAGACAGAGGGGAAATCCGCTGTTTTCTTCTGTTATTTTTTCTAAGAAACCGAGTTTTTACTTCATGTAACGGCTTTTTTTTGTACTTTTGCCGAGTTTTGAATTATTATCAATAATATGAGTCTATTAGAACTAAGTGAACAAGAGATAATCAGACGTAACAGTTTGACTGAATTGCGGAATTTGGGTATCGATCCTTATCCTGCACAAGAGTTTGTCGTTTCGGCTTTTACGAATGACATTAAAGATAATTTTGTGGACGGAGCTGAACAACCTCAGGTGGTAACGATTGCTGGTAGAATAATGACCCGTCGTATCATGGGCAAAGCCTCTTTCTTCGAATTAAAAGACTCGAATGGTAGAATTCAGGTCTATCTGACACGCGATGACATCTGTCCGGGAGAAGACAAGGAGTTGTACAACACTGTATTCAAACGGTTGCTCGATATTGGTGATTATGTTGGAATCAAAGGTTTTGTTTTCCGCACACAAATGGGAGAAATTACCATTCATGCTCAGGAAATCACCATTCTGGCGAAGTCATTACGTCCTCTGCCGGTTGTGAAAGTAAAAGACGGCATCACATACGATGCTTTTACCGACCCGGAACTTCGCTATCGTCAAAGATATGTTGATTTGATCGTCAACGAAAATGTAAAAGATATCTTCCTGAAGCGCACAACTGTGTTTAACACAATGCGCAACTATATCAATTCATACGGTTATGTAGAGGTGGATACACCTGTATTACAGCCAATTCCCGGAGGCGCAAGTGCACGTCCGTTTACCACACACCACAATACATTAGATATGGAACTCTATTTGCGAATTGCAAATGAACTCTATCTGAAGCGTTTGATTGTTGGTGGTTTTGAGGGAGTTTATGAATTTTCAAGAAACTTCCGCAATGAGGGAATGGACCGGACTCACAATCCCGAGTTTACAGTTATGGAACTTTATGTTTCGTACAAAGACTATAATTGGATGATGACATTTACCGAAAACATGATTGAAAAAATCTGTTTGGCCGTAAATGGAACTACCGAAGTTATGGTCGGAGATAATCAAATCAGCTTCAAAGCTCCTTTTAAGAGGGTTACCATGCTCGATGCGATAAAAGAATTCACCGGGATTGACATCAATGGCATGGACGAAGTTCAGCTGCGTGATGTGTGCAAACAACTCAATATCGAGGCTGATGAAACAATGGGCAAAGGAAAGCTGATTGACGAGATATTCGGAGAAAAATGTGAAGGCAACTACATACAACCGACATTCATTACAGATTATCCGATTGAGATGTCTCCTCTGACTAAGAAGCATAGAGACAATCCGGCATTGACAGAGAGATTTGAGTTGATGGTGAACGGCAAAGAGTTGGCCAATGCCTATTCCGAGTTAAATGATCCTATTGATCAGCGGGAGCGTTTTGAAGAACAGCTTCGATTGTCGGAAAAAGGAGATGATGAGGCTATGTTTATCGATCAGGACTTCCTGCGTGCGCTCGAATATGGCATGCCTCCTACTGCGGGTATTGGTATTGGAATGGACAGATTGGTGATGATGATGACCAACCAGACTACCATTCAGGAGGTACTTCTTTTCCCGCAGATGAAACTCGAAAAAACACAAAAGAAAGATCCGGCATCCAAATATACAGCTATCGAGGTGCCACAGGAATGGGTGCAGGTCATTCAAAAAGCCGGATGTTTAACACTGGAAGATTTGAGTCAGGCCAATCCCAACAAACTGTTTCAGGATTTGTGCGGACTGAACAAGAAGTACAAACTCGAGCTTAAGAACCCGGCTGCAGAACAGGTAGCTATGTGGGTAGAAAAGGCTCTTGCTGTTGTTAAGTAATCTTTTACTATGAATTTAAAAGGGAAAATAGCTATAATTGGCGGAGGAAGCTGGGCGACAGCCATTGCCAAACTGGTGCTTAACAACAATACGAGCATCAATTGGTATATGCGTCGAAAAGATCGTATTGAGGAGTTCAAAAAGCTGGGGCATAACCCGGCTTATCTCACCAGCGTCAAGTTTGATATGAATCAGATTCATTTTTATTCAAATATTAATCTGGCCATTAAAAACTCGGATATTGTCATCTTTGTTACGCCATCGCCGTACATGAAGCAGCATCTGAGCAAGCTTAAGACAAACCTTTCGGATAAATTTGTGGTTTCGGCAATTAAGGGTATTGTACCCGATGAGAATCTGATTGTATCAGAATATTTGTCGAAGTTCTACAATATTCCTATGGATCAAATAGCTGTAATTGGCGGACCATGCCATGCTGAGGAAGTTGCCCTCGAACGCCTATCGTATCTCACAATCGGGTGCAGCAACCTCAAAAATGCTGAAATATTCGCTAAAAACCTGACCTGCAGCTTTGTGAAAACGACTATATCAAAAGATATTTTCGGACTCGAATACTCATCTGTACTGAAGAATGTATATGCCATTGCATCCGGTATATGCTACGGATTGAAATATGGGGATAATTTTCAGGCAGTATTGGTATCAAGTGCAATCCAGGAGATGGAGCGGTTTGTAAATGCAGTTTGTCCGGGTAAAAGAAACATTTGCGACTCTGCTTACCTGGGCGATTTATTGGTAACTGCATATTCAAAGTTCAGCCGAAATCATACTTTCGGCACAATGGTGGGTAAAGGTTACTCCGTAAAAACAGCACAAATCGAAATGGAGATGATTGCCGAAGGGTATTACGGAACTAAATGTATCCGCGAAATAAACCAGAAATACAATGTGGAGATGCCTATTCTCGATGCCGTTTATAATGTTCTGTATAATAAGAAAATGCCATTGATTGAGATACGGAACATGCGGGAAAATTTCAGATAATAATTAGATAAATATTTGTTTTATGGAAAATATTTTGTTGAATATTGACAAAGCCTACGGTTTTGTATCGTCAGAAAAAGTAGCAGCCTACGAAGCTGAAGTAAAAAAATACAGTGAAGCTTTGCACAACGGGACAGGCAAAGGAAACGATTTTCTGGGTTGGTTGAATTTGCCAACTTCAATTACAGAAGCCGAATTTGCCGATATTGAAGCAACAGCTCAGAAACTGCGCGCCCGTTGCGAAATTGTTGTGGTCGTTGGTATCGGCGGAAGCTATTTGGGTGCCAAAGCGGTAATTGATGCTGTATCAAACAGCTTCGATTGGTTGTTGACTGATCGCAAAAATCCGGTTGTTGTATATGCCGGTCAAAACATTGGAGAAGATTATCTGTATGAACTGACAGAGCTTCTGAAAGGAAAACAGTTTGGTATTATCAATATCTCTAAATCGGGAACTACAACAGAACCCGCTCTCGCATTCCGCTTATTGAAGAGCCAGTTGGAGCAGGCTGTTGGAAAGGCTGAAGCTAAAGAAAGAATCGTAGCTGTAACAGATGCTGCACGTGGAGCTTTGCGTACGCTGGCCACACAAGAGGGATACAAAACATTTGTGATTCCGGATAATGTAGGTGGACGCTTTTCGGTGTTAACACCGGTTGGTTTGTTGCCAATTGCAGTGGCCGGATGCGATATCCGTCAGCTGGTGGCAGGAGCCGTTTCGATGGAGTCTGTTTGTGGTTTGGATACTCCTTTTGCTGAAAACCCTGCAGCACAATATGCTGCTGTACGCAATGAGCTTTATTCTACAGGCAAAAAAACAGAGATACTAGTCAACTATCACCCCAAATTGCACTTCGTTGGAGAATGGTGGAAACAACTTTACGGAGAGAGTGAAGGAAAAGAGAATAAAGGGATTTTCCCGGCAGCAGTAGATTTTACTACCGACCTGCACTCGATGGGTCAATGGATTCAGGAGGGAGAACGCACAATTTTTGAAACAGTTATTTCTGTAAAATCACCCAACCATTCATTCAAGGTGCCAATGGACGAGGCCAATTTAGATGGACTGAATTTCCTGGCAGGTAAGAGCGTGGATGAAGTAAATAAAATGGCTGAACTCGGAACGCAGATTGCACACATCGATGGTGGAGTACCAAACATCAAAATAGAGCTACCTAAACTCAATGAGTTTTATCTCGGACAAATGATCTATTTCTTCGAAAAAGCCTGCGGAATCAGTGGTTATATTCTTGGTGTAAATCCATTTGACCAACCCGGTGTAGAGGCTTACAAAAAGAATATGTTTGCATTGCTCGAAAAACCGGGCTTTGAGGCTGAAACCAAAGCTATTAAGGCCAGATTGTAAATCTTTATTAGCATATTATCGCCGGGAAGCAACGAGTACAATGGGTATAAGGTTGTTTTCCGGCGTTTTACTTTATTTCCTTTCGATGAATTTAAGAGAGAACTGATGATGAAAACAGTAGCAGAAGCAATAAGTAAGTATAATCAAAATAAGTGTAAAGAGTTGAAGATAAAGGCTGTACTTTTTGATATGGACGGGGTGCTTTTTGATTCAATGAAAAACCATACCGAAGCCTGGTACGAAGCAATTTCAGAAGTAGGAATACCCTGTACCCGAGAGGAGTTTTATCTTTTTGAAGGTGCAACCGGAAATTATACGATCAACCGAAAGTTCAATATGCATTTTGGAAGGGAGGCTACAGAGAAGGAAATAAAAGAGATATATCAAAGAAAATCAGTAATATTTAACCAATTACCTCAGGCACAGCCGATGCCTTTTGCCTACGAAATGCTGATGACTGTTAAGAATGCCGGATTGATTCCGGTATTGGTGACAGGATCAGGTCAGCACTCATTACTTGACAGATTGAATAAGCACTTTCCATCAGTTTTCATGAAAGACAAAATGGTGACAGCATACGATGTGTTGCAGGGAAAACCACATCCAGAGCCCTATCTGAAAGGTCTAAAAAAGGCAGGAGTAGAGGCATACGAAGCGATAGTGGTAGAAAATGCGCCATTGGGCGTTAAATCAGCCTCATCTGCTGGGGTATTCACCGTGGCAGTCAATACAGGCCCAATCGACGATCAGATACTTTGGAATGAAGGCGCGAATCTGCTCTATCCCTCTGTGGAAGAATTCCAACTTGTTTTAGGCGAGTTTTGTATTCAATATTCCGAAATTACGGAATAATGTAAGGCATAAAGATAATCAATCCAACTATAGCTGCAGATATAGCAGCTATTAAAACGGCACCGGCAGCCACATCCTTTACGACTGCAATCGCGTCATTTTTTTCGGGCATTATGTGATCACACAGTTTCTCTATGGCCGTATTTACAGCTTCCAATGCCAATACCCCCCCCGAAACAACACTAATAAACAGCCATTCGCAGAGACTTATTTCAAAATAGAGTCCGGCCAGGACTACACCAAGAAGTATAGACAAATGTATCCAGGCATTGTGTTCGTTTCTTATCAGATAACGAATGCCGCGCCACGCATACATGAAACTCATTGCGCGCTTTGAGAAGGAGAACTTCTGATTCATATTTAATATTTACGGCTATTATTCCACCCCTTCATAAAAGGCCCTCAGGCTACCAATCGGCAACTTCCCGGATAATTGCATTGGAACCCTTCTTTCATCCCGGCTCATCCAGAACTCCATCTGTTCACGTTCTGTTTTCTTTCCTTTTCTTGTTTCGAGAATAATCGAAATCTTATAGGCGTTATACTTCTTATTGTCAGGTGTTTTCAATTGCACATCACCTAAAAAAGAAATTTTGACTTCGTAAGGTTTATTCCCCGAAACCACAGTCAGTGTTAATGGTTGATTTTCTTTTAAGGTATTGATATTTAGTGTTCTTATATGATAAAAAATGCTGAGCATATCAAACACCTTTTTACCATTATTATGTATTAAAGTGGTGTCCTCCCGTAATTCCCCATTTCGGTAAAAACGAGCACGGGTAATCGTTCTTCCATTAGCATAACCGTAATTCAACTCATCTTTCGCCTTATAATCTCCCTCATGGGTATTCTTGCTATAATACAAAGGAAGCAACTGAGGCGTGGTTATTGAGTGTAATGTATCTCTGACTTTCAGAAAATTATCAAAGAATGATGTTGTAGAAGCAGAGAGGCGAAGGTGAAGAGCCGGATTATTTTGATATATCGTTTCATTTGCCGATAGAGTAGCTGTTGCAGCCTTCTTCCACAACAGCCCCCACTGATAATAGAGATTAAATCTGAGCTTTTCGCCCTTACGAAAGATCGTATCCTGGGCAGATGCATCAAAAAACAGACACAAGAATATGACTACGGCAGCAGACCGTAAGAATGAGTTTACACTGTATTTATTCATTAGACTACTTATATACCACAAAGGTAGCAAAATGAGACAGAATTTTATACGTTTTTGGGTTAATTATATTAAACTGACGCGTTATTTTGAACTCCATGGATATAAGAAGAAACTATTATTTCCGAAACAACCGGATAAACTTCAGAATTGTTGGTATATTTTTGAGCAGTGGAATAAATGACAGAAAACCTTTCACTGCAGAAGCAATAGTGCTCCAGAACCGAAACAATTCAGTAAGATCTTCAATTTCATCCTTTACCTTCTGCTCGTGTTTTTTGGTCTTAATCCGAAGTTTAAGTTTCTCTAGTCTAAGGTCTTCAAGGCTCGAAAGTGCCGCGTATTTTTCGGTTGGAATGCTACTCTTCATCTTCTGAAATCTGATTATTGGGTGTGAAAAATATTTTGCTAAAAACTTTTACCAAAGGATTAATAATCCATCTTTTTCTGAAAATAAAAAACAACAGCAACAGAATAAGGTAACTGCCACATACGATAAAGATGCCCGGTAAAAATCCGCCAAACGCATCTTTCGACCACCAGATAAATCCCAGCGACAGATAAAACAAAGCCCCGCCAATCAGAATAACAGTCAACAATATCAACAGCACAGCCTGTACTATCAATGTTAGCTTTTCTACTGTCTCTAATTTTAGCAGAGCTATCTGTTCGTTCAAATAAATACGCGTCTCTTCAAACAATGAAGACTCTTTGTTTTCGCTACTCTCCATGTTTATTCTCCCATTGATGGTTCATCAGGCATAGCAGCAGCCGTCTTTGTTTTTCCACGCGACCAGATACGACCCATAAGCTCATCGAGTTCTGTCTCTTTTAGCTTAATTCCTTTTTCTTTTAGCCAATCAGCAACTTTTGTACGGAGTTCTTCTCCTTTATCGGTAGTGAACAGCAGGGTTACTCCGGTGGCCAATGCTGCTCCGGCCAAAAAGGCCAATGCACCGCTTACTTCTCGTTTCATAGCAGTAGATTTATAATGGTGAATACTTCATATAAATAACAGAAAAAATCTTCGATTAGTTTGTTTTTTCGTAAAATAATTATACATTTACATTCTTATTCATCAAAAAAAATAGAACCATGGCAGAACAAGACGAACTTTTCATTTACGATGATGAAGATTCTATCAAATTTATTCGCAATTACATTCCTCAGGAAATGAAGGAAAAATTCACAGATGACGATTTGGCATATATTGTTGATGTCATTTATGAGTATTACGAAGATTGCGGTTTGTTTGACGTAGAAGACGATCAAACGATTGACGTGGACGAAGACGCTTTAGTGGAATATGTAATTAAACAGGCAAAAAAAGACAAAGTTGGCATCTACACTGCCGATGAAGTGAAATTTATCGTACGCGGAGAGCTTGAATATTGCGAGTCAATAGGATTGTTCGAGTAAAATTTTGTACTTTTGCACCCGAAAAGTCAAGTAGCCAAAATGTCTATACACAAGACTTTTTGGCTATTTTTTTACCTTACCAATAATAAACCTATATAATAGATGGCAAAAGAGTTAAAAGAGTTGACACCACGCAGCGTAAGTTATTCGCAATGGTATCAGGATTTAGTGATTAAGGCAGATTTGGCTGAAAATTCCGCTGTACGAGGATGTATGGTTATTAAACCCTACGGGTATGCAATCTGGGAAAAAATGCAGCAACAACTGGATAAAATGTTTAAAGAAACAGGGCATGTGAATGCCTATTTTCCTTTGTTTATACCCAAATCATTTCTGAGTAAAGAGGCTGCTCACGTAGAGGGATTTGCCAAAGAGTGCGCTGTTGTTACTCACTACCGCCTTAAAAATGCGCCGGATGGCTCGGGCGTAATTGTTGATCCGGAAGCCAGACTTGAAGAAGAATTGATTGTGCGACCAACTTCAGAAACAATTATCTGGAGCACCTATAAGAACTGGATACAATCTTATCGCGATTTACCTATTTTGTGTAATCAGTGGGCCAATGTTGTAAGATGGGAAATGCGCACACGCCTGTTTTTGCGCACAGCCGAGTTTTTGTGGCAAGAGGGGCATACTGCACATTCTACCTGCGAAGAAGCTGTTGCTGAAGCAAAGCAAATGCTGGAGGTATATGCTACATTCGCAGAAGAGTTTATGTCTGTACCGGTTCATAAGGGAGTTAAGTCTGCCAGCGAGCGATTCGCAGGCGCAGTGGACACCTATACCATTGAGGCACTTATGCAGGATGGAAAAGCATTGCAGTCGGGAACATCGCACTTTCTGGGCCAGAACTTTGCCAAAGCATTTGATGTCACATTTGCCTCGAAAGAGGGCACACGCGAATACGTTTGGGCCACTTCATGGGGGGTTTCTACCCGTTTGATGGGAGCTCTGATTATGGCTCACTCCGACGACAACGGTCTGGTATTGCCTCCAAAGCTGGCGCCATATCAGGTTGTAATTGTGCCAATTTACAAAACAGATGATCAATTAGCTTTGATTAACGAGAAGGTATCCGGTATCGTTGCAAAACTTAAAGCACTGGGAATCAGCGTCAAGTATGATAATTCTGACAATAAAAAACCGGGATGGAAATTTGCCGAGTATGAATTGAAAGGAGTACCGGTTCGTCTGGCAATGGGCGGCAGGGATCTTGAGAACAATACCGTCGAAATTGCCCGCCGTGATACCCTGACAAAAGAGACCAGAAGCTGCGATAACCTTGAGCAGTATATCTCTGATTTGTTGGATGAAATTCAGAAAAATATCTATCAGAAAGCACTTGATTTCAGAGCAACAAAAACGATTGAGGTTGATACATACGCCGAGTTCAAAGAAAAGATTGAAGAAGGCGGATTCATTCTGGCTCACTGGGATGGAACTGCTGAAACAGAAGAGTTGGTGAAAGAAGAGACAAAAGCTACGATCCGATGCATCCCACTGGAGGGAGATAAAACGCCGGGTGTATGCATGGTGACAGGAAAACCATCGGTTCAACGCGTATTGTTTGCGCGGGCATATTAATAGATGGTATAAAGAGAATTAACAGCAAACAAAAACATATTTTCCGGATAGACATTCGGTTAAATTTAACAACGAACGACTATGAAAGCAAAAATTTTAGTTACGGGCGGTACCGGCTACATTGGATCGCACACCGCAGTTGAACTCCAGAACGCCGGTTATGAGGTGGTTATTGTTGACAACCTATCCAACTCAAACGCAGATGTAGTGGATGGAATAGAGCGAATTACAGGTATTCGTCCGGCTTTCGAACAACTGGATTGCAACGATTTAGCCGGAATGAAGGCTTTGTTTGAGAAACACCAGGGCATCAAAGGGATCATCCACTTTGCCGCCAGCAAAGCGGTAGGCGAATCGGTTCAGAACCCACTTCTCTACTACAGGAACAACCTGGTTTCTTTGCTGAATATCCTTGATTTGATGAAACAATTCGGAGTTGAAGGTCTTGTATTTTCATCTTCTTGTACTGTTTATGGTCAACCGGATGTGTTACCGGTGGATGAAAATGCCTCGGTGAAACCAGCCATGTCGCCATATGGAAACACCAAACAGATATGCGAAGAGATTATTCACGATACGATTAAGTCCGGCGTGAATTTCAAGACAATATTGCTTCGTTACTTCAATCCGATTGGAGCACACCCATCTGCAGAGATTGGAGAATTACCCAACGGAGTCCCTCAAAATCTTATTCCTTTTGTTACACAAACGGCAATTGGTTTGCGCCAGAAACTGAGTGTGTATGGAGATGACTACAATACCCCCGACGGCTCATGTATTCGCGATTACATCAATGTTGTAGACCTGTCTAAGGCACACGTAATTGCCGTTGAGCGTATGTTGCAGGGAAAATCTCTCGCACAGGTTGAGACATTTAACCTCGGCACTGGTCGTGGTTTATCTGTTTTAGAAATCATTAAGGCATTCGAAACAGTAACCGAACAAAAGTTGAATTATCAGATTGTTGACCGTCGCGAAGGCGATGTTGAGCAGGTTTGGGCAAATCCCGACTATGCAAACAATGTATTGGGATGGACCGCAAAAGAGAGTGTAGAGGACACCTTGCTTTCGGCCTGGAAATGGCAGCTCAAATTGCGCGAACGGGGAATTATGTAATTTTTCTTTTCGTAATTATAAAAAAAACTTCCGTCTGAAATTTCAGACGGAAGTTATTTTTACATATACAAACAGTTCAATAAATCATCCACATTTTGAAGTACCGCAAGAAGTACAAATAAGACATCCCTCCTGATAAATCAGAGTCTCCTGTCCGCAGTTTCCACACGTCTTTCCCTGAGCCAATGCGCCATTAGGTATGTATTTCTTCAAAGCACGCTCAACCCCATTTTTCCATGTATTGATAGATTCGTTATCCAACTCAAGACCCGAAACAAGTTTAATCACCTGATCGATAGGCATACCATAACGCAACACACCAGAAATCAATTTGGCATAATTCCAGAATTCCGGATTAAATTTATCAGAAAGTCCTTCGACTGTTGTTTTGTATCCCCGTCGTGTTACATACTGAAAGTCGTAACGTTTGTTGCCATATTCGTCTGTGTTTTTAAGAATCTTGCCTTTCGACACAGATTTTGGAAGAGGTATTCCATCTTCATCATCATTAATACCGGTGAAGATTTCGTATGGCTTTCCGTTTTGCAACCCGATAAATGCAATCCATTTTTCTTTGGCATTCTGGAATTTTACCACATCACATTCCAACTCTTTCGGACGACTCATCGGTTCGCCCGGCGCCTGCTCTTTCACGGTCTCTTTAGCTGAAACCAACACACCAGAACGAGATCCATCCCGATAAACAGTACATCCTTTACATCCCGACTTCCAGGCCTCGATATACAGCTGTCCTACCAGCTCTTCCGACACATCAGATGGCAAATTGATTGTCACACTAATTGAGTGATCTACCCATTTTTGAACACGTCCCTGCATTTTCACTTTTTGCATCCAATCCACATCATTTGATGTAGCTTTGTAATATGGAGATCTGGAAACCAAATCATCAATGTCAGAATTTGTCATATTCTTGGGTACAACAATATTATTCGCCCGCATCCAGGTGATAAACTTGTGGTGAAATACGATATATTCCTCAAAAGCATCGCCTATCTCATCCACAAAATCTACACGGGACTTGGGATCATTCGGATTGACCTTACGTCGACGTTTGTAAACAGGAAGGAATACAGGCTCAATTCCGGATGTGGTCTGAGTCATCAAACTGGTAGTTCCTGTAGGCGCAATTGTCAAACAAGCGATATTGCGACGGCCAAATTGCCTCATTTCGTTAAGCAATTCAGGGTCTGCTTCACCGAGACGATTAATAAACGGATTATTCTCTTCTCTTTTTGCATCGTAAATCTCAAAGGCTCCACGCTCTTTAGCCATATTTACAGATGAACGATAAGCCTCGATTGCTAATGTTTTATGTACACTTTCAGAAAAATCAGAAGCCTCTTCTGTTCCATAACGCAGCCCCAGAGCAGCCAACATATCTCCTTCGGCAGTACTACCCACACCAGTGCGTCGGCCATTGATTGTTTTCTTGCGAATTTTTACCCACAAATTACGTTCTGCCTGCTTCACTTCCTCACTTTCAGGATCGGAATCAATTTTCTCGAGAATCTTATCAATCTTTTCCATTTCAAGATCGATAATATCATCCATAATCCTTTGTGCTAACTGAACATGTTTTTTGAACAGATCAAAATCGAAATATGCTTCTTTAGTAAACGGATTTACAACATACGAATATAAATTGATGGCTAACAAACGACAGCTATCATATGGACAAAGAGGAATCTCTCCACATGGATTTGTTGATACAGTTTTGTACCCAAGATCAGCATAACAATCGGGAACAGATTCTCTGATGATTGTATCCCAGAATAAAACACCCGGTTCCGCCGAACGCCATGCATTGTGTACAATCTTCTTCCAGATAGCAGGAGCATCAGCCTCTTTTCTATAGGTTGGCTCAATTTTATCGACCGGATATTGTTGAAAATAAGGAGTTCCAAATACAACAGCCTGCATAAAATTATCATCAATTTTTACAGAAACATTGGCACCCGTCACCTTACCTTCAGTCATTTTTGCATCAATAAAGCTTTCGCTGTCGGGATGCTTGATGGAAACACTAAGCATTAATGCTCCCCGACGACCATCCTGAGCAACCTCGCGAGTGGAGTTTGAGTATCGTTCCATAAATGGAACAATACCTGTAGAGGTCAGTGCGGAATTTTTCACAGGAGAACCTTTGGGTCGGATATGAGAAAGATCGTGGCCCACACCTCCACGTCTTTTCATTAACTGAACCTGCTCTTCATCTATACGAATTACAGCACCATACGAATCGGCCAGGCCATCAACACCAATAACGAAACAGTTTGACAGAGAGCCAATTTGAAAATTGTTACCAATACCAGACATGGGGCTTCCCTGCGGAACGATGTATTTAAACTCACTAAACAACTCAACCAATTCATCGTGCGAAAGTGGATTGGGGTACTTCGCTTCAATTCGGGAAATCTCACTGGCTAAACGATTGTGCATATCTGCCGGTGATTGTTCGTAGATGTTCCCATACGAGTCTTTCAGGGCATACTTGTTGACCCATACTCTGGCGGCTAACTCGTCGCCTTTGAAATACTCCAATGCGGCTGCAAAGGATTCGTCATAAGTGTAAGTTTTCTGGTTCACGATGTTGAATTTTTTTATTGATTAATATTTTTACTTTAGTTGAATAATAAATCATGTTTGAAAAACTTTGCAAGTTTAGACAAAAGATTTCGCATGACAAAATATTTCGCTAAAAATATTCTAAATTGTTGAAAAGTAATCTCATAAAAAATCCACATACCTGATTTACAGCGATATAAAAATATTAATTCAATTGAATCATTTCTAATAATAAAATCCACAATTAAAATCAACGATACACATATTATAAGAAGCAGACACAAACAGCACAACTACAAGCAGAATTTAACAACAAAAAGATTGCCACTAACTTACTAATAATGTGTAAATAATAGAATTATATTACCAGCATTCACACTTTTATTTGTAATTTTGAAATCGGTTTCTGAGCTGCATTTGCAATCAGAAACTCAGTTCGGCAAAATGCAACAACACAATCAAACAGAAAATGGAAAATCTTAATTTCTTTACAAACCGAAGAACCATACGCTCTTATTCAGACCGCGAAGTGACAACCGAAACTATTCAAGAATTGATGGAAGCAGCAGTTCGTACCTCGACTACCGGCAATATGCAATTATACAGCGTAGTGGTGTCTCGTGATAAAGAAGTAAAAGAAGCACTTGCACCCTTACATTTTAATCAACCAGTCGTACGTAATGCTCCTGCAATACTTACATTTTGCGCCGATTTCAATCGTTTTACGGCCTGGTGTAAACAACGGAACGCAACCCCGGGCTATGCAAATTTCCAGGGATTTTTTACAGCTGCAATCGATGCGCTAATTGCAGCACAAACTTTTTGCGTTGCAGCTGAAGCCCGCGGATTAGGTATTTGCTATATAGGAACTACAACATATAATACAAAAGGGATTACTAAAGTTTTAAATTTACCCAAACTAGTTGTACCTGTCACAACAATCACATTGGGATACCCTGAAAACCAACCGGAACAAGCAGACAGGCTTCCTATCGAAGCTATTATTCATCAGGAAAAATACACAGATTATACCTCGGACGATATCGACCGCTATTATTTTAACAAAGAATCGCTCGAAACAAGCAGACAATTTATCACCGACAACAACAAGGAGACTCTTGCTCAGGTATTTACAGATGTACGCTACAGCAAAGAGATGTTCGAAAAATTCTCAACCGAGTTTATGGAGGCCATTCGGGAGCAGGGTTTTGAGTTTTAACATTTTTCATCTGTACATGAAATAAAAAAGCAATCATAACCGCAAAAACATACCACAATTTGGCTAAAAAATTGTAAGTTTGCACATTCAATCAGCAATATTTTGCGCTCATTTCTGTTTAAATACAAAACACAAATACGTTGAAAACAACTTACCCTTCTATAAAGCCGATTATTTTTTTACTGTTGTTGGCTCTAACCGGTTGTTCTGTGGAGAAGAATAACCGTATTTCCCGTTTTTATCATGGGTTTACGACCCGCTACAATGTTTACTTCAACGGGAAAGAGAATTACGACAAAGCATTCAATGCCCAACTCAAAAGCACAGAAGAGAATACGACTGCTTTACTACCAGTGCATCCGGTGAGTCTTTCGAATGGCAAAACCAACAACGACTACAATCGCACAATTGAGAAATGCCAGAAAGCGATAAAAACGCACTCTATCAAAACAAAAAAAGAGTTCAACGGCGCCCGAAGTGGCCCCGACTATCAAGCCTGGCTCAACGAAGAGGAGTACAACCCATTCTTACACAAGGCATGGCTTTTGATGGCGCGTGCTCAATTCTACAAAGGTGATTTCGAGGCTTCTCAAGCCACATTTAATTACATCATCCGACATTTCAGAAACCTGCCAAACACGGTGGCCGAAGCGCAAATATGGAAAGCAAGATGCCTGGCGGAAGAGGGCCAGCTATATGAAACGGAAGATATTCTGCGTAAAATTTATAAAGCCGGAATTCATCCGACAAATTCAGGGATATTCCAACTGGTAATGGCCGACCTTTTGCTAAAGCAGAAAGAGAATACTACAGCTATTCCTTTTCTGGTAAAGGCTATCGAAGTAGAAAAAAACAAAACACAACGCTACCGATTAAATTTTCTGCTGGGACAACTGTATGCAGAGGCCAATGAACGGGAAAAGGCATTTCAGGCGTTCGAGAAGGTTATCAAACTATCTCCCCCCTATGAAATAGAATTTTCGGCTCAAATTAAACAGACCGAAAATATGGTTGGCAAGAACAGCACGGCTATTTTAAAAAAGCTCTCTGCAATGGCACAAAAGAGCAAATACAAAAGCAATGCAGATCAACTGTATTATGCCATCGGCAATGTTTATCTAACAGAAAGAGACACATCTAATGCTCTCAAAAACTATGTCTTAGCAATAGAAAAGAGCGACAAAAACATCAACCAGAAAGCATTGGCACAAGTAAAAGCCGGTGATCTGTTTTTTATTCAAAAAAAATACCCTGAGGCTCAACCCTGCTACGGAGGTGCATTGGGTGCATTACCTAAAACCCATCCCGACTACGACCGGATTTCGAAACGCTCAGAAGCTCTTGATGAATTGATTGTACATTATCAGAATGTTCATTTGCAAGACAGTCTGCTCGCCTTATCTAAAATGAGCGTGGAAGAACAACTTCGAATTGCCAATTTAATTATCGACAACATACAAAAAAAGGAGAAAGCAGAGAAAGAAGCCGAGGAGCGGGAAAAGCTTAAAGCCGAAAATCAGGCCCAAAATGAGATGTTTAATGATAACTTTGATGATAAACCTCGAATTGCTCAAAAATCGGCAGCTATCAACAACGATAAATCGTGGTATTTTTACAACACATCTGCCGTAGCCAAAGGTAAAGCAGAATTTCAAAGCAGATGGGGAAGCCGAAAACTGGAAGATAACTGGAGAAGACGCAATAAAAACAGTTTTGCCTTTGCCGATTCCAATAAAGATGGCAATTTAGCTCAGGCAAACGGTGATGCACAAACCCAAAATCAGAGCGGAACAGTAAAAGACTCCTCTTTGTCGGAGAAAAAAATCATCTCAGACCCAAAAGATCCAAACTTCTATTTACAACAAATTCCAACCACCGATGAGGCACGACAAACCTCATTAGAGATTGTGAGAGATGGCCTGTACAACATGGCGTTGGTTTACAAAAACAGACTGGAAGATTTCAAACTGGCCGAAAGCACCTTCAATGAACTCGTTCGAAGATTTCCTCAAACGCCACAGTTGCCCGACATGTACTACAATATGTACCTGATTGGCCAGCAAAAGGGTGACAACAACATGTCTGAACTCTTCAAAAACAGGCTTATTACTGAATTTCCCAAAAGCGAATATGCATTAGCATTGTCTGACCCCGACTACATAAAGAATTACCTCAAAAAGAAGCGGGAAGCAGAGGATCTGTACGAACAAACCTATCTGGCCTACCTGAAAAACGATACAGCCTTCATCAGAAATGCCTATAAAAAGGCATTGAAAGAATACCCCATCTCGAAGCTCAATCCCAAATTTGCATTCCTGAATGCATTGGTTTATATTAATCAAAAAAACAGTCGCGGATTCAAAAAAGCTTTACAGGAACTTTTGGAAAAATACCCGAATGCAGATGTAACAGAACTTGCCGGAAATATGATAACTGGTCTGGCGCAAGGCAAGGAGATTTCGGGTGAAAATGTGAGCACAGATATCTGGAGCAAACAGGTGATAGCAACTGAAACAAAGGAGGTACCCAAAACAATAGAGGCTGAATTTACAATAGATCCTATTTCACCGCACTTCGTACTGTTTGCATACCCAACAGATTCTACGTACAACAACCGATTGATGTACGATGTTGCCGCATTCAATTTCGGCAATTTTGCCATTCGCGATTTTGATTTCGACATGTTCCCCCTGCAGGGAATCGGCTTGCTCCGTGTAAAAGGGTTTGCGACACTTCGTGAAGTACAGATTTACAAAGAAAGGCTATTCGGACCCAAAGGAATTGGGCATAAATTACCGGCACAACTGAAAACCGTTCTCATTTCTGAAAAGAATTTTGAGAGCCTGCTCAAAGGCCGTACTTTTTCTGAATATTTCGAATTCTACGACAAAAACATAGATAAAAAACAGGTTAAACAGACCAATAAAGAAATTCCCTGATTTTAACTTTTAAACAGAGATCAAATAATGAGAAAAGAACGATTGCTTTGGGTGGACGATGAAATAGATCTTTTGAAACCATACATCTTCTTTCTGGAAGAAAAAGGGTACGATGTAACAGCTGTTTCAAACGGACGGGATGCCATAGATTTGTGCCGTGATCAAAATTTCGACATGATTTTTCTGGATGAAAATATGCCCGGTTTGAGTGGGCTGGAAACATTGTCGCACATCAAAGATATCAACCCGGCAGTGCCGGTGGTAATGATTACCAAAAGTGAAGAAGAAAACATTATGAATCAAGCAATTGGCAGTAAAATTGCCGATTATTTGATTAAACCGGTAAATCCAAACCAAATATTGATGAGCATAAAAAAATATGTTCACAAAAAAGATATAATCTCAGAAACCACAACAACCAACTACCAACAGGAATTTAACAAGATAGGGATGCAAATCAACGATTCATATACCTATTTTGACTGGATGTTGGTGTATAAAAAACTGGTTTACTGGGAGCTCGAGCTCGAGCAGGCCAACAACAATATGGACGACCTGCTTCGCATGCAGAAAAAAGAGGCAAACTCCTCATTTGCCAAATACATACGAAATAATTACGAGGGGTGGATAAACAATCCGGACACACGCCCCATGATGAGCCCCGATTTATTCAAACGAAGAGTTTTTCCAATTTTGGATGAAGGAGAGAAAGTATTCTTTATACTGATAGATAATTTCAGGCTAGACCAGTGGAATGTAGTTAAAAACATGCTATCTGAGTACTACAATTTTGAAGAAGAGCTCTATTACGGCATACTCCCTACTGCCACACAATATGCGCGAAATGCCATTTTTTCGGGATTAATGCCTCTTCAGATACAGAAAATGTATCCACAACTCTGGGTTGAAGAAGAGGAAGAGGAGGGTAAAAATATGAATGAAGCCCCACTTATTCAAACACAGTTTGACAGATTCAGAAAGAAATATACATTCTCATACAACAAGGTAAACGATTCTCAATTTGGAGAAAAACTGATTCACAATATTGCCGAATACGAAAAGAATCAGCTGAATGTAATCGTAATCAATTTTATTGATATGCTTTCTCACGCCCGAACAGAATCAAAAATGATACGGGAACTGGCATCGAGCGAAGCGGCCTATCGTTCTCTTACTGAATCGTGGTTTAAGCATTCTACCACAGCAGAGCTATTTAAAGTTTTGGCAGAAAAAGGGTATAAAGTGATTCTAACGACAGACCACGGCACTATTCGTGTGGATAATCCGCTGAAAGTGGTAGGAGACAGAAACACCAATACCAATCTGCGCTACAAAGTAGGCAAGAATCTCAATTACAACAACAAACAGGTTTTTGAGATGCGTCATCCCGAAAAGTTCGGATTACCGTCTCCCAATGTTAGTTCTACCTACATTTTCGCCATGAACGACGACTTCTTTGCCTACCCCAACAACTACAACTATTACGCAGGTTATTATAAAAACACCTTCCAACACGGAGGATTATCTATGGAAGAGATGCTGATTCCTTTTATCACATTAGACCCGAAAAAATAATGGAAATTAAGATTACTGATTTAAACAGCATTCGCTCTGCTGCACGATTGTTTATCGATCAAATGGGCGACAATACCGTATTTGCTTTCTACGGCAATATGGGAGCCGGCAAAACAACATTTATTAAAGCTGTTTGCGAAGAATTAGGTGTAGAGGATGTAATCAACTCTCCTACCTTTGCTATTGTCAATGAGTACAGATCTGACAGCGGAGAATTAATTTATCATTTTGACTTTTACAGAATCAACAAGATTGAGGAAGCTTATGATTTTGGCTACGAGGATTATTTCTTCAGCGGCGCCCTCTGTTTTATCGAATGGCCCGAAAAGATTGAAGAACTATTGCCCGGCGATTGCGTTTCGGTGTATATAGACGTAAATGAAGACAACACACGAACAGTTCGTGTTGAAGCATAATACATTACATTGAGCGACGATAGTTAAGCAGCTCCGAACTGCCTACCTTTTCTGTTTTATACAATGCTGCTTTGAGGCACGGTGCAGGTACACCGTCGCCTAAAGCAATGTTGGCCACTTCTACCTGTACCTCATCCCACATTCCCGCATCAATAAAAGATTGCAGCAACTGACTACCACCTTCAATCAAAACCGACTGAATTTTCCGTCGATACAATACCTCCATAATCTGATCTGTCATGGTTTGTTTCGACTTCAAAGAGATGTATTCACATCTGCCATTCGAACGAGTAGCAGTATGCGTAAAAACAAGTGTATGAACATCCCCCATCAGCAAATTAAAGTCAGAAGGGATACGCAGATTACGGTCAACGACCAGGCGTAAAGGGTTATTTCCCGACCAGAAGCGAACAGTGAGAGATGGATTATCTTTGATAGCCGTATTTGTACCTACCAAAATAGACTGTACCTCGGAGCGCAATTTATGCACATGCATCCGGGTGAGCTCATTTGAAATCTGTGTAGGCAGCGGATTTTCAACGGCCTCTCTATTTTTATCGATAAATCCATCTTTCGATTGAGCCCATTTGAGAATGATGTAGGGTCGTTTATTCTCCTGAAAACAAAAGAAAGATTTATTCAACTCCCTGCACTCCTCTTCCAGCACACCTACTTCTACCTCAATACCCGCATCCTGCAACATTCCCACACCACGTCCGGAGACAGCAGGAAAGGGATCTAATGTACCAACCACAACACGGGGAATCTTTTTTTCGATAATCAAGGCAGCACAAGGTGGTGTTTTACCAAAATGAGAACAAGGCTCCAGGCTTACGTACAGAGTAGACTCTTTGAGCAAAGAATCATCAGCTACAGCTCTCACCGCTTCTACTTCGGCATGAGCAGAGCCACAAATAGTATGGTATCCCTCCCCAATAACCCTACCGTTGTGCACAATCACAGCTCCTACCATTGGGTTTGGAGCAGCTTTGGCCCTGGCCAGAGACGCCAGCTGAAGACATCGCTTCATGTACATTTCTTTCTCATTCATAGATAAAACTATTCGATAGGAATCCACTTTAATATGTATCTTTGCAATAAAAACAGACCACATGAACCGGTTTACCCAAAAGGCAAAGACAGAACTACAGGCTATTTATCCACAGCATGAGGCTTCTGCTATAATCAGACAGCTACTTCAATCTGTTTGTCAGATGTCAAATGCTCAGATTTTGATGCACAAAAATACGGAATTATCTCCGGAAATCCGCACCAGACTTGAAGAAAAGCTGACGGAGCTTATTTCCGGCAAGCCATTGCAATATGTTTTGGGGACCTCTGAGTTCTACGGTTTGGATTTCTGTGTCGATTCGTCGGTATTGATTCCCCGCCCCGAAACAGAAGAGTTGGTTGATTTAATTCTGACAGAAAACAGTGAAGAAAACCTGTCTGTTTTAGATATTGGAACCGGAAGCGGCTGTATTGCCATCTCTTTATCAAAAATGATGCACAAACCAATCGTACATGCCTGCGATGTATCTGAAGACGCATTAACTACAGCAAAAAGAAATGCCATCAACAACAATGCCGACGTTCACTTTTTCCGGAAGAATATTCTGGACAATTCCTCTGATTCAGATATTTCCAACTTAGATATAATAGTAAGTAATCCCCCCTATATATGTGAGTCAGAAGCCAGAGAGATGCATCAGAATGTATTGCAATTCGAACCCCATCTGGCTCTTTTTGTTCCTGATAACGACCCATTACTTTTTTATCGGGTAATAGCCCATCGGGGACAACAATGGCTTCGTGTTGGAGGAAGAATATATTTTGAAATCAACTCAGCATTTGGACAGGAAACGGCATTGCTCCTCGAAAAGCTTGGCTATAAAAAAGTAACAATCGTTACTGATATTAACGGGAAACAGAGAATCGTAAAGGCCGTCCTATAATACAAAGAGGCCAATCCGAAAGGATCAGCCTCTTCAAATATACAGGTTACATTAATTAGCAAATTTTGCGGGAACCGTCTCCAATAACCACATCATAAACTTTAGGTTCGTGGCCATATTTAGCAGCAAATTCAGATTTTGCTTTCGCAATAAACGAATCATAAATATCCTCTTTTACCACATTGATGGTACAACCACCAAATCCACCACCCATAATACGGCTACCAGCTACGCCACATTCTTCGGCAACGGTTGCCAGGAAATCCAGCTCTTCGCAGCTCACTTCGTAAAGTTTACTCATACCCCAGTGTGTTCCGTACATCATTTTACCCACCGTTTCGTAGTCACCTTTAGTCATAGCGTCGCAGGCCACTCTTAAGCGTTCTGCTTCTCCAACGGCATATTCAGCACGGTTAAAATCTTCAGCCGAAACCTCATTTTTAACTTCGTTGAGCTGATCCATAGAAGCCTGACACATAAACTCAACTGATGGATGGTTTTTGTTGATTGCCTTAGCCACACGCTCACAAGAGAGACGACGCTCATTGTATGGAGAACCCACCAAAGCGTGTTTCACTACAGAATCAAGAAGAACAACCTTATATCCAACCGGATTGAAAGGCACATACTCAAACTCCATATTACTGCAATCCAGCTTAATCAGGTGGCCGGCTTTACCAAAAATCGAAGCGAACTGATCCATAATACCGCAGTTTACACCTACATAGTTATGCTCAGTCATTTGACCAACTTTCACCAGTTCTTTCTTTTCAAAACCCAAAGCAAACATCTCATTCAGAGCAAAAGCATAAGTACTTTCCAATGCAGCAGAAGAAGACATTCCCGCACCCAGAGGCACATCACCGGTAAATACAGTATCGAATCCCTGAACTTTACCGCCACGTTTTGAAAGCTCACGCACAACTCCGAAGATATACTTCGCCCATCCGGCAGAAGGAGCATCCTCTTCATTCAGCCCAAATTCTGCAGACTCATTCAGGTCTATAGAATAAGCCCGGATTTTGTCAGTTCCATTGATTTTGATTTCGGCCATCATTCCTTTGTCAACAGCACCCGGCAGAACAAAACCACCGTTATAATCGGTATGCTCACCGATCAGATTAATACGACCCGGAGAAAAATAGACCGAGCCTTCAGCTCCAAAATGAGATTTGAATGAAGAACGAACAATTTCTAAATTTTTCATAATACAATTATAGTTACAAGTTACTGGTTACTAGTTACAAATTAAGAGTCGGCAACCATCTCTGTTTACAGCTCAATGGTTATTATTCAACCGGAATATCTGTATTTACATTCTTGCATCCGACCAAAGCATACCACATCATGTAAGCCAAACAGGCAAACATCACCCAATAGCTATTGATGTATCCAAAATTATCAGATACAAAACCCTGAAGCAGCGGCACAATACCACCACCACAAACCATCACCATAAAGATACCGGCACCCGCAGCAGTATATTTGCCCAGACCCTCTACTGCCAGATTGAAGATACCACCCCACATAATGGAAGTACACAACCCGCACAAGACAAGAAACAAGACACTAACAGGCACAACTGTACCAATCACAGGCAAAGTAATAGCTACAGATACAGGACTGAAAATTGCCAATAAAATAAATAATAATCCCAATGAAGATACAACAATCATCATCATCTTGCTCGATACTTTAGAGCCCACTGAAGCACCGATCAAACGACCAATCAACATCAGCAACCAATAAATTCCGACAATACTACCGGCAGTTGTTGCATCAATACCCAAACCAGGATTAGCTGCAGAAGCAGAAGCTGTCATATATAAGTTTGCAGTACTGGGAATACCAATCTCAATACCCACATAGATAAAGATAGCAATCGCGCCAAAGATAAAGTGACGGAAAGAGAGCGGACCATGAGAATGCTTCACTTTTCGCTCAGAAGCAGTCTCCATGTGTGGCTCCGGAATTTTCACAAAAGAAAGAACCACAAAAGCCAAAGCAAAAATACCCAAAGCCAGAAAAAGAGCCGGATTAGCTTTCTCGATTGTACGACCGGCTTCAGCACCCATCAGGAATCCTACCAGCATGGGTGTGATAGTTGCGCCAATGGAGTTGATAGAACCACCAAATTGCAACAACTTATTACCGGAGTTTCCGCCACCACCCAAAGTATTCAACATCGGGTTTACAACAGTATTAAGCATACACATTGAGAACCCTGAAATGAATGTACCTACCAGATATACAGAAAACAAACCAACCTGACCTGATAAAAACTGAACGGCAACACCCACGAATCCAACAGCGATAGCCGAAAGAGCCGTTTTTTTGTATCCAATTTTTTTGAGCATAATACCGGCAGGAATACCCATAAAAGCATAAGCCAAAAAGTTACCCAAAAAGCCCAACTGAGACTCGAAATTAGTTGCGCCAAACTGCTTTGCCACAATCACCCCCATCGGGCTGGGCAAACCTGTTACAAAGGCAATCATAAAGAAAAGTGCGAACATCATTGCAATAGGCAACGTGTAATTTTTTTGTTGTGTAGTCATTGAGATTAAGTTGATTAAATGTTAGTAATATTCATCGTTATTTTTCTACAGAAAATCTGTATTCACAAACACTTGTGTACACCTCACCCGGACGCAATGTGGTTGTTGGGAAATGTGCTTTATTGGGAGAATCGGGGAAATGCTGAGTTTCGAGACAGAAAGCACTTCTTTCGGGGTACTTCATTCCACCTTTGCCTTCGAAATTTCCCAACCAGTTGCCAGTATAAAGCTGCACACCAGGTTCGGTAGTGAAAGTTTCGAGCACAATTCCTGTTTTGGGCGAAACAGTTTTCGCTGCTAAAACAAATTCGCCACAATACTTCTTATCAATCACATAATTGTGATCGTACCCCTTGCCCCAAACGAGCTGATTAAAATCAGCATCTATTCTGGCACCAATTGTTTCGGGGGTCGTAAAATCCATTGGCGTACCTTTTACCGCAACAATTTCGCCGGTAGGGATAGAAACATCATCTGCCGGAGTGTAAAACGAAGCATTCATCTGCATAACATGGTCATACACACATGGATCTCCCGCACCGGACAAATTGAAGAAGGTATGATTAGTCAGATTACAGAGCGTTGCTTTATCTGTGGTCGCCTCATACGAAATATAAAAGCTGTTATCATCGGTGAGTTTGTAAATCATTTTTACAGACAATGTACCGGGGAAACCCTCTTCTCCATCTGGAGAAACCAGCGTCAACTCGAGAGTCTGATTATCTGTTTGTTTAGCACTCCACACCTTTGAGTCAAAACCGACATTTCCACCGTGCAGATTGTTGGGGCCGTTATTAATTGCCAACGAATACTCCACACCATCGAGAGTAAATTTCCCTTTAGCAATACGATTTCCGTAACGACCAATAACAGAACCCAAATAAGTTGGTTGATTCTCTGTATATCCGCTCAAAGTCTGGTATCCCAAAACGACATCCGTCATTTTACCATTTTTATCAGGCACCATTAGCGACACAGGAAATGCGCCAAGGTTAGTCACGCACATCTCGCAACCATTTTTATTTGTCAAAACATACAAGCAAACGGCTTGTCCATCAATTTCAGCCTGGAAATCAGATGGTTTAAGTCCCGAAAGGGTTAATTGTGCTTCCATAGTACTCTATTTCATCAATAAATTATTACAATTACAAAAATTGGGCGCGTAAAATTAAAAACTATTCTCTGTAAAACAGGAAAAATAAACATGTTTTATAGCATTCATCATACACTTAATCAAAAAAAAGACCAATTGGCAATTCATTTTCTCAATAAAGCCTCTAACGGGGCGCTTTTGTATAAAGGAAAAGAGCCAACACAGTAAATACAATATTCGGTATCCAGACCGCCACCTGTGCAGAGGTTAGCCCACTTATTGCAAACGACGACGAGACAGTCATAAACAAAATATAGGTAAAACTCAACCCGAGTCCAATACCGATATTCACCCCCATCCCCCCCTTAATTTTGCGGGAAGAAATAGAAACGCCGATTGTCGTGAGAATAAAGGAGGCAAATGCCATAGCAAACCGCCGGTGATACTCTATTTCGAAGTTTTTGATATTGGCAAATCCCCGTTCAATCTGCTTATCAATGTATTTTTTCAGAGCAGGAGAGGTCATTTTCTCCTGATCTCCCAACGAAATCAAAAAATCAGAGGGTTCTATGTGAATAATAGTATCCAAAGAGGCCCCCCGGGAAAGTTGTTCTTTCTTACCCGATAAATTTCTTATTATATAGTTCTTCACAGTCCAGTGGTTGAGTGTATCGTACTGAATAGAAGAGGCCGTAAGCCTGGAGCGCAAAACCTTACCCTCAAATTTTTCGAGAGAAAAACTATTGCCGGTTTTAGTCAGATTATCATATGAGTCGAAATGAGCCACAACCCCGCTATCCACAAAAAGCTGAATATTACGTGCATACTCTACTTTCTTATTCGAAATATAGGTATTTCGAAAAGCAAGCCTCCTGACATTAGAAGGAGGAATAACGAAAGAACTAATGAGCAAATTGGCCATAGCGATAACCAATGCCGAAAAGAGATACGGACGCATCAGTCGGTTTATACTGATACCACTCGAAAGCATTGCGATAATCTCCGAATTATCAGCCAGTTTGGAGGTAAAAAAGATTACCGCAATAAAAGTAAAAAGCGGACTGAATAAATTAGCAAAATAAGGGATAAAATTGAGATAATAGTCTAAGACAATGCCTTTAACCGGTGCCTCTTTATCCAGGAATTTATCCAGATTTTCATTGACATCAAATACAACAGCAATCGAAATAATAAGCAGAATAGAGAAAACGTAGGTTCCCAGAAACTTACTGATAATATATCTGTCTATTCGGTTAAAGAGTGGCTTCATATTCTACAAACGGGTTGAAACTTTTTGCACCATCACACGTTTCCACTCAGCAAAAGTTCCGGCCAGAATCTGACGACGGGCCTCCTGAGTCAGCCACACATAAAAAGCAAGATTATGAATTGAGGCGATTTGCAAAGCCAGCAACTCGTCACTAACAAACAGGTGACGCAGATAGGCTTTAGAGTAGAGTCGATCCACCTCCGAAGCTCCGTCTATCTCTATGGGTGAGAAATCGTCGGCCCATTTCTTGTTTTTCATATTCATGATTCCCTCTTTAGTAAACAACATTCCGTTGCGACCATTGCGGGTAGGCATTACGCAGTCGAACATATCCACCCCGCGCTCAATAGCCTCCAGAATATTGGCCGGAGTACCCACTCCCATCAGATAACGGGGTTTTTCGGTTGGCAAAATCTCATTGACCACCTCAATCATCTCGTACATCTTATCGGTAGGCTCACCTACTGCCAGACCACCGATTGCATTGCCATCGCAACCCTTTTCGGCAATATACTCAGCAGCTCTGCGACGCAAATCGGGATAGACGCACCCCTGTACTATGGGGAAGAAAGTCTGGTTGTATCCATATTTCCCCTCTGTCTCCGAAAAACGCTTCAAACCCCGGTCGAGCCAGCGTTGCGTCAGCTCCAGCGATTTTTTGGCATAGTTATAATCCGAATTTCCGGGAGGACACTCATCAAAGGCCATCATAATGTCGGCACCGATAATGCGCTGGGTATCCACCACATTTTCGGGCGTAAAGAAATGTTTTGAGCCATCAATATGCGAACGAAATTCCGCCCCTTCCTCCTTCAGTTTTCGGATTCCTGAAAGCGAAAAAACCTGAAAACCACCACTATCGGTAAGTATCGGTCTGTCCCATCCGTTAAACTTATGCAAACCACCGGCGCGCTCAAGCACATCGAGGCCGGGACGAAGATAGAGGTGATAGGTATTGCCCAGAATAATCTGCGCATTTATATCCTCTTTCAATTCGCGGATATGAACAGCCTTCACCGACGCGACAGTGCCCACCGGCATAAATATCGGAGTCAGAATAGTCCCGTGATCGGTAGTAATCTCTCCGGCACGCGCGTTGGTTTTGGCGTCTGTATAGTGTAGTTTAAACTGCATTTTAGTTTTTAAATCTATTCCATTAATTTGCGGTAACGTACCCGCTTAGGCTCAACATTGCCCATACGCATTTTTTTGTTCTCTTCGTAATCGCTGTATCCACCTTCGAAATAGAAGACCTCCGAATTACCTTCAAAAGCAAGAATATGCGTACAAATGCGGTCGAGGAACCAGCGGTCGTGCGAGATAACCACCGCGCAACCGGCAAAGTTTTCGAGACCCTCTTCGAGAGCCCGCAGTGTGTTAACATCGATATCATTGGTCGGCTCATCGAGCAGCAGCACATTTCCCTCTTCCTTGAGGGCCATAGCGAGATGCAAACGGTTACGCTCACCACCCGACAACATGCTGCAAAGCTTCTCCTGATCGCCACCGGCAAAGTTAAAGCGCGACAAGTATGCACGGGCATTCAGCTCACGACCACCCAGTCTGATAGTTTCAACTCCACCGGAGATCACCTGATAAACAGTCTTATTCGGGTCAATGTCTTTGTGCGACTGATCGACATACGAAACCTTAACCGTTTCTCCTACATCGAAGGTTCCCTTATCTGCCTTTTCCATCTCCATAATCAGGCGGAAGAGTGTAGTTTTACCGGCGCCATTGGGCCCGATAATACCCACAATACCGTTGGGGGGAAGCATAAAATTGAGATTGTCGAACAACAGCTTTTCGCCGTAAGCCTTCGAAACTCCCTGAGCTTCAATTACCTTATTGCCCAAACGCGGACCGTTGGGAATATATATTTCGAGCTTCTCTTCGCGCTCTTTCTGATCTTCATTCAGCAGTTTATCGTATGCTCCCAGACGGGCTTTACCTTTTGCCTGACGGGCTTTGGGTGCCATGCGTACCCATTCCAGCTCACGCTCAAGGGTTTTCCGGCGTTTGCTGGCCTGCTTCTCCTCCTGCTCCATGCGTTTGGTCTTTTGCTCAAGCCACGAGGTGTAGTTTCCTTTCCAGGGAATACCTTCGCCACGGTCGAGTTCGAGAATCCAGCCCGCTACATGGTCGAGGAAGTAACGGTCGTGCGTAATCGCGATTACTGTACCGGCATATTGTTGCAGGTGCTGCTCCAACCAGTCGATAGATTCGGCATCAAGGTGGTTGGTAGGCTCATCGAGCAGCAGAATATCGGGTTGTTGCAGCAACAATCGGCAGAGAGCCACCCGGCGACGCTCACCCCCCGACAGGTATTTCACCAGCTGATCTTCGGGCGGACAACGCAGCGCATCCATGGCACGCTCCAGTTTATTATCCAGGTTCCACGCATCTGTGGCATCAATTATATCCTGCAATTCAGCCTGACGGGCAAAGAGCTGATCCATCTTGTCACCATCCTCGTAATACTCCGGCAATCCGAATTTCTCGTTAATCTCTTCGTACTCTTTCAGGGTATCCACAATCTTCTGAACACCCTCCTGCACGATCTCTTTCACCGTTTTTTCGTCATCCAGGTGTGGCTCCTGAGCCAGATAACCCACCGAATAACCGGGAGAAAAGACAACTTCGCCCTGATACGATTTTTCGAGACCCGCAATAATTTTAAGCAAAGTCGACTTACCGGACCCATTGAGACCGATGATACCGATTTTTGCGCCATAGAAGAATGATAGATAGATGTTTTTCAACACCTGTTTTTGAGGAGGGTAAATTTTACTCACTCCAACCATCGAGAAAATAACCTTTTTATCGTCAGCCATTGTATGATAATTTTATTATAATACCGGGAGCAAAAACCGGTTTTGTTAAAAGCACGACAAAGATACATTTTTTCCGCGAAAAGCGGAATTCTACCAAACAAAAACTATATCCTCACCTGCGACAAAACAACCAGAGCGAGCAATAAAGCACACAAACACAACAAACCCCCACCAACCAGAGGTTGATGAGGGTTCTTAAAAAGGCGGCTACCTACTCTCCCACTTTCGCAGTACCATTGGCGTTATCGGGCTTAACTTCTCTGTTCGGAATGGGA